>VFQN01000878.1_pt1 | contig 53884 bp, 89 predicted proteins | sample 3512371 | NCBI WGS metagenome assembly VFQN01 (sample SAMN10412370, study PRJNA504923) | tailings metagenome | isolation source: Replicate 2 from Balatoc abandoned mine | place: Philippines: Itogon, Benguet | collected 2017-08-28
GGGGGGGGGGGGGGGGGGGGGGGGGGGGGGGGGGGGGGGGGGGCGGGGCGGGGCGCGCTGTTGCTGGTGGAGCATGGGCCGGAGCCGGCGTCCTCACCCGCGCTGCCGTGCAGCCCGCAGGTGCCCCTGGGGGCGCCGCAGGGCGGCCGTGCGCGCAAGATGGTGCTGAGCAAGGTGGTGCGGGACATGTACACGGACAGCGTGGGCAGCAGCGGGGCGTCGATCGGGGAGGTCCTGTCCAAGCGGCCGGTGCATCCACCGCGCGGGCAGCTACTGCACGGCGAGGCGGCACCGGGGCAACAGCAGGGGCAGGGACAGCAGCAGCAGCAGGCGGTGCAGCGTGTGGGCTCTGGTCGGTCGGGTTGCTCGTCGTCCGGGCAGTCGGACTACGGGTTGGCAGCCTCCTATGGGGGTCACTCGTACGCAAGCCGGCCGGGGTCGAGGGAGGAGGGCGCGGGGGGCCACCTGCAGTATCAGCGGTTAGGGACTGCGAAGGGGACACCGGGGTCGCCGGGCCCGGGGCAGTACAGGGTGAGCTCCGTAGCGGGGGAGCTGGATGTGCGGAGTGCGAACCCGCAGCCTAGGGTGCGAAGAGACGACTCGGATGAGGACTAGGTAGGGGACCCAGGAGGAGGTGACTGCGTGGAAGCGGGTGGCTTGGTTACCAAAAGGGCTGATAGAGGTAGGCAGGCATAGGTACGACGAGCTGTGAAGCTACACATGGCATGGTGGGCAGCCGGTTCTAGGGGATTTAGGCATGCGCTGCCGACCGTGGGCTACTTGTTGACTGCTGGCATGCACTGCGCGAGGCTTGCGTTGCAGCGTATGATGAAAGGGACGGTGGTGACCTCTTCCCTATGCCTGGGGTGACTGATCAACGTTAGGGTGCTGTGCTGCTGACGCTGCTGGACTGTGATGCCGTTTGCTGGTTCCATCGCACGGGCAGCACGGCTCCGCATGTGCCGATGGTCCCTGTCGCCCTGTGACCTCCTTGACTCGTTTAACATCGGTCATAGACACGCGTGAGCGAGTTAGTGTACATACGTGTTGCTTCCGTTTTGGCTGGCCCAATTACGTGCTGCTCCTCTCGTGTTTGCTTCTACACGCGAGCTACTGCCCTGGCCGTGCCTGACACCACATCATGAGTGAGGAGAAGGAGGAAGAACGTGACAATGCTAAACTAGAGGACGATCCTGGGCTTGAGGACGAACGTAGTCGCAACAGTGCGCGTAACAAGCGGCTCTTTGGGGTGAGGACAGCTTAACCAGTCAACCAGCAACTGCGACAATTAGAGATGGATATAACTTTATCGCGGCATGCGCTGCTGGTCAGGTTGATGAAGCAAATGCAAAGCTTCATGGAGCTGGGGCAGGCGGGAGTGAGGACAAGCCGTCGTCAAGCAAACGGCAAAAGCGGGCAGAACCTGCTAGCAAGCAGACACAGGCAGTAAGGAGGTGAGAGCGGCCGCAGGGCCAAATATCGTCGTAAACAAGGGTCCTGGCTCCTGCGTGCACCTGCTCTCCCGCCACCCACGCAAAGCTCAAGTGCCAGTATTGCCATGCGCGCACAGGACACAACGAGCAGGGGCGCAAGCTACCGCAGCTAAGATGCAACGCAAATCAACTGCAGCAGCGGCAGAGGTGGTGGAAGGTGTGTCGAGCCGGACATGCATGCAAGCAGGTCCTGTATTTCCCTGGCACACGCCGCCGCTCACTCCTACCACCCGCCGTACACGTGCATAGCGGTTGTTTGTGCGCAACCATTCACCTCGGTCACGTGCCGGACTGGTGTTTCAACTATTGCTGCATGCTTGTGCAGAGGAGGACGAGGAGGAAGAAGAGGAGACGAGCGAACATGAGACGTACACGGATGAGGGTGATGAGGAGGCGGATGCGGATGCGGATGCGGACGCCGGGGAAGCAGGGGAGGAGGACAGTGGCGATGACGTGGTGCTGAAGGAGCTGGTGGTGTTGATGGATGAGCAGCCGGCGGCGGCGACACGGTCGAGGGCGGCTGCAGGGAAACGGGCGGCGGGTGAGGGTGCGGCCGATGCGTTCGTGCCTGCTGCCACCTGCCACTATAGTACCTGTACGTGTGCGGCGCCAGAAAAGTGCCTTCGGACGCTATGGGTTTGGGAGCTGAATCTTGAGGCTGCTAGGCGTGCTTGGCGACTTGGGTTCGGTTTGCCATTTGTACTCTATTGAGTACGTGGAACGTGCTTTGTTCCACGTACTCAATAAAGCACCGGGGGCCAGTGTGCGTGACCTCGACTGCCGGGTTTGGCTCGTCAGACCAGCGGGGTTGAGCCCCCCCAAGCTCCTCCCTACTGCTGCGCTCGCTGACCCAATGCCTCTGATGTCATAGCAGCTGCTAGGTGGCAAGGCGACTAAACGTATGTGATCCGCGACAGCCTGCACACTGTGCTCCCCTGCTCGTGCCGTGACCATCCGCGCAGGGGCCACAACCAAGCGGAAACAACAGGCGGCGGCTAGCCCAAAGGAGCCTGCAACAGGGCGACAACGGAAAAAGGGTAAGGGCTGTGGACGCACCGCAAGCCTGTTCACTACCGCAAACTGCTCGCTTCTCTATTACGATTGAACTGCACGACAAGCACACTGACCAACGAGAACACCCTCCTGTCTCCCTCCCAGCGGCGGACGCAGGTGAAGGGGCTGGGCGAGGGCGCGGCCGCGGCCGCGCCTCTGCGGCCAAGCAAGCCCCTGCCTCGCCAGCCGACGCGACAGAGGCCGATGGGGGCGAGGGCGAGGGCGAGGGCGGGGGCAAAGGCGGAGAGGCCCAGGCTGGCGGGGGCACTCCAGGGGCCCGGGGGCGAGGGGGCAAGCGGGCGGCGGGCGGCGGCGGGCGGGGCGCCAAGGCGGCGCCGCAGGAGACGTCTGTTGGGCCGTCTGAGGGGGAGCTGGTGGCCATGTTCTGCATGCTGCGGCAGGTGCCCCTGGGCAGGGAGGTGCCCGCCTCCGCCACCGTCACCACGGACACGGTGGGTATGGGACGTGGGCGCTCGCCAGGTGTTTGCATGCGATGCGTTCCAGCCTCTCGGATGCATGCGTCCGCTAGCTACTTTACACTTTGTCACGCTCCTTTTGTCACTACAGCCGGTGCTACTTTTACCATGTCCTTTACCTTGCGCTCCTCCACCCTAATGCTCCTTTTCTAATCGCCAATGGAACACTTGCAGCTGCTGCGCGCGGCCGAGCAGCTGGGCATGCCGGACTTCGGCCCCAGCACGCTGGAGGGCATGGTCGAGTTCGCGCGCGAGAAGGTGCCCGGGGTGGGCCCCTCGGGCACCCTCACCCTGGCACAGTTCCGACACCTGGTCACGGCGCTGTACGACCCGAAGCCGGCCGCGGCATCCAACGGGGACAAGCAGCCGGGCGACAAGCGGCAGCAACAACAGCAGCAGCAAAAGCGGGGAGGGCGGCGGCAGCAGGAGCAGGAGAAGGAGAAGGAACAGGGTGAGGAGCAGCGCGGGGAGGAGCAGGGGCCGGAACGGCAGGGGGCTGGGGAGGAAGGTGAGGGAGGTCAGAAGGAGGGGGCAGTGGAGGGTGGGGAGCGGGAGCCTGATGCTGCTGCTGGAGCGGGGCCAGGCGGTGCGGCGCTTGGACCAGGGGAAGCGGAGGCGGCAGCAGGGCAAGCAGGGCCGGATGGAGAGGAGGTCGGGGAGGGGTGAGGGCTGCTGGGTTAGGTGTGGGTTGCTGTGGGCTTGGTGGCATGGCCCGGTGCGGTGGGGGAGCGGTGTTGGGTGCGGTTGGAGCACTCTGCGCTCCTCCCCGTGCAGTGCGCGAGGCGGCTGGCGCGTACCGGCCCTGGGAGCTGGGACATGCGCTGCAAGCATGCATACCCGGGGCTCCCTAAGCGTACTCATGGTCACTTGCGTGGGCACTGCGTTGTTTGTCTTCTGCCGTACCCAGCGCATCTGCATACAGCATGGGTGCAGGCGCCGTCGAATTGCGCACTTGTGAGGACTGCTTGTGCGCGGTGCACTTCTGGCTGGCGTTGCAGCCTGGTAGTTGGTGAAGGGCGTTTGCCAGGAACTCTGCCGCTCAGTACCGTGTTCAGTACTCGATGGGGCACACCGGTCGCACGTATCAGGTGGACCAACGCACGGCAACGAGCCATACTGAAGTTACAGCGTGAAGGCACAGCTGGGGGCCTTGGACACAGCACGGCCGCGTGCATGTGGCTTGCGCTGCTCGGGGCAACAGACAGCGAGCGGGGCTGAGCTCGAGCTCAACCCTTCCACAACACCAGCATGTGCGTGTGTGGGGTAGTGGCGTGGTGGCTTCCATTGCATACGCACCGGCGGCAAGCGCTACTCAACCCACGCGCTGTGGCAGTCGCCACCAGGCTAGTGGACGTGACGCATCAGCCCGTCTGGGTGGGTTCTGGCCTTAACACTAATAGTATGCCTTGCGTCTCAGCCGCGGTTGAGGTCAAATGGCCAGCTGGCATCAGGCTACCAGCCCTTCTGCATGCAAGGGCGCAGGGGAGGCCCGCGCCTTCGTCGTCACACGGCACCGTTACGGCGTTTCCGTGGTTTTGTACGGATGCCTAATAGCTTGCAGCATGCTACCTCGGGAACACGCAACGTGCCATATAAAGCTGATCCGGGACATTCACTGAGGTTGCAAGCGCGACCTGAGTGGAACAAGGATATGCAGAAGTGTGGAAATCAGGGTTGTGGACGCAAACCCTATATTCGGTCTTTTTATAAGTAAGTCAAATTATGCATGACAGTTTCTGAGCCCGTATGCGGCAGCGGTGATCGATGGTCTTGCACCGAACACGTCCGCTGTGACACAGTCGTGCATCTCAGATGGGGCATCATAAGGAGCTGAGTGCCACCTTTGCGCAACGGAGTACTTCATAGCGGCCAACCGGGCTGGTTACGTTACCACCAAAGCGGTTGGTCGGTGATAGCCTTCAAACACAAGAAGCGCTGCTGCTAGCGCACTGAGCATGGCGACAGTGCGAGCATGAAAGATATGCTTTCATACCATGCACGTTTAGACCTTACAAGGCCAGCTTAGCAGGTCGGAGCAGGCGAGCGGTTAAAGGGCTCTGCAAATGTCCTCCACCGAAAGCGAGGAGCTGCCAGACCCTGACCTGGGGCCCCCTCTTGCGAGCTTCAAGCCACGGAACCGCTGTCGCGTAAGTTGCGGGCTGCAAGGGCCTTGTATTCTCAATACATCATCGTTTCAAGAGCCTCAGCCTCACCGGGCCTGGCTCGCCTCCCCACAATCGTGTGCCACACCAGGTGTCGGGATGCATCAAGTCCCTCAGTGGGGAGAAGATATACTGCAAGCGGCACGGTGGGTGCGCAACAGTATTAGAGGTTGTGGAGTCGCACCTGTTCAGGCTTGCTCCCGGGGTTGGCTTTGCAGCGGCTACCACACCTGGATTTCATCTAATTTAGGATCTATCGTAGCCGACTGTTTTCTGATATGGCGCGAGGGCGCGTGCGGGGACTCGCAGTCCTTACGCAAGCAAGAACCTCCGTGAAGCGGTACCTAGGCGGTGAGCTCGCCGCACAACCTTGTGGGGTCTTTTCGAGTCATGACTATAGATACCTCGACATCAGAACTTAGGCGGTGGTGGCCAGTTCCGTTTCGGAACCCGTGCACACTACGAAGTTCAACACGCGTCAAGCCCTCATTGACCTTATGCCCCCAATTCGCAACAGGATTGTGCGAGGAGCACCTCAAGTCGTTATCGGTGCTGATTGATGCGAAGAACCTGCGCTTCTGCCAGCAGTGCGGGCGCCTCCACGATGTCGGAGACTTCGAGGGGGACAAACGGCGAGTACATTTGACCTGACTGAAGCCGCCAGTTACTGCGGTTACAGTGCTTTGGTTTGGTTTGGTTGTTTACAGGGGACCCCTTCCGGTCGGGGTGTCGTGCTTAGCCTGGCTGTCTTGCACAGCCAGCAGGCAGCCTGTTACCTTGAACCCCTCAAGGCGTCATCCACATCCAACCCCCCATGTGCGCCTCACGTACCTCAGGTCGTGCCGCAACCGCCTCGAGACCCGCAACACGCGCCGTGCGGCCATCAAGCGCACCCGCCGTACGGCCGCCCGTCAGCAACAGCAGCAGGAACAGCAGCAACAAGAGCAGGAACAGGGCGCGCCACAGCAGCAGGAGCGGCGCGTGAGGCGGACCAAAAGGCGGAAGAAGGCAGCCTCAGACGACGAGTACACTGCTAGGACGGAGGGTGAGGGCAGCGGCGGTGCGGATGTGGGCTGTGACGCGGACGGCACCCCGCCGGACGGGGTAGCTGCGCCGCTGGACGACGGCAACCCCACGGTCAGGCCGTCTAGCGGAGGGGCAACCCGGCGTGCGGCAACGGCCAAGAGCACGGGCCCCGCCGATGTGGTGGCGGCATGCGACCGTGCGGCTGCAGCCACAAGCGGCCTGCTGCGGCACCACGACCAGCCGGACCCCCAGCACCAGCACCGGCACCGCCACCAGCACCAACAGGAGGAGCACTGCCACCACCACGAGCGCCACCCGGAGCATGGGCAGAACGCTGCCACAGCCGAGATGGCGCCGCCGGACGTCACGGACGCGGACCCGCACGGCGAGCCCGGCCTGCTCATGAAGCGCCTGTCCAGCCTGGCCCGTGGGTCGGGCCGCCCCGCCGCCAGCGCCGACGGCAGCCCCGCCGCCGCAGCCCCAGCCGCACCGCCGCTATTGCAGGCGCAAGCACAGCCGCAACCCCAGCTACCGCCGGAGCCGCGGCCTCAGCAGTGGCGGCCATCGGCTCCCCGGGACCCCCGGCTGGGCGGCAGCGCCGATGCCAGCCCGGCCCTCGCGAGACAGGGCTCGTTTGGGTCCTATACGGACCAAGCGCAACGCGCTAGGGTGCGTGAAGGTGCTGGTTGCGGTGACGGTGCGCCGGTGGAAGGGGCACGTGAGGGGCTGCAGGTGCAGTATCCAGCGGCGAGGGCGAGCTCCGGCGGAGGCGAGCATGGAGGCGAGCGCGGCTCCCCAGCCTTGCTGCGGCAGTCGCAGCGGCTGCAGTTCCAGAGACAGCAGCAGGAGCAGCTCCAGCTGTTGCAGCAACGCCAGCAGCAGCAGCAGCAGCAGCAGTGGCAGCAGCAGGCGCAGGAGCAGGAGCAGGAGGAGTTCCAATGGCAGCAACGCCAGCAGCAGCAGCAAGAACAGGAGCAGCTCTCGTGGCTACAGCGCCAGCAGCATCAGGAGCAGCAGCAAGAGCAGCTCTCATGGCAGCAGCACCGGCAGCAGCAGCAGCAGCAGGATCACCAGCAAGAGCAGCTCTTATGGCAGCAGCACCAGCAGCTGCAGCAGCAGCAGGACCACCAGCAAGAGCAGCTCTTATGGCAGCAGCACCAGCAGCTGCAGCAGGAGCAGCAGCGAGAGCAGCTCTTACGACAGCAGCGGCAGGAGGAGCAGCAGCGGCGGCAGGAGGCGACTCACCAGGCACGTCGGTACTGGGCCCAGAGCCCCGGTGCCTCTGCAGTCTCCGCAAGCTATCCCAGCTATGCAAGCGTCCCGAGCTGCCGCCTGCAGCTGCCCCCAGCCCCCAGCCCCACACGCTTCAAGCCGCTGCCGCTGTTGACCACGTGCGGGGGCAGCGTGGATGCCATGCTCCGGCTGCTGCTGCAGGAGCTTGTACGGGATGGTACGGACACGTGGGCTTGGCCGTACACCCAGCCTGGCGCTGACAACCCGACTGCCTACCGGGCACGTGCCGGGGGCTCCGTGGCTACCCGGGCTGCAGAGGCAAGGGCTGTCCCGCATGGCGCATACAGCGAAACCTACGCGCCTGCTGGCGGCCCGCCGCCCGGCTACCTACAGCCGCGGGGCAACGGGCGTGCGGGAGCGATAGGGCAACACCAGCTGCCGCGGCCACAACCACCGCAGCAGCAGCCACAGCTGGAAGCCGCTGCCGGCTTTTCGTCCGGAAATCGTGTAGGGCGGAACGGAAGCGACACACAGCCGGGCGTGGTGCGGGTGCAGGTGCGTGGCAGCCGTGCCTGGGCCCCACCGGCAGCGGCGCAGTACGGTGTGCACCCTGGGTGGTAGAGCGGGGCAGGGCTCTCAGCAGCTACTTGTTGGACTGGGGCCGGGCCTGGACGCGGCGGAAGGTGACGAGCACAGGGGGCTGGGACCTGCTGCTGCGGCAAGCGCCCCATCCACCTCCAGGGAGCACGTGGGCAAGGTGCTGTTCTGGGGACGGGTGCGGTGGGTTGTGCGTCCAGGATGCGGCGTCACCACGCTGCGGGTCGTGCCCAACGGTGGCTGCTTGTGTATTTTGCAGAGGGTAGCGGCCCGGAGTGGGAACATGCATGCGTGCACACCGTAGAAGGGATTGAGGCGGTGCCAAGGGCAGGTGGTGACGCGCCTGGGGAGTTGTGTAGTGCTGCCCGGGGCGTATGTAGATGTGTAGTTGGGCAAGGATGCATGGGAGCGTGGGTTTGGACCATGAGCACCATGAAGGGGAGCATCAGCGTAGATAGCCCATGATGCGAGCTGAGGTTGCTGCAACGGCGTAAGTGTGTTTTCTGATGCAGTCACTCGATGGTCCTGGTGGATCGAAATGGCGTTGCCGTACTTGACTGTTCATGTATGAAAGAGGGATGCTATGCTACATTGTTACACTGGGCAAGTGTAGGGGATGCTTGTTTTTATGGACATAGGACGTCGACTGGGTGTGCTTAGGGCACTACGGCAGGACGTAGCAAGGACGATGGAATGTGGTCAGGTGGTGGGTGTTTGAAAGAGGGCACGGGAAGGGGGCGGGGGAAATGAGCAAGGACGGCGGTCGCCAACGTTCCCCTAACGTGTAGGTTGGCTAAGGAGGAGGTGAGGGCAGCACTTCAAGGCATGTCTGTGGAAACAAGCAAAGGTATGGCTCGAGGCGTGCCCCATGGTATTATCCATGACCCTGGCCATGCCAGGGGTATAGTGTCCGTCCCACATGATGCCTCGGAAGAGACTGCACTCGTTGTGCTAGGCTGCGTGTGTGGAACATGCACCGCGCAGTGCGTGCATGTCACAACGGTTCAGGCCTAGGGGGCGACTCCCACGATGGTTATGTTCTTTGGTGTGGAGAGCCATGCTGCATGGCCGCTTGCCACGATTGTTGGTGTGTGCTGGTCACCAGCTTGTACAGGCTTGTATGAGACGTCCAGGAAGTATAGACGAGTGGTGTGCTACTGCTGCCGCTCCTGAGTCGTGCGCGTCACGTACGGAAATGTAGCTTCTTCCCTCAAGGCGAGCACTGGCGCCATCCCTGATGTGGGCTGTTGAGCTTTGCCCCGTGGCATCCTTCATGGAAGCATAGTATGCGAACAAGGTTGCGAATCAAGCTGGGGTGTCAGTGGATATGGTACATGTGTGCATGCACGGTGCTCCTGTCGCTCCCAGCCACAACGCTGCCGCGGTGTTCTGGGCGTGAGCAGCGGTTCTGGGGCATCTGCAGTTTCATAGCTGCACGCTAAGACACACCGACGGACGGGTTGCACGTGGTATATGTTGGTGAGCGGTGGGGATCCGGCACCCCGGCGAGCCCGGCTGCGGGCGTGGGTCCCTCAATGTGTTGGCACAGCTGAACACAACAGGTGGCTGCTGCCGCTGGCATGGTTGCAGGTTTTCCATGTAAGTAGAGTACGTTGTACAGCATAAGGTCGCCTGGGGGCTGCTGCAGTCATCCTGATTGCGAACGGCGCGGGTATGGTCTGCAGTGTTTGACAGCGAGTTGTGGTTGAAGGGCCCTGGCGGTGGGCCGGGGTGAGCGGGGACACCGCGGGAGACTGCTGCCCGGATGGCCAGCTTGCTGTTCCACCCAGTTGGGGCGTGGCTAATAACCGAGTGGCAGCGCACGGCTAGGTTTGCCAATGGTACTGACCTTGCGGCGGCTGGACGAAAGCTGCTGGTCGTTGTGTAAGGGTTGGGGAGCTGCGGGCTTCACGACAGGCTGCTGGGTGTCAGTCGGGTCTGGTGGGGATGAGGGGATCTGGTGGTGATAGACCCGTGGGACGCGCTCCATTCGCTTGAGATCCACAAGGAGGCATACCGTACGCGTCGAGTGCGTCCTGCGCAGATGATGACATAGAGTACATGCGTGCGGGCCTGTTGGTCACATGAGGCATGGCGTCCTGGGCAGTTGTAAAGAGGCAAAGGTCAACAAATGGGCCCTGAGGCCACTCCAGAGCGGCGTGCCTTGAAGGCATCCTGAATGACAAAGCAGCAAAGCAAGGACATCGGGGCCTGCACCTTTCCGCTGTTCCCTGGTGCACCCTGGCCTGGCCCCATTGAAGACTCATGCCGTACAGTGGCCTCTCCGGCACGTACCGTATGGCCCTTTGAAGACTACAGGGTTCCGCATCCGGGCAATTCCCACTAACCCGGCCAGCCTGTAGCCTGTATCCTGGTATAGGGGTGCCTTGCTTTTGGGCTGCGTGCTGAGAGTGGGGGTGTGGACAGGTGGGGGCAGGAGGGGTTCCCCTGCTCACCTCGCGCACGGCCTGATGCGTGGGCCCTGGACTTGCTTGATGGACACGCTTGCCGCCTGACATGGGGCGAAACAGTGAATGAAGGGGGAAAGGGTACCGCCCAGAGGGGATGTGGTGATACGCGTTCCTGCAGCGAACAGCGGTTTCGGCGCGCCCGGCAGATTGCAACCGTGCCAGTCGAAACCGCGCACTGAAGCTGTAATTTTCGTAACTTCCTATTGGAATACCAATGTTGCCAAAGGACAGAAACCTGCCAAAGCGTGAAGGCACGGGCGACCTGCGACGTTCCCGACCAGGCTTTAGTTGGTCAACCAATCACACCGTATACTCAACACATTGAACATGAGTTGTGGTATAACAGAGGAGGAGCTCGAGGAACTTGAGGCACAGGCAGCAGCAGGACAGTCGACCGTCGCGGCTGCCGTCGGCGATGGCGCAGCCGAGCGCAGGGATGGCTGCGGCAACGGAGCATGCGACTCTACTGGCCAGTGCTCAAACAAGCAGGATGCTGGTAGCGGGCGGAAGGGCTCGTGGACGCGGTGCGGCACGGCGCGGGGCGGGGCTGCTGTCGACGGGGCGCCCTCCCGCCCCTTCTGCATGAAGTGCAAAACCGTGGAGGCTGTGGTGGGTGATTCACCGTGCGTTCTGCGTTATAACACCTACAGCAGCAATACGGAACGATGACGTGTTACGACACGCCTTGCACCATTACCCGGCGGCAGTAAGGCGAGACGTTTTGCTGCACAGCTTCCATCAGCACCCCAGCCCCTGAGCTGCCCTGGTGTCTGTACACAACTACCCATCCCCCCAGCCGCTGAACTGAACCGCCCACGCCGTTGAATCTACCCCCGAACCCCAGGCGCTGGTGCGGCAGCGGGAGCCGCTGTGCGGCAGCTGCCTGGAGCTGGGGGTGGCTGGCAAGGTGCGGCGGGCGGCGCAGGGCAGGGCAGCAGCCGGCGCGGGCAGGGAGCGTGACACGGGTGTGCACACCGTGTGTGCGCCAGGAAACCCTACTTGGTCCATCTGATCGCCCGCAGCCGCTACGGGCGTGCTTGGAATGTTGAAGGCACGTTTCCAGCCCATTTACATCCATGCGTACGTGCAGTTACGGTACCCCCCCCCCCACCACCACCACCGGCCAGCCCACGCCATCAAGCGACTGCGCCCCGTTCGCGACCATCTCACAACCCACCCACTCCACAGCCCTGCTGTCCTCCCTGCGCCCTCCCACTCCCCCGCTGCTAACGCGCCCGCTGCTATCCCCCCTCTGCCTAGCGCCCGCAGCATTCGCAACGTCCGCCCTTCCCGCTCTCCACGGGCCCGCTCCAATGGTTGTTACGATTCACCAAGTACCATAATGTCCCATCCACGTCTTCCCCGCCCCCCAGGTCCGCGCGCTCAAGGTCCACCGGCTGCTGCTACCCCCCGACAGTGTGGCTGTGGCGCTGTCGGGCGGCTGCTGCTCCGCGGCGCTGCTGGCGGCCGTGGTGCCCATGCGCAAGGACAGCAGCACGCCCAGGAAGGAGAGGGGCAAGGTGCGGTGCGGGTGTGTGGGCCTTGGGTCCGAGGTCAGAGCCCGAGCCCGAAGCTTGGCAGGGGGAGTGTAGGCAAAACCGCACGTGTACGGCACAAGCGGTGAGATGGGCATGTGGTGCTGGGGGATTTTGGGGTCAGGCGGGGCTTTTTCCGCATGCCGTTTGGATGCTGGGCCTTGTGTGGATGACGCCGGCTGTCGGCGTGTGTCGCTCGTGCGCCATGCAGATTGAGTTTGACCTGCACGTCATCCACGTGGACGAGTCCAGCGCGTACGGCGTGCCACGTGCCGCGGCGGAGGCGCACGTGGCTGCCGTACTGCAGCTGGCGGCCAGCTGCGTGGAGGCGGGGCGGCAGCCGCACTTTGGCTACGGGCATCAGGGCGCGGGGCAGGCAGGGGCCCAGGCGCAGCAGCAGCAGCAGCAGGAGGGGCGAGGCGGGGAGGCGGGCGCGGGCGGGGCAGGGCGGCCCGGGGCGGCTGCAGTTGCCCCCGTAGCTGTGCACGTGGTGCCGCTGAGTGACGTGTTCCGGGAGGACTGGGGCCAGGAGGCCACAGGGGAGCTGGGGAGGGAGGAGGCTGAGGAGTACGGCCACGGGCGCGAGGCGCGGGAGGCGCGACTGCAGGAGCTGCTGAAGGTGCGGGCGCAGGGAGGGGTGTGGGGCAGTGCGGCCTGTGATGAAGCCGTGACCCGATGGCGCAGCGGTGGCCGTGGCAGCATGCACAGCGCGTGCAGGACTCGGCGTGCTACAGGTTCTTGGCGTAGTCCCTGCATGCCACTAACAACAATGCAGGGTAACACCTGGCAGCCTGTTTCTTTCATGTGGCCAAGTCGCTATCTACTGCACTCCAGCGCTTCCCCCTCCCGTGCTACATCAGCCAGATCAGGGCTCGCTCATTCTCAACCTCACACTCCCTCCCTGCCCGCCGCCCTCCCTCCCTGGCCGCAGTCCGTGCCCGACCCCACCGGCCGCGACGACCTGGTGGCTGCCCTGCGCCAGAGGCTGCTGGTCGCCACCGCCGCGCGCCTGCGGGCCGCCAAGCTGCTGCGGGGCGACGGCGCGGGGGCGCTGGCCACACGGGTCATCGCGGAGACAGCCAAGGTACGTGTGCAAACGGGAAGCGGATGCTTGGTTTGTAGTTGGTGCTTGGTGGTCGTGCTTGGTGTTGGGGACGTCCACCGCCTGCGGGGCAGGCGTGGGGTGCAAGGGGCCAGCCGATACCGCCGCTACCACCGCTACCACCACTACCATCGCTACCCCCGCAGCAACTGCCGTCGGCACTGTGTCCTCGCCAAGTTGGCACAGCATCCTGCAGCAGTTCCACCATGCCTTATGCCATCAGCACAAGGAAGCCGACCCAGGCATCCCAGCCGCCCATGTGCCGTACACGTAGCCAAACGCAACTCCCTCCCTTTGCCCTCCTGCCTCAACTATCCCTACCCCAGGGCCGCGGCTTCTCGCTGCCCTCCGACATCCAGCTGGTGGACTGCCGGGCGGTGGGGTTGGGGGAGCCGGCGGTGCTGTACCCCATGCGCGAGGTGCGGGGGCTGGGGCGGGGGTGTAATGGGGTCTGGCGGGCCCGCCACATGTCTGTACAGGGCACGGCAATGCCCTCAGCAGGGCCCATGTAGCCCATGCAGGGTGCGGGGGCCGGGGCGGGGTGGGGCATGGGTATGGGCAAGGACGTCGGTTTGGACAACAACAGATGCAACATGACTGGAAGGCTCAGCTGCCCGCCTGTACCGAACGACTCTTTTCTAGCTTCCCGTTGCACTGGTGGGCTGGCACAGGACGCGACAAGCGGCCCCCCTGCTCAGCATGCTCTACACTCGGGTGCTCGCAGCCGCCAATGGTTGACCAAAATTGCACTTCGCCGGGTCTCGTGCTCCCCGACCCACAACCCTCCCCTTCCCTGCCACTGCACTTGGCTTCCCGCCCTCCCAGTACTGTGCAGGGGTCAGCTCTCTATGCTTTCATGTGAAAGGAGACTCCACGCCAATTCGCGCTCTTGTGTGCCTCCCCAGGTGACCACCAAGGAGGCCGCCATGCTGTGCCGCGTGCGCCGCCTGCCCCTGGCGCAGCTGCCCTACCTGCCGCCCGACCCCCGCCGCTCCATCAACAGCCTGGCGGCTGCCTTCATCGAGAGCCTGCAGGTGCGGCGCTCCCCTCCTACAGGACTCTGCAGTGTGGAGTATGCCCTGCTGCTGCTGGTTCCCCTACTGCTTGCTCCCTGCTGCTCATTCAATTTTGATGCTCTCCTGCCCCCCTCGTAGGCCTCGTTGCAACATGAGCTGCTCCTGATTCAGCTGCTGTCGGTGCCGCTACTCATTCCTTTGCGTCCACACGCCTGTCGGCAGCCTTGCGCACCTCATTCTGGCAACTCAAATACGCCCTTGCCCATCGCGTACCTCACTGTGTCCCGCATCGCCGCTGCTGCTGCCTCCGGCCCGCAGGCCAGCCTGCCCTCCACGCTGTTCACCGTGCTGCGCACCGCCAGCAGCCTGCGGCCCTTCCCCTTCAACTCGTCCGCCTGCCTGCCACCCACGCCGGGGGCTGCTGCAGGCGCGAATGGGGCAGGCGCAGCAGCAGCAGCAGCCGCAGCAGCAGCAGGAGCAGCGTCTGGGGGGCAGCGCTCGGAGGAGGTACAGGGGGACAGGGCTGGGGGTGAGCAGGCCGTGCGTGTGCCCCCCTGCTGCGCCCTGTGCCGGGCGCCGCTGTCTCCGGCGGAGGTGCATGCTGCGGCCCGGCGGAGAGCAGCGGCGGCAGCAGGGCCCGCGTCGGGTGCGGACACCTGCACGGCCGTAGCGGCAGCAGCAGTGACGGCAGCAGCTGCTGCTGTGTCGGCGGACGACGGGAGTGGTGCTGTGGAGGATGGAGGGCATGGGGTCGCGCAGGGACAGGGAGCGGGCGGCAGTGCCTGTGGCGGGCCTGGGGTGGTTTTGGGGAGCGCCGGTGGCCAGGGTGCGGGTGCGGGGAGTGCAGGCGGGATTGGGGCGGAGGGAGGTGGCGCGGAGGGGGATGGGGAGGACGAGGAGGATACGGGGGCGGGAGCGTTTTGCGCGAGCTGCCGGACCCAGATCTTCTTCACGCCCGCGCAGGCGGCGGTGATGGCGGGCAGGGCGGCGGGGCGGGAGGGCGTGGGCGGGGTGGTGGCGCACGGGGCGCCGGCGGTGGATGAGCGGCTGTCGCGGGTGCTGCCGCTGCTGCCGCCCTGCATGCGATAGGCACCTACCGATGTTGCTGTGTGGGTAGCAGCTTTCGCCTGCAGGATGCGCCGGGTGCTAGGCTTGCTCGCAAGGCACTGACGTGGTGCACTAAGCAGAGTTGTGAGGCTGTGGAGCGTGTGCATGTTCGTTTGCGTGGAGTGCGGTGTGGGTTGGCCCGGTGCGGGATTCGCAGTTGCGCGGCTCCTGGTGCAAGCGTCCGAGGACGACCGCAATGTGTTTCGGAGCTGCGTTCGACAGGGTTTCTAAGGCTGGCGACGCGCATTGACCGCCATCATTGGAGATCACATTGTAAAAATGCTGTCTGCCACTCGCAACTGCTCTCAGCGCGCTGCGAACGCGTCGTCGCGGCGCGCAGCTTGCAGGTGTGTGCCAACGCTGCACCGATCAACGCTCGGTCGAGGAACCGCTCAGAGCTGATCTATCAATGTACACATTGCTACAGGGTGCACGCTGTTCGGCCCGATGGGGGTCAGAAGCAGTGGCAGGTACTTCGATTGGTTCCTGTCCTGTCCCGCTATGACCCCGACTGCTGACCAGACACTTACAGATGTCCTACACATGACATCTCCTTTCACCTGCAGGCTGCGTTCGGGGCTGCCGTGGTTTCTGTCGCGGTTCTGCTTTCCCCGGTAAGCGTGCAACCGCAACACGACGCATTCAAGCTGCGATCGCGTACATGACAAGGAAATGAGCTACTTCTCATATAACCCAGCCTACGCGGGCCTTGCCTTTGATGGCGTCACAAGGCGTGTTCTGACAGGGGCGACCAGGCACGGCACCCTGCCAGTCTGCAAGCCCCGCCTTGCAGTCCTCTGTTACACAGTCGATACACGCACCTGGGCCCCGGCAGGTCCAACAAGCACACGCCAACCTGGCCTCTGAAGCCGCTGAGCGGGAGGCACTCATTGCCGAGCAGAAGGCCCAGGTAAGCGCCCGTATGGTGGCACAGGTGCTTACCGTACATAGACGGACCTGTGCCCCGTCCAAAGGGCATGGACATTCCGTTCACCCAGCACACGTCCATCTACCGTATCCCGGTACCGCCTGACCCGCTGACAACCATGGTTATGGTGGACTAACACCCAGATGCCCACTCTTGCCTGGCGACGCTCAATCATCTTGTCGTGCCCCCTGCGGTGGTTCCGCGATTTTCCCCGGATCTCCAGTACGGCACCCCACTTCTTACCCCCTTTTCGCCCTCCGTGCACCCAGCTCGAGTACCTGCTAGCACAGAAGGAGAACGCTCGCAAGGCGGCCCTGCTGGCGCAGTGAGTCCCACGCGTCCATGCCGGCCACACGTGTCCCTGTGCACTGCCTGCTATGTCGCCTAGCCTACAGCAACCGATGGCCCTGCATCAGTACGCGTCAGTAAGCCACGCACACATGAGAGCACTAGCGGTGCCCATGGACGTACAATCATGGTGCGCACGCTCAAGGCGGCCAACCTGCTCTCCGTCTGTGTCTCGGCGCGCACTCGCACTGCGGCCCACCCCAAACCCAGGGTGTGGCGTCAGCTGTGCAAGTCCTTTGCCCGCCTGCCCCTCCCCATGAGCTTTTAGCACTGCTTCCGCCGTGCGCCAGGCAGCGTCAGTGTCAGCAAGGACCCACCCTTCGTGACTTCTTACGCCGCTGTGTGCAGGCGCAAGGCCGTTGAGGCTCAGGTGACGAGCGTGGAGACGGCCCTGCAGCAGAAGATCACGGAGCAGCGGGCCAGCGCGCTGGCGGCGGAGAAGAAGGGGGTGGGTCCGCGCTCCACTCCGGGCGGGGCGGCGGGGAGGCTGGCGCGTGTTGCAGGGGGGCGTGTGCGGCAGCGGGCAGGGCTCGGGTTACCCTAGCCTGGGGCTGAGCGTGGTGGCGTAACGCGGCAAGCTGCTTCTTGGCGGGGGTGCAGCTCCACAACGCCCGCACGCATGGATGGCTGCGGGCCGGCAAATGGGCCAGGGGCAGATCAATACATCAGCTTACCAGCCGGTCGGCCGTTGTGTCAAGCGTTGCGGCTTGGCGCGTCGGCTCTGGTTTGGTGGTGGCTCTTGTGGGTGTAGGTCTGTCCACTGCACGGGTGCCGCCCTAAGGGCGTTGCATAGGTCATTGGAGTGCAAAGTGTAGTGGTGGGCAAAGCTGAGCGCGTGACCTGACGGCTGCGCAGGACACGCGGCTGGCGGAGGAGATTGCGGCGCAGGAGGCGCAGGTCCGGGAGAAGCAGGAGCAGGTGGGGAGGGCAGGCGCAGCTTGGTTGCTGGAGGGTTCGCAAGGCGTGCCTTTGGCAACATCCTGCCGGCCTGCCTGGGTCATGCCTGATGGCCCCACACCAGGCAGGCAATGGATGTTTAATCACCCATGGCCACCCCTTGTTAGCCCCTGAGGCACCGCACTTGCAGAGCGCTTTTCCCCCGCAACGGACGCGCCTTCGCTCGTCCTTCTTGTCCTCCTCCTGCCCTTGTGCCGTCTGCCCTTTACTGCAGCATCCCTCGCTCCCTCTTACCCCACACTCCTCACCGCTGCCCCCCACTGCCGGCCCCCAGGTGCGCAAGGCCGCCGTGGCCATCGAGACGCGTCTGGACCGGGCCGAGATGCTGCAGCGGGCCAAGGCGGTGTCGGAGAAGCAGGCGGTGGAGAAGGTGGCTCAGGAGGCGACGGACGACCTCAACGCCGCGCTGGACAGGTGGGTGTGTGGCGCGGGTGGGGTCGGTGGCCGGAGCGGCAGCGGGGACCCCTGAGGTGGACAGGGTGGGGCATGGTGTTTGGGACGAGCTCAACGTGGCGCCGGAGAGGTGGGTGTGATTGGGGTGGGGAGGGGGCGTGGAGGACGGCCCCAACGCCGTGCTGGATCGGAAGGGGTCTCCTGTGAACAAAAACGAATCGACATGTGTGTGTCGGTATGTGTGGGGTGGGGGCCCGGTGGCGGGGGTGGGGTTTACGAGGGAGGGACGACGGGATGGGGCTGGGGTTGGGACGGAGGCACATGGAAGGGAAGTATAGGGGCGCGGGTGGCTGGACCCTGGGGGGCTTGCGCAAGTCGTGTGGGCGAAAACGTACACGCGCGCATGTGCAAGCTGCCAAGAGGGACGTGCTTGTCCAGCGCACCTTTGAGGCGCTTGGGGATGTGCCGATTGGCGGGTTATGGTGATACGATGCCGGTGGGTGGGTGCGGCCGGCTGGGAGGTAGCGGGGTACTGGTCGGGTGGTTACGGGTGGCGGGTTGCATGGGGAACAACAGGGAACAACCGGTGGGGCTGCATTTAGTCGCCTTGTTTCCCAGCACACTGGCGTGCATCACATGTTGTTGGAGCGGCGGACAGTAATGCTCCTGCGCTCTTTCAATGCATCCAACGTCACCTGCTGTCCTGCCCTCCAGGTGGCTTGAGAGCCTCAACAACGTCAAGTGATCACATGTACCGTACGACAAGTACAGATGGCCGCTCCGCGCGCACAGCGAGTACCAGGGGCCAACCGTTATGACCGTAGCTCTGAACATAGCAAAAGAAGCGGAGGGATGGATGTGGTGGCGGGGTTGGGCGTGGGGGACGTCTTATTGGACAAGAAGGGTCCAGTGTCATGTAACCTGACGAGGAGATCATGCTGTTAGTAATTGCTTCAGCCTGGCTGGTAGTATACTCAGTTCGGTTGCGCAACAACGGGGACAGCAGGTGCATGACGCTGGCCTACACTGGCCTGCAAAAGTCCTGTGCCGGTTGCCTGGGTGAGCGGTGTGTTCAGCGCATGGGCCCATGATTGGCGGTTTCTATGCAGTTCAGCGCGGCCCGTGACCAGGAGGAACTCATTGCTTTACCTAGCCATTTTGATTTGCCTACCACCGACACCGCTGCAGACTTTTAGCGCTCGGACACGCAACAGCTGCAGTCGAGGACACGGACAACTGCACTTTAGCAGCAGCTGAGCTAGAAGCTGAACTAGCATGTAACTTAAAGTGCACCAGGGCTGGACTGATTTTGATAGGCGGTTTGGCAACTTTACAAAAACAATGGCGGGTAGCGAGGTGGCACAAGTGCTCCTCAAGGAGGCGCAACAGGAGATAGCGCTGCTGCGGACAGACCTGTTCAACACTCGTCGGTTAGCAGAAGAGCGTCGACAGGCTGTTGATACACTCCAAGCCGAGCGAGAGCGATTGACCCGGCACTGCGACGACGTCGAGGCAAAGCTCCGTGCCGCTAACGCCCAGCTAAACCACATTCCTGAGTATCAGCAACGGTGCGCTCAGCTCGACGCCCAGGTGAAACGCCTCACAGCGGAATTGGAGACCAGCGTTGCTGCCCGGCGAATCCTCCAGCAGGAACTAGACGATGAACGGCGACAGCGTACAGCGTTGGTGGAGCAAAAGGCCATGATAGAGGGCGAGCGGGCACGGCTCTCCAAGCAGCGCGATGACCTTGCCGCCCAGGTGAGGCTAGAGCAGCGGAAGGCCCGCGAGGCGGAGGAGGAGCAGGTGCGCGCGGAGGAGGATTGCGCCGCCCTCCGGGCCGAGCTGGCTGCGCTGCAGGCCTCCCACGCCCAGGCCGCACATGCCACCGCGCCGCTGCCGCCCCACGTCGCCGCTGCAGCTGCCTCGGCCTCTGGTGGCAGCGCCCCTTCCTCCGCCAGCCACCACTCCGCAGCTGACACGGCCGCTGCCATCGCAGCCGCCGTCGCAGCCGCCACCACACCCCTGATCGAGCAGGTTGAGAACGAGCGCAACCGTGCCGCGTTGCTACTGAGCAACCTGCACGCCGCCAAGAACGAAATCATCGAGCTCACGCAGCGTCTGGCGGACTTTGAGGCGCGGCACGCGGACTCCCTTGCACATGGCCACGACCACGACCACCTGTCCCACCAAGTCGCAGAGCTGCAGGAGCAGGAGGGCCAGCTGGCGCAGCAGCTCACCGCCTCCCAGGCCCGCGTCCGCCAGCTTGAATCCGAGCTGCAGCAGCTGCGGCAGCAGCACCAGCAGCTACAGCAGCAGCTCGCCGGTGCTCCCCCGCCGCCTCCACTGCCGCCCGTAGCCCCTGGCCCACACCACCACCGGCGCAACAGCAGCGGCGACGGCTCCGCGCACGGCCCCGGCCCCGCCTCTGCGCTGCTGCAGCATCACGCCGGGCGGCTGTTGGGCGACGCAGGCCGCGTCACCTCCACCAACTCGCTGTACCAAACGGGGGAGGGCAGCGACAGCGGGGAGGAGGAGGCGGCTCGGCTGCGGCAGGTGGTGGCGCGGCTCAAGGCCTCGCGCGACAAGCTGCTGACCCAGATCGACAAGCAGTGGGAGGAGATCGAGCGGCTGTCCACCGAGAACAGCAGCATGGGGGAGGAGCTGCATGCTGCCAAGGCGCTGGCGGCCAACTGGGAGGCGCAGGCGCAGGACGCGTTGGCTCGGATAGAGCAGCTGAAGGACCTGCTGGAGGACAGCGCGCGGTGGGGGCAGGCCCAGGGGCAGGGGAGCGGCGCAGCGGGGGAGCCGGGGGCGCAGGGGGCGCAGCATGGAGGGGAGGGGGCAGGAACGGGCGCGCCGGCGGGAAGTGGAGTGCAGCAGGGCGGTGCGATGGTGGTGGCGGGAGGGGGCAGTGTGGGGCCTACCGTTCAGGCGCTGCAGGCTGAGCTGCTGGGGGAGAAGGTGCGGGCGGGGGAGCTGGAGCTGCAGCTGCGGGCGGTGGCTGCGGAGCTGCTGCGCAGCCAGCACTCCAGCCTGGAGCTGGGGCGCAGCTTCCTGCCGGTGCTGGCGGGCGTGGAGAAGAGGCTGTCGGAGCTGTGCCAGAAGGCGGTGCGGAGGGGGCCGTGAGGGGCCCCGGGGGAGAGGAAAAGGGGAGTGGCGAGGGTGCACTTTGGTGAGGAGTTGTGGTCGCACGTAAGGGGAGTGGGTGGCCGTTGCGTGGTGGAGCGAGAGGATGTTGCGGGTCTTTGGCATGCGGGGAGCGGGTGGATGAGTACGTGGTGAAGCCGGGTGGTGAGTACGGCGGCGCACACTAGCTGGTGGCTTGCCGTTACGGTGCCGGTGCGCAGGGGTTGCTCATTGTGTGTCCAGGCGGTGACTGGGTCGGTCTTTTTGCATGGTTGCTGACGGACAGGGAGGCGATCTGATGGGGCGTGATGGAGACGTGGAGACTGGGGTGGTGAGTGTGATTGGCTTCGTTCCTTACAAACATGTGGACTCCTTGTGTGCATTCATCTTGGCGACTGCTGGACGGGGAAGCGTGTCGTGTGACGACAGCAGCTTTTAGCGGTTGATACCGGTACTGAACAGGGCGTTACACGATGGATTCATCTTACCTTGTCGCAGGTGGAACTGGCCTGTGCTGTATGCAGTTGCGACATGCACGGTGACGCCTAAGTCTGTGTTTGGAGTGTCGACATACTGTAGCTCACGCTTGCATGCTTGTGCACTGATCAATGCTGAACTTGGGGATATGCGCATGCAGAGCCGCGGTAGGGACACGGGAGGGCTTTGCAACGGTTTGTTGGTGAACCTAACATGGGTAAACAAGCCACAGTTGACGTCGTTGTGTGGCTCTGTTACCGTGCACTAGGTCCTCTTTACCACTCTTTCACTCGCGTCTGTTCGCGCACACCTTGCAACGTAAGTCAGGGCTGTTCACCCGTCCACCGCTGTTCCGCACTCAACCCGGGCAGTGATAATCACACCAAAAAGAACAGGCGGCCACCCTGATACCAGTAGTACAACGCACATCCGGTTTCCTTTGCAGATGCCGTACTCACAGCGGCCAGAAACGTGGTCACTACTACGGCAAGATTTGCACGCTCACCGCTGCTGCTCCACATAAGGCTCACCACATTCCGGCGCTTCTTCCAAAGATACGCTCCGCTCTGCAAAATTCCCATTGCCAAAAGTACATCAGGCTCCCAACCGCTCACGTACCCAGTCCCATGCACGCCTGCAGCAACACCTGCAGCAAGCAAGGCTCCGTGGCTCACCCCTCTCCTGCCGTCTCCCACGAACACTACTGTAGACATTAGCAGCCCCGTGCTCCCCAGCCGCTTCGCATCAAAACCCGCATTGTTGAATCCTTGTTGCGACTAGTCGCCCAGCCCTTCCTCACGCCGACTGCCCCGTCAGGTTGTCGATGAGCCAGTTGAGGTGCGCTCGCAGCTGGCGGGCGGCGGGGAAGCGCATGTCCCTCGGCACGCCCACGCGGTCGCGCAGGTACTCGGCCGCCAGCACCACGGCAGCGCCGCTCAGCCCGCCGCTGCTCCCCGCCGGAGACACCTGCTTGCACACCGGCATGCCGCCCGACACAGGCAGATGCAAACGCTTTGGCACAAGTAGTAGCTGACAAGGCAAGTCAGCAGCTGCAGGAGCCGGCGGCCCTTGCAGAGTCAACCCTTCAGAGTTGTGAAGTGCAGGGCAGGCACTTTAACGCAGTTGCAATTTAGCAGCCCTGAGTCCTTAAGCCACCCACCTGCAGTGCCTGCTGCGACACCTGCTTGGCGTCCACGCCCACCAGCAGCGCGTGCACCACGTGCCGCAGCGCCGCGTCGGCCTCCGCCGTGTGCTGCGTGGCGGGCACCGCCGTGGGGTCCGACAGCGGGGCGGACACGGGGCGAGGGCCGGGCTGGCCGGGGCCGCGCAGCGCGAAGCGCACCACCGCCTCGTGGTTGCGGATCTGCGTGGAGGAGAATGTGCAAGGCAGGGACCGGCATCCACGGCGGAGTAAACGCAAGCGCAGAACGGGGTCAGGGAGGGCAAAGGGCCAGCAGGTGGTTCTGAGCAAGCGGGGGAGATGGTGTCGTACGGGATGGGGAGGTACAGGGGCCCGCGCAGTACGCACCATCTTGGCCGCCGCCTCCAGTCGGTCCATGGGGGGGTTGTCCCCTGGGGAGTAGGGCTCCGGCAGCGAGGTGGCGGACAGCGGCGGCAGCGGCAGCCGCCACGAGGCGCCGTCGCTGCCGTCCAGCGCCGCAGCCACAGGCATTCCCTCCGGGTGCATGGCGCAGCCGCCCAGCTGCGGAGGGGGAGCGCGGTAGGCAGGGGTAGGGCTTGATTCGCTGTGCGGTATGCTCCTCGTGCACAGGTTGGGGGGTTTGGAGCCGCATTTTGCAGTGGCAACCGGAGCAACAGTAGAAGGTCTAGGGGTGTCTCCCTGTCCATGAAGGTCGTGGGCCGTCCAGGGTGCGCAACCCACGAGCTCCTGACCTAATGCTGAAGCCACTGCCATGACGATCGTTCCAGCACGATGGTGCAGGGCAGGCGAACCGAATGGACGGCCATGCTGACCAGTAGTGACACGTCATCGTGCAAGGACATTGGGTGCATGCGACGCGCTCAGCACATGCTGCGGTATAGACCCACCTGCGGCGGCAGGTCGTGGCTAGTGGTGTAGTGGTCGGAGCGCGTGGCGATGTACGTGGGCCGCGACTCCATCGCGGTGAACCACCTGGGCGGCCGAGGAACAGCCACAGATAAGGTCAGAGCTCTACAGTTGGTAGGGTAAATGCATGTACGGGCCATCCCCAGCCCGTCCATGGTGGGCAGCCGCCCCGGACCCCGTGTGCCTTGCACACCCGGCACAAGGCACTCCGCCCCTGTGTAGAACAAACCGTCACCACATAACACCCGGCCACGTCGCACACCGGACCAGTCCTGCCCCGTTCCGCCTGTCGTACCAGGTCGTCCGCAAATTACCGGTACCAGTGACCAGTGTTCACAAGCCCGTCCGACACGCACGCCGCACAAGGCAGGCCCAACGCCACGCTGGTTTCGCCGCAGCCCTGCCCCAAAAGTACCGGAGGGGCCCTCAGCACCTGGCCCTTTCGACCCCTGCCCCGCCCCAGCCGCACCTCTCCACCGCCGGCCATCGTCCCTTGCCCCGCACGTAGAATCCCTTGTAGTAGGCCAGCGAGGCGGCGGCGCGCTCCAGCATGGAGGCGAACGTGATGTCCACCAGGCTGATGTCGGCGCCCAGGAAGTAGGGGCCCTGGAAGGGCGATGAGGGGGACATACGCATGTTGAGGGGACACAGCCAGCATGGTGGTCAGTGCGGCACATAAGTAGGGGCCCTGTGGAACGACCCTGGGACGCAGCGGCGGCGGACAGCAAAAGCCGGCATCCTGGTGAGTAAGGCACGGAGCACCACGTGGGGGGACTGTGAAAACCGGGTAAGCCGGTAGGATCAAGCAGTCCTGTGGGTGGCGGCCTATGCAAATGTGCCATGCAAACGAGCAGCGGCATAGTGGCAAACCATCATACATGCCCCCCTGTTTGCCACGGATCAGGCAAGCCACCCACGCCTGCTTTCGCGCCCTGTTAGCCGCCGCCCCGCCCAGCCGCTGTGCCAGTCCGTCCCAAGCCGCCCCACGTCACGACTTGTAACCCCTCAAGCGTGCATCGACAGTCTAGTGCCAAGTGCGTGGCGCTCACCCCCTCGCGGTCCATCTCCGCCGCCACCAGGTCCATGGTGGCCTCAAACTGCGCCCGCGCGCGCTCGTGGTTCCAGTCGGAGCACAGCCAGTTGAGCCAGTCGGAGAACAGCCGCCGCTCCAGCTGCATCAGGGACTCAGCGCGCTGACGGGCGGGTGTGCCTGCGGGCCGTGGCGGGTAACGACGGTTATGCCTTCCGGCGATGCAGAGGGGTTAATCCGTAGGTCACGGCCTTTACAAGTTCGGACCCTTCCAAACGGCATGCTGCTTACACTTTACCACCTTACCTGCTCACCCCCGTGGACGGCCCCACCAGTGAGCCCCTGCGGAGCACTGTCCGTTGGGCCTTGAGGGCCCTTGGCCGAAACAGCGTACCTTGCCACCGCGCGGCAACCCACTCTGCGTTTCCCCGGTAGAAAAAACCTTCTTTTCTCCACAGATGCCGACTCTCTCAGATGCGCGTGCTGCCCTTACCCTTGAGTGGCATGAGCGGCTTGTGGTCCGGGAAGGTGTCCTCCAGCAGGGACATGATGACGGTGCTCTCCGTCACTACGCGCCCGTCCAGCTCAATCACAGGCAGCAGCCCGCGGGGCACCTGCGCACGGGCACGCACGGCCACGGGTCCGTATTGGTGGTGACGATGGCGGGTGGGGTGCGGGCACTGGTGTGGAATGGACATGACAGGTTTGGATGCCATGCACCTCGGCACGGGGGCTCGAGGCGTGGTGGTGGTGGTGGTGGTGGTGGTGGTGGTGGTGGTGGTGATGGTGGTGGTGGTGGCGGTGTGGCATTGCCGTGAAGGATATTTCAGGTCAGTGGGGAGCGAAAGAGCGACAGCAAGCAGGTGCTCAATAGCTGCGGCGCTGCTATGCGACACTGCTAGCTGACGAAGCAGTACCTTGGCCATGAAGGACGCGGGCTTATCGCCGTAGCAGCGCATGTTGATCTTTTCGATAGTGTAGGGGATGCGCTTCTCCTCCAGCTGCAGCCACACCTTGTGGCAGTAGGGGCACCTGCAGGGTGAGGATGCACGAGGCGTTAACTTGCTCGCTTACTGGCAGACTTCCAATGGAGGAGGCGTCGGGCCCACATTAATATAGTAGTATACGAGTCAGGCACGCTGTCGCACTGTGCGGAGGCCAAGGCTGCTCGCGCGCTCACCAGGATGCGTGGTCACGGTAGAGCTTCACCCGTGGGGGCTCGGTGGTCCCAAACATCCGCTTGAGGGCCATGGGGTGGGTCGGGCCCTGGGGCAGTGCAGCAGCACAAGCAACACAAAACGTGTTGGCGATCGCTGCGGTTACGGTGTCTACCTCTACTGCCACGCCCGGCTACCTGTCGCCCTTCACGACGCAATGCTGCAGCGCGTGGAGCGTTTCTCTTCTCTACTGTACAGTAGCTCACACTGCAACGGGTAGCACCCCGTACAGGCCTCTGCTATCCCACACCCAATCGCTTCCGCGCCTACTGCCCCGAGACGACCAGCGTTCGCCGTGCGGGGCTTTTGCAATCCCTCCCACCGCAGCCATGTGCCACTGCAGCGCTACGCGTCGGGTACGCCGCGCCACGGATACCGGTACGCCAGCACGCACCTCGTTCGGGTCAGCCCAGAAGTCCACGCCCATCTCCGTTTGTTGGGCCCTGGTCCGTCCAAACCAGGGGCTTCGAGTCAGGTTCGTTGATACCGTACATTGACCGAAGAGCCCTTTCCGACGCCATTTCCAACTTCCAACCCATCCCTGCCGGTGGCGCACAGCAGACACGGCAACAGGTACAGGTTTACACCCCATACTACCTTGCCATTTGACTGAGATCGTCCCAGCTAGGCGCATTGTCGCTGAACGACATAACGCTGGGCGTGGGCTTGTCGGGCACCTGCAGGCACCGGCACCGGCTGCGTGTTGGTCCTCTTTGGCAGGGCCACGCGCCACCAGTCAGGCACGCTTGGCCTGAATCGCCGCATGCTGCGCTGAATCCGACCGAGCTTGCCTGGCCCTTGCCGCTGCTGCCAAAGCCTTTCATCAGGCCAGACAGCAGGCTCATCGGCTTGACAGCGGCACGGCTACGTCTCGCAGTAACAGTGGTAGGGAGCGTTTCGCGCGTTGCAGTCCGGTGCGGGCCGAAGCCGCTAGTAACGAATGGAGCTGCGCTTGTGTTCTTCCTGATGTTGGATAACAGACGCGAAGGTGCGACCTGCATCTTGAGGTTAACAGGTGCGCATAAGTAAGCGCGCTGGGGTACGGTGACCTTCTGATGTAAGCAATAGCCACCTAGCACGCGTTATGAGGTGGACCGGCGTAAGTCTGCAAGGGAGGAGTCATGCTGGGCGCAATGCAGGATGGTGATGGACATCCCCTGCGCAGCGGGTACCCTGACTCGGGGTTACGGCCACTCGAGCACTGTAACAATATATAGCGACAGACATACAAATGCATATGACTTGCAGAGGAACCTCTACCTGTGTCACGTCTGCTACCGCCTGAACTGCCTGCTACGCCCTGTCTACCGGCGAAACGCGACCCTAAGCAGCTCGATTTGAAGCCAACCAGAATATGACTCTTTCATAACTAGGGACGGGAAGTGCGCAGCGTGGCTCCCATGAGGGCTTCGGCGTCTGTCGCTCTCGGGGTGCTGGCCTTGCTCGCCTATGTGCAGCCGTCCACATCAGATGCAGTATCGGACTTTTACAGTAACCTCGTAGCCATGCCATCTAAGTTGGCGCGAACAGTGGAGAAGAAGGGCATGATACCGACGGAGCGATGGGACGACAAGAGCTTCAACTTTGAGCCGTTTCACCAATGGGTCCTGAACAGCTCCATATACCAGCGTTCTGTATCTCGAAATTACCCTATGTCTTACCCCTGCGGCGTGTGGGTAAACCACCACTACAAGTTCCTCTTCATACGGAACCGGAAAGCTGCCTCCACCACAGTCACAGACAACTTCGACAAGTGCCACTATTCAGCCGCGGACCCGAAGCTTTGCATGGAGGTATGCACCTCTCCTGAACCCGAGGGAGGGGCGGGACAGGTGCAGTGCCCATGCGTCGCCAGGAGGCGAGGGGTGGAGGCGAGGGGTGGAAAGGGCTGAAGGGGCACGTGCGCAGTAGTATGCTCCATACTATGTGCTAGCCCACGCCATGGGGTGACCAGCACCCACAAAGGCGTTTACGGCAATGAAGCTCCCTCTCAACATAACTGTACGCAGGTAGCAAGCCTGGAGGACCTGGCTAAAAAGGGGATAGACCCCGCTGCCATGTGGAAAGACTATTTTGTCTTCTCCACCAGCCGCAACCCCTGGTCCCGAGCGGGGTCCTCCTTCGACTACTGCTCGACGAAATGGCGGAGACAGGACGGGCCGTGCAGGTACGTGGGGCCCGGTGGGCCTTTCGTGGGCGCACCCGCATCAGCACATAGCCAGCTCCAGCATGGACATGTCCTGTGGCAGGGAGCTGTTGTCTTCGATTGCTTGGGCGTGGGCTAAATATTGCACCACCAGCCATGGCAGGCAGTGCGTGCGACAGGTGCCATACCATTGGCTGACACGCCGGTATTGTCCTGGAGCACGACAAGCAGAGTACGGTACCAACACGCCCCAAATGCTACAGCGCCATAATTGTGCGCATGTCCTTTTTCACCCGCAGCGGCAGCCGAGCAAGCGGCTTGTCAAAGGCTTCTCTACACACTCGCACAGTTCCCCCGCCTGGGTGCATGGCCATTTCCCTTCCCTGTCCCCACCCCCTTGACCACCATGCTACCAACGCCGTGCAGGCAGCCCGAGTTCTCGTCGTTCTGCCGCGACCCGTCCATACTGGGCAAGATCGCCAACCTGTTCCACTGCTTCGACCGCGTGTCCATGTACCACGACTACTACCACACGGAGCCGGTGGCGCCCTGCCTCACCACGGCAACAGGGCAGCCGGCGGTGGACTTCCTCATCCGGTGGGTGGAGAGGGCTGCAAGCTGGGGTCCACGGCACGTCAAAGACAGCCGGAAAGCACCTGCTGGAGCGTGTGGCCTGGCCTAGCATCCCTTCAGGGTCAGGGAGATCTGGAGGATTCAGGTGGTGCCAGTGTCCATGTGCAGCACTGCGGAGGTACACGCGTTGTTGTAAGCCATCTTGCAGTGCATACACTCATGGCGGCATTGAAACGCCTTGGCAGGTATGAGAACCTGGCGGAGGACCTGCCCGAGGCGGTGCACATCATCAACCAGCGGCGAGACCCCTCCCTGAGCCCCATCCCGGAGCCGACAATCTACTGGAAGAAGAAAGGAGTGGTGCGTACGGACTGCATTGCTTGCATGCGGGGAGGGCATATACGTCGCTTTGCATGTCGGCAGTAAAGACTTACAGTCTACATGGGCTGCGCGTAATGCTAGAACGTGCCCAGGCGGCACGTGGCAACGCGTGGCACGTGACCACAGCCGGGATATCAACCTGCGTTGCGGCATGGCCGACAATAAGCTGGCCACCCTGTACCGGTACCATTGACATGCGTCATTATTCAGGGAAGCGTACGGTACCTAGGGACCGCAAGGGGATTGCAGGCTGCACCTGGTGTTGGCGTGGGCCTCACCTGTCACCAGGCCTGTCACCGATGTCCCCTTTTGCCTGTCCAGAAACCCCTTCGTACTTCCTTGGTGCTGCTGCTTGTGATACCTTACCGGCGTGCAGGCTGCTAAAGCGCATGAGGAGTCAGGGCTAGATGGCGAGACTGCCGCCCTGGTGGGGCACGGGGAGAAGTATCGCCGCTGCGGCATGCAGTGCGTGCGGGACATATACGACTACTTCAAGTGAGTGTCCTCGGGCGGGATGTGCCCAAAAGGGCTATGGTGAGGGCCTGAACTTCTTGCGCTTCCTGCGATTGGTGGGTTAAGGCTTGTGCACTCGCCGCCTAACGCCCAACATGCCACCTTGCAGGGTGGACTTCGAGCTGTTTCAACTACCCTTGCCGGCTGGTGAGCCGACGCAATAGCACGCCGGAGGAGGGTTCAGGAGGCTGCCAGGCGCATAGTGCTGTGGCTGTGGCTGTGGGAGTTGCTCGGGGCGGCGGTGCAAGGCCGAAGGAAAGCTGAGGTGGAGCATGGAGAGGAGTGTGTGCAGCGTCTGTCCGTGCGCTCCAGTATGGCTGTGGGCGAGGCGACGAGTATGCGCGTATATAGAAGGGTGCACCCTGAACCCTGTTTTGCACAGGACACCTGGTACCGTCCGGTGATGAGAGGGCATGGGCATCGCACGCACTGGCACCGTCGGGCCTTGGCGGAGTGCTGTAGGAAGGATGCACGCTGTGTGCCAGACACGGGCAACGAGAGGAACGTACAGGTCTTTGAAGTGGTGCTTTACATCATGATGCGCATGACCTGCAACATGCAAGACTGCACGTGTATGCACCGAGTATCAACCCGGGGTGACTCTGTGGACCGGTGGCTAACCATATGCAACAGTACTGGGGCTTTGCAAGCCTTGCAAGCCCCCATACATTGTACGACAGTGTACGGACGTGTAAGGACCTACTACACGCAACGCTAAACTGTAGTACAAACGCTCGTTCGTAGCTGAAAGGAGTCCGTCTCCTGCTACCATCGCAACCCGGGGACCTCTCCTGATCGAAGCACGGGTGCACAACATGACCCTTTTCCTATGTTTGTCCATACAACCAGCCCATGCAAACTGTATAACTGGACACCGGGACGAAGGTGCACGTGCGTTGATGCACGTTTAGTGCTAGCACCAGCTAGCACACACCAAACAGGCGGCCTAAATAGCATCCATACAACGCCCGATGTTGACTGGTTCTCGTATCCACGCCCACAGATACCGGTAATGCACACGGTATACGAAGTGCCTAGCAACTCTGCTGTCAGTGCAAATAAAGTGCTTCCGGTGGTTACGTACGACAGACACGCGAGGCAGTACCAGCGGAAACCCGCCTCCCTCCCTCTGGGCACTAACACAGCATACTGCATGATCTCAAGAGTCATTTGTGGTCCCAGCCCTGAATGCCAGTTGCAGAGACCCGCGTTAAGCATAGACACACACAGTTGTTAAGCCATGGGCACGCCGGAACAGCAGCGCCCCGTAACATCTCCCCGCGGCACTCCAGTGACCAATTGGCACAGGCAATACGCCAACACCTGACAGGAACACACTACAGCCCCTCACTTGCTCCTTCCTTGCACCACACGCAAGCCAGTAACACCAGGCAGGTAACACCCATACTCCCATGCCACACACACACACAGCCACCGCGTGCACCCAGCACGCCAGCAGCCCTCCTTCCCGTCATGTGACGCCCTCCACCCCGCCGCGCCCTTCAGCGGCACGACACCGAGGGGCACTCCACCAGGCAGTTGAGGTCGCTGGTCACCCGCCGCACGCGCCGCAGCCGGCAGCCGGGCGGCACCGTCCCACCGCCGCCGAAGCCCCCGCCCCCTCCCCCGCCGCCAGCCGCCAGGATCCCCAGCACGTCCTCGATACCCCCAGCCGCCGCTGCACCACCCACATCCGGGGAGATCTCCAGCAGGCTCGCGACCCCTGCCGTGACGAGGTTGCTGCTGTTGGTGCTGTGGTTGCTGATATCGTACTGGGGCTCCGGGGAGCCGCCTGGGGTGGGGCGGCGCTTGGGAGACATGGTTGCGGTCAGCGCAGCCGCCAGCCAGTCTGCGGTTATGGGAGGGAGGCTGGGCTGCTGCCGGCGGGTGAGGGAGCCGGAGGAACCGCCCAGCGTGGAGGCGATGGAGGGCGCGAAGGTACGGGAGGGCTCGGTGTAGAAGGTGAGAGGGGCGCTAGGCAGGTGCGCGAGGTGGCTGGGTTGGGCGGTGGTGGACCGTGCAGCGGCGAAGGGTGAGCCGCCCTGGCGGGCTGCCCAAGGGGAGCGTGGTAGGGGGCTGGGGCAGAAGCCTGGGAAGCTGATGGCATCGGTGTCGCGGTTGCCTTGGCCGGGAGCGCCTTCCTCGGCGCGCATCGTCACGAAACATGAAATCTGCTCTGACATGATGCCGAACGCAGAATCCTCGCGGCCGAGAAGGTTACACCGCCGCTGAATGGCAACAGGCGAGGGCGCCGATGGAAGGCAGCAGCGGCTGACGGCTTCCAACGGGGATATATCTGCTGCAGCTGACAGCCCTGCTTCACCGAATACTGCACAAGGCACGCTTGAGCGAACGCGACGCATCCTCGGAACTGTCCAGCGGGTGGCTCTAGGGAATTACGAAGCAAGAGGGCCTTGTGTTTCGCCGATGCCCAGTATTAAGTACATGTAAAGCGAGGGTCTTGTGCATCTGCGTTCAGGTTGCGGGCATGATAAGCGTCGAGCTGGCGGGACCCCAAGGATTGAAGGCGTCGTGCTGGCAGCATGCAAAGAACGGCAAATCCCGCACGCGAGAGAAGCGCGTGTGTTAAAATGCAAGTTATGTCCTAATGAACATAATAGCTGACAAGGCTTCACGTAGCTGCTCCGTTGTTAGGCTGCAGCAAGAAACGGCCGAGGGCACTTAGTACAAAGCAAGGAGCCAAACAAAATCCAGGACAAAATCCAGGGCATATAGGGACATACTTGGCTTTCTTCGTGCAGGTCACAGAGAAAACAGTAACAAGCCTTCCCGCAAGGCTACGTGCGGCAACGTGCGCGCAGCACTTCGTGACCCATGGGTCGTCATTGCTTGCAACTTGCAGTTGCATTCCTGGTGTGTAAATAGCTGGAAATAATACATCGCTGCATATTCAGTGTGGTGAACTCTATGCTAAGGTGTTCCTGCAAAGCGGGACGCTGGCGAGACGCTTCGCATGCCAGCTTGCCTAGTAGAGGCTGATCTCGTGCCTGCTTCACATGCGTGCAAGTGCGCATTCACTTGCATTCCTGAGTATCCGCTGTGGCCAGGCGGGCGTTCTCCACCTTTGCACCGTGCAGTGAAAGCAACCACGCTGAAGCTGCATGAGACAGTTCTCAGGGAGTGTACCACCCCGTCGTTTAACTGCATGCTACAGTGGCAACCGACGTCCAGCTGTGCAACCGATAACTCCACGCTCCGTACATGCGTCTTTGCGTGGCATGCTACTGCTGGGTAGCGCTTGGCAACTGCAACTCTTTGTCCAGGGTGTTGCCTAGAGTGTGTCCTTGCGGCTTTCAGGAACGCCTCAAACGAACAGCCGTAACCGCAACTCCCTCCAGCTTACACGAGCGCGCTTGCCCAACCGACACCACAAAATCCCCGACCTTCACTCCACTGTCCATGCCCCACAGCACCGAAGCACCCAGAACCTCAAATTTGACTACTCCGTGCACGCGTCACAGCATCAGTCCATACAACCCCCTCGAGACCCTTCGCAGCGTATGGGGTACACCCCTCCACATAAGGTCATTTGCACGTGACACATACAGATATAGCAAACCACTGATATCGCACACCTAGCCGCAGTGCACCATCGCATCTGCTTCAAAGCCCACACAGCACTCACTGTCACGCGGACAGGTCAGACACGCATACATACATACCCCGAAATTGTAGAGGGGATGCCACATGCATGCCAGCATGGAAAGGACTGGTCACACGCAGAGGGCCGACACCCGTGGCCACAAATGCAGTGGCGCATAACGAGACAACGTACCAAAGCAGCGAATGTCGCTGAGCAGTACCGTACAAGCACTGATCGACGTGATGTAGCCAACGTCAGGAAGTCAACAATGTCCATACCGGTACGTATGGTACACGGCCGCAATGATACTGTGCGCATTGCTGGTCACGTGGCCAGCCAACGGAAGGTGGCGAACGTACACGCCTGTACTGTACTACTGTATGCCCAAGTTTCATCACTCGCAAGCTGCTGGAGTGATGGCCAGCATGCCAACATGCTGTCAACATGCATGCAGCAAATATCAGCGCGCGCGTGCTACTGATGTTGTCAATGCTTCTGGGCAATGGTGCGCGCTAGCATTCATGGTTCTGGCATGCAATAATTGCCGTGCACATGCCTATAGATTCGCAATAAACCGTCAAGATGTCATCCACATCGCACGGCTCTGGGCTCCCATAACGCGCTAGGAGCGACGCCCAAAAAGGGAGAAGGCGACGCATACCGGTACGGCACCACCAGACACCGTCCACCCACACACTGCCCGAATCCTGCCAGCCATACGCCGTCCGCATGCCTGCGCTCTTCCGCATACAAGTATCCCTGCGCACCTGTGCCAAACTGGTGTCCAGAAGACCCGTGCCCAACTGTTGGCAATAAATTCCGCATGCTTCAACGGGATTGAGACGCCTGCATGCGTGCTTATCAGATGCAGTCAGTGCTTCGGTCCCCACCGACCCACGGGTCACCACTGCTACACCGGCACGTGGCACGCCCTGTGCCCGCCACACAAATCGTCCCCCTGCGAGAGCGCACAATGCAACCTCATTTCCATCATGCCAGTCATGCCTTCCCCCCTCCGTACGATGAGTATTCCAACCTCTCAGACCATGACGGGTAGAGGTTGCCCTCCTAGTGGGGAGGTGTACCAGCGTGCGCCTCACAGCTGCGCCAGGGTGTCCAGGCCGCACAGCACCCGGCGCACGCGCCGCAGGCGGCTGCCGACCGACGGCCGCGGTGACGAGGCCGGAGGCGTCGATGAGGCCAGCCGGAGCATGGAGGCAATGTTGGCCATGTGGGTCGGCTGTTTTGCGTCCTGTGTTGGGGAAGCGGTGACGAGGGCAGAGGACACGGGCCCTCCCGCGGCCGCCTTGGCCGGAGTTGCTGCTGTCGGGGAGGGTCCCAGAGGCACAACCGCGGTGGCGGAGGGGGATGGTGGAGCGGTGGATTTCTGCTGCACGCTGGATAGCATGCTAAGTTGCGGCAGGGCCGGCTGCGGTGATGCTGCTGGCCGTGACGAAGCGGCTGCCCGGCGGCTTGACCAGCGGCGCTGCAGGGCCAGCGGTAGCGCTGCCGGCAGAGAGAAGGACCGCGAGACATGAGAAGCACCTGATAGTGTTGTTGCTTCCGGTTTTGGGCCAGGCTGCCAGAGCTGGCTTGTCTCCGCCGCTGCGAGACGCGAAAACGGGGAAGCCGCGACCGTAGCAAGCTGCTCCTGCGCCTGGGCCTTGTGGGCTGCAACAGCGCTGTGCTCCTCGTGTAGAGCTCCAAGCTGCGGAAGCGTGAGCGACGCTCCGGAGGTCCTGCGGGCGCCACAGCCAAAGGCGCTCGGCGGGTCGCGGGGCCGCGGCGCAATGCACAAGCAGCTCCCGACAGCACTTGACTGGGCCCTGCGGATTGTCATGATGGCTAAAGCTTCGTCCGAGCTGTCAAGTAGTTATGAGAGCGCTGACCTTAGTAGTTACAAGAGGTGATAGCCGAGTGTAAAGCACGTAGCTTGGTGAATTAGCCTGGTATAATGTATTAGGATTGCGATAGTGATGTATGTATGTGCAAAGGTGGGGCAAAGGAATGGTGCTAAGCCACGTCGTGCAACAGCAACGCTGTCAAAGGCCTCAACATCCTGCCACGTCACTCCGACAGGGAACCTGGCGGCACCTCGCACACAAGAGACAGGAGACAATCAAATGACCTGGTTCAACGCAAATACAGTTAATGGTAACGTCAAGCGCTCGAGGAACCCTACGCCTTGCAGCCATCAGCACTACGCGAACCCATGGGTCGGTCCGGGAAAGGGCATGACCCAAGCAAGCAGCGACAACACGGAGGTCCCTCATTGTGTTTTAAAGTTCATAGCAGCACAAGATAAAACAGCAGGCTGGGAGTATGGCAACATGTCCAAGGCGTAGTAGGGCGGCTGCACCGCAAAAAAAAGCCTGCATGGAGTCGGCCCCCGAAATTGTGCATGCCGTACTGGAGCAGGCGGTAGCGTGGACACGTTAAAAGCAGGCGCAACGACAATAGCTCATTCCACATCGCTGGTAATTTCTACCGCATTGCAACCGGACGCTTGTATCTACTAGCCCTTGCAGTTAGCTGCCGCCGACACGGCTGAGCTATTTCGCGCGCCCCTTGCCACACCTGTGCTCGATTTAGCTGCGACTATGGCCGCCCTGCTTTCCACCCTCTTCTTGGCGCTTCTGTCGCTTTCGGCAGCGAAGCCTGTCGTCTTGGGTCGGCGCGCTCTGACGGACGACGCCGCTGCCGCAGCGAGCGCCCGAGGCACTAGCCTGCAGCACCGCGACCAGCCGCAATACCAGGTTAGAGCCAAAGTAGCGCTATGCACCTTCCCAAGTAAGTGCGGCCAAGCTGACGTGGTTATATGCGGCCTGATTGCCCTTGTGCCGACACAACCTCTAGTCTGCTGTTTTGCCGGCACACATTGATCTTCCCTGTCCGACACTCCGACTTGCACCGCAACAACGCACATTGTGGTCACTAAGCCAAGCTGAATCACTGCGCGCAGGTGATCAACGGTGACGACGTCGACTCCCTGACCACCACCGAGGTCACCCGGCGCCAGCTGCTGGCGCAGAAGCGTAAGCACCGCGAGATAGCAGCTTGCGCATCGCACAGCACGATACTAGTCCCGCAGCGGCATTCCTTCTTTCTGCCGCGTCCCGCCAAGACCAGCCAAGACTCTCGCTCAGCTCGCCCGCGCGTGCCATCAGAGCCTGCCGCTCCCCGCCTGCTGACACGTCGCACGTTCCAACACGCGCCCCATATACAGCCCTGCAAGCTGGAGGACTTACACCAGACCGCTGCCCGCCCTTTCCCCCCTCAGCTGCCCAGGCGGAGCAAAACAAGTACCGCAGCATGCACCAGGCGCCCGACCTTGCCTGGTCCAGCTCCCTTGCCTCCTCCGCCGCCAAGGCCGCCCAGGAGATGGTCAACTCCTGCTCCTTCCAGCACAGCGGCACCGCAGGCGTTGGCGAGAACCTGGCTGCCGGTAAGCCTGCATCCGTCAAGGCGCAAATGCAACGGCTGCGGCAGCAGATGCAAAATGACGTGTCACAGTGCGTGCCTCAAACCTCGTACTTTGCTCATCACGGTACGGTGCCCTGTCCACCCCCCTGCACGTACCTCAGGCTATAGCTCGTGGGCCGACGTCGTCGCGGCTTGGTACAACGAGGTACGTTCCAACACTTCGGGGCCAGCAGCGCAGCAGCGCAGCAGCATGCCCTGCGGAGGGCAAGGGCAGGGGCAGGGACATGCATGCTTGACCTGCATAGCTCGCATCCAGCCGCATGCTGATGCATACATTAAGAGGAGAGGCGTGGGCGGCTGCTTTCGCCTCACGTGTCTTCCCGTGCACTGTTGTGTCGGCAGTGAACGCCGTACATCCTGACCCACACCATGTGTCTCGCACTGTGTGCCGGCCTTGAGCGCATGCACCCCGGCCCACCTAGATCCACGTTCTCTCAATGGCACAGGCGTACCGGCAACGAAAGTCGTGCACCCCAACCCACACCCTGTGCCTTGCACTAGCGTACGGCAGTGAACTCCTTGCACTCTAACCCACATCCATCCCCTTCCTTGCACTGGCGTACCGGTACTGACCGCCCCCTGGTCCCGCCGCCTCCCCTTCCCTCCTTACCCGCAGGTGAGCCAGTACGACTTCAACAACCCCGGCTGGAACGCCAACGCCGCGCACTTCACGCAGCTGGTGTGGAAGTCCACCGGGAACGTCGGCTGCGCCACCAAGACCGCCGGCTCCGGCTGCAACCTGGGCAAGGTGTTTGTGTGCCACTACCAGAGCCCCGGCAACGTAGAGGGCCAGTACGCGCAGAACGTGCTGCGCAAGAAGTAGAAGACAAAGAGCGTGGTGCTCGCATTGTGCACTTGCACGTGTACTCTAATGATGTGAGATGTGGCCGGCCTAGCGTGCCAGCGTGCGCTGATGTGGTTGGTGCAATAAAGCAGGGTTGGATAGGGTCACCCAATGGTGCATCCTGCGGGAGAGTTTGGCATGCCAATAGCTTCCAGTTTTTTGGCACTGTTGCGACGCCACTACTGCGTCATACACCGACACACATAGGCTTTGCTCGTTGTACCCTAGGCTGCTACGGTGCTGCCCGGCGCAACCCATGGCACGTCGTAGCATGCATGCGCGTGCGTGGTACCTAGGCGCGTCATACCGTGTCGCACAATTTGCAACTAGAATAAGGACAGTCCTGCTATGAGACACTGCGCAGTGGACTGACATCTGAGGGTGGCTGCGACCCCTGTAACCACGTACCTCCGCGTTGGGCATCGTATCCCCTGGTATCGCTCCCTACCGAGGCGTGCTTGCAGTTGGTGGTCTCGCTCGCCTGGCCGGCCAAACAGCCTCGACCGGTACAACCCTGCAGGGCGATCATTTAGCCACGTATGCTTGTGTTTCGTACTTTGCGCACTTACCCCTTACACTGATCAGCCAATACTTGTGCGTTCGGGTGGTTCAAACATGCATGGCTGTCGCCTGGCGCTGACTGCGTGAAGGGGCCCAGCAGGGAGGCTCCCCCGAAAGAGGCCCTTTGGCATATATTGCGGCCAAAGGGGCCTTTCCAGCACCTAAAGGTGCAGTATGCGCTACGCGCCCGGGCCCAGCACTTGCCAGGTTGACGCGTATCAAACCACTACAACAAGATACCTGTACGGCACGAGGGTAACAGCTGACCCTGTGATTAGGTGATCGCTTAGGTTGGTGGCTTAGCAGGTAGCCCAGCGTGAATAACACACGTGAGGCGGAGGCATGCTAAGGCCACGCCGTGCAACAGCAAACAGCGGTTAGGTCCCAGGCCTCCGCTGCGGGTCCATAGCGACACGTAGACCACCAGGATACAGGAAAAGACAGATGCCATTGGCATAAGTAAGAATATACTAGATAAATTGCTCGAGAAACCCTATGACTCGCGGTCATCAGCACTACGCGAACCCATGGGTCGGTTCGGGAAAGGGCATGACCCAAGCAAGCAGCTGGGCACGAGCAGCTTACCAGTTACGACCGTCTCTTTTTCTCTAATTTAACAAAGGTGAGGCAAAAGGCTACTAGAATGGCAACATGTCCAAGGAGTAGAAGGGCGGTCTGCCACCGCAGGCTGCATGGCGAGGCGCATGCCCCCAAAATTGTGCGTGCCGTACTGCAGGCTTTTGGCGGTCGCGTGGACAATAAAGCGGCCGCGACGCCAATAACTTTGCTCATTCCTCCGCCGCTAATAATACGGCATTGCAACTGGACGCTTGCAAGTACGAGCCCTTCCAGCTAGCTGCCGCCTCGACACGGCTGAGCTTTTCCACGCGCCCCTTGCCGCACCTGCTTGTGCTCGATTTAGCCGCAACCATGGCCGCCCTGCTTTCCACCCTCTTCTTGGCGCTTCTGTCGCTTTCGGCAGCAAAGCCTGTCGTCTTGGGTCGGCGCGCTCTGACGGACGACGCCGCTACAGCAAGCGCCCGAGGCACCCATAGCCTGCAGCACCGCGACCAGCCGCAACACCAGGTTAGTGCCAAAGTGGAGTTACGCACCGTTCAAAATGCGGCCAAGCTGCCGCGGCTATCTGCGGCCTGATTGCCCTTCTGCCGCGCACCGCTCTCCCTGTCTGACTGCACCGAAACAACGTGCATTGTGGTCGCCATTTGGCACGCTGGATCTCTGCACAACGCGCATTGCGGTCACCAAGCCATGCTTGTGCCTCTGCAGGCCCACGCCATGATCAGCGGCGACGACAACGACGCCCTGACAACGACCGAGGTCACGCGGCGCCAGATGCTGGCGCAGAAGCGTAAGCGCTGCAAGATAGCAGCCTCAGCATCGCATACCATGATACCAATCCCCGCAGCGGCATTCCTTGTTCCTCCTGCCTGACACCCTGCCGCGTTCGCCAAGGGATTCTCTCGAACCTTTCGGCTCGCCCCGCGCGTGTCCCGTAAGGCTTGCCTCTCCGCGCCTGCTGACAGGTCGCATGCAGCAACCCGCACCCATTTTCAGCCCTTCCAGGTAAACAACTCACACCGGACTGCACCCCGCCCTTCCTTCTTCCTCCCCACAGCTTCCCAGGCGGAGCACAACAAGTACCGCAGCATGCACCAGGCGCCCGACCTTGCCTGGTCCAGCTCCCTTGCCTCCTCCGCCGCCAAGGCCGCCCAGGAGATGGTCAACTCCTGCTCCTTCCAGCACAGCGGCACCGCCGGCGTGGGCGAGAACCTGGCCGCAGGTGAGCCTGCGTCCGTGCAAGGCGCGGATGCAACAGCTGCATTACGCAAATACGCAAAGTGACCCCGTTGCCTCTCCAAGTGCCTGTCCTAAACCTGGTACTCGGCTCATTACGGTACGGTGCCCTGCCCGGTCCATCCCTGCCCTTGCACCTACCGCAGGCTATAGCTCCTGGGCCGACGTCGTGGCGGCTTGGTACAACGAGGTACGTCACTGCACGCCTGGGCGCTTGCATGGCCGCGCCGCAGCATGCACTGCGGAGGGCAAGGGCAGGGGCAAGGGACATGCATACTTGAACTGCACGGTTCGCATCCAGCCACATGCTGATGAGTACACAGAGAAAAGAGGCGTGGACGGGTGCTTTCGCCTCACGTGTCTTCCCTTGCACTAGTGCATCGGCAGTGATTCCCGTACTTCCTGACCCACATCTTGGTTCTGGCATGTTGTGCCGGCCCTTGAGCGCATGCACCCCGAGTCCCCGACCCACACCTCCGACCCACATTCTCGTAACTGCACTGGTGTACCGGCAACGAACGTCATGCACTCCGACCCACATAGTGTTCCTTGCCCTAGCGTATGTAGTAGTGAACGTCGGGCACCCTGACCCACATCGATCCTGTTTCTTGCACTGGTGTGTTGGTACTGACCGCCCCCTGGTCCCGTCACCTTCCCTTCCCTCCTTACCCGCAGGTGAGCCAGTACGACTTCAACAACCCCGGCTGGAACGCCAACGCCGCGCACTTCACGCAGCTGGTGTGGAAGTCCACCGGCAACGTCGGCTGCGCCACCAAGACCGCCGGCTCCGGCTGCAACATGGGCAAGGTGTTTGTGTGCCACTACAAGAACCCCGGCAACGTGGAGGGTCAGTACAAGCAGAACGTGCTGCGCAAGAAGTAGGGAGTAGGACTAAGGAAGAGTCAGGACTAGCTTTGTGCTAGTACACGTGATACTGTGCGAGTACACGTGATACGCGAATCAGATGTGACTGGCCTAGCGCGCCAGCGCGCGCTGATGTGGTTTGGTGCAGTAAAGCAGGGTTAACTAGCTAGGCGCACCCAATGGTGCGTTTTACGCCTACACCCAATGGTGCATTGTGCAGAAGAATTGGGGTCGACAGCTAACAGGTTGTTTGGCATTTGCGACGCCACTGCGTCACACACAGTTACCTTCAGACATAGGCTTAGTATGTTGCATTGAAGGCTGCTGGCCGGGCGCAACCAGGAATTCCTGGGTCCAGGGGAGGCGCCCCCATGCCTGACACGCCGTAGCCATGCGTGGGCACAGCATACCATGTTGCACAACTTGCAACTAGAATAAGGACGCTACTGCCATGGGACGCCGCGTTCTGCATTTTGCGACCCTTGTAACACTACATACCTTTGCTTTGGGCCCCGTACCGCTCCGCACCAATGCACACATGGCACTGGCGCTTGCTTCCGGCTGTCCAATCCGTCCTGGTAGCAAAGCAGCCTCCACCAGTACAGCCCCTGTAAAGCAGTATGTCAGCAACGTATCCTCGTGCTTCGTGTGTCTGCCTCTGCCTCAGTCACCGCACGTACCAGGTACATGTGTGTGTGCTCCAAGCCAACGTTTCAGGTGTGCACGGCAGCCGAATGTATGGCGCAAGGGAGACGGCGACAACCTTGGCCCTGCCTCAGCACAGTTAGCCTGCACGCCATGCTCACCTCATGTGCTGCTTACTCCTCAAGAGTCCTCGCTCACGCTCTCTCCTTATTCTGTGATTGTAATCCTATCAGGATATCCTTGGCATTTGGCACAAGGATCAGCGCGAGAGCCTTCCTCTGTCCGTTACAGTTCGGCACCGCACAAATGCAGTGTTTGTTGGGCAGTATATACGCCCTGATGCGGGTTGACACGTTATCGCATATTAGTCTCTCGTGCAACCCTCATTGACTCATCCATTTCCAACCTCGCATACATGCACACACCGGCACACGTGTCCGAACCCGCAGCACACCAACAACCTCTGCCCCTCCTCACACCCCGAAACCCTCTCTGCACAGGCCGCCCCAAGCGCTCCCTACCACGTCACACAAAAACGGGATTGACTGCTGCCTCTCGACCCTTACTTCGCGCTCTGATCCATTTACGCAATGTTGGCGTTGGCCAGGGTGGCGGCGGTGACCGGGCCCGCGCTGGTGAGCATGGGCTGGTCGCGGAAGGCGGCGGTGCGGGAGCCGTCCGTCTTGAGCAGCGGCTGCACAGCCTCCCTGCCGGGCACGGAAAGGGAGTGTGCAGGACAGGGGCTTAATACGGGAGGCGAAGAAAGGGGTAGTTCCGTGATGTGGGTCGTGCCGTGTGAGACGCCGTACACCAGGGGCAGGCGTGTACCGGTATGCTGACTGGACCGACTTTGCCTGTTATGGGTACCACGCTTGCTTGCTGTGTGCAAATTGAAGCCAGCATGAAAGAAAGAAAAACTAACGCAGGTTGCCATCCGGTACACCAGACATGTGTATGCTTGACGCGGCTGCCGATCGCGTCTACAGGTAAGGCCAGTTGCCCCTGCACCGCGCCCCTGCTCACCAGAGCTTCTTCTTCTGCACACGGTTGGGCTCCGCGGGGGCGGCCTGCGACACACCAAGCGCATTACGTCGTTACATACCTCGCACATTCAAGAAGGGTAGCACGTACCCGCCTCCCCGGCACCGCAGCGGCGCGCCCACCAACCCTCACCGTAGCAACCACAAGGAAGGATCCTGCCCATACACCATGCTTCAGCCCACAGCTCACAACATCCTGCCAGCTTTGTTGAGCACTCCCGCCCATCACATTCACCGCCGGGGAAGCGCAGCTCACCAACAAGACCCCCCAGCACCGTGCCCACCCGTCCATCCACCCGCCCGCCGTCCCGCCCAGCCGCCTTTACCCCTTCACGTGCGCACCTGGGTGCGGCCCGCCTCTCCGAAGAACACGCGCTCCCCTGCGGGTGCCTCCGCGGGCGGCGCCAGCGGCTCCACCACGTCGTGCGCGTCGTTGGAGGCGCACAGCACCATGCCGTTGGACTTGATGCCGCGCATGTTGCGCGGCTTGAGGTTGCACAGCACAATCACCTTGCGGTCCTGGAGGGAGGGAAGGTGGAGGGGCCGTGGGGCGTGTGGGTACGGGTGCATCGCGAGCAGCAGACACCGGCACAGTGGGTGATGCGGAGCACGCTGCTCATTTCCTATGTCCAGCCCAGTGTGAACTGTTAACGACGGCGCTAGGCTGCTGAGAATGTAAGGAGGACCATGTGCCGCCACACGCACTTGTGGCACACAAGCACGCAATGCGTTGCCCTGCATGCCTGCCTCGCGTGTATGTAAGACGCCAAGCATGTACCTGCATCTGCTCCAGAGGCACGAACTTGACAAGCCCAGAGACGATGGTGCGAGGCTCAGGCTCGCCCACGTCAATCTGCTCCACGTACAGGCTGTGGTGTTTGGAGGGACGGGGCCAGGAGCGAGCAGCAATGGACGGTTACGCGGTGTGCATGAAGGTCTAAACAAAGAGCACGCCGCAAGGACACCGCTTACAGCAGTGGAAGGGCATCTCGCCCGCCCTGCTGGCCGTGACATCGGTGTGTGCTGCTTGCACGCCCTCCAACTACCCGTCAACCACCAAAATCCTGGCTATGCACAGGTCGCACCTGTCAGCATCGGGGTGCTGCTCGACCTTCACAATTTTGCCCACGCGGATGTCCATGGCGCTCACGTCGACTGCCTCGGCCGGAGCTGCAGCAGGGGCGGGAGCATCGGCTGTCGCTGTCGCTGCGGGAGCCTCAGCGGCCCGGCAAAGGGCGATAGACCTGGCGTGCCTCTGCTCTTGAAGAGAAAGGGCATAAATTGCCATGGAGTAAGGAGTGGACCCTGGCTTGCTCTGGTGCCCCTTGCCAACAGCGCGGTAGGGCGTGAAAGGGCAGCATGCAGCTGGTTGTTGCGACCGGACTGCGCTGGCTCCGCGCCGAGCAGCAGCTCCAAGCTGTGCGGCCATTCTGAATTACGCCTGGGAGGTTGCTGTGTGCGAGCAAGGCGAACAAACCCCCGTGCTCAAAGCGCTGTTCTGGGTCACCACAGCGGATAGGTTCAATACAATTGTAATGACTGTGTTAATGTGACTGAGGAGACAGCGACCGAGATCCGCTGCAATTTCATTTGCCTACTGCCCTTACTAGGATGTGTGTTTCGGAGCCGCTCGCGTTTTCCCCAGACCTGTTTACCCCTGCGCGATGTTGCATTGCTAGAGTCTTGGCATCTAAATGCTGTGCTGGTTATGTAACGCGGGAAGGTCGTAGGCGCTTTGCGATATTTTTGTACACTCATAGCACGGCTTAGCAACAGTCCAGCCTGCTTTTGGCACACCATACCAACCATGGCGCAAGGCGGGGCGCCACAACTCATTACCCCGCTGAAGGACCTTTGCGTGTCCGTGGTCGCGGCAAACTTTGAGGCGTGTCCTACCTTCGGACCCCTACCAGACAAATATGTCAAGAAGATCATTGATATTCTACCTCTTGATTTGCCACTGGAACTAGTCGGGACGGTGAGCAGAAGCGGACATGCCCACCCCGCGCGACATGGGTGCTGCTGCCCGGGCGCTTCTGTTTAAGGCTCATCGCGTGTTGGGATGTGCGATGGCTGCTGCCATGCAGCTTATATTGGATGAAGATTACTGGAGACGGAGAGCGATGGCGCGCTGGAAGAACTGCGAGGTAAAGAGGGTTGGTTGCAGGCAGGGAACGGGGTTAGTGTGTCAAAGACCATACCACGCAAGGCCTCGGAAGCCCACCCCCGCACATCGGAAGGGGTCTTTGGCAGCTGCCAGGTTTCCTTCAGTGCCGCTATCCCTGGCACACAGGCACTGAACTGAAGCAGTGTACCGTGCGCTTCCGGTTCGGTGCTGGCAACGTTTAGCAGCACCTGGTCCCCAGTCCTGCTGCATTTGCATATCCACACTATCGGGAGCACTTACCCAATACACCGAGGCCTGCACATGGATGAGCTCCCAGTCGTCTTCGTGACAGTCCTGCGCGCCTGCCATAACCACCTGCAGGTTGCCGCGCACGGGTACTCCTGGAAGCAGCTCTTCTTTGAGCGCAACCTGCAGGAGTTCCTGGAGCAGTGAGTGCAGCACCAGGGCGTGGCATGACGTGGGTTGCACAACTTGTAACAAGTGGCAGCTGCTCACGTACGGTAGTAAGGGGTTGATCGAGTGGTACGGGATGGGCGGAGACCCAGGTTACCCAGTCATGTGCTGACCAGTTGGGGCGGTGGTGCATGGTGCAGATGCAGCCCTGGTCGGAAGCCGCTCGTGTGCACCGTGCCATGCTGTACAATGTGGCATGTGCTCCTCGTCCCTGGCAGAGTGCCCAATCCTCCTTTGCCGTCCGGGTCTATGTGTTACGAATGCACGTCGTGAGGTGCCAGGCCCACGCGTGGTGCATCTCCACTCTGCACAACACGGTTGCGACAACGGAATGGTGTCCCCTTTCACCGCACATGCACATCTGTGAGGACGGCACCTACCGGAGCTCGGTGGCTGTTGGTTGTACTATGCAACCGGCAACGCACTGCACTGCCCCCCTGCCAGGTTCGACCCCACCGTCACGGACCTGGGCTCGCTGAAGCGGCTGCTCACCTACTCGCGGCGCTTCGTGCAGTCGGTGCACATCCGGCAGCTGCCGTCCCATCTGGACCTGCAGATCCTGTTCGATTGCATGGTCAAGTGAGTGGTTCGGGAAGCCGGGAAACATACTGGAAAGATTTGAGCTGCGTGCTTGCGTGAATGAGCATGCTTCTCGCTGCGCCGCGATCTCTGCAGCATGCGCAGCAGATGGGCTTGCGGTGCCAAGGCGGGGAGTGCAGCTAGGATTGCTGGCTCGTCTAGCGAGCCATGCGGGAGCACCGAGGATACTCTGTATCGCACCGGCACCCACGTAACCCCTCCTTGCCGACTACAGCTCGCCTAAATCACCGGCCCTTGCCGCACTAGCCGATCTCTCCGTGCCATACCGGCTTTCACATTCCATTCGCCCAACATCTCCCCTTTCCATCCACTCCCCGCCCCGCCCCTCCCCGCAGCACGCCCTCCTCCATGTCCCTGTCGTACAACCTGAAGGACGTGGGCATGAACTACGACCGCAGCCTGTTCGGCATGAAGCTGTCGGACTGCCGCGCGCTGGCCAAGGCGCTGGAGCACACGGAGACGCTGGTGCACCTGGACCTCAGCAACAACAGCCTGGACGACGACAAGGTAGGGTATGGGGGCTTCCTGGGGCAGGGCGGCACGGCGATCAGATGGCGCGTGCCGGTAGACTCTTGTGAGGGGACAACAGCGGCCGGGGTATGGAGTGCTGTGTGTGGGGAATGTGGTATCTGGTATTGAGGGCTCAACCAACGCGTTGTGCGGTTCCGTGGCAGGGCTTGTGGAAAAGCTAAGGGCGGTTCCGGGGCTGCTTGCGAGTGCGATGTCTCGTTCATTGGGCCTGACGTACATACGTTGCCTGGTGTGCCTGCATTGCGCTGTGCCCTCCCTTCCGCAGGTCCGCATGCTGGCGTCGGGGCTGGTGGAGAACCTGTCCATCACGCACCTCAACCTGGCGCACAACAAGATCGCTGACAGGTGCGCCCGGACCGCATACCGGTGCGGTGCACCAGCCTTTGGACCGCCCTCCGTGCATACCACAGGCAGAGCCCTTCTGTGTCCTCATCTGCCCCTCGTCAGCACTTGCACAAGCTTGGAACACCGGAATGGACCATGGGAATGACCATGGCGTGACTAGAATGTAGCTGATTAACCTACAATGGTGCTTCTATGCTTTCGTGTGCGTCAGAGGTGTCCGCGCGCTGGCCAAGCTGCTTGACGGCTCCTCCGTCATCTCGCTGCTGGAGCTGCACGACAACCAGATCCACACCGAGGGCGCCAAGTCCCTCGCGCGCGCCTTCAAGAACAACAAGTGCCTGCTGTCCGTCAACCTTCGCCTCAACCGCATGGGCGACGAGGGCTGCAAGGTGGGGCCGGCGGGCGTACGGCAGGTGGCAAGGCGGCATGCAGGTCGGAAGGTACTCTGCGCTGGAGACAGCAGTGCCTGCATCTACGAAGAGCAACCGGAAATTGCAAAGCATGCAGCCACGTGTAGCTCGTTGGACTTTTGTTTAACACGTGTGGACTGAGTGCATCGTGTTCTGGCAGGCTGTGGTGGAGAGCGTGCGCACGTCGCCCACCCTGGAGCGCCTCAACCTGAGCGCCAACGCGGCGGGCGAGGGCACGGCGTCGGCGGTGGTGGCGCTGCTGCGGCTGAACCAGACCATCACGGAGCTGGACCTGTCGTGCAACCAGTACGGCCAGGAGGCGTGCACGTCCATACGGAAAGCGCTGGAGCAGAACACCAGCGTGCGGGTGGGTCGGGCTGGGGCAGCAGGTCCACACGCAGCCTATCTTGACACTCATCCAGGGGTGCCCAAGGACTGGACCGCGTGGATGGAGGTTTGAGTTCTCAGGCTAATAGTGTCATGGTTGGGGCAACCGGGATTGGCGCTAATGTGCTGGTGGCGAGGCCTGTGCGTGTGTGCAAATGTGTCGACTCGTTGTATGGGTAACGGTGCTGTTGCATCTGATGTCCTCTCGGGCCCGCTGCTGCCCCCATGAAGTGGAGTTGCTCCCTCCCTCCTCATGCTCATGCTTCCTGTGCTGCAGCTGATGGACATTCGCATGACGGGCATCGACCCAGACGACGACATGGCCATCGCCGAGAACCTGCGGGCCAGGCAGGAGCGACTGGACAAGTCGCGCGTGCTCATGGGCGGGAGGAGGGACTGAGCCCCCGGCGCCGGCAGGCACGTAGGCGGGAGGAAGGACTGAGCGCAGTGCGCGGGCGGGAGGAAGGACTGAGCGCAGTGCGCGGGCGGGCAGAGGGACTGAGCAGCGGCGCAAGCGGAGAGGACGGCCTCGGCAGCGGCGCCGGCGGCGGGGGCAGCGTGGGGCGCATTGAATGTGGGAGGAGGGGAAAGCGGCGTGGAGGACACGGTTAAGGGTTGATGGTACCGGGGGGGCGGGGGGTGCGAGCGCAAGAGAATGTGGAGGCGGCAGGCGGAAATGCGGGCGCGTTGCATCGGCGCGCTGTTGAAAGCGTGCGAATTAATGTGGTGCTCCGTGCCCTCAAGGCACCAAGCAGCTGTAGCGCGCTGAGCCCCGCAAGAGGGTAGCAGGTTGCTGAACGCGCCAATCATGGCGCCCGTAGTGATTAAAGTGACCTGTAATTGAGCCATCGGCATCAAGCAGTCTTGCACTTGTGCTTGTGGCAATCTGGGCGGCACATGGTGGCGCAAGGATGGCGCAGCTTTGCATGACGATGCACATCTTCCGCAGCTTTGTGAACTGTCATTGGTGTAACGTATTAGTACCTTGCGTCACGGCCTTCCCCATGTTCCAATGTACGGTAGCTGCTCGCAGAGCTCCCTGGCTAGGTTGCGCACTGTGGCCTGCGAGTTTGATATCTGTCACAGCCGGGGATCTCCACTAGTCCCAGCTCCTCCCGGATGCCGGTCAGGAGCCGCGTCCAGGAACGAGCGTGGAAGAGGCCCCAGCATGCAGGAACTTCGCAAGGGCATGGGGCTTACACCTGCCTGAACGATGGGACCGATGCAGTCGATGTGGTTTGGGCAGACCCGCGAACAGCAAACCGCTTCTGGCACTCTCGGGTTGCCGCCGTACATGTAGAGCTACAAGCTCGCAACAAGAGATACAAGCTGATACAAGTTACACGACTGCGTGCTAGCTATCTTCCCGGACAACGAGTGCGCTTCGCACGAAGGAACAGGGTACAGAGATCCAAGCAAGCACCTGGACGACCCCGCCACCGCCCACGCCCACCGCCCACGATTGATCACAGCAACCCTTTGCAACAGCCAGAACAACTACCAGCTAGACTACTTTACTCTGCAAATACAAGGCATTGGCTATTACTGTCCTGCAATGACACGTGGTCCGCCACCCGTCTAATCCGCCAGCCTGACCACTAAAACGGTACGACGACGGGTCCAAGCTTCAAGGGCCGAGGGTGCGGTAGCAAAGAGCCCCGGATGCCAAAGATCAGACAACAGCAAGGGTCATAGTCGGCCACACCGCGTCATTAAGAGCGAAGTCCAAACAGCAATACGGTAACATGGTTGTCATTCTTCGGTGCGAGCACGGTACGGTACAACAGCGGCGCACAACTCACACGCGCCAGCAATCCACAATGCGCGCTACCAGCCAATGCGCCGGCTGACAAACTGACGGCGGTTTGTGCTTTATTGGTCTTCGCAGTGGACATTAGAATACAATATGCTCGCCCAAACTGCACGGCTTTATGCAACTTTGCCAACTGCAGCAGCTAGCCGGCCCCGTACTGGTGTGGACAAAGAACGCCCTGTAGTCCGACTCTTCTGATCCTTCAGCAACGCCTATGTTAACGCAGTACCTGCCGTCACCTGCACAGCGCCGATGCGTCGTTCTCCTTCAACACAACATATGGTACAACAGCTGTACGGCAACCACCTGCCCAACGCACCGAGGACCAGCCACATAACACCACGTCGCCGCACACGACAGCGGTGGCCCACGGCCAACCACTATTCCACTATCGACACAACCACAGCTACAAACACCACCACCACGACTGCCCCTGGCCCACAGTCATGTACACCCCGCAGCTGCAGCCCCCTAACGCCCTGAAAGCCCGCCTAATCGTCGCTGGTGACCGCCACAGCAGCAGCAGCTGCAGGCACCTCCAGCCTCACCCCTCAGAAGCCCGCCCGCACCCCTCAGAAGCCTGCCTCCTCGTCGCTGGTGTCCGCCACAAAGTTGTTGGCGCGGCGCTTGTAGTAGCGGTGCAGGAAGCCGATGCCCTGCAGAGCACGAGCAAACAGCATCGCCATGTTAGGGTTACCTGCACCGCCCGGCTGGAGTAAACCTGCACATGTCACACCAACAGTGATCGCATTCAGAGCGAGCGCAGGCGGCGCACGCCACAAATTAGCCACAAGCGCGCACACGCAGCACCGGCGGCCGGAAAAGAGCCGGACGTTCAGCGCTACTCCCGACGTGCCCCCGCCTGGAGCACTGCACGCTGGGTGCTCACCTGGTCCGCCACCACGAACATGTTCTGCGCACACGCAGATCAAGGGCGAACAGGCACGGCCAGGCGGGGGTATCATCCGGTGGTAGACGCTAACAATGTTGACGGTCAGTGGGACATGTCTCCCGAGGCCACAAACAGGCATTCGCATCCAAATTACTCGCACCCCAACTTGCGGCAAGCCACATGCGTCCTGTGACCGGGCCACCATGTCTTATGCCACCCTGCCCTGTGGCCCCACCTGCACCTCGATGGGCAGCTCGTCGATCATGCGGGCGTGCTGCGGGAGCAGTAGTCAGGGTAACGTGGTCATACGGCAGTGGGGTGGGCACAGTTGCCGGCACCGCGACTGCCCTGGGCGACCGCCGGCAAGGGTAAGGTCACTCTGGAGAAACGTTCCCACCGAGCGGCACGCCCTTGTTTGCAACTGCAGCAGGTGCACCGGGACCGCAGGCGCAAACGAAGCCCACTCCAAGCTTCAGCACCAGCAGCTAGCGGACGGCGAGAGTGCACCTCCCATCGTCCGTGCACACGTGAGCAAGCTTAAGCCACGCTTTTTGTACGCCAGTCCGTCACCCCGCCCCTACATCCCCCTCCCGCTCCGCATCCTACTACGCACCTTGTAGTAGTCCATGCGGTACAGCAGTTCGGGGTGCTCCGCCACCACCGCCCCGATGACCCGCGGGTCCTTGGAGGGGTGCAGCTGCACCAGGTGCGCGAACACGCGCTCGCGGCGCTCGGGCAGGTCGGCGCAGTACAGCAGGCGGGGCTGGCGGGACAGGATGGACACCAGGTCCTTGCCTGGGGGGGAGAGGGAGGGGGAGGGGGAGGGGGGCGTGAGGTGGAGATGCACGGAGCCTTGCGGCAAGGCGGTCTTTGGGTTGGGGGTGTACGGGTTGGGAAGGGATAGGGAGGGGGTGCGCCAAGAAAGGGCGAAGGACGCTAAATGGGGTGTGCCGGGTGTGCCGTTTCAGGAAGGTGGGTGAGGTGTCTGCACATGAAAATAGGATACCCGGAAAATCATGTGTTGCAGGAATGCCAGGCCTCGTCAGGCAAAGTGCGAGTGGTAACAAGCTAGGAGTCCATGTGGCCTTAGATGTGAACGCGCAGGTAGCTGTGCCCAAGGCTGCTCCCCGTCCCCTTCTGCCTCCCCACAAATCCAACACACCCGGGAAGGCCTCCACCAGCACCACCATGTTGCGGATGGCTAGCCGTGAGTCCACATCCAAAATGGCGGGGTCCTTGGACACCATAGCTCCGATGTCCGCCTCAGGGAGCACCCGCTGCAGGCGGGACACCTTGGCAGCGAGCTGCTCCAAGCTAGCCACTTTACCAGCTTCTTGTAGCTCTTTTGCTAGCTTTTCAGAAGCGGTCTGCGTCAGCCCGAGCTCCACCAGGTATCCGGCGATGGCCCTCCGCAACGCCGCTGGGTTTCCGTCGATGCGCGCGACTTCCGCTTCTCCATCCGCTACAAATGCGTTGATTAGCTCAGCGCGAGTCTGCAGCGTAGCTAGCTCGCGGCTCTGGTTGAAAACCTCAAGGGCCTCCCTTAAGGCGCCAGGCTCGTCCGGCGGTGCTGCGCGACAGAGTACATAGCAGCGACTTGGTGTCTTATAGTTGCGACCTATTGCCGACTGCTGGTGTCTCGGCGTTCGGGTGACGTGTATCCGGCAGGCGCTCATGGTCTAGAGCGCCAACTTGCGCCGAGTGCGTGGATTCAAAGTGTATGCGTAGGTATCACTGTATACTATTATGTAGACAGTCGCTGGCAACAGTATCGGCAGTAAGCAACGGTGCTCTTGGAACGCATGGGGCATGTCTGACTCACCGAGGCCGTGTGGGCCCGTGCCTGTGGGGGACGGATACCACCCCTCACGCCGCTTGAGAGCTGCCAAGGCCATCAGCAGTCTGACAAGGAAGCTCACTGGCGTGCTGGGCAGCCCTGCGCGGTACCCTGGCGGCACATACACGCCGTGCACGCCAGGGGAGCATGGTGCACACATGCTGAGGGCAGGGCCACAAGCGGAGGCTGGTGCCTAGTACCCGTGCGCGCCGCGACGTACTTAAGTCAGGTTACAAGCTACGCATTGCAACGTACATATGCATTCATGCTGCGTATCGCGGGTACGGTTAAGGTTCACATCCGGGTTGCGGCGGTGGGGTAGGGGCGTAGGGCAGTTGCTGCCTCGTACGGCCTTCCCCAGTTCTCTGCTTCATCCGAGCAGAGTGCCAGTGCCATTTTTACCGCCTAAGTATCTGATTTCTGGCCGCGCCTGTGCTTGGGTTATGTGCTCGTTTCGCTTGTTAGGCCAGCTGAAGTCAACTGCCAGAACTCACACGGCAAATCATTGAAAGGACGCACACACACGCTGCGGCGCTGCTAGGTATTACAGGACGTGATTATCGACATTTAAAATATGCGTAATATTTGGTATAAGGATGGGAGAGTGTTGCGCACCCAGGAAGAATGAATGGGAGTACACAGTCGCCCTCATGCCAGAGCTGCTACTACGAACGCCTCTTATTCTCATGAAGCATGACGAGAGGCGATAGACGTGGACGTGTGGCTTGCTGTCATCTGACAGGGGCAGGCAAAAAAAGAAATGGGTGCGGGCGTCTCCGCAAATCGGGTTGGAGCTGTATCATGGAGTGCGATGGTTGCAGAAGATGGAGGGAGGTCAGAAGCAGCTCGGGAGCTGGACCGCCTGGGAGGTGAGGGCGAAAGCTTTGGCATTTCCGGTGGTGCCCGGTGGTGCCTGAAGTCCAGTCCCGCTATGCAGGTGCCATGCGCCAGCCCGTGGCAAGGGGAGAGTCTATGCGCTATCGGCTGGAGTGGCTGCGGGTGCGTTGGTCGCTGCGAGTAGCCTTCCATGTCACACACTGTTCGTCGCACAGTTACAGGGCGGTCATTTGCGCCTTAATGCAGCAAGCAACGCCAGGGGCATGCAGTAGTCTGCTGCTGGACGGGGGAAAGCACGCACCGTGCCGGAAGGGGGGCACTCCCTTGCGCACTGCTGAGCTCCTGCGCAAGTGTTCCCGCGGCCGATGCCTTGCCGCTCCTGGCCGCTGGCCGCCGCAGGAGGCACTCCATGACCAGGGGGATAAGCTGGAGGAGGCATTGGCGAAGGACCCCATGGCCGGCAGGTATGCCGTGCAGTGGGGTACGCTAGGGAGCCGTGCAGCTCGTGCCGATGTCGCTATGGGCCCTGCCAGGCAGGAAGGAACCGCAGCTTGCGGATTGGCATGGGCACACCGGATGGGCGCGCTGTGGGTACCGCCCACGGGTATACCGCAGCCGCTGTGAGGGGCCCATTAGTAGGGGACATCAGCTCATGTGGGTTGACCGCATGGGAGCGGGGCGAACGGTGCAGCACGTGGTGCGCCCCTCCCCTGCCCCGCAGGCACGAGCTGGCCCGGCAGGAGGTGATGCGGCTTGCCAAGCAGGCGGGGCCCAGCACCGTGCCGCACAAGCACCTATCCGTGCGGGAATGGCAGACGCAGAAGCACAACGACCTCAGGTGGGCACCGCCAGGTTATCCCGTACCCGGGATCCTCATCAACCGTCTGTCCCAATCCTGACCGACCCAATCCTGACCGTCCTGACAGTCTGTCCCAATCCTGACCGACCAACCCTGGCAAAGCCATACCGGCATGGCACCCTCACGCGAAAACCGCCACAGTGAGGCCAGTCCTCAGCGCCAGTACTCCGCATGCCGGCTCTTAATCCTGCGTTGACATTTACCCCTTTCCACCACAGGGCGCAGCAGGCGAAGGAGGAGCTGGAGTACAAGGCCCTGAGGGCGCGCCAGGCGGCGGCGGGTGAGGGCGAAGACCGGCCCAATTGGAACACGCTGCACTGGACCAACACCTCCATACCGGACATACAGCGGCGGCCGCTGCCCCCCGGAAAGGCGGCGGGGGCCGTGCAGGGTGCAGGGTGGGTGGTGGGGGTGGGGGTGGGGGGGGGGGGGGGGGGTGGGTGGTGGGGGTGGGGGCGGCGGTGGGCTTGGCGGAACGCGAGTGAGTCCGGAGAGGGTCGTGTGCCGT
>VFQN01000879.1_pt1 | contig 53878 bp, 48 predicted proteins | sample 3512371 | NCBI WGS metagenome assembly VFQN01 (sample SAMN10412370, study PRJNA504923) | tailings metagenome | isolation source: Replicate 2 from Balatoc abandoned mine | place: Philippines: Itogon, Benguet | collected 2017-08-28
ATGATGACACGTGTGCGGTGCCGCGCGTAGGTGTGCGGGCGCAGGAGCAGCAGCAGCAGCGGCGGCCCGATGCACACCACCAGCGCCGCCGCGGCCGCGGCGGGGCACATGCCAGCCAGGCTCAGGTGCTTCGTGTTCTGGGGCGCGGAAGGCATTGGGGGCGGAATGTGGACACGTGAGCTTCAGGAAAGCATCAAGTCCATCGCGGTGGGACAACGCAACAGCGCATGCAGCAATGCAACTATTGCAACCTTCGTGCCGTACGATCTGCGTGGCAGCGAATCACCACACACACGGCTTAGGTGGCCTCGGTGCAGTACTCGGAGCACAAAAAATGTAGCCCCGCTCACCAGCAGGTGCTTGAGGCCCAGCAGGACCCACACCAGCGTGTCTGTGGACGCGTGATCCGGCGCATGCCCAGCGCCGCCACCTCCCGAGCCGCCGCCGCGCGCCTGCCCACTCCCAGCAGCGGTCGCCCTCGCCTCCGGCCCCCTGCCCCCACCGCCCCTACTCCCTGCCCACCGGACGACGCTGCCTGCCCATGTGCGGATGCTTGCAGACCGTCCGCCGGCGCGCCCTGCCGCCTCGCTGCCTGGTGTGTGCAACGCGCCCTCCCGCCCGCGTCCTCCCTCCAGTCCTTCCTGCACCCGGGGCAGCTCCACCGCGCCTGGCTGCGCCTTGCCGCCCTTCCCGCTCCCTGCCTTGCCGCCGGCACACACACCGGCTAATTCGTCAGCAACAGCAGCAGCATCCCAGGCTTCCAGAGCCTCCAGCGCGCCCTCTAATATGTCGCCGCAGTAGCGGCCCCGGCGAGGCGTCCCGCAAAGGGAAGTTGTGTCCGCCCGGTTTGGCGGCGGCTGTGTGCTTGTGGAGGCGTGGGAGGGCTCCCGGCCCTTGGGCAGCAGCTGCAGTGAGCGCTGGCGCACGGCACGGCCGCCAGCGGTGTTGCTGCTGCTGCAGCTGCTGCTGATGTTGCTGTTGCTGCTGCTACAGCTGGTGCTGCCCGCAGCCAAAGCCGAGGCTGCGCTGGCGCTGGCCTGTCCAGCGCGACTCACGCGGCTGGACTCGGCCGCCTTACCGGTAGCTGCCACCCCTGCAGACCCGCTGCCCACCACATCCACCTGCGATGCAGGTGTGCTAGCTGCTCCCCCATCGGCGGCCCTTGCCAATCTACCTGGTACCGTAATGGCACCTGCCTCACAGGCTTGCCCCCTTCCAATGCTACCGACGCCGTACGGCGGCACTTCTGCCACCTCCCCCGCCGCCACCTCCCCCGCTGCCGCCGCCGCCACCGGCTCCAGACCCTCCGCCCCCCGCACTGCCACGCCCCACCTGCCCTGCAGCTGCCGCACCACCAGCGCAGCACACTCCCACATGCCCCTGCCCGCAAGGTACGGCAGCAGCGTCTTGCTCACCTCCAGCGCCTCCTCTGCCGCTGCACCCGCCGCCGCTCCTTCCTCTTCCTCCTCCGTCCCCCACGCCCCAGCGCCCACCCCCTCGCCTGCGCCCGCCAGCTGGCACGTGTGCGCCGCCGGCAGCAGCAGCTCCGCCATGTCCGCAACCAGCCCCGCCACGTGCTCGTCAAACGCAATCTGGTTGTACGGATCGTACGACAGCTGCCGTACAGCCCCGGCGCCCTCAACCACCGTTCCTACCCCTGCCCCAGCCCCTGCCGCAGACACATCCTCGTCGCTGTACATCCTGCACCCCTCAGCCTGCCGTACCGCCGCCACGGAGTCTTGGAAGGCTCCGTTAATCTCCGCCGCGACCCGTGGGTCGGCCGCCAGCAGCAGCGGCACCACGCACAGCACGCCGCGGCGGGGAGGCGCGTCAGGGGCGTCAGGGGCGTGGTCGAGGGCGGCGGAGGGCGGCAGCAGGTACACGTGTAGCCCGCACGCCGTGAACGCGCCACGGGCCGTGGACGGCGGTCCGGGCTGCGAGCGGGCGTGTACATGGACGCACCAAGGCAAGTTAGTGCAATGGGATTTGGTTGCATGCGATGGCAAAACGCGCGAATTATGGTTGTACGACTCCTCGGGCGGAAGTCGGCAGACTTTTGGTGTGAGGTGTGGCGACATATGCGTCATGCCTGTGTCACTCCTGGTCACTTCAAGGGACTGCCCTTCGCACAACTAGCGTGCAACCGTACAAGCTCGCAGTCCTGACAGCTAGCACCAATAAGCCTGTCCAGCTGTACAAAGCGGGCCGCCTTTATGCTGCTTGCTTACCGGCAGATGGAAGGTCACTGCGCCCGCCGGGCAGCCACCGCTGCGTGGCCCTTCGGCAGCGGATGCCAGCATGCCGCCCGCTGCCACATCCCCGTCTCCCACATCCACCAGCCCGCTGCCGCCGTGGCTGCTGCCACCGCCGCTGACACCCGAGTCACCACGTGGCAGCAGCTCAATCGCAACCTCCTGGTCGACCCACGCGGTGCTGCTGTTGGGGGCGGACACCACCACCCGCACGGTGGGTCCTACGGGAACACCTTGCTGCGTCTGGGGGTCCTTGGACCGCGTCTTTCCATGCTGCCGCTCTTGGCCCACACGCCCTCCTTGCGCAACCGCCCTGGGGCCCGTAGGCCACGCTCCAGCCTCGGCCACTGCCTCTGGCGAGAGCAGCAGCCGAACCTCCGTTGTTGGTCCGCGGCTGCCGCTACCGCCGTTCTCACCTCTCCTGCCGCTGCCAAAGTGTACAGCCGCCACTTCCGGGTAGCAAGGCAGCGGAGCGCTCATGGGGGGACTAGCAGCCCCTGCGCTTGCCAGTGCTTTCGCCCCTTCCGTACTCTGGACAGCGAATTCACCCTCAAACGGGCCGTACGTAGCAGCGACCGTGGCGGGCGGCGGCGGCGAGGCGCACACGGGCTGCAGCAGGTGTGTTAGCCAGCTGTGCAGCTGCGCGCTGGTGACCTCCGTGGCTGCCTGTGCCAGGCGCTGCACGTGGTCCGCGGTCTCCAGACCGCCTTCTACACCATCGGTACGGGTGCGGATCGATGCGCTGCTGTGCGTGGGCTCCGGTAAGGCGGCCTGGGGCGGCCCCCCGGCTGCGCTACCCGCTGCCGAGTGGCCGGGGGCGGCAGTAGGGGTAGGGATGGCATGGCCGTGATGGCCCCAGCCGGCATCCATGCTAAGGCAGTTGCGGGGAAAGTCGGAGCCGCTGGTGGAGGCTGCAGCAGCAGCTGGTCCACGCAGGTGCCTGTCCATGAGGCGGTCCCACTGGTTGGCGGCCGGCGCGCCAACGGGGCCGGGCAGGGAGAGGCGGAGGGAGGGCGGCGGAGACATCGGGTCGGGGGAGCCTTGGCCGAAGCTGCCCATATGGTCGACAAGGCTGTGGAGGAACGACTGCTGCGCCTGCAGCTCATGGTCCTGCTGCTGTTGTAGCAAGTCTTGCTGCAGGGACACCTCCTGGTCCTCTCGTGACGGCCGCCGGTTGGCGTACGTCGCGAGAGGCATGTCAGGCAGCCTTGCGGGCGGAATGCGAGCGGCAGGTGTCGTGAGGGCTAGCTCCGAGTGCAGTAGCAGCACGTGCGGGCCGACAGCACCGCCTGTAGTCTCGGAGGCAGCGCTCATGGACCCAGGCGCGTGCTGCGGGGAGCCCAAGCCCCCACAGACGTGCACAGCCATGTCGCTGCTGTGTGGGCTGCCAGCAACAGCAGTGAAGGCAGCTGTGCGCTCCTTGCTGACCTGTGCTGCGGGCGAGGCGGCCGGCCGGCGCAGTGCTGCCCCAGACCCGGGGCCGTGCGCCGTACCTGCGTTCCTCCTGCAGCAGAATTGGGCAACACACGGAAAACCGTTGGGCACCGTTGGCATAAGACGGCACCGTAACATGCCGTGCATGCGCAACCGTGCACAACCGCCGGCACACTGAAAGCGCATCGCCCCAACCTCACGGTCGCATTCCAGCACACAGCGGCCCGAGCAAGGGCCCGCACTGCCGTACACTCTCATTCAACGGCAGAGGCAGCAACAATAACATGCGAAAAGCTGCACCTGCACCTGCAACCCACGCCCAACCCTATGCACCCGCATCCGCAGTAGGCTACCCACCTGCGCACACGCACCACCTGCAGCAGGTGCACGCAGCCGCGCACCACGCAGCGGCCCAGCCCCACCACGTGCCGCTGCACGCCGCCGCCGCCGCCGCCAGCCGCCGCCGCCGCCGACATCGTACGATTGACGGAACGCAGCGCCGACAGCGACGCCGCCGACACTGCCGCCAGGGCCGTGGAGGGAAAGCCGCCGGCGCCGGGGTCGCTCATCCGGTTGAAAGGCCCTTCATGGTCATGTACCTAGTCACAGGCAGGCCGCGGTGTGCAGGGTTGTAAGTGTGTGCGCATCACAACGCCGACTTGTACGCACATGCAACTGGCGGGACCTCGTACGAAAGGTGGTGGGGGTCCTGAAAACAGGTTAACAAGCACCCAGACAAGTACCGGGTGTGTGCCCCCTGCCCCCTGCCCCCTGCCAATGCCCTGAGCCACGTGCCGCACCTTAACGGACATGAAGTACGACATGTTGGACGAGGTGTAGAGCGGGCTGCTGCCAAAGCTTGGGACGTCGGAGGTAGCCGCACGGGACGCCGCCGCCGCCGCCGGTGCCGCCGCCGGTGCCACCGCCGGCGCCGCCGCCGCCATGGCGCCGCTGCGTGCAAGCGTGGCCCTGGCCCTGGCCGTGGTGGCCGGTGGCTTCAGCGTCTGCGGCCCTCCGCTGCCGCCGCCCTGGTCCCTCCTGTCCTCCGCTGTGCTGGACGTCTCTGTGTCTAGCACACATTCGTCTGGGGAGAGCGCACTCCCGGACTGCGTGGCGGCGGCACTTGCGTCCACGGCGGCGTTGGACGACCGGGCAGGCGCCCCGGAAATGGGAGTCTCTGGGCATGCCGCTTGGGTGCTTAGGCCGGGCGAGGACAGGGCAGCGCAAAGGGCTCTGAGGGCAGCAGCGGCCGCTGAGTGGGAGGCGGGGCTGGCTGGCGTGGCGGCGGAAGGGCTCATCTGGCCCAGGAGCGCTACCAGGTCCAGGGTGGGCGTCCTGGGCGGGACCTGATCGGGCGAGAGCGCGAGGGAACGCGTCCTTGGGAAGTGATCCGGCGGCGAGCGAATGGGCGGCTTCTTGATCCTCCGCTCCTCCACTGACCCTGTATTGAAAGGGGGAACGGGGGGTGCGGAGCCCCGCCATTCCAGGGCAGAGGTGGGAGAGTTGAGGGGGGATGGCAGTTGCAGGGGACTCGGTGACCCGTGGGTCGGCCCGGGCTGAGCGTTATGGCCCTTGCGGGTGACCTGCTGGGCTGGTGACCTGCTGGGCGCTCCCCTGGTGCAGTCGCTTGTGCTGGCGTCGGCACCGACGCTTCCGCCTGCTGCTGTGTGGTAGCTGGGCGGCCCGCAGCAGCAACCCTCAGTGCTGCTCCGGGACGTGGAAAACCAGCCGTCCACAGCGCCGCGATGGCCCGCACAGGACCCGTTGCCCATGAGTTTTGCCCTGGCTTCGGCCGACGCCCGGGACGGCGATCCCCGCCGATGCTGCTGCTGCTGCTGCTGTTGTTGCTGCGGTGACCTCCGGGCGGACGCTGAGGATGCGGGGGAGGAGGAGGTTCGCCGTTGCTTCAGGTTTACGGGAGGTGGCGATGGAGGGGACCGAGGGGACTGGGGAGGTGCCAGGTGCGGCGGCGGTGGGGACGGCTGGGCCTTGGGCAGCTTGTGACTCTGCTGCGGCCACAAGCGCCGCCAGCCACTGCGTCCGCTGCTGTCGTCAGCGGGGCCGCCAGCGCTGCCCGCTTGCGCGGCGGCCGAGATTTCCACCCGATGCAGCAGCCGACGAAGGGCAGGTACTTGCACCAGGTTTGCAAGGGCGAAGCGATAGCACGCAACGGGCCCGTGGACGATGAGCACCGGGGCGAAGGCGGTGGCTGCCATGGCGGCTGCCGTGAGCAGCGGCCGCTGGAGCGACCCGTGGGTCAGGCTGTCGGTGCAGCAGGCGCTGGCCACCAGCAGGGCCCACTCCAGGGCGGCCAGGGCGGCGTGCAGCGGCAGCGCGACCTGGTGGAGTAAAAGGGTGCCGGGGGCCTTACAGGTTACAGCAGTAGCGCACGTGTGGGTCGCTTGTCAGGACAGCAGTCCGCATGTTGTTCGTCCTTAAGTAACCATCCTCCCTCCAGTTTCAACGCCGTTTCGTTTTCCAAACTCCGGTTTGCAGACGTGTTGGTAGCAGTTGGGTTAGTAGCGAACGACACTTTCATTTGGCAGCCGTGGAAGTCGGAGTCACTGGTGTTCGGCCCCGCGCACCTTGGCGCCCAGGAGGCTGCCCAGCAGGTAGTAGGGGCACGCCTGCTGCAGGCGGTGCTCGGCGATGAAGTACTTGCCGCTCCCCAGCGGCACCACCATGCCGCCCACGCTGGGGCCGTAGCGGCGGCGGAACAGCAGCAGGGTCCAGATGTTGCCCTGGGGTGGGGTAAGGCACGGGCGGGCGGGGGGGGGGGGGCGTCCGTGGGGCACGAATGGGGACGGAGGAACGCCGCAGTACCAGAATACTGGCGGCTGCGTCTCTGCGTGGTTGTGTGCAGTGCACCGTTGGGCTCATCGCCGGGTGCCGCTGTCTAGCCGTTGGGTAACACACGCAGTGTTGGGGCAGCCAGCCGGAACCAGCACCCTGTGTTCGGCACTACCGCATGCGCCCCTAGCGGCTGCAACAGTAACGCGCAGTTCGCCCGCCACACTCACCACGCTCATCAGCTGGCGGGCTGATATGCTGAAAAACCGGTGCGCCTGCGCCCACCGCAGCTGCCACGCCACCCGCCATCGCCGCCGCCGCTGCCGCCACGCCGCCGCGTCCGCTGCTGGCGGCGGCTGGCCGCCTTGCAGCGCACTGCCGCCCGTGCACTCGTCCTCATGACCGTCAGCGGCGCAGGCCCGGGAGGCCAGCGCGCAGGCCACGCTGAGCGTTAACGCGGCGGCAAACAGCACCTCGGACATGTCCAGGTAGGCATTGGTGGCGAAGGCGTAGGGGTACAGTCGGCTGAAGGTGTAGGCGGCACGGCCCAGGGTGCCGCGGCTGCGTGGGTTGGGAAGAGGGGGCGTTGTGAAAAGGCCACGTGCGGGTGTGAACGATCGAGCAATGTGCCTTGGTCGCGTGACATAGTGTGGGGCAAGAAGGTGGTGTGGCCGGCCGGGCGCGGATCGCATTGAAGTGGTTGGCAGGAGACCATGCGTGGTCAGCACCTAGCGTGCACGGGATGCGCTCAGCAGCGCGCGCATGCTGCTGGTGCCTGGAATGTGCAACGGGATTGCACTCACTTGCATGGGAAGTGCCGAACGACCCATTGGTCATAGGCGTCGATGTACAGCGCGGGCCTGGAGGCCTGCAGCGGCGGAGGCGCTGGCGAGTCCCTCGAAGCCAGCCAGCTGGCGGGGCCGCCCAGCCCCTCACCGTCGCCGCCAATGACGGTGGCGGCTGTATCGGTTGCTGCTGGAGCTGTGTTTGGCAAGTCGGCCATTACTGCGGGTGTGGCCATTGCTGCGAACGGCCAGGCCGCGACGTCGACTGTGACAGCAGGGCAGCCCGCGCGCAGCGCGAGCTGCCGGCTCTGATGCAAGCTAGGCATGATGATCAGCTGCAGCAGATCTACTATCAGGGCGGAGCATAAGACGGTTTGTCGCGCGGTATTGCGCGGGCGCGGGCGGTTGTCTGCACTGATTGCTGCGTGACCTGCGCGGCCCAGTGAAGCCGTCGTCGCAGCTTCCTGAGCAGAGCTGAGCGCGACTGTTGCGCTTTGTGCCATAGCTGGCTGAGAAGGCTTGCGGCTGCAATTACTCAGCGACCGAGGTCTGTCCCTGAGGCGCTGACTGGGAGTCTTGCTGCACGATACGTGTTGCGTTGCCGCTCGGTGCTTATTGTGGAATGCCAACCCGTAGGTGGGCTGTTGAGTGTAATGGCGTAAGAGTTTCGGGGCTCTCGGGGCAGTAACTTGTTCGCCCGAAGTACAGGCTGCGCGTTAGGATTCGTATACTGCGAATTGTCGAACTCTCTAACCAAGCCACTAAGGGTTCACGATGAGAGTGTGATGCTATCGTTCTGGTGATTAGGCCGCCATGTGCCTGTTCACATGCGCGGCAAGGACCCCTCCAGCACAAGGTCCAGTCACGTAAGGACCATTTTAAAGCTACATAGATATTGCGTTGTTGCCCTTTGTGTCGCCACTTTGTGCTTGTCCGAGGCCTACTCGCTTCTTTTTTGGAAAATCGGACCCATGGGTCGGTCTCAGTAAGGGGCCCCGCCGTTTGCTGCGTCCTCCGAACTGATCGTTGCATTCGGTTGATAAATACTGCGGGCGCCGTCTCCCGCGGCCTCACCACCCAAGTCACGGCCTCGGCGGTACCAGGCCCTCCCCAGCACCATGCCCTGCCCTGCACCGTCCGGCTGGGCTCTGGCAATACATTCTCACTGCTTTCATGTGCTGCAATCAGCCATTCAGCCCGCCAACTGGCGCAAGAGGGGCCGCTCGGCGCTGCAGTGAAATAGGACGTCAACCACACACCAACCCGTGTTTAATACCACATATGATTTCCCTGGCTGGTCGTAGCGCATTGGGCTCCCTAAGGCCCTGGCTCGTAAGGGCTGCCTGACTCCCCTGGCTACATGCTATATCCGTCAGGCTCCCTGGCTTCCCTGGCTGTCAGGAAAGCCCCAGTGAGGGCGTAAAGCGCCGTTCCATCAACCAGCGATTTCAGCACCGGTAGGTGTCCTCGATAGGTCAACTCTCCGCCGCGTGAGCGGCACAACTCCACCTCATCTGCAACCCCGCGCCTGAGTGCGTTCGCCCATGCGCCCCGGGCACTGCACCGCACACGGTACGGAGCAGCATGTTGCGGCGTTCAGCCTGCGCCATCACGTGGCGGGCTGTGCCCACTAAGCAACAGGAGAACGCGGCGTGCCCCACCCTGCATAAAAACCCATCCACTTTTCCATGCCATGCCCAGGGCAACAAATAAAGAGGCTACAAGGCCCCGAATGCAGCGGGGAAAGTATGCCCGCAGGGAGCGCGTCAAGACCTTCCGGACAGCGGAGCACTCAGGGCACCACTGCGCAGCTGCACAGGGCCGCGTGGAACTGCATGCACGTGTGACACGACGTCATGTAGTTCCTTTCAGTCACAGCATACGACGCCAACACTGCCCAGGTAGGTACCGGGCTGCATCGCCTTCGCTGAGGTAGTTGCCAGCGATGCCGTGAAGCCGTTTGACACACTTGCAGTGACAGCGGAAATGCGCGTGCGATGGCAACTGCCGGCATGTTTCCCGTACGGCACACGTCACCTGGAGCAGCCTTCAACCCTTTCGACAGCTGCAGGCGCCACCATACACAGCACAACCCGGCAAGCTGCCGATACGCAGGTACCCATAGACGCGACGGAGCAGCTCTTGCACGAAGACTGGCCTTACTCCGCGGCGGCGCAAGAGCGCGCCATGGACAACCCGGAGGTCTGGACCAAACCCAGTATCCACCCTACAGATACACACACCCACACACCGGGTTGTGCGTCCCCTATCCCGCAAAAGCATCTCCCCAAAGGCCAGGGCGCAGCAGTAGTGCCCCCAGCAGGCGGCTACGCCCAGCACCTGCTTCCGCCCACTTGCTCTCGCCCCAAGCAGGCCGTACGCGGCGCCCCATCACCCCCGCCCCATGCTGTCCATCAACTTGCCTGAGTACTTCCATGCTTCTCGTGACAGTGGCCCCAAACACAAGGGTGCTCCCCTCATGCGCTCCTCTCCAACATATCCAAGTCAGACACAACCACCCTCCGACAGATGAAACCTGCGCTCCCCCATGCCTGCCATACCGCGAACCGGGTCCCAAACACACCCCCCATTCCCATGGTCTCGAACTACCAACACCTAAACACCCGCAATCCCAGTCCCTTTGGCTTTACCCCCCGCACCTACGAGTATTGCCGCTGCATTTCAGCCATGAACCGTTCGTACTCTGACAATTGGCTATTGCCCCCCGCGCCGCTCCCGCCGCTCGCACCGCCGCCGCCCGCCGCGCCGCCGTCGGGACCGCCTGGCGGCAGCGGCGGCGCATCGGCCGAGTCGGGCGGCGGCGGGGGCGGCGGCGGTGCGTACCCTGGCGGCGCCGGCGCGCCGTATGACCCGTAGTCGTACCCGGGGTAGCCGGACTGCGGCGCAGAGGTGGGGGAGAGCGGGGGCGCCAGCTCAAGGTCTATGCCACGTGGCCGTACATGCAGCAGACTCAACAGTCTTTTTGACGTACGCACTGCTGTGCACACATGCGTCCTGAGGCCCTGTAAAGGACAAACCAGGCGCTCGCCACGCCCATATGGGCACAGTTGTCAGTACAGTTTGCCAAAGGCAGAGTTGTGCCGGCTCACCTGTGGCGGCGCGCCGTAGGGGTAAGGCTGCTGCGGTGGCGGCGGCGGCGCTCCGTAGCCGTCCGGGGGCGGAGGTGGCGGCGGGCCGCCCGGCGGTGGTGGCGGAGCGCCGTACGGCGGCGGCGGCGCTCCATATGGCGGCGGAGGGGCGCCGTACGGTGGTGGCCCACCAGGCGGCGGCCCGCCGTACCCTGGTGCGCCGTACGGTGGCGGCGGCCCGTGGTGTCCGTACGGGCCGGGAGGAGGGTAGTGTCCGTACGGGCCTGGCGGCCCGCCGGGTGGCGGGTACGGCGGGTGGCCGTAGGGCGGCGGGGGCCCGCCGGGGGGCGGGGGCCCGGGTGGGTAGTGTCCCGGCGGGGCGCCGGGCGGGTGGTGCGGCGGGGGCGGGTGGTGGTGCATCGAGGGGCCCATCATGCGCCCCATGCCCTCGTGCTTGGGCTGTGGGGCAGACGGGAAGGAGGGGAAGGGCAGGGGGGTCCGATCACGACAGAGCGGTAGGCAGCACAAGGCACTGAGAGTGCAGACCCTGCCGAACGCCGGGCTAACCATTGGGACCCAGCGACGCGCACAATACCGTTTCTTGTGTGCCCCAGCAAGGAGACCGCCGATGGTGCCTGGGCCTGCACCTCCCGTTTCACTCGCACCCGCCCTCCCTGACCTCAGCCTGCTGCGGAGACGTACGCAGCGGGTCCCCGCAGCACGCACCTGTCCTTTCCTCCTCAGCGATAAGGCACCCATCTTGCTCCCCAACCCCCAACCCACTCCCGCCCCTTCCCCTCGCTCCGGCCTTACCCTGCCCCGCGCACCTGCCAGCCACCCCTTTGCTCCCCGGCCCCGCCCCTCGCCCCTACCCCTCACCCCTACCCCTCGCCCCGACGCACCGGCCCGTCCCTTCCCGGCGGCAGGCCCGCCGGCTTGACCACGATCTGCTTGCCGTCCAGCCGCGAGCCGTGCAGCTTGTGAAGCACGGCGCTGGCGGCGGCGGGGGTGGCCATGGTCAGGAAGCCAAAGCCCTGCAGGGGTTACAACAAACATGCACAAATGTAAGCGCGTAGGTTAAAATACTACGGGGAGCAAGGATAAGGCTGGGAGATTGTGGTGGTCCCCGCTCCTACCTGCCCCTCCACTGCCCGCCCCCATCATTCGCCTCGCGGCATCCAAGTACGTCGCCCGTGCACAACGCAACACACTACAATGTCCCTTGGCATCCTGCCAGGGTGGCTTGCCAACATCAAAGCTAACACACACCTTGAGGTTGCCTGTCTCGCGGTCCCGGATGAGCCGCAGCTCCAGCACCTGCCCGTGCTGCTCAAACATCGGCCGCAGGACCTGGGGGAGGGGAGGGCCACGGTGAGCCCCTGCGATCTGCGAGGTGCTAAAAGGTACCAGGACGGCGAATCCGTCTGCTGCGCCTTGTGCGTCCGGTAGACGTTAAGGCTGCGCCCACGCCCAAAAGCACACAAGCCAACGCCGGCCAGCAAGCTGCGACGGCCCCCTGCAAGCCGCAGTCGCCCCACGCACGGCGGCACGCTTCTGCCGAACACGATGCCTCTTGCACAGCAGTTTGTGACGCGCTCGTATGAATGTGTTGTGAGGTGGTACTACATGGAAGCTGCACACCTACCGCCTCCGATGTGGTCAGCGGCAGCTGCCCCAGGTACAGCTTGCATGCGTCGTCCACCTCGGGCCCGGCACCGGAGCCGTGGGAGGCCCGGGAGGCGCTGCAGGGGGAAAACAGGAGGGGAGGGGCCGCCAAGAGAGACATGTTGGTGAAGGTGTGTCGAATACGCCCAAACAGCTTCACGCTAGCGCTGCGACAGGTGGTGCGCGCGCCTGTGACAGCACGGCACCAAATTCACTTAAGCCGCATTCTCGTGGTCCCCTTCCTTGGGGTTCCGGTGACCCCGTCAGCACCCGTAGCACCTTCCCGCGCGCTCGGCCCTACGCAAGCCCCTGCCTCCTCCCCTCCCCTACACACGCACACGCCCACCTGCGCAGCCGCACGGTGAGCGACTTGCCCTCGATGGGCTTGCCGTCCATGCCGTCCCGTGCCGTGCGGGCGGTGTTGGCGTCGGGGAAGTGCACGAAGCCGAAGCCGCGGCTGTTGCCCGCGCCGTCCAGCGCGATGCAGGCGTACAGCACCTGGGTGCCGGGTGGGTGCGGGTGGGTGCATGCGTGGTGTGGGTGTGTGTGTCTTAGCGTGGCAGTGCGCAGGGGTGCTGCCGTGCCGACTTTGGCGATGCACGTGTAAAAGCACCTGGGCGCGGCGCGGCGGGAGGTGCGTGTGCGTCAGTTGGTGTGGGCGTATGTGTCTTCGCTTGGGTGTTGCTCGTGACCGACTATTGGCAATGCATGCGCACAGCGACTGGGCGTCGGTTGGGCGCTGAATTCCTTTTGAATCGCTGGACGCAGGTCATACCCATAGGACAGCAAATTTCACATAGCCCGCGACTCACCGTCCCGAAGGGCTCGAACATGGACCGGAGCATGGAGTCGTTGAACACAGGGGGCAGCCCAGCCACGTACAGCTGCGTGTTGGATGACGGGGGAAGCGCAACAGGCGTTTGGACTCATGCCATAAGGCCACTAAAGGATGCAGGTCTGGGGCGGGGCACCGCCCATACACACGTGTTGTGTAACACCAGGGCCAATGACGGCGACAGCTTCCTTGGAAGCCCCGAGCACCTCCGTAACCTCGCCTTGTGACCGTCCCGCACGCCGCCCTGTGACATCCGGTCGCATTTGCGTGACCGGCTTTGAACGCCAACACTGTTAACCCACACCCTCAACCCACACGCCCCTGGCCCACCCACCTTGTGGTCGTCCGGCAGGTCGTCCCCCGGCCGCTTGGGCCGCCCCAGCCCCGGCCGCCCGCCCTCCAGGGAGCTCAGGTCGCCCATCATCTCGGGAGGGGGCGCACCGCCCAGCTCCTGCACATAGAGGAAAGGAGAAGCGGAAGGGCGCGGGACGTTTGAAGGCAATCAAAATGAGATGTAGTGGCCAAGGCCGCAGCAGGCAGGCCGGGCGAAGCCGTTTCCGCCACATCCGTACGTTGCTCCACTGCATACACACGGACGCACCGCCAGGCCCAACCCCCCGCTCCCGCCACGCACCCTGAGGAAACACTTGTAGTCGTCTCCGCCCCAGCCCTCCAAACCAACACCCACACACTCTGCATCTACACCCCGGCAACAGGCCAAGCCGGAACCCCACCCGCACGCACCCTCAGGAAGCTCTTGCACTCGTCCCCGCCCATCTCTCGAAACCCACACCCATACAATTGTGCGTACACAAACTGGCAGCAGGTCTAACCCATGCCCCCGCTGCCCGTACCCTGAGGAAGCTCTTGTACTCGTCCTCCAGCGGCCGCCCGTCGCCGCCCGCCACACGTGCCACATCGCGCGCGTACTGCTCCTCCGCCTTGGCGCGGATGTCGTCGGGAAGCCTGTGGGGAGGTGGATAACGTACGCGCACGTACGCGCAACTTCAACACGTTGCACATGTGGCGCTTTGGCACAGCGGCGTGCAGGTTCCACCGTCTCGCGGCAAAGCTGCTTGTACGCCCAGTCTTGCGTTGGGCATACTGACAACATAAGGTGCACGCCCTGATGCGTCCACCGCCTTGTCCACACCCTTACCCCACCTGTGTACGTCCACACCCACTCTCACCTGTAAATGTCCACCGCCTGCTGCTTGGGGCACTCGTTGCTGCGGTGCGTGGACTCGCCGCAGATGTAGCACGCCTAGGGAGCAAGAGGCAGCAGGCGGGAAACGAGGGTCACACGGGCACAAGTCGGTGGGCGCGCATTTGGGCGGGGCGACCCAACCACACACGAAACGCTTGCGAAGCACCCACCACCTCGGGTTCAGTGCTGCGCCGCCCCCTCCCTCAGCTGCAAGCCCTCTTGCAATACAGCCCTTAACAACTGTCCTACTGACGCTCACACTCTTCATGCCCACATTCCAGGCCACGTTCTCCTGTCTTTCTTGATTTTAACGAGCACCGCCAGCTCCTTGGGTTGCAGCCCTTCCCACAGCGCGGTGTGCATAACACCCTGTGCTGTTAGCCCACACTGCACCCACCACCTCGTCCTTGAGCGTGCCGTTCAGCGCCGCCAGCTCCCTCAGCTGCAGCCGCTTGTGCTCGTTGAGCGTGTCGTCGTTGGGCTCCAGCAGCCGCTCGATCATGTCCACCGCCTTGTCCACCTGAGGGGGCGCAAAGAAGCAGCATGTGCAACTTGGTATGGGTGTCAGGGAACATACGATGGAGGCAGGGGACGGGAACGCCATGGTTTCCTTGTCCCCTGTGCCCAGCCCTCCCAATTCACCTACGTCCGCAGCACTTTGCAGCCCAGCCCGGCCCCTAACACAAACGCCTGCCAGTACAGGTGCACGCCCTCCTGGCGGTCGCCGATGACGAGTTCCTTCCGATCCTCGCCCGGCGCGCTCCCAATACACTACAAATTGCCGCTAACACACACGCCCAGCCGTCCTTCACACCCTCCTGCCGCTCGCCGGTGATGAGCACGTGCGGTTCCTCGCCCTCCCTTTCCTCGCACGCTCCCAGGATACTAGTGCGCGCGGCCGCTAATACACACGCCCACGCCCGCAGTCCACGTCCTCCTGGCGCTCCCCTGTGATGAGCACGTGCAGCTCCTCGTCCTCCCTTCCGTGCGAAGCCCCACAACGCTAATACACACACGACCGCTAACACACACTCCTCGCCCGCACTCACGTCCTCCTGCCGCTCCCCCGTGATGAGCACGTGCAGCTCCTCGTCCTCCCCGTAGTCGTACTTGGGGTCGCGGGAGGCGCCCTCCTTGACGCTGCCGCGACCTGCAGGGCACAGGGTAGTAGGCGGTGAAAGGACAGACACAGAACTTCGCAGGTAATTGCTTGACGTGTGGAAATGGTGGGAGGAGGCACGGGCGGCGCCCTCCTCCATGCTGCCGCGACCAGCCGGGCACGGGGGGCACGAACGCACGAGGCAGGGCGTGGGCAGGGCCGGAAGGCCAAAACGCGCACGCCAGCTCGTGGCCTTGCGCCCGGGGCGCAGCGGTCGGTGCCCTAAGCCTCGAAATTGGCGCTCTGCCATCCCGTTACGCCGTTATGTGCTAGGGGTACTAGCTAAGCGAAAGCCTGGACTCGCAGTCATCATGCTTCCAACCCCAGGACAGGGGCTGCGCGCTGATACACGCATGGCGCCCACTGAGTCGCGCGCGCTGCTGCTGCTGTTGCTTACCCCTGATTGCAATCTTGGTGTTGGTCTCCTTCTGCATGCGCTTTTGCGTGTTGCCGCGCGGGCCGATGATGAGGCCTATGAAGTTGTAGGTGGGGAAGGAGTCCTGGGGGATGTACACCTTCTTCCAGTACTTCTTGGGCCTGCGGCAAAGGGGGTGAAGGAAAGGTGTGAGACGATCGATGGGTGTTGTCGGGCGAGGGTGCGCTCCCGCTGTGCAGCGCCGTGCCACCTCCGCTGAAAGACAGTCAACTGGTGGTTGCGTCAGGCGCTTGTCCTACACACCGTGAGACATCCCAGCCCTGCTGCCCGGTACACCCCTCACCCCCGCTGCCCCTGTCGCCCTATGCATGCTACATTGCTTCTGCGTTCAACACGCGATGCCCCGGTAGACCGCCAGCGGCTTGAAGGCCGGATCATCCTTCATCAGCCCTCATAATACACCAGGGTAAGAAACCCGGCCCCTGCTTTGTATTAGCCCTTAATACACACCTGTAATCGGCCGGCGACTTACAGGCCGGGTCCTCCTTCATCGGCCCTCCTATTGCACCATGGTAAGACACCGCCCCCTGCTGTGATTTAGCCCTTAATACACACCTGTAGTCGGCTGGCGGCTTGAAGGCCGGGTCCTCCTTCATCAGCTCCTCCACCATTCGGTTGCGGTTGTCCAGCAAGCGCTCGCGGTAGCTGCACGGAAGTGGCAGTGAACGTATCAGCAGCTGCATAAGCATGTGCGTGTGCGCTACCTTGTGCTTAAAAGTTGACTAAACTGCGCACGAACGAAGGTGGTGTTCATCGAAGACTTGCGCAATACGCAAGTAATGCGAGCACCAATGGTGGGGCTGAGGTGCGCGCTACAACCGGGCGCAACACGACCTGTTCGGCAGGTCACTACGGCACTTCCTAACGGTTACTGGGTTCTCCAATTGTCCATGCAACGAGGCCAACCGCTGCTGCATACCCCCATCCCCCTCAGCCCATACTACCATACAGCGCCAGGCCCACCGTATCTCGCGCGTGTTCTGCCGTATTCCGTTCCTGTCGTACACCGGCTCCGGGGAGGGCGAGCGTCGGGGGTCGCCCTCAGGGGGGATGTCCAGCTCATTGTTCTGTGACGGGGAAGGGGAGACGCAGGACAACTGTCAAGCACGGTCTCCTGGACTTGCCAGCTAATGACGTGCGGTGACTTGCCGTTCAACGCATGGGGGCTGTTGGCATCCCGGAGGCTTCTAGCCCTCTTTACCCTTGGGGAGCGGTGGCGCACACGGTACCGCAGGCACAACTTGCCAGCGCGGACCCGGTCCCCTGCCACCTTCCAGCAGACCGCCACAGCTGCACGCCACCCCTTCGGTCCTCCGCTTGGCCCTCCAAGCCCGTATGCAGCACAGTACCGGGGGCTGATGCCACCAACCAAACGGTGGGCCGGGCACGCCTGCCCTACTAGGCTGATGCACGTATCCTTAACAACATTAACGTCTCCGCCACGATGGGCCCACGATGGGCTCCTCCGTGTCGGGGCTAACGCATCGCATGCTCCGCGCCTGCACCCATCTGTAATACGTTGCCAGTCGGGCAGGTGTGTTGTCCCCACTGCGGCCACCTGCCTGCAGCTCTCTGCTAAAGAGACGAACTGTGCGGGGGTAACCCCGCGCGGAAACCCCCTCTTACCCCGCTAACCCACCTGCAGCTTCTTGTTGATCCGCTCCAGCTCCTCGTGCAGCTCCTTGACCTTGGGGTCCACGTTAAGCAGCTCGCCGGTGATGGTGGGCGGCAGGGCCACCTGTGGAGCGCGGGGAGAAGCGGGGCGGAAGGAGGGCAGACACGGTCGGCGCCAAGGAGGAGACGCCGATTCATCTAGAACGTCAACGTGACGGGGGATGGCGGGGGTGGTTGCGGCCGCCACCGATCCGGGGTTCCGGGCCCACCACCAGGCTGCGAGCTGCGCTTGACACATCGAGGCGCTGCATTGCCATACACAGCGACGCGGCTGCTTTTACTCTAGGCTCTGAGCGCGCCGGCGTCCTCCCGGACCCTACAGCTCAAGCAACTTTTTTTGCACGCTGCCACGCCCCGTCCGGCCCACGGCAGCTCCGTCGGCACTCGTCAAGCCGTGTGGCTGGCGACCAGCCCCAGCTTCCACCTCCACCAGCAGTGCACGTCTGCGCTGCACCCGACCCGCCGCAGCCCCTCGGATGGAACCCTGGCACATTACGTACCTAATCGCTTACGCACGCACCTTAATGCCCCCGACAGCACCAACTCGCATCGAGGAACACCGCCATGCCCTGTGAGGCACGCCCTCACGCCCACCAACCCCAAGGCACCACAAACCTAACACACACTGATCATTAACTACACACGAGCGCACCTTGATGCCCCCCGACAGCACCACCTCCCGTGGGAACACCGCCATGAGGGCCCCCGCGCCCGAGACGGTGGGCACCACCGCAAGGGCGCTGGCGGTGTTGTCCGTGTCCTCCCACCTGCGACACGCGCAACACGAGGGGGACAGGCCACCTTACGAGAGGTGCTCAGGGCGTGCTCGAGAGCTGTTCAGGATACCGCAGGAGCCGAGGAGGAGCCTGGAATGCAGCGACATGGGTGCCTCGATACGCGTGGAGCAGGCTGCCCAAACGAGGCACGTGATGGAGGCTGATAGCGCTGAACGGCTGCAATCGACTGCCTCAGCAGCGGGGAGCAATGCGTCGTGGTGATTGTGCGCGACTGCACATCAAGTGGAAGGGCTGTGCTGCGTGCTACGCCTCCGCCATGGCCTCTGAAACACCAGCCTAACGATGCGGTGGCTTCGCCCCGCTCCCGCCCACCTCAACAAGCCTTACTTAGCATGTAGGTGCTCCTAGAACACGCCGACGGTCATAGGCCGCCCCTGGAAGGCCTCCTACAGCAGTCTGCTAGCGAGGCACCCAACACGGTAGCACACGGCGACTTCAGGACCCCCGGCGGAAGTCCTCCGACCACCCACCAGCGCCAGCCATTCGACCATGCCCGTGCACCTGATCTCCCCCCATCCCCAATCCGGTTTCAAGCCCACAGCCCATGCTCACGCAGTGCCCGCTGTCCGCACCCATAACCAACAACCGTCCCACCTGCTCCGCCGCTTCCGCCTCCGCTCCCCATCGACGTCGCCCCCCTCGCCCCCAGCCCCCTCAGGCGGCGGGGTGGGCGTGGAACCTCCCCCTGCGGCCGCCCCGTCGCCCGCTGCCGCCCCGCCGTCGGCCGCGGGCGCAGCTGCAGGAGTGTCGATCACAGGCGGACCCCAGCCTCGCCGCCGCCTGCGGGTGGGCTGCCCGTCCCCAGTCGCCTCCGCAGCGCCCTCGGCCCCTGCTTCAGAACCACCGCCGTTTTGCTGCGGCTGCTCAGGCGCCGGTGTGCCAGTGCCTGCACCTGACGCCTCGGCTGAGCTCCCGTCCGCAGTAGGCGCAACATCAGGCGGAGGCGGGAACGACACTGCGGCCATGGCTACGTCGACGGGCGCTGCTTCGCTTAATGGGGCCGGGGCCTCTGCCTGAGCTTGTTGGGTGTCATCAGCGGCAGTAGGAGCCTGGTCTGCTGCCATGGCATAAGTATATGTGCACGCGTCAGTGCATCGGAGTGCAAGAACGGTCCGAGGCGCGGATTCAGACAAAGTCACCTCTGTCGCCGACCGTGACAGGTTGCTTACCAGCAGCAGGCACTGCTTCAGTCTCCCCAGCGTGGGTTTGCTCCATCTCGGCGATTCCAACGGGAGCTCCGGGCTCCTCGTCCATCCGATCTCACCCAACCCCGCTAGATGCTGTCTGCCTCGCCTGCTAATGAGGTAGCGATACAACCCTTAGCGTACTGAGGCCAGGAGACTGGTATCCTAAGTAAAGCCAAGCCGCCAAAGATATCGGCCTCGGCACTCGGCGAAAACGTGTTGTCCGCACTCGCTTCACTCGTGATATGTGGCAAGGAATGTAGGGTTTGGCAACGACGTTATCAAGGTGATGTGGTTCTGCTGGGATTCAGACTTCGCGTCGTCCTTGGGGCACCCGGCAGGTCTTAATCAGCGTGACAGTTCTGGTAGACCCATCGACCGCTTACATGAACATACAAACAAGCATTTTCCGCATGCAAGGCGTCCGTGTGCCACATGGCCTCATCCGTCGCCGTACACCCGCACCTGCTCGCTCAACTCGTCCAGCCCTCCCGCTCCCACACGCACAGGACTCCCGCAAGCCGCACCAGGGCAGCCCCCCTGAGCCAAAACCTAACCTGCTTGAAGAACCTGCCCCTCAGCCCTTGACCCCACGCCACACGCAAACTCTAAGAACACACCATGCGGCCCCCTGCCTGCTGCATCCTGCTTGTGTCAACAGCGCTACTGCCTCTACCACTTGCCCCACTCGTCCTCCTCCTCGTCCTTCTTGCCGTGCAGCGCCGGCGTGCTTTTGGACTTGTGCGTTTTGCTGGCGGCCGCGGCGCTCGCGGCGCTGGGCTTGGATGTGGTGCTCTGGGGCTTGGAGTCCCAACCGCCCCAGCCTACACACGGGTTGGAGAGCAGAGGCAGTGTCAAGTGACATGAAGTGGATCAACAAGTCTCGACATCAAGCCCAAACCTCCACGTATGGTCTGCAGCTAGATGTTGCAACCGGGACCTGCTGCACGTAAGCCACACGTGTTCCCGCACTCCCAACCCTCCCCAGCTCCCGCCTCACCGTCATCGTCTCCCGCCGCCTCGAACCCGGAGAACCCGTCGCCGCCGCCCCGCCCTGACGCCCCACCGCGGCTCGCCGCCCCGCCGTCGCGCGACCCCGACGCCACAGGCTCGTAGCCGCCACCGCCGTATCCACCGCCGCCGGAGCCCGCGGCCGGGTACCCCCCGTTCCCCCCCTGCTGCGCCTGGATCGCGGCCTGCGCCTGCGCCTGCAGGGCCGCCTGCGCCTGCGCCGCCTGTGCCGCCTGCGCCGCCTGCCTGGCCCCCAGGTCGATGTTGTAGCCGTTCTGCCGCGCCGCCTGCTCCACGGATGAGGCCACGTTGGCGTAGAAGCTGCGCAGCGTGGCCAGGCCGCTCTGGGAGCGGCATGGGAAGCAGGGAGGGACAGGATACGAGAGTTTACATGTAAGGGAGCTTGGCAGCAGGCCGGGAGCAATCGATGCTTAGGTTCGGGCATCTTCAGACCGCAAAGCTCATCCTTGCGGCAGCACGTCTGGTGCGTACGAGTCGGATAAAGCGAGTACGTGTGGCACCCATGTGCACCGAAGAACCAGGATGTGAAACGTCGCGGTTGCTGCTTGTGTCATGCACCGCTACCAGTGACCCCATGCGGCAGCCCACCTGCGCGACGACCGACGCCTTCTCCCCAATGACCTTGGCGTTCTGGCTGAGCGTCTCCCCCACGTGCTTCTCCTGCAACGTGTGCGTTATCTGCGCGGAGCCCCTGGAGCCAACACACAGAGTACGAGGCGTCAAGGTGAGTGGGGCGCCGCGTCAGGTGTTCCTCCGTACAACGAGAGGGCCCTGATACAAACCCCTGGTGCTCCGCACGCGACAACGAACCATTCCCAGCTGCGTTCCTGACCGTGTGCTTCATGCGCGCCATCCCGGCAAGCCGCTTTGGGGTACCGGCAAGTAACAAAAAAAACGCCCAAAGGAGCCGGGCGAAGAGCTTGCAGGGCCAGAGGGTCAGCGCCAGCCCGCCATGCCCGCCCGAACTCACGCCTTGACCGCCTGCGTGGCGGACTTGGCCGCCGTCTCCGCCACGCGCGACACGGTGGTGAAGGTGCTGGACAGCAGCTGCGTGAGGTCCTCCACGCCGGCAGGCCCGGCTGGCTTGGCGCGCGGCGCCGGCGCGGAGCCGAAGCCCACGTACTTGCCCCCCTGGCTGGGAGGCAGGTGGTCGGGCTTGGAGGCGTTCTCCTGCAAGGGCGCAGGGGGGCGGCTGCTTAGGACCGCCGTGCACTTGTCTGCTCTTCAGGCCCTTGGCAGAGGCAGCAAGGGCCAGAGCGTGACCAGGTAAGACACAGGAGCTAGCCGAGCAGGCTATTATTAGTAATCGCTGCAGCCGATGTGGACCATGCAAGAGCAACGAGGGGGGTAGGCCCTGGTCCAAGCGCAGCGCTCTTGCTTTCCCGTGACCCGATGAATGGAGGGTTAGGGTTGCTATGAAGGGATGACGCTAATTGTCCCATATGGCCGCGCACCTGCATCCTGCGCGCAAAGAAGGACTCCTTGTCGGCAGCGGAGGCCTCCAGCTGGGCGCGGGTGTACTCGCTCCCCTTCGAGAAACCCCCGGACTGTTTTCCACAGGCACATGCGCAGGAGGGGAAGCAATGTAGTTGCGGTTGAAAACGCTCAACGTAGCAGGGCACAAGGATGATATGTCGCTAATGTTCCCATGTGGGTCAGGGTGCACTACAACCTCGTTCACTTCTCCCTACCCTCCAGCAGAGCAAGACTGCTCACCTGCTGCTGTGAGGCGTTGTTCCCGTTGCCCCAGTCGCCCCAGTCGTCAGCAGCCCCTTTCTTGCTTGAGAGCTGCGCGGCAGAGGCGGAGTGCGGCATGCTGCGCGCCGGAGCGGCCTTGGGCCCCGCACCGCCCGTCCCCATGTTGGCATCGGAGGGTGCCGGTGGCGTGTAGTCCCGGCCCTCCACCTCCGCCCGGAGCCTCTCTCGGAAGAACTGGCAAATGGGACGGAAGCGGGTGAGTCCAGCCGTGCATTCAGTTGTGCATGGAGGGTTACTCCCAATTGACACGTGCCAGGCCACCGTCGCAGCAGGCCTACCTCAGCTGCGCGGGAGTTGTACTTGTCCTTGATGTCTGTGCTCTTCTCCACCCCGTACTGCTTTAGGAAAGCGTTCAGCTTTCCGTTCCCACCACACTGCATCTTCCTGAGCTGGTCCTTCGACCATGAATCCATTGTGACAGACCTGCGCATACTCAGGGCGAGAGCCTCAGCATACTCAGCCTGCTGGGATGAGCGTGATACCAATGATTGGAAACAATAGCTGGGTAGCGCTAACCCCGCACCTGACAAAGCTGATATGCACGCCAAGCCCGCGATGCCGCCCGCTGCACTCCAGGCACATGAAGATACCATAGGAGACTGCACATGATGAAGAACCGTATGTTGTAAACGCACGTGCGTGAGGTTGCACGCGTCGAACCAACTGCGTGTTCGAGGCAAGCAACAGCAACCCACCCGAGGCCCACTGCGGATTCTTCATTTCACAGTCTGAACAGACCTGCAACGATATAGGTTACGGATCATATTAGCGACTTATGTTGCAAGGGTTTGGGCCATGTCACAATACAAAACAACGCCGCCCCTCTTCCGCTCAAAGCCGCACCCTGTTGTCCGGACGGGACTGCAGCTCCCGCAAGACTGCAAGGGCTTCCGCTGACGCCATGGCTCGCGACTGCCAAAGGGGCACCTCGCCAGACGATGGCAACCGCGCGCGCTTCGCGAATCTCGCTACCCTAATGCAGTGTAAAGAGGTTGCAATCAAATACGGCCTACCAGCGTAACAAGGTACATCCACCCCAACCTCGTGCAACAGTCCTATGGTACGGCAAGGGTGCAGCCTCCAAACGGTTGAGGCCTATGAACGGCCTAATGCGGTGCAAGTTTCGGAGCACAAGTAGTGGTCAGGTGTGCTGCTGGCCTGGAAAAGTTGTGGCAAGGTGCTGTCCCCTGGTGATGTCCAAGTGCTGTCCCTTCTGGTCCCTTGCACCGGACAGTTTCTGTCTCCCGAGTGGGACGGGGCTGGGCCCTGGAAGGGGACCAAAACTGTAAATCCATACATACAGTTTCAGAAAGCCCCATCCTGTGGCACCTGGCGAGCGGCGAGGGCATTAGCATGTGATATCAGTCCCTGACCCTTCGTCAGCCGCACCACGTGCCTGACATCCGCGTGTGAATGCCCCTGGGCCCTGGCCGCACATAAGGCTTCCTTAGGAGCTTTTCCCCGTGGGAGGGATATCACGCCCCCTGGCCTGGGATGGCCGCATGCTGCTGTCCACCTAGTGCTGTCTGCAAGGGTTCACCTACGTGCCGGTAAGCAGGACGCGCCATAATGACCACCTTAACTTTAAGCAGGTGAGGGCAGATCGGTGTGCAATGTAAGGGCGTTGCTAAATGCCACGCAACCTAGAGACGCTGCGGATGGCGAAGTTCATGCGCAGCAGCTGACTGCAGTCGCCTGACTTAGTGCTGCATGGTTGACCTGACAGCAATGGTGCAGCTTATCAGTCTAGGGTGGGTCACCGCTGTACTAAGGCCGGGGATCTTGTGTAATCTAAAAGGCAAGCGCGTGTTTCAGTGTGTTACCTGTAGGTCAAATGTGCTGAAACCCGACCCGGCGCACAACGTTTGATGTTGCTACGTCCTTACATGCCTTGCGGTGCAACATGGCGCGGCACCGCAGGTCCTGACAGTCACAGACTGCCGGCCTGAATGGCTGTCATGAGATTGATAGTTCGACGAACCACATTTCGTAGGCACCAAAGGACAGTAGCAAACCCAGTCGCAAGGGTCACGACTTGTCAGAGTTGCTCTCCCTGGTGACACAGCAGCAACGCCGCGCAACAGGCTGACCGCCACACCGCACGTGCGTGCGCACTCCTGAATGTCCGACCGCTCCTGGTGTGTCCGTCCCCGACCAAACACACAGCTCCAGAACTCTTGGCACTCCACACACGAACACACCACGCTCCGAGAAAGCAGGCGCCCACGCACAAACAAGGGAAAGAATATGCTGCAGCTAGTAAGCCTTAGTGAGGTAGGTAAGCCACGCTAAGCAGCTCCATGCAGCCAGCGGACCGCCGCTTACAGCCATCGCGCTGGGGCCTGCACGCTGCTTGTGCTCTGAGCAAAGCTTACTCGCCGCTGCCGTACTTCTTGCCCAGCATGATGACCTGCAGCTGGTCGTAGCCGGCCAGCACACCGGCGCCGGCCACGGCACGCAGGATATTGGCGCCCGCGCCCTTGAACAGGGACTTGGAGCCCTCGTTCTTCAGGATCTCCTGGAAGCAGTGGAACGAGCTCTTGTACTTGACGGCCTGGCCCGACGTCATCATCATGCGACGGCGGATGGTGTCGATGGGGTACGACGCCAGACCTGTGGGTGGAACGAACGGGCCAGAGCCAAGACAGTCAGGCGCATGCCGGCACGCATACGAAGTTGCCGGACCTGGGAGGTTAGTCCACAAGCTACCGTTGAGACACTCTTTCAGTTGGGTGGCAAGGCTCAGGACCAAAGAGACGGCGTCAATGCACGCATGGATGTAACGGGGATGCTCACGTTCAGGCAGGCCGTATGGCGTGCGAAATACTGTGACCCCCCAACACCCCGAACCCAGCTTCCCAACACCCACCGGCGCCGATCGTGATGGCCCAGCCCAGCAGGAAGGACGCCAGGAAGTTGTTGGCCAGGTTGCCGACCAGCAGCACGGGCTTCAGCGAGTCGTACATGCCGAAGTACAGACCGCGGTAGACGACGATGCCCACGCACGAGATGTTGAAGCCGCGGTACAGGCCAGCGACACCGTCCGTGGCGATCGTCTTGCGGTACACGTCCACCAGGCCGTTGAACTGGCGCTCACCGCCGCCCTTCTTGGCGGACTTGGCGTCGTTGGCCAGGCGGGTACGCGCGTAGTCCAGCGAGTACACGAAGGCCAGCGAGGTGGCGCCGGCCGCACCACCGGAAGCCATGTTACCTATTCGCCAGGGTGCGACAGCATGCATGTCGTCAAGCAGCTGCATGTGTCATGATGGTGCAAGGACGAACAGTCCAAGAGCCTCAAACATATTGGCGCGCAGATGAGGGTGTTGCGCGACTCTTCAGCTCACCCGCGAACCAGGCCCAGTACTCCTTGTCCTTGTTGAAGCCGAACATGCGCTTGAACTTGTCCTTGAACGCAAAGTTCAGCGCCTGGGACAGGGAAAGAAGTCGTCATTGGGCTTCCGAGGGACATCCAAACCACGTGCCGCACTCAGGACAAGAGCCGAAACTCTTACCTGAGTCGGGAAGTAGCGGATCACGTTAGCGGTGTTGCCGCGCCACAGCGACCCGAAGCCCTCGTCCTTGATGGTGCGGGAAAAGCAGTCCCCGATACCCTTGTAGGGCGTGGCCAGGCGGCCCTGCTTGATCATCTCATCCTGGTTCTGAATGAGGAGCTTAACACGCTCGATGGGGGCCGCCGCGGTCTTGGAGACCGCAGCGGACACGCCGCCCATAAGGAAATCCTGCAATGATGTTCCGGGGCAATCACCATCAGACCGGCGGCCCGTGGACTTCCAACAACAGATCTGCCGGCTGCACGCTGTCCTTGCTCACCACCAGGAAGTTCTTGTCACCCATTGTGCCCGGCCAAGTAGCTCAGGCCCCGTCAGGGGAATGGATGTCCCGAGGGCGCTAGTCCCCTCAATGAAGGACGAGGAGGAGTCCGCTGCAACTATGCAGCACGACGGTGCAGTCTGTGTGGGACTGCTGTAACGAAGTGTAAGGTTGCTGGGGAAAAAAGCACGTCTTGCAACCCTCGATTGCATGACGGTGCCCCTGGAGCTCCCGCCAATCACGTTCAGCAACTGATTTCTGCATTATCCCCTTAGCGTTACACTACAGGTTCGGAAAGCAGCCGCACGATGTCGACACAGGCGCCTTGGTACTATGCGCAGGCGTACCACAACCCGGGCCGCTTTTTCGGGACCTGTCGGGGCACCGGCGCCTGTTTGGCTGCCCCTGTCCCCGCATTCGTGTATCCTAATACTGTAGAGTCCACACGCTTTTAACTAGGGAGTACAGGGGTGGCGAGTCTGTTGGTGTCGTCACCCACGCCTTAGTGATACATATCAGCTTTCCTGTTGCGCCCGCGGTTACCGGCGACCACGTCCTGCTGTTCCTTTGTGACCGCAGCAACTTGATACTATTCTGGTGTATGTGCTTGGTAGCAGGCGCATAGCGCACGGGCCCCGCGCGGGAAGCTACCTTTCGGGTAGCTTGTAGCATGGTGCAGTTCCTCTGTTTCTGTCGTGGTCCCCGCGGCCTATACAGGTATTTCCGCACACACATCATTTTCAGGGACCGAACGCATCTACACCACGTCCCGCGAACCGCTGTGGGTGCTCTACTCAGGCGTGCCGTTGCCGAAGCTACACGTGCCGCCTTCGGTCCTCGGTCGCTTACCTCCCTAGTGACCGCACACGCCATCGCGGTCTAGTCCTCTTAACTTTGCTCTGATATATGCGTTGTATACCGGCATCCCCTCACTGCATCCTGCTGCACACGTGCCGCCTTTGCCCAGCGCTGCCCAGCTGTCGAGTGTTCAGTTGGACTTGTTTTCCCGTCGCTGGGACGGCCTTTTTGCTTGTGGTAGTCGTTTTGCTGCTAGCGTGGGCATTCCACAACGAGAGCCTCGCCATTCCAGCCAGTCCCCAGATGTGCCCTATTTGCGGTTGGGGTGCGCTGCTGTGGTTTTGGGCGCTAGGTGGTGCTGGTGCTTAGTTGGGCTTGGTCTTCCGCTGGCCTGTCCCTGGCTGGGTGGTGTACGCAACCACATATTCGGCTACATCGCTGGCAATCTGTGGGAGGGTAGGAAGCGCATTGCAGCAAACCAGATCCCGCCTCCTTACCTGTACGGTAAACCATTCCGCAGGAAAGACACAGTGCCCTTGCGGCGGCCTGCATGCCATGCAGCGTTGCGTTGCGCGGCTAAGGGCGGCTGCAGCCCACCGCCCTGCATTGTTTGCCTGCCTTGAGTGGGGGGATGGTTCTGACTGGAGGGCATTTGCGGAGCATGTGGGGCCCGGTTCGGTGGAGGACCCATAGAGTTTTCGATCGGGGACTCACCAGGGGGAGCCCCGGGAGGGGCGAAGGCAGCATCCGAGCGGGGGCGACATTGACGAATTTCCGCACATATAGCTGCGTGCCTACGTTCCGGGGCTGCTTACGTTCGGTGGGTGTGTCTTTGCGGAGAGCTGTGTGGGAGCAGGACCAGGCTGAGGTAGCAAGGACTTGAGGCCCATCCTGTTGGGCTATGCAGTTTGTGGAGTTGTTGGTTGGCTCTTACCCGTGCAGCGAGAGGGGTGGGAAACCCCGTGTCCCCGATTGCCGGGACCAGCGCGTCTTCTACTTCTTCCCCGCTGGGACGGGGCTCGACCCTGCTGGAAGCGCACCAGAGCTGTATAAACATGCACATGTTCGCAACGATGTGAGCCCCGCCCTGCAGCCCCCCGCCCTGCGGACAGGAACATGGTTGCACAACTGACCCCGCAGCTGGTCCTGGGCAGTGGGGACAGCGAGACTGCGACCCCTCTCTGTGCACATATGGACAAAGCGGTGCTCATAGTTTACATGGGTGTAGATGCCGTACCGCTGGCGAAGACTGGCGCTTGCGTGTCAATCGACTCAGTACAAGTGACGCAAGGCCAGCTGAGACGGACGGAGTAGTGGGATGTGTGCAACGACACTGTGTAGTGGTGCGGCTGCCGTGCATTCGCATTGTGTACCGTAGTGGTGCGGCTGCAATAACACTGTGTTGCGGTGCAGCCGCAGTTACACTGTGTATACTGGCCAGTCACACTTTGTGTGTAGACGATGCACGCATACTGCATACAAAAGGGAAGTGGCGGCCGGGGTCATGAGGAGCAGTGTGGAGCTGGTCCGCTCACTCTATCTGGACGGATGTCACCCAAGCAACATGACAGGCAGCAGGGGCTGGCTGGGCCTGGCTGGGTGCGCACGGTAGGGCTCTCTTGTGCACTAGGGATGCAGGGAAGCAGCCTGCACCAGCAGGGACTCCCCTGAACTGCATGTAGCATACGCAGCACGGCAGGGTAGGCCCCTGCCCATCCGTACCGTACCCTCCTGGGGGCGGGCCTGTCCTGTTGACCGCAGTGTCTGGCATGGATGCCCGCCATGCGAAGTCCGCTGCAACTATGCAGCACAACGGTGCAGTCTGTGTGGGACTGCTGTAACGAAGTGTAAGGTTGCTGGGGAAAAAAGCACGTCTTGCAACCCTCGATTGCATGACGGTGCCCCTGGAGCTCCCGCCAATCACGTTCAGCAACTGATTTCTGCATTATCCCCTTAGCGTTACACTACAGGTTCGGAAAGCAGCCGCACGATGTCGACACAGGCGCCTTGGTACTATGCGCAGGCGTACCACAACCCGGGCCGCTTTTTCGGGACCTGTCGGGGCACCGGCGCCTGTTTGGCTGCCCCTGTCCCCGCATTCGTGTATCCTAATACTGTAGAGTCCACACGCTTTTAACTAGGGAGTACAGGGGTGGCGAGTCTGTTGGTGTCGTCACCCACGCCTTAGTGATACATATCAGCTTTCCTGTTGCGCCCGCGGTTACCGGCGACCACGTCCTGCTGTTCTCCAATAGTGTTGCATCAATATCGTAGCCAGTAAGCTCAGTAGGTGGCGTACAGCGCACGGGCTCCTTACGAGCAGCTGCCTCACACCGTACCCACTTCTAGGTACCATCCCATGCCCGCAGTGCCTGCCTGGCCTGGCCTGTACGGTGTACGCACAGGCATGGCCGCGCATAAGTGATGCATTGAGCCCTAAACGCAGTGGGTTTACAGGCAGATAGAGAGGTAGTGGGATGTGACATTGGCGTAGACGGTGCCGCTGGCGGGTGGGGCTTGCGTGCCTGCGCACGTGACTCAAGGAGGGGATGAGCTCCCCTTGACACCGTGTGCAGCAGGGTAATGACGCCAGCGTACGTTTTCCCTCCGACATCACCAACCTGTGAAGCTGATAGAGCCAGGGAATAGAGCACTCTGTCTCAAATCGTCTCGCGTGGTGCACGTGTGTTAAGCAAAGCGTTGCATGCGTACCGTTCGTTTCTACACGCGCATGCGGACCTGCAGGCCAAGGCCACACCACGCAGCGCATACCAGCCTACCACGCGCCATGAATACCACCTTATTACGCAACACCACGCGCAACCCAGTACGTCCCAGTACCAGGGCCGAAGGGCCACTCACATGCGACGGATGCGAGAACCTTTATTTTGTTGTGCGGCATCGCGAATGAACCTAGCGGCGCGAAGCAGCTTTGCAGCTGGTCTAGACCCGGAACCAAGATGGATGCGCACACGCTGTGAACACTCGCCATGCATGCCTCAATACGGCATGTTGTAACTGGGGGCTTCGACAAATCAATTAGAAGTTCAGGTACGACAGAGTGTTGGCATGCGCGTCACACGGTCTAAACAGCCTCATACACAGCTGGAGCAGCCACCACTTGCCGCCTGCGCCGCCGCAAGATGTACACAGCCGCAGCCGCCACCACCACCGCGCCACCCACCAGGCCCACCACCAAGCCCACAATCAGGCCCGTGTTGCTTTTCTCCTCCCCCTCCCCCTCCTGCTCCTGCCCTCCGCCTGGGGCCTGCCAGTTGACCTGCTGCTGGGCCACCAGCGCCCTCAGCGCTGCACCAGAGTACTGGCTGATGAACTGCTCAGCGGTGATGTTGCCGCTGGCGAGCCGCTGAGCGGCGGCTGGCAGCCCGTTGGCGAGCACGTTGATCACCTTGGTGGACTGCATAATCAGGTCTGCCAGTTGGCTGACGGACAGAGTGGTGTTGGTGTCCAGGGCCTGCACCAGCACCACCTGCTGCTCGTGCAGCAGCGCGTTCAACTGCCCCAGCGCAGTTGACAGCGCAGCTGCAGTTGCATTTGCAGACGTGAACGACCGCGCGCCCGTGGTCACCTGCTGCTGCTGCTGCGCCTCCCTCAGCCGCCTGCCAGTACCGTTGCTACCGTTACCGTTGGCGGCGGTTTTCCCAACTGCCGGCCTCCCGCCCGCCAGGATGTCGTACGCGCCGCTGAGCACGTAAAAAGTGGTCGCCTCGGAGTTGAAGTCGACGGTTGAGTCGGTAAGCAGCAGCAGCTGCCCGAAGGTGGTCTGCAGCGCGGCGAGGGCTTGCGGGGCGGTGACCTCGATCCCTGTGGCGGCCGAGGGCAGGCCGCTGAGCCAGGAGGCCCACACCTTGAGGTTGTAGGCCACCTGGCCCTGCACGTTGCTCAGCAGTGTGCCGAGTACGGTGGGGTTGACGTAGGTGGCTGCGTAGTAGTCGGCGGCGTGGAGGGGGGTGGCGTAGCGGGCCGTGGGCACGCCCAGCTTGGCCAGCATCCTGTCGGTTAGCGGCAGGGCGGGGGGTAGAGTGTCAGGCGCCGCCCGCCTGTAAACCACCCGCCTGCAACTGAGAGCGCGGGGTATTCCTTGCACGCTTGCAGACAGTTCCATGCATGGAGAATTGGAGCTATGTCCCGCGCACAAGGGCACGACTCACGTTTTGACGGCGGCGGCGAAGTTGGTGAGTGGGGTAGCGTCGGGCAGCACGGCGGCGGCCAGGGCGGTGACAGGGGAGACCACCAGCGCTGCCATGCCGTCCAGGACCAGGGAGGCCGCCGTGCCCTCGATCACGGGCGCGTTGGTAATGGCGTCCACGCAGCCCGGCTGCAGGAAGGCCACGTGGCTGACCGACGCGGAGGGCGACACGCTGCGACACGTGGCAAGTGACACGCGGGGACCAGGGATGCGTACAGTCAGTAAAGCCATGTCAGTCTGCACGTGTCCACCACACGTAAAGCATGCACAGGGCAGGGCATGACGCGGTGACGTTGCGTGATGCGACAAGGTTGCCGAGTGTTGGAAGCGTGGTGCGGACGAGGCAAGGACGGGAGGTGCAGGCTCTGTGGTGACCCACATGAAGTTGCCGTTGACGGTTGGGGCCTGGGCCAGGGCGGTACGGGAGCCCACCATCGCGCCGCACTGCAGGTAGCCTGTCGCCAGGCCACGTGCCGTGACCGACGCGGCGGTAGGCGCGGGGGCTGGTTCCGGAGCCGCTGTCATGGGGGAGGGCAACTGCGCGCCGGGGGACTGGGGCAGCGGCGACGGCTGGCCGGGGGCTGGGGGCGGGGGAGAGGGCACCAGCAGCGGGGCAGGGGCGTAGCGGGGGGCGAAGGCAAGGCCGCTGTCTCCAATAACGACCAGTGCGGTTTGGCCGGGGGTAATGTCCACTGTTTCACCGGTGGCAGGTGTGTAGGAGGGGGCTAGCTGGAGTATGAGGGTCAGGCCGTCGGGGGACAGGGAGCAGGAGACGATGGGGGAGGTGATGGAGTCACCGGTGGAGGTACGGAGTGTGAGGGCGGCGTTGCAGCTGTCAGGGGAGGATAGGGTGCCAGGGAAGGACAGGGTGACGAGGATAGTGGTGGGGGCGGCGAGGGAGGCGGAGGCGAGGGTGGGGAGGATGAGGATGGGGGAGGCAGCAGGGACGTATGGGGTGGAGCCGTCGTCTAGCAGCAGCTCTGTCTGGCGGGGGAGGAGGTTGATGGAGTCTCCCGGGGTGTAGGCCGCCCAGAGGGACACCTCTACAGCCTGAGGGTCGTCGGCGGAGATGGTGCAGGTGGTTGCGGTTGTGCCGGAGGGGGAGAGGGCGAAGGAGGCGGTGCAGTTGGCGCCTGGGGCCACGGCGCTGGGGAAGGGCAGGGAGATGCGCACGGTGCTGGAGCCTGTGAGGTGCGCGGAGGCGGAGAAGAGGGTGGGCGTGACGGGCAGGCGGTAGCCACGTGTCACGAAGCCGCTGCCCGCCAGCATGTCGGCGGCGCGCAGCTGCACCTGGTCGCGGCGGACGTCAAGGGAGTCTCCCCTGGTGTAGGTGGTTTTGGAGGGGAGCGTTACGGCCAGGGAGGACCGGTCCGGGTTCAGGACGCACGTGGCGATGTTGAATGGGAGGTCCAGGGCTGTCGTACAGTCGTACGTGGTGTAGTTTATGGGCAGGGCGGCAGGGAGGGGGAGGGGGACTGCGAGGTCTGTGTAGGAGGTGAGGACGGCTGAGGCGAGGGTGGGGAGGATGGGGAGGTCGGCGGAGGCGGGGAAGAAGGGCGGGCCGGTGGGGGAGGCGAGGCGGAGGTGGGGGTTGCGCCCGTGCAGGTTGAGGGAGGTGCCGGGGAGCAGCGGGGCGGAGAGGGTGAAGTGCAGGGCGGTTTCGGAGGCCAGGTAGCAGGAGGCGATGGCGTCCGGGACGGGGCCGGAGATGGAGGTGATGCGGGCGACCTCGTTGCATTGGGCGGCAGTGAGGGAGGGGGGCAGGACGACGGGGGCGGGGAACAGCAGCTCGAGGGTTTGCGGGCCGATGAGGGAGGCATGGGTGGCGGTGAGGGCGGGGCGGATGGTGGCGGCCAGGGGACCAGGCAGGGGGGGCAAGTTGGGGTAGGGGGAGCGGGAGTGGGGACTCTGCAGGTTCAGCCGGTCGCCTGCGTGCAAGGGAGGAGACACGGCAAGAGTTGAGGTAGGCAGGGCGGTAGTTGGTTGGTAGAAAGCTAGCAATGGTGCGGGGTGGTGCGGTGCTAGGCTCCGCTGGTTGCCGCATACCTAGTCCGCTCGGGAAGTACTGTAGCAAAGGGCAGGTAATCTCACTGGCTGGTCGCAGTATTAGCCACAAGAGACATGCGTGGCGTACAGTACCTACCCGGCGCGTAAAAGTCCGTCGTGTTGAAGTTCAGGGTGACCGTGCGGTCGCTGGACTGGTAGCCGGCAGCGGTCACGTTTTTGACCTGGCCCGCCGCATCCGTAAACACAAAGGCTGTCCCGCTGTTGAGGGCTGAACGCAGGGTGTTGCAGTCTGCGCTTGCTGTAAATGTCACTGTAATGGTGATCGCGTCCGTGAGTACGGCGCTCTCGATGGTCACGGTGATGGCCGTGTCACGGACGAAGGCGTACGGCAGTCCGTCGGCGGAGTTGGCGCGCAGGGAGACGGCGGTTGAGGGGTGCGCGTTGAGGGCCGAGATGCCGGCCTGGTTGTTCATAGCCAAGCCTGCAGCAGGGCAGACGTTGCGATGGCGTCAAACCGTCAATGTGCACAGACGCGTGGGATACGCGGTGGCACGTGCGTGCTAGTGCCATGACGTGAGGAGTGACACGGACAGCAGTGCACAGTAGGGCTACCGTCATAGGCATATGGCAGTTGCTTGGTTGGGCAAATTTGTGCTTTAGGAAGGGGGGCGCGCATCGGATCAGTGCGGCAGCCATTTGAATGGCAGCGGCAAAGCAGCAGCGGGAGGTAAGGCGGCCAGCGCCAAGCAGTCAAGCAAAGGCGCCACACCTTCACGCCCACGCGCCAGTGCTGAGGATTGCCTACTGCCTGCCTCGCCAGGGCCCTGTTGCACTCACCGCCGTCCAGGAAGTTGTTTGCCAGCGTCACGACCAGGATGTTGCCCTCAGCACGGCAGCTGGACACGGGCTGGCTGGTGACGTCGATCTGGCCGGGGAAGCCCGTCGGCTCGGCACGTGTCACTGACACGACACGTGCGCAGTCCGACGCGTTCAGCGGGCGGCCGCCCGAGAGGTACACAGGCGTGGGTGTGGGCAGCCAGACCGTGTTGGGCGAGACGAGAAGCGGAGGGCCGTCCGTGAACCCCGGCAGGATCGGTGCAGCGGGGAAGGGCTGGTAGGGGACGCTTCCGTTGACGGTTTGGAGCCACGCGCGGTTGGTGGCGAGCTGTGGGCCTGCGAGGGCCACCGTGTCCCTGACCTCGTAGGAGACACCAGCGGCTAGGGTGAACACCAGGGCACTGGTGGAACCGGACCAGGAGCACTGCGCCAGGGGCTTGGTGGTGCCGTTGGCGGAGCGGACTAGCAGGATGTCCCCACAGCGTGTGGGGGACAGTGAGGAGACGTTGCCGGTGGGGACCATCAGCACGCTCGGCGCCGGCAGCGTGATCTGGATGGTGGAAGGGCTGGCTGCCACTGCGATGCCCAGTACAGGATTGGCCACCACGTTGGCTCCGGGGGTGGAGACGTACGGTGTGCTGTCGTCAGCGGTGGTGCCGGCCACAAGCAGTGTGTTGTTGGGGTTGATGGCGACGGTGGGGAGCTGCTGGAGTGTGTAGGCGGACGCGAGCGTAACGGCCAGCGTGTCGCCTGACACGTGGCACGCCGTGCCAGAGTCCACGATGCTTGCATCTGTGAGTATGAGGGCGGTCTCGCAGTCGGCCTTGTTGAGGAAGGGCACGGAGGTGTTGCCCTTGATGAAGGTGCTGGGGTAGGGCAGGTGTATTACGATGGTGGTGGGGCTGGCGGCACCTGCAATGCCGATGGAGGGAGCCACGCGGACACCACCGGGGAGGGAGAGGATGGTGGGTGTCTGGAGGTTGCTCAAGCTTGCCAGGTTCTTGAGACGTAGCGAAGGCTTGCCCGGAGCTGGGTGGTCGGCAGCCAAGGACACCACGGCCCCAGGCGCAGGGGGCGCCGCCAGGTTGACCCGCAAGCGACCGTTGTTCGTGACCACGTCGCAAGATGTGATGTTAGCGGGTGGGTGTATTGTAACGACGTCGGCGCACTCGGGGCCAGAGAGGGTCGCGGCGGAGGTGCCGAATCGGTCCACTGCGTAGAAGGCCTGGTGGGCTATGAGCAGGAGGGTGGTGGGGCTAGTGGCGAGGGCGGAGTGTAGGCCGATGCGCACGGGCAGGCCGGTGCTGCTAGGGACGTAGGGCGTGCCGGAAGTCGTGTTGCCCATCACCAGGAGCGGCTGCTGGTCGAAGACGTTGAGGGTGGCGAGGCCTGTGGGTTAAGGGGCGGTGGGGGAGGGGGAAGGAGGAAGGCGCAGGTGAGCTTGCATGGTCCGTGACATTCGAGGAGGGGTCAGCCGGGCGCGGTTTTCCCAACGCTAAAGCACGACAAGGCATGCAGCATTTCGCATATGTAGCTCTGGATGATAGCAGAGCGAAGACATGTTGCTTGCAACGGGGCTTACCGCCGCCGAGGATGGAGTTTACTTCCAACAGCACTGTCAGTCCGTCCGCCGACAGCCGGCAAGGCGGCGGGCTGTCCGGACCGGCCGGCTGCCGTACATTGACGTTGAACACGGCCGCGCACTGGTCCCTTGTCAGGCCACGCGTGGTCGTGGAGCTAACCACAAAAGTGGAAGGCACGGGCAGCTGCACCAGGATGTCGGCCTTTTGGAAGGCTGCAGTGGCGGAAAGCAGCGCAGGGCGGATGGGTGTGTTGGCGGGACCGGCGGCGATGGTGGGCGCAGCGGGGCTATCCCCTGCACGCAGGGTGTGGCCCGTGGACGTCACTGTCTGCTTGATGGCGATGACGTCACCGGAGGACACGTCAGCGGCCAGGGTGACCAGCAGGGTTGTGGGGGAGGTCATGCTGCAGGCATCCGGCGTGTCTGCCAGGGCCTTGGTGAGGGTGGCGTTGCTGGCGGCTTGGACCTCGAGGATGTCACCGCAGGCAGGGCCGGTCAGGGAGGTGACGTTGGCGCCGGATGGGCTAAAGAGGGTGCAGGGGAGGGGCAGGCGGACCAGCACCTGCCTAGGGCCCACGAGCGTGGCGGACTGGACGCTGGGTAGCACGGGGATGGGGGTGGGGCGGCGGGTGTACGGCGGGGCGGTTACGTTGGTTCCGGAGCGGAGGACAAAGGCGGTGGCGTCTGGGTTGTAGTTGAGGACGTCGCCGACGGTGTAGGGGCTGGTTAGCTTGACGGTTAGGATCTTGGAACCGTCGGTTGGGAGGGCGATGGACTGGATGGCCTTTGGGGTTTCGGATCCAATGCCGAGTACGGTCAGCGTGTCGGCGCCCAGGGCCAGGGAGACGGCGGTGGGGTCGGTGTTGGAGAGGACGGAGGTGACTGGCAGGGTGACCAGGATGGTGTCGACGGCGGTGGCGACGGCGGTGATGGGGGCGGCGGCGACGGTGAGGGGCGCGGCGGATGGCGTGTAAGCGTCCCCCGAGGCCAGGTGGATGAGGTAGGGGAACTCGGTGGGGTCCACGGCCAGTGTGTTGACGGTGGTGGTGCCTGGAGACGCCAGGAAGGAGCATGGCAAGATGTGAGGTAAGCGGCAAGGGGCAACATGGGTGGTGGGATGCCCATGGCGGCACGCAACTGGCACTAGGCTGCAACCTTCTCCACGCCAACCCCACGTCGGCAGTGGCCGGCAACTTGGCGGGCGGGCGATAAGTCCACTACCACAACCATCATAAGCTGCACGTCACCTACCGTCAAAGGCAATCTCCTCATCCGCCAGCGTGACAATGAGCAGCAGCCCGTCCGCCGACAGCTCGCACATGTCCAGCTCTGCCGCCGTACCGCCCACCCGTACGTCCAGCACTGCCGTACAGCCTGCGCCCGCCAGCACAGACACCAGGGCGGCCGCCGCGGTTCCGTTCTTAAAGGCGGCGGGGCTGAGGAGGGCCACCTCAAGGACGTTGGCCGAGATGGCCACGGCGGAGTGGAGCTGCGTGTGGCACGTGACTGCCACGTGTCCGGAGGACGTGTAGGGTGTGGCGAGCGTGCTGTCCACGTGTAGGGTGGTGGCGCCGGCCGAGGCGAACGACAGGAAATCACCTGAGGGTGTGGCAATCGGGGCACACCAGTATAAAATGTGCGGGTTGCGCAGCGGGAGAGGGAACACGCTGAGAGCGCGAGCAGTCAGTCGGAGTTCCGTGCAAAGTGTTACCCACAGTGTGTGGGTTGAGGCCCTAGCGATGGGGGCGGTGTACCAGGCTTTGCTTACCAGGGGCGAAGCCGTCCGTGGCGAGGGTCAGGGCTCCATCCTCGTCCACCTCACAGCCGGTGATATCCCGGACAGTGCCGTCAGCCGCACGGTGCTCCACCAGCGCCTCGCAGTGTGCCTCGGTGAGACCCGTCTTAACGTAGGTGGTCCCTCCGTTAGTGGACATCTTGACGGGCGTGGGGGCGGTGAGGGTGAGGGTGTAGGCAGGGCCAGGGCCGATGGTCACTGTGGCTGCGGTCACGGTGGGCGCGATGGTGATGGGGGTGGCGGCGGGGGTGTAGAAGGCGAGCGAGGGGGCGCCAGGGCGGCCGGCTGCGAGCTGGGGCTTGCCGGGGGCGGGGTGGGTAGGGGCGATATTGATGGTGTCGCCTTCGGAGTAGGTGTTGTTGGGGGTTCCGGAGAGCTTGACGGTTGCGAGGACGGTGTTGCCGGAGGGGGAGCGGGAGAGGGAGCAGGAGGTGACGGTTTTGGATCTGCTGATTGTGAAGACCTCTGAGCAGTTGGAGAGAGAGGGGACGAAGGCGCCGGAGGGGGAGAGGAGCACGGATGCTCCTGGCAGGGTGACGAGGATTGTGGTGGGGTCGGAGGCGACGGCGGAGGCGAGGGTGGGGCGGATGAGGGTGGGGATGGGGCGGGGGGCGTAGGGGGTGTGGGGGGAGGCGGCGGAGTAGAGATGGAAGGTGCCGCCGCTGGGGACCGCGGCGATCAAGTTGATAGTGTCGCCGCCGGCGTAGGAGGTGGTGTTAGCGAGGATGACTGTCAGGGTGCCGGTGGGGGTGAGTATGCTACCGGCTAGGGGCTTCGCGGAGCCGGAGGGTGAGGTAACCTCCAGGCGTGGGATGGTGCTTAGGGTGCTGTTGCTCGCGAGGGCCGAGGAATTGGTGGCCAGGGCCACGCGTGTGGGCACGGGCAGGGTGACCAGGATGGTGCGGGAGTCGATGGCGATGGCGGTGGGGGTCAGGGCTGGGCGTATGGGGAGGGCGAAGGCGGCGGGGGCGGCGCGGAAGGGGGCGGAGGAGGGGTCGGAGGCCGTGCGGAGGGAGGGGGAGTTGGAGGCGGGGTGTGAGGGTGCGAGGTTGACACGGTCGCCGTCCTGCCACGTGGCACCTGACACGGTGAGGAGGGTGGAGTTGGGGGCGAGGGAGCAGCCGTAGGAGGCTTTGGTGGGTGTGAAGGAGAGAATGGGCGTGCAGTCGGTGAGGTTGGAGACGGGGGTGCCGGATGCGTCAAAGAGGTACCCTGGCAGGGGCAGCTGGATCTCGATGACGTTTGCAAAGATAGCGACGGCGTAGCTGAGGGCGGGGGAGAGGGGAATGGGGCGGCTGCGGGGGCTGTAGGCAGCACCGACGGTGGAGGCTTCATAGGTTGCGAAGCGAGGGGTGGTGGACCTGGGGAGGAGGTTGAGGGAGTCACCGATGGCAAAGGTGAAGTTGGTGCTGAGGCCGAGGCCGGTATCTGTACTAAGGTCGATCGTGAGGGCGTTGGAGTCGGTTAGGGTGGTGCAGAGGGCGTTAAGGGCCTTGTCCTGGCCCGTGGCGGCCATGACGGTGATGAGGGATCCACACACGGCCTGGGTACTGACCGCTGCGCCACCGTTGTGGATCCTACTGGCGTACGGCAGCTGTACGACAGCAAAGGACGGGGAGATGATGTGGGCGGAGATGATGGTGGGGAGGATGGGCAGGGCATTGGGGTGGGGGGCGAGGGCGGGGGTGCTGGTGTTTGGACCGGCACGGATGGAGGGAGCAGCGGAGGAGGGGCCAAGTGGCAGGAGGGAGAGCACGCCGCCATCGGTGATGGACTCCCCTGCGTCTAGCTCCACGGTGAGGACGGCGTTGCCAGTGGCGGCGGAGTCGACGGAGCAGCGAGAGAGCGCCTTGGCGGCGCCGTTGGCGGTAGTTACGGTTAGTACGGCGGCGCAGTCGTTGGCGGTTAGGGTGGTGGTTGGCTCGCCGGCGGCGTTCAGGAGGAAGGAGGGCACGGGCAGCTCCACCTCGATACGTGTGGGGGAGATAGCACGTGCCGAGGTGGCAGACGGGTGTACGGCAAGGGGTGTCGTGCGAGTGGCGTACGGGTGTCCGGTGCCGTCGGCCTTTCCGAGCAACTTCGGTTTGTCGGAGGCGAGGTGGGAGGCGTGGATGTTGACAAGGTCCCCGGGGCCGGAGGGAGAGGACTCCGCCAGATTCACAGTAAGCATGGGCGTGGGGGTGTTGCTGATGGTGCAGTCAAGGAGGGTCGTAGGGGTGCCAGCTGAGTTGGTGATGTTGAGGATGGCGGAGCAGTCGGGGCCAGGGAGGGTCAGGGCGATGGGGCCAGGGCCGTCAAGGTAGGTGACAAAGGTGGAGGGCACGGGCAGGGCGACCAGGAGCTGGGTGGGGGAGGTGGCGGCGGCGGAGAGGAGGGTGGGGGTGATGGTTGTGGGGGCGGGGGCGGCGGCGAAGGGGAGGGAGGAGGCGGTGGGGCTGGAGCGAAGGGCGGGGGTGTCGTGTGCGCCGTTGGTGGCGGTGATGGTGACGGTGTCAGCTGCGAGGGCCAGGGAACAAGCACGACGCACAGGACAAGGGGTGGCGCACAGGACGAGGGTTAAGTACCGGTATGGCTCATGTATGGGCGTGGGTGCGTGTCGCTACGCGGCTGCCTGCGCACATAAGCAATTGGCGACAACCCCAGGTTTCCTGACGCCGGCTGCGACAGCAGCAACATGCTGCAAGTGTGCCTCCTGAGGCTCCCTACTGCCGCAAAACAGCCCCCGACCGGCGGCACCACCGGCCTTGGATGCCGCCTTCCGTCCTGTGTCACTCCAGCGGAAGCTTCCCATGTTGTAACCCAGCAGGCTCGCACTCCCTTACTGCATGCCCCGCATGTTCCACTCACCTCCAGTGAAGGCCGATGGGTCGGCCACAGTGACGGCCAAAGCGGTTGCGCCTCCAACCGAGTCCATGACGCACGCGCCGGCGCCCGCCACCAGCGCCAGTGCGCCCGACAGCTCCAGAACCGCGTTGCAGTTGGAGCCAGGGGAGTCCTCGCCGTACAGCTGCGGCTGTACGGCACCGCTGACATTGTACAGGTAGCCGGGTACGGCAAGCGTGAGCAGGACACGTGTGCGCGTGTCGAACACGGCTGAGGTGATGGTGGGCCGGATGGTGGTGGTGGAGTTGTTGGGACGGGGGGCGTAGACGAGGTTACCGGCGCAGACGGAGGGCTGGTTCGGTGACCCGTGGGTAGGGGTCAGGGAAAGAGTGTCGCCGGGAGTGTAGGGCGTGGCTGGGTCAAGGAGGATATGGAGGGTGCGTTGGTCGAGCTCGCAGCTAAGGATGGTCTTCGTGGGGATTGAGAAGATGGAGGCGCAATAGGAGGCGTTGAGGGCTGGCTGTTGGGTGGCAGCGGCGTTGCGCAGGGTGGAGGTGAAGGGCAGGGTGACGAGGATGGTGGTGGGGGTAGTGGCGATGGCGGAGGCGGGCAGGGAGGGGAGCAGGGGAGTCGGGTTGGTCAGGGGGGCGTAGAGCACGCCGGTGGAGGCGGAGGCACCGGTACGGAGGGAGGCAAGGGTGGCGGCTCCGGAGCCAGCACCGTTGGTGGTTGCGATGTTGAGGAAGCCGGAGGCGTTGTAGGCGCCGGAGGCGGTGACGGTTAGGGTGGTTGAGGGGCCGTTGGGGTTGCTGGACGAGCAGCTGGTGACGGTTACGCCGCTGATGGACGAGAGGGTGAAGATGTCGGCGCAGCTGGGAAGGGTGGCGGCGGGGGCCGGGTTGGAGCCGGGGGTGAAGATGCTGGAACCTAGAGGTAGCGTGACGACCAGGGTAAACGACCCGTGGGTCACGTCTGCGTCCAGCAGGACGGCGGCGGTGACGGAGGGGAGGATGGCCAGGGGGCCGGCGGGGTTGGGGACGAAGCTAAGGGTAGGGTTGGTGTTGGACAACACGGCCGGGGTGGTGAGGGAGCTCTGGCCTGCCACGATGTTGATGGTGTCGGTTGGGGAGTACGTGTAGGTGGGGGACAGGGTTGCGTAGAGGGTTGCAGAGGCGAGGGAGCAGGTGGAGATGGCGTCTGGCTTGTGGGTTAAGGAGAGGATGGAGGAGCAGGTGGCGTTGGCGGGGAGTGTGGCTAAGCCCGCTAGGGACACGGCCAGGGTGTTGGGTCCGGTCAGGCGAGCGGACCAGATGGAGGGCTGGATGTCGACGTCTGTGAGCCGGCCGTACCTGGTAGAGCCGTACGATAGGGAGGGGGCGTTCGTGTTGATGTACACCTTGTCGTTTGCTTCGTAAGCGCCGGTCCTCAGGGTGAGCTTGGTGGGATCGTCGCTGGAGATGGAGCAGGTGGTGGGCTTGCCCATGATGTTCACGTTGCAGCCGGACGTCAGGGTGGAGTTGAGGGGCAGGGTGACGATGACAGTGGTGGGGGAGGTGGCAATGGCGGACATCATGACGGGTACGGTGTCGGTGTATCGCTGCTGCGCGGGGATGAAGGGGCCAGCTGGGTTGTGGAGCCGCATGAGGCGCTGGTTGTCTATCACGTTAACGCGGTCCCCAGACTCGAAGGCGGTGCCGGCAGCCAGCGTCAGATGGATGATGCTAGCGTCATCCGCGTTCGGCTGGAAGCAGGATGCAAATGCGTCGGATTTCGGCGTGGTAGAGGCGGCTGTGTAGATACCGAATATTGAGTTGCACTCCGCGGCGGTTAAGTTTGCTGGTAGGTGCATCGGCTGGGTAAAGCGCAGGCGGACGGTGGCGGGTGCGATGAGGAAGGCGGTGTCGAGGTATACGCTGGTGACACGTGTCCGGGGGCCGGGACGCGGTTGTACGGCGATTGTGCCGACCGTTAGGGCGGTTTGGTTGGGGGACACGTCGATGCTGTCAGTAGCCTCGCCAGCGGTGCCGGGGAGGTACAGGGTGACCCCCAAACCGTCCTCGGATAAGGAGCAGTTGGTAAACGGGCTGGTCTTTTCCGTGTTTGCGTTGACGTTGAAGAGGGTGAAGCTGGAGTTGCAGTTGGTGTCGAGGGCTAGTGTGGCGGGGGAGGGGAGGGTGACGTAGAGCAGGGAGGGGGACAGGAAAAAGGTGGCTTCGAGGCCGGGGGTGATGGGCAGGGGCTGGGGGGCGGGGACGAAGCTGAGGTAGGTGGAGGCGAGGGTCTCGCCACGGATGAGGGACTGGCCTGGGACCACGTTAATCGTGTCGCCTGTACGGGTAGGCGCAGGCGCGCAGCAGGGCAAGAGGGGGTTGCGGGACAAGGTATAGTCGCATGCATTGGCGCAGTGCAATGCTGTCCGAGTCTGGGAGGTACGGCTATGCCTTGTGTGGATGTGTGCTGCCATCGATGGCGTTGGTCCAACCATGTGTATGCACCAGTCATGTATGGAGAAATGTACGGTTGCACGGCAAAAAGGCCAGTGAAGGGCTGTGCAACCCTGATCAGTGCTGCTGCCATTCAGCCAGTCCACGCCCGGGCCCGGCAACCCGCAACGCACGCTATTGGCTCACAGCCTACATAAGCCAGGTGTCTCCCATGGCCCAATACAAACGCTTTTCCCAAAGAACTGCAGCCAACCCGCCATACATGTACCCTTGCTTTGGCTCAACCGCCCAGAGACTCGCACAATCTGTTGCGTACATACCTGGGGCGTATGTGTAGTTATTGGGCTCCAGCGTCAGAGTAAGCACGGAGCCAATCTGCGCCTTGAGCTCCACTTCGCAGCTTGCGAAGGGCTCCGCCCTGACGCCGCCTTCCGCCGACAGCAGCTGCACGGCCGCGTTGCACTGCGCAGCGTTGGCATCGAAAGCCAAAGCACGGTAGGCGAGCACCACCTGGATCTCAGTCGGCGAGCGTAGGAGCACCGAGGTGGCCAGGAAGGCTGGCGCGATCTGTACGGTAACGCTGCTGCCGTACGCCACGGGACTGTTGGCGCCCGCGGATTTGATTACTAAGGTGTTCTGGTTGGGTGCGAAGGAGAGGTAGTGTCCAGGCAGGTAGTTAGTGGCGTTTGCGAGGGTGAGGATGAGGGTGGTGTTGTCGGGGGAGAAGGCGCATGAGGAGAAGGGCGAGGGCGCGGTGGTTTCGACGCTCTTGTTGCGGTAAGTAAGGGCAATGGCGGAGTTGCAGTCCGAGGGGGTGAGCTGGCCGGTGCGAGTGGTGGAGGGGGCGGGGAGGAGGAGGTGGAGGGTGGTGGGAGAGGCTTGGGTGGCGGAGACGGGAAGGGGAATGATGGGGACGGCAGTGATGGCGGGGTAGTAGGCGGGGCCGGTGGTGAGGTTGGCGTGTCTGAGGTGGTACTGGTTGGGGAACAGGTTGATTGAGTCACCGGAAGCGAAGGGCGTGGCGAGGGTGAAGGTGGGGAATCCGTTGGTGATGGAGCAGCTTGCAATCGCGTTGGGCTTTTGGAAAACGATGCCGTTTGCGATGTAAATAAAGGAGTTGCATTGGGCGGTGGTGAGATTGGCGGGGAGGACGGGGGAGGCCGCGGACATGGTCAGGCGGACGGTGTTGGTGTCGACCAGGTGTGCGGAGACGAGGGAGGGGAGGACGGTCAGGGGCACGGTCCGGGGGGCGTACGCGGCTACGCCCCGGAACCGCAGCCCGGTCTGCTGTGGCTTAACGTTGAGGGTGGTGCCCGCTCTGTACGACAGCCCAGGCGCGAGCGTTACGATAATCCTGGAGTCAGCGGGAACTAGGGAGCAAGCAGAGAACTGCGGGTTCACGGCTGCAAGGCCGGGACCCGGGGCGCGGAGCTCGAAGACGTCGCTGCAGTTGCTGCTGGTGAGTAGATTACCCAGCAGGGCCAGGGACACGTGCAGCGTGCGGTCGTCCACCAGTACTGCATTCGTGGCCGACGGGCTGACGGGCAGGGGAGAGTCCAGGGGGTGCAGGGGGGTGGCGGTGGCGTCGCCTGGGCCCTGCTGGTGCTGCAGCTGCGTCTGGTCGGCCCGCAGGTTGAGCTGGTCCCCTGCGTGGGGTGGGGCCGGGCGCGGCGACAGGACGCATGAGCAAGGGCAGCAACATGTTGCTGGGGGAGGTGCACGGCGGCACGCGGAGTTCCAGAAGCGTGTGTGACTGTGGATGCCTGTGGAGCCCAGAGAGCTGCTTCCCGCTGTGCATGGGATCGTGGGTTCGTGGCTCCGTGTGTGGGTTGATGCACGCCCCGGTGCACATACCGGTAGCTAGGCACGTGGACGCGCAGGCCGTGTGTTCAGTGCCCCAGGCGCAGCACTTCGCAGAGCCACATGCTCCTTCCTTGCTGAGTAATGCGGATGCCTGGTGCGCGGGGCGGCCAGGCAGCATACACCGGTGCATGCCCCTACCACACGGCACGGTAACCCACCTGCAGCGTAGGTCACGTTGTCACCGTAGGTGAGGGTCAGGGTGGACCCCGCCACAGTGCAGGCTGCAAAGGGCGCGGGCCCTCCCTTGCCATCGCCATTGGAGTCCGTGTAGGTCCAAGCCGCGGCACAGTTTCCGCCGACCACCAAGGTGCCGGGGGCCAGCGACACCTGGACGGTGGTGCTCCCTACGACGACGGCTGACGACAGGGGCTGGGCCGAGGCCGGGTGCTGGAGCAGTAGCGACGCCGCGGCCGCGATGGCCAGTGTCGTCGCCACCAGGCACCGCCCCGACCGGCGATCCATGCTTGTTTGAACGATAACTAAGTGTTATTGCTGTTGCTGCATTGAAATTGTGTGGGGTGGTATGCGTGTGCGCGTGGGCCTTTTGGTGTGGGGTAAGGAACCGACTGGCACTGGTACCCCTTTGACTCCTGCAAAGCTGGCCACGCAGCTATTCACTTGTTCTAAGCGCTTGAACTATCTGAAGGGTCAAGGTTCCGTTCGCACCACCTGGGTCACGACGCATAGGCGGTTGGAACGCGCGGGACCGTTGGGGGAGCGCAGGGGACGCCGCCCGTGCTAACGGCTCAGCGCATACAGGTGTGTATGCAAAACTGTGCGCGACGAGTTGCGATTTAAATGGCCGTAAAATGTTATCATCCATGGAAATATCTAACGACGTTTCTCGGTCTAGCCTGCGGCAGTTTTGCTACGGGAAGGTGAAGAGCCTCGGGACCGCCGCGCGCCCGCTTGCCTTCTAACTGCAACTGTGACTTGCATAATAAACGTGTATTATACATCTTCTTCAATTACATGTCTCAGGTACCACAGTGTCTGGCGCGGTCTGACAGTTTGTGAACATGAGTTTGTAAATCATGATTAGTGTCAGGCATGGTGTCAGGTGTCGCAGCAACTTCGATGACTTCCATGCTATACGGGTATCACTAACTGCCGTATACGTGTAACTTTCCACTCATGCGTCTTAACATGCTATTGCGGTACAAATCTGTGACGTAAGGGGGTCGTCAGTGCGGCCAGGTGCCGAGGTGCGGCGTAATTCGACGCTCAATGCGGTAGTACAGGTCTGATGCCGCCCCAGAATTCACGCGGTGCCCTGATGGTCCCCAGGGCGCCCCGGAAGGCCACAGCCAGGCCAGACCCCTGGCCCCGCGAGCCAAGCATCCCTGGCAGCCCGATAGGCCTCCCCTCACCAGAGGACCCACGCCACCAAGCCCAACGCAGAACTCTGCTACAATGAACGTGTTTCCCCTGCCTTCCAGACCCCAGGGGAGCCCCTGCCCGGCCCCGTGCCCTTGGGACCACGGGATCTGGTCCCGGTTGATAGCTGAGAACACGGAACATGCACCATACCACACGCATGCCAACTGTGGAAGCCGGTTCGCAGCCCAGTTGTCCTCCGAACCCAATGCTGATGTAGTGACTGGAGCCGTGTATGCTGGCAGGTCTCAAGGAGTTTTCCTGGAGGCCTGCTCTAGGGTATCTCTAGCGCCTCGGGCAGGACCGCTCGCACGGTATGGGTATAACACGGAGCACCTTGCACATGATGCCATAACTTCACGGAGTTACGCACATTGTGATGTACTGGAAAGGAATGGAACGAGAAGCGCAAAGCCGTGCCACAGACGCACCGAAGACATGCGTTCGGGTTGGGTTACACACTGCTCTTCACCGGAATGTCCTGAGGGGGGCACAAGGGGGCCCCACCCGTAAGCCCCAATAGGCGCCTCGTAATGGCGCGTGCAACATAGGGTTTACCCTCGAGCCAGTGGTAGACCCGCACTGGGCTGACGGCCAGTGCCAGCCATTGTTTGCACTACTAACGTTCCAGAGTCAGTTGCCCCAATAATTCATCGCGCTAAGGGTGAAAAGCGCCCGGCCCATTCTCCCCCCTGCCCCCCGTTCCTGCCACGCCCATTTCCCAAGCTGCAGTATTGTTGTCACCATGCCACGCTGCATACGCCATGGAGGCAACGACAGCCACCCTCAGTAAGCGGGCTGTAACTGGCCCTGAGGCCTCGCGAGGCCCTCGGCCCCTGTTTCGCAGGGGCCTGTCACCATACTAATGCCAAGCCTGCGCCTCTGCTTCCACACCCTACCGTCCTAACCACCACATGCTGCAACCTGCAAGCCTACGTCCCAAAAGCACCGCACCCCGCTACCCCCACGACCCCAAACCCGCCCACCCAGCATGCAAACCATTTTGCCGCGTGTCCCATGGGTCAGTCCCACAGGTGACGGCAGTAACCCACGGTCACTCCCCTCGACCCACGGGTCGGTGCGCCCGGCTCCCCTGCCGCCGCTTACGCCGCCGCCACCACGGGCTCGGCCGCCGCCGCCGCCTCACCGGCCTGTGCCCCGTCAGCCGCCTGGGCCGCCCCGTCCAGCATGGCCTGTACGGCAAGAGGGGCGATGAATACGGTCAGCAGGGCAGGCAACAAGAGTACCAACGAAGCAGCACACTGCCAGGACCGCCGGCAAGGCCCGCAGCCGACCACCCCACCCGTCAGCCGCGCTCCCGTCCCAGGTGCTATGTCAAAGTGTGCCAGTGACCCTTTTCGTCCTCATTGCCTCAGGGGCCCTGGCCTCCACATGTCAGCACGGTCAGCGCTCTCACGTCCCCACCCCGCCACCCACAACCCGCATCCCCTGCCCACCTGCGCCTGCGCCACCACCTGCGCCAGGCGGTACCCCTGCGCCCCCGTGTCGCCCGCCAGCAGCGGCAGCGCCGACACGATCTTGGACAGCGCGTCCGCGGAGCAGCTGGGCAGCTTGTCCTTGGTGGTGATCACCAGCTCGTCAAGCCACCTGCAGGAGGGACAGGGGCAGGCGTGCTGAGGCTCAGGTTGCATGCGGGGCGCGATGAGCGCACCTATGCGCAACAACGTTCGGACGGACATGCCGGGCACGATTCAAACGCCATGCCTTCCTGGTCTCACTCTAACGCCGCCCACACACCCCGGCACCAGTGCCTGAAGATCTGCTGCCACAGACCGCCTCCCTCCGTCTAATCAAAGGCAGGCATGTCCTGTCACAGCGCCAGGCGCAACGGCACGTACCCAGCTTCGTACTCGCAATCACCAGCTCACCCTGCGTTTCTCTCCCCCATGCCATTAGCCCCTCGACACACACCTGTCCGTCGGCGGCCTGTACTGCCACAGCGCCAGGCTCATGGCCACGTTGGCCAGCTCGTCGCCGGTGAGGCGCTGCCACTGCCGCGACAGCTGGTCGGACAGCAGGCGCAGGTCGTCGGGGCGCGGCTGGGCGCGCAGGTAGGCCAGCGAGTAGCACGTGGTGGCCAGGTCGCTGGGCAGGCAGTACCTGCATGGCAGTACACAAGAAGAGTGAGCGAAACACAATGCCGAGGGCAGAATGCTACTTTGGGTCCTACCCCCAACGCGTCCCGCTCTCCCTTACAGTCTTTCCGGCAGCAACCAACCCCTCTCTTCTGCGGCAAAATATCTGCCGTGGAAGGCAATGCACCGGTATATCTCCCCCTTCCACGCGCCCTGCTCCCTCACGCCCCCTCCTCCCTTCCCCACCTGAGCTGCCGGATGAAGCTCTTGCACGCCGCCGCCAGCCACTCCTCCCCGGGCCGCCAGCCGCCGGCGCCCTCAAACTGCGTCAGCGCCCACGCCACGCGCGTCAGGTCCGCGGCGCGCAGGCTCTCTGCGCGCGACGCGCCGCTCGGCCCGCCCGTCAGCGGCTCCAGCCACGAGGCGGGGTCGGCGCCGCCCGTGAAGCCCAAGCTGGCCAGGCCGAACATCAGGTTCACGTACTCCAGGTTGTTGAAGTCGTTCGCCTACAGACCAAAATATAAAAAAAGTAAAGAAGTATATAATTACATAAAGAAATAACGTGGATTAGTAGTGAGATTAATCGGTAGCGTCGCGTGAAGGGCCCTCGTGTCTACTGCACATGGAGCTGGTATGCCTGGCGCCAGCGCAGGCCCTCCGCACAAGTCCTTCCTGCCTAAACGGTACCATGGAGGGCCGTTGGGCTGGCTGGTCCTCAGACAGAGCCGATCCGTCGGCGCTCGCATCCCCATTCGGTACCACAGGACCCACACATCCCCTGTCTGCGCTCGCACGCCCCCCCCCTTCCGTACCTTAGGCTCCACTGAGAGGTCCACAACCCAGCCCAAGCAGCCCCTTTCTTCCGTGCCTCCCACGGCAAATGCACCAATGCGACCTGCCCGACAATCGAGACCATATGCCCTGTGCTGCCGCGTGCCCCTCAAATTTAGCGTGCAGTGCTCGATTCGTGTCCGTGTGCCTCCAACTTCTTTCCCTCATAACCACTCTTGCTGGCCCCACCCCCATCACCATACGCCCGTCCGCAGGACGCCTGCCGCGCCCCACCCATCGACTTGGCCAGCGAGCAGCGTTCCCTGACGCCCTATACGGTTCCCTCGCGTTCCCAGCCCCACCCACCAACTTGGCCGCCGCTGCCGTGAAGGCGTCCAGCCACGTGGCGGAGGGCATGTGGCCCAGCTTGGCCAGCGCGTTGACGGTGTTGGACAGCTCCACGGGCTTGTAGCCGGGAAGGCGGCGCTCGGTCCTGTAGAACGGACGTTGGTGGTTCATGGGTCATGTAAGCTGTGAGGTGACAGGTCATGCACATTGTGCAGCTGAAAAGTGGAATTATCAACCAGCTACAACCAGCTAGGGGAGATGGTTCTAGCTGGTGCCTGCGTGCCCGGACGCCCCGTCCCTTGCCCCAGCCCCGTCGCCCCTGCCGCATCAGGCGGATCCCGCTCCCTCGCTCACCAGAACACGAACTTGTTGAGCCACTCCTCCCCGGGGGAGTAGTTCATCTTGCCGTACGCCCAGATGGCGTTGGCGGCCTCCCACTCGTTGAAGTTGCCCAGTTGCTGCGGACCGTGGCAAGTGCATGGGCAAGAAGTTCAAGGGTTGGATACAGCGCGTGGAGCGGAACGAGGCCCACCGACCCAGTCGGCCGTCCACCACCGCCGTGCGCACCCCATGTGCGCAAGCGCATCATACCGGCCAAGCCGCTGCGGCTCCCTCCACCAACCCGCCGCAAGCCTCCGCCTTTCATCCGGGTAACTTGTCATCGCCGCCCCCGCATCCCTGCACTCTTCTTACCAGATCTCACCTTTTGCCAGCCGTCCGGCATGCCCTCCAACCCCTGTAACATTTCGACCTCCCCATGCCTTCCCCTGCGCATCGCGAAATTACCCCAAGCCCCCTGCTCATGCATCGCCTATACCTTCGCGCCGCGCGTGTAAGCGCCAACACTAGCCCGCTTCGGTAAACCCCATACCGCCGGCCTCGCCGAGCGTGCGCGCGCTCACGCAGTCGCTGATCCTCCACGTCAGAATTTGCCACTTTACCCGCCTCACTAACGCCCGTCGTGAGCGCCAACCACCCCGTTTGTTTTTCCACGCACTCGTAGTCACCCTCACCTCGTCCGCGCGCTTGGTAAGCGCCACCACCAGCTCCTCGTTGAACAGCTCCAGCCGCGCCACCGACCACAGCGCCATGGAGCACTGCCGCGGCCGCAGAGCAGGCATCAGCGCGCTCACCCAGCCGTACAGCGAGGCCACCAGGCCCTCGAAGGCGGCCGTGTCCTCGGGGGTGGTGGGCCGCTGCTCCTTGGCCACCTGCGGGAGGTGGCACGGGACGGACACGGGTGGTGGGGTTACCGCAGAGACGTGTCGCAGCGTAGCAAGGTACAGGGCCCGGCACAGCTACCGAGAGGCCCCGGCTGCCACCACGGCATTGGCCAGGCGCGGTGCTTAACGGCTTTGTACAGGGACCCCGGCATTAGGTTGATGCACTGCGTCAAGGATGCCGAAGAATTTCTGTTTCTGCATCCAGGCTTTGGGACTTTCCTTTTCTGCACACGCCAGGCAGTCCCCCATGGCAGCACGCCCCAGGCTTGCCGGCGCTCCGCACGCCCTAACGCCCCTTTCAACCCGTGCCAACATACGGCATACCACTGCACGGCAATGCCACACACGCAAGCGTCGAACCCTGTACTGAAACAAACGGCAACCCACAACAGCCTTAACGAACATCCGCCGCCAGTATTGGTTAGCAACCAGCCCCGACCAAGCAAGCCCCAGTGGGCCCAGAATCGCCCCCCCCCCCACCTTTGAGACAACATCATGCACCAACATGCTTGTCGCGCGCGGACCCACCCTGTGCAGCATGGTGACGATGTTCTCCGCATCAAAGTTGCTGCCGCGCTCCTCCAGCAGCGCCGCCAGCGCCCGCCAGTCGGCGGCGCCGCGGATGGCATCGTTGTTGGCCTGCCGCGCCTCCAGCTGCTCGGGGGACATGGCCTCGCGGGGGCCTGCGAGACGCAGTTTACCGTAGCAGGAGATGCGGTGAAGGCAAGGCGGAGGCAAAGCAGTTGTAGGCACATGGATGCAGGGGGAGGTAATACCGAGAATGGGGGAGCAGCAGTGCACGAGGGAGGCTGCTGGACGAGCGGACGGCCACAAGGTTCGTGTGGTGACGGCTCACGGGCCCGGTACGCCACATGCAGGCATGTGCGTGGCGGCTAGGTTGAAAGGACGAAGCAGGTGTGTGAGCTGCTCGGTGCAGCGCCAGAAGGAATCACCCCGTGTGCATTTGTACTCTCACCTCGGAAAGTGCGGCCGCCGCCGCGGCCACCGCCTCCGCTGTAGCGCCCCCCGCGGCCACCCTCGCGCCATTGGCCGCCCTCGCCGCGCCACTGCCCACCCTCGCCGCGCCACTGCCCGCCCTGCTGCCCGCCCTGCTGCCCGCCCTGCTGCTGGTCCTGCTGCTGCCCCTCGGCGCCGTACTGCCCCGCCCCGCCCTCGCCCTGGTTGTTCCACCTGCCGCGCCCGTAGCCCCTGCAAGAATTGCACACCTGTCACACTCACTGCCCTGCGCTAGTTTAGGCACTAGTACACTGCGCTGCTGGCAGGCACGCTGCATGAAATTCCTCCAACAGAGGAAGCACGACTAGCTACGCTCCTCAAGTGCCGCAAAGCAACCGCAGTAACTGTACGGCAGTCATCCAGACAGCCCCCGTCGGCACCCACCTGCCACCGCCGCCACCCCCACGGCGGCCGTAACCCCCGCGCCCTTGCCGTTGGCCGTACTGCCGCTCCTCGCCGCCGTAGCCCTCGCCGCCGTCGCGCTGGCGGTACCCGTTGCCGCTGCTGCTGGCCCCGTAGCCGTTGTTGCCGTAGCTGTTGTTGCCGTAGCCGTTGTAGCCGTTGCCACCGTCGTACGCGTTGCTGCTGCTGGCCCGGGGCGCGGGCTCCTGCGCTGCGGGGCTGGCCTGGGTCATGCCGCTGATGCTGACCTCCTCGAACATGGTCACGTCCTCGGCCTGGGTCTCGTCCCAGTCGTCCTCGTCACTGGAAAGGAAAGGGCAAGGCCGTATAGGCGGTGTGGGGAATGAGTTGTTGGGTAAGGGGGATTGGCTCTGTCACGGTGCAGGGAAGCTAGTGGAGAGGGCGCCGTGACCCAGATGGACAGAAGTTGAGCTGAGCTGCCATGGTGCGGCAGGGATGTCCTCTTCTGCGCCCACGTCTTTTACTTGTGCAGGTTGTGCCTTTTGGGTAACATGCAAGCGTGGTGCTTAGGACATTTCCAGCCACACTCACTCGTACTTCTTCTTGCCACCTTTCCGGCGGTCTCCCTTGCCGCCGCCGCCGCCGCCGCCACGGGACCCCTTGCGACCGTAATCCTGAGGGAAGACGTCAACGGGAGCGAGGCGGGCCGTCAGGTCAGAGGTACATACCGTCACGTGTGGGAGGAGCTGTGCATGTGGCGATGTGGGCAGGGCTCTGCAGAGGCGCTGCCTAATACCCGCACAACTTGGGGTGGTCTACTGCGTGCACATAAGCCCTGCTCTACAGGACGAGCTTACAAACTGGAGGCCGTGCACGGCCCCACGTATATGTTTGACGCAGGTTATGCGTTGACGTGGCAACACTGGGCGGGTAACCACTTAAAGACACTGCTTATGGCCGCCTGACATGGCATATTGCAGGCGGCAGAGCACCTTGCCTCGCAAACATCGTATTCCTCACATCGTAAGCATGTGTGCGGACGTTGAGAGTCGGGGCCGTGGCAGAGCCAAAGCCAGCCGTTTGCCGCAGCGGGGCCGTCACAGCACGAGGTGCTGGGACCGCAGCCTGCAGGAACAGATATTAGAGCAGCTGGTTTAGTTAATTGAATGCACGTCAGTGGTACAGTAAAAGTCGTTCCTTGCCCAAGGCGCAACATCGCCTCAGCAACATACAAGCGAAGTCCGGGCTGAGCCGAAACCATACGAATAGAGCAAGTCCTCAACATGCATTTGCATGGGAAAGATCTTGGAAAGCTGGCCCGTAGCCAAACACAACGAAACACGCTTGCACCAGACGCACCTTTGCAGTCGCGTCAGGTATGGCACTCCCAGCCCTTGGTAATGACCTGTTGTAGCATCGAGAAAAACTTGAGACATTCACGAAGGTCGCAAATAAGGTGTAGGTCCCCGTCCACACACAGTGCGGCCGCCACTTTCCAGTCTTGCATATGGCATAGCAGAAGCAAACTTACCGTTGCAGAAGCATGGTATAATAACGCCTCCTCGAGGCTATGCGCGCAGGGAGTGACCACGCGTCAGTGGCGACTAATGTTTGGCTGGAAAGCACGTAGGATACGTCACGGTGTAAAGCAATAAGATATCAAGTAGTTGTGTAAGCGCCTACGAGACGCTAATAGGTGCCTCGAGCAGCGGCGAGAGAGCTTGAGGTCGCTCTCAGGTCGCTCTCGCCCTTGCGATCCGGGCCCGTACCCCTCTTAGTCATTCCATGCCATGTCTCCCGTCTACTCGTTCAGAAAGAGAGCGCCTTCGTGTCAACGCCGAGGGCAAAGATCCTAACAAGATGATGGGGCCCACCAGAAGCTGTGTAGCCGGCCCTTTGGGCCTGGATGACCCAAAGCAAGGGCCCCGCAGGTGCTCCCCTGGTGCTCCGTGCGTTGCGCACGCCAAGCTAGCGTGTGCGGCAAGGTGTAGACCCTGGGGCAGATGTACCGCACGTGGGCCTACCGCAAGTCTGGGCGCAAGTGCCGTACACCAATTGCGGGGGGGTGCGAGGTTCAGCCCCGTGCCGGCAACAGCTACTCCGGCTGATGGCTGGTGCCCTTAGTTTACCCACGTCAGGCCCACACTGACCGGATTACCTTTTCCGCTTGGATTCAACTCGCACTGGTTTGTCTGCGGGGTATAATGGTGGGTTTCATGGGAACAACGTGAAATAACGAGGCAAAGCGCGCGCAGCGCCTTGTGGGTGGCAGCAGGCCGATACCATACTTTAGAATTGGCTTAGTCCCGATTCTCCCGGGAATCCGACCCGGGTTCGATTCCTACCTCGGGCGAGATTCCAGTCCTCGTCCGCCTGTGTGGTCTGCCCGGACCCAC
>VFQN01000880.1_pt1 | contig 53859 bp, 54 predicted proteins | sample 3512371 | NCBI WGS metagenome assembly VFQN01 (sample SAMN10412370, study PRJNA504923) | tailings metagenome | isolation source: Replicate 2 from Balatoc abandoned mine | place: Philippines: Itogon, Benguet | collected 2017-08-28
CTCCTGTCGAAGAGCGAGGCGGATTGCCTCGCCCGTCAACATGGCAGAACCAGCGGCGAAACGAATAGCCACAACGCTGACGGAGCGACTACCGCGCGAGCGGTTTAGTCCACCGCTGCATAGCCGACCCCTACATCTTGGCGATGGTCTCGCAGACAACCGAACTGATGTGCACGAGTCCCATCACGGCTCTCCCTCAGAGCCGACCAGACTCGGTATCCCGCCTGCTGCGGGCACGCCTGGCCTAGCGCCGAAGCCGAAGGTGGTGGGCGTCTTCGCTCTTTCGAACTTCGACCACCGCCTCCAGGGCCTTGAGCATTTCGCCGAATCCGGCGTAGCCGAAATCTTTGGGGTCGAAGGTAGGGTCCAGCCGCTTGATCAGTGGCAGCACGTTGGCTTTGTTCACCCAGGGTTCGCCCGTAGATTCGGACAGCAAGTGGAGGGCGCGGCGTAGCAGGTCGGCGGCGGGGTTAGCCGGAGGTGTGGTGGCAGCCTCGGGAGCATCGCCCTTCTTACTGTCGACCAGGGCCTCCGGCTCAATGAGGCTGTCATAGAAGCGGAATTCGTGGCAACTCTTGGCCCAGTGCTTGTTGGTGTTCTTGCGGTTGCCAATACCGATCAGGGTGCGTCCAGCAGCCTTGATCTTCTGCGCAACAGGCATGTAGTCGCTGTCCCCGCCGACGACGATGACCGTCTTGATGTGAGCAAACCGGCTGAGATCCTCGGTGGCATCGAGGCAGAGCTTGATATCGGCGCCGTTCTTGGCAGAAGCCCCCGGCGGGAATAGCTGGATCAGCTCGACCGAGCCCTGAAGCAGGGCATCTCGGTACCGACCGAAGTACTGCCAATTGCCGTAAGCGCGGTTAATGGCGACCGGCCCAAACGAGGCGCCGAGTTCAACCAAGGCCTGAACATCGATCAGCGGCTCTTGGACCTTGAAGCGGTTGTCTTGCTTCGCATACGCACCTTCGCCGTATTTGGCCTCCATGAGGCCGGCGTGCAGATTCTCGAAGTCCCAGTACAGGGCGACAGATCCGCTTTCGCCGTTGTCGTTGGTTCGCACAGTTTTCTCCCTCCCAGTCGTGATGCAGCCATCGTAATGCCCGTGGGTAGAGCTAATTGACCGGCGAGGGGAAATTCCACCGCGACGTCCGGAGCCATGGCACCAGCGCATCGCAAGAAGGAATTTGTCGGGCCGGGGTGTTCACCCTACAGGAGGCTGAAACAACGGCACCTGAGGTGGAGTGACATGCCCGCACGGAGGACGCGCTAGGTCCTGACTTCGGCCTGCGCATCGCGAGGATGGTCATTGGCAAACGGTGGTTCTCCCCGCCTATACCGTTCTGAGGCGACCACCTGGGCTTGCCTCCTAGGCTAAGGAGCGATGGTCGTTCCCCGAGGCATAACCACATCACGCGGATTCCGCTGGGCCAGCAGTGGGCCAGTTGCGGGCGACAGCAAACCGCGCCGCAGCTCGAAGACCATCGCCTCAGTGCCCAAGCTGGCCCACGAACAGAGGGCTTCCAGGTACAGGCAGGGCCTCAACTACATGTTCGACTCACGCTTAGATACGCGTAAGTCATTGATTTGGCGCGGCTGGCGGGGATCGAACCCACGACCCTCGGCTTCGGAGGCCGATACTCTATCCACTGAGCTACAGCCGCGTGGCTGGAAAAGACCAATACTCGTTCTACTGCGCGGTTCCCGAATGACGACAGCCTTCGGAGGCCGATACTCTATCCACTGAGCTACAGCCGCGTGGCTGGAAAAGACCAATACTCGTTCTACTGCGCGGTTCCCGAATGACGACAGCCTTCGGAGCCCAGGCAATCGATGCGTAGATGCAGCGATTTCGAGATGCGCTAATCAGGATTCGTGGGCGTTGTTCAATCAGATCAACGACTTAGCGCATCTCACTTGTGACATCAATTAGCGCCTGTCAGTGACCACAACACTTTGACTGTCACAAACTTGCTGCAAAAACTCCAGCGACTTACCCAGCGCTTACCTGTGTGTGGATGACCATAACCCCATCTGGTCGAGCAACGCACGCGGCCGCAAAAATAACCCCCAAGACCTCGAGGTCATTACAATCCATTCGTCGCCCCAAATAGGGCTTTCGTCAGCCAGCAAAAAGTGCAGGAAATTAAGGATTTTGGCGCGGACCATGCCTCCGTGCAACCGTTGGTGACATCAAGTAAGCCTTTGATTACAAAAGACTTATAGCCTTTTGTACACCTCTCGTGAGTACATCGCATTTGGCCATTTCTGACAACCAGCACTTCCCCGGTATCCTGAAAAACAGTTGACGCGCAGAGATCCTTCCCAAGGCAGCCGGGATTGACTGTGATGGATTTCACGCGGCAGCTATTGAGTCGTCGCGGTTCGAATCTTCTGATGGGCAGGGATTAGGTAAGCGACAAACAAGAGTCGCGAGATCCCAAAGTGTCACACCCTGGATTCCTGAAATCGATCCCAAGCCCACAAGACGAATTCTTTACCGGCCTGCCGCCCGAACTCAAGGGGTTTTCCCAACAGCTGCTTGGCTGCATTGATGTGCCGTCTGATCAGCCCAATTTCAGCCGGGCAATCTACACCCTGAGCGGCGCGTTGGTAGCCTTCGCTCGCGAGCACGAATTCTATCGAGACGCGGAGGTTCGCCAATTCGAACTGGCCTGCCAATTGGCCGCTTACGCCAAGCTCCAGATCCCATTGGATGGCACACCACTCGCGCACATGACCGGGCGCCTGGGCACTCACGGCAGTTGGGCGCTGTGCACAGAGATGGATCCTCGCTGCCTTGAGATCCCTGTCGCGCTCGGCGCGGAGCTCGCCCTGGCACTGGCGCAAGGCCGACGCCTGCAGGTGGACTACCTGAAGCTGCTGCGCCGCGACCTCAAGAAGATTCCCGCGCCGGGTCACGAAGGACCAGAGACGGCAGCCGATCTTAGCGCCTTGGGCGTCGGCAAGTACTGGCGCAAGGCGTTCGCAGGAAAGGTCAAGCGCCTGCAAGCCATCGTGGCGCAACGCAGCGGTAGGCGAGCGCTCACCGACTTCAACCTGTCCGAAGTCGCGCAAGAGCACAAGGCCCACGTACGAGCCACCGCGCTAAATGCCAATGTCAAGGTTCGCTCGGGTGCTCGAAACCACCGCCAATTGACAGCGGCACAAATGGACACCTACCAGGCTGACTTGCGCTCTCGCTTGGCAATGCAGTCGCCTGGCGCCGTGGTCGAGGCCATCTCCCTGTTCACAGGATTGAGCGCGCGTGGCGCCATGACCCTGGCGCTTGGTGAAGAGGCGCTGCACGGGGAGTTGCTCACGCTGGATCTGAAGCGCGGCGGCCTGCACGTCGCGATCAACCACCTCGTGGAGCGGCAGCGCTGGGACGTAGACCCGGGCCAGATCTATCTGCCGGTTCGGGTCGGCTACTTCGTGCCTTGGCCCATCGAACTCCTGGCACCCCTGCGTGACCTCGCCGCGACCGCTCGCCTGGCGCCCGATGCCTGGCAGCCTGTGACCCGCGTCGTCGACATCCTTCCCCAAGTCGATCGCGATCACCAGATCGCGGCTGGTACCTCGGCACTTGCTGTCGATGAGCCGGATACCCGTGGGTTCACGCCGACCGCCGCTCGCGCCCGCAACGCCTTTCCGACGCAAGCCCGGGAATCTGGCATGAAGGCCACGCACCGGGCCTACGCAATGTTTCGACTGGATCAGGTGGGACACGCTCGGCCTTGGTACGTGCGCGTTGACAACGACGATTTCGTCGCAGACTGGTTCCAGTTTCTGGAAGGCGAAGGCTGGACCACCGAACCAAAGCAGCCCGACCCCGGACAGGCCTTCGGCTCTCCCGTCCTTCTTCGGGATCATTCGCTGCAGGCCATCTGGGGCTACTACGTTCAGCGCGTGAACGGTTGCCCGCAGGGCAGGCGAATGTCGTTGTCAACCGTCATCGACGTTCACAACGCCTATGCGGACTTCACCGCCATGGCCCTGTCATTCCTGCTGGGTTTGCGCTTGTCAACCCAGTACGAACTGAGCGCCGACTCGGCACTGCCTGATGCCGAGATGCTCACGCTGACGGACAAATCAGATCCGACCAAGACCGGCAGCCGCTTCGCCGTCCTGACACCGTTGGTGCGCGACCTGCTCGCGAACTGGTACGCCCACTGCGCCGCATTGCTCGGTCGCTACCAGCGCGATCCCCAGGCAGGCAAGACCACCGTCGGCGCCGAAGTGACGGCGCATCTTGCCCAGGTGGTGGAGCACGAATCCGTACCCGCGCTGTTTCGCATCTACAAGAATGGTGTGAGGCCTGCCAACAGCAAAACCACCTGGGACGTTCTGCCGCCCTTGCTGCGCTGCGAGGACAACGTTGGCCGCCACTACTGGTGTAGCCACCTGCACCGCTCGGGCTGCTCGGACAAGGCACTTGATCTGTTCATGCGCCACATGGTTGCCGGCAACAGCCCAACCTCGGTTTATGCCGACGTCAGCATCGCTCAGCTGACGAATGAGGTGGGGACGCTGCAAATGCAGCAAATCGCGAAGCTGGGGTTGGGCGTGGCCACCGGGCTGCGCAAGGCTTGATCGGGTGTAAGGCATGAGCACGAACAACAAACGTCACCAGCGCAGCCATTTGAATGCCTCAACGGTCTTGGGTTCGCCACGGTCCCTGAAGCACTTCCAAGCCTTCCTGCTGGATGCCTCTCCCCTGTTATCCCCGAGCGCGCTCGCGCTGGGCTGCCTTGTGGGCTTCGACATGGTGGTTCGACCGGAAGACGTTCCACATGCATACGCCGCCTTGCAGAAAATCCATCGCTACCAGGATCGACCATCGATTCGTTGGGCTGTTCCACAACCGACCGACGAATCCGCGGGCGATGCGAAAGCTCCCAGCGACGCAATGCGGCTCGTTTACGACGAGCGCACGATCAGTGACTTCACCCACATCGCTGCCAGCGAAGTGGTCGCGTGGCAGTCCCTGGAGGAGTCCATTGCCGAACTGCTTTCAGCAACGGATCGCCACCCCGAGAAGAGAAACCTGCCCAGGCACTTAGAGGGACTGCTTGCGAGTGCGCAGATCCATGCCGTCACCTACTTGCCTGGTGCGCTGCGCGGACATGTTGTCGGTCAGGTCAGGATGTCGGCGCTCGATCCGAGCGCGGCTGCGCGAGAAGCAACGCAGCTCGCAATCGCAACACGGGATATCGACCTGGAGACCGAGGAGGCCCTGGCAATCAGCGAGGCGAAGCTTGCGCAAGCTCGCCTACGACACCCGCTGCATGCCAAAGGCTCGGCAAGTGGATCGACCACAGAACGGGATCGCGCCGCCGATCTGGTGGATGACATCGTACGAGCCACCCACGCAGGAAGCGGCACAACCGAAGCTCGCGCCGCTGTCTTACGTGATCTCAGGGCCCTGCACCTTCGAATGGGAGATTCGCACCACTGGCCAAGGACGTTGCACTTGGTGGCCTTGAACTGGGTACATGAGCACCACCTCGCCATGTCCAGCATCAGCCGTTATTTTTCGGGTGCAGCCAAGCGGCTGTTCGTCGCTGTGCAGGACATGGATCTTGTGAACCTCGACGTCAAGGAACTGGTGCGGCGCATCGAGGACGTGCACGCCAGCGTCGAGGATTCGAACAAACCCTCTGTGCGCGCGGTGGGTCAAGCGATCCTTGACCTGCTCGTTCTCCAGGAGGTCATTGAGCCCGCGCAGCTGCAGCGAGCTCAGAAGCGGTCTGGCTCCATCGCGGTGCGTGCACAAGTCATCTTCCCGCACGAATGCAGTCGTGCAATGGACTGGGTGGACGAGCACATCAGCCGGGGCGAGCAGGGCCCGGCGCTCACGATGACACGCTTGCTTCTTGGCCTGGTCAATGAGTGTGGCTTTCGCATGGGCGAAGCGCTGCGCTTGCGCCTTGAGAACTTCTGTTTCGTCGAGGATCGGCTGCAGGTGGCCGTGAATCCGACGCGCTCAGACCCCAGGGTCAAAACCAAGGAGGGCCGTCGACTCACGTACACGAAAGACCCGCGTGTGATCCGCTACTTGATGGAGTACCTTGCCAGCCGCCATGGCCTGACCATGATCTTGCGATCCGAAGACCCTGAACAACCGCTGGAGTTGCCTCAAGACGCGAGACAAGAGCTCAATTCGCAGCTGGCCGAGCGCAGCGATCTGCTGTTCGCCGACCCGCACCAACCAGGCTTGATCTGGTACGAGAGCGAAATCCGCAAGTGGATATCGATTCTTCTGAAGTGCGCTTCGGGTGATTCGCGCTCGGTGCCACACGATCTGCGCCACTCCTGGGTCACGTTCGGCAACGACATGGACTTCTGCACCTTGGGCTCACTGCAGGAGAACCCGTTCGACCAACGCGCCAACATGCTCGGTCATGCGGCAAACGACTTGATGTTCACGACCTACGCGCACCAGTTCGGCCGGGGCATTCGGGTTTGGGTTGACCAGCAGCTGCTCGAAGATGGTCTGATTCGCACGCAGTCAGTAGCTGCCTGGACTGCTCGCAGCCATGCATCAGTGAAATCGTCTCGCGCAAGGTCGGATGCCAATCTGCGAAAAAAGCTTTCACGTGCTCGCGCGAAGGCTCGTGATGCAGATGGTCAACGTCTGCTCTTGAAGGAGATTCAGGCATACGCCACGCAGTTGCCACTGCGATGTCCCGGCGAAGTGTTCGGCATTTCGCTTCAGGAACCGATATCGCCCCTGGGCGGCTATCGCCCGCGTGAGCTGACAACGCGGGTTCTCCTGAAGTGCTTGGGGATGTTGGCGAGCTCAACCCAGAACGCGGATCAGCGTGCGATGGATATCGCGAGGCTTGCCGGAATAGGCGCGGCAGACTGGGCTCGCGTACTTCAGGAGCTCTGGCTGGTGAGTCGCTCCGCTCATGCGGTGGTGTCACCCCGCAGGCTGGAGAAGAACAAGGCGGCATGGCTCGTGGCAAATCACTGGGAACCAGTGATACACACGGCGCTTTCCGAAAAGTGGCAACGCTTGATGGCCTACCTGGATCGCCATGCGAGCGATGATGACGTTGTGAACGCAGGTGACTACGTTCTTGAATCCATGGGTTGCGACACCTACCTGCCTGTGGACGTCGCGGATCCAGCCTTCATCGCCTTGGTACGCGTCATACGCGCGAGCGGCATGAACCTGTCATCGTTGCATCTTCACTACGTGAGCGACACCGCCGACACCCAGCGCAATGCCAGGCACGCGCTCGCCAAAATTCGTCATGAGCTTGGCATCGATGTGCAGCTTCGCGCGATGACATCGCGCGGTGGCCGGCCACCCATGTACTTGTCGGTTCGTTCAAGGGGTGCCCAAGGCTCTGTGGATGCCGATCACGATGGCAGCGCCCATTCGATGCAGGGGTTTGCCGGGTTGTTCCTTGGGGCGTATCTCAAGGCGGAACTGTTGCGGGAGCAGCGCAATGCCGCGTGATATGAAGCGCGCGCTTCGCTCCGAAACGATTGCGGCGCATCGTCCTCTCTATGACTCCGAGATCGTGGCAGGCTCAACCGCTGAGCAGCAGGCAAAAGCTGCAAGCCTTTGGGTGTATGAGGTTGCCGCCATGCTCCAGGTACAAGATGAGCTGCTTTTCACCTGTCTCGACTTCCGCTTCGCTGGCCAGGAAGGCGCGCTAAGCGTTGAGCTGGTCTGCCGTGAGGTAGCACAGCAATCCTTGCTGCCCACGCTACTCGGGGGCTACGTTTACCGATCGAGTGACGACGTCTTCGAGAAGGAAGTGGCGGAGTGGCGGCGTCGCTTGCGAGCTGTATGTCAGGACCACGAAATCGCAATCATTGATCGCCCCGCACTCTCCACCGCCGCGAGGCGCATGACCAACGATCCGACGAGGGGACTCGTGCCGATCGCGACAGCAGATGAGATCGCACAAGCGACAGAGGCGGTACTACCTCCATCCATGGAGATGGTAGATGTTGACGGAGAGCGCTTCGAGCTGTCCGATCATGGGGCGTCTAGCATTCCAGTCTGGAGCCAGCCCTGCGTTGTCCGCGGAATACCGAACCTGAACAGCATGGGGTTCATGCTTCAACTGGTCACGTCGACACCCATGCAACCTAGCGGAGGAAAGCTGCTTCTTCGCTTAACGGACCTGACCCGCGATGAAGCAGCCCGCCTGGTTCAGCACGCACATGCGCGATCGCCAATCGAGATGTGCGTCTCCATTGCAAGGTGGAAGGGTCGGGCGCTGCTTGGCGCACCCGTGCGGGAAGTGCCGTCGACCTGAGGTGGATGCAGAGTTGGTGGGGGCAGACAGGGCCGCAATTGCGTGCTTCTTGCGAGGGCGCCTGAGCCCAGCAAGGGGCCGCGTAGGTATCGCCCTTTTATACAAGGCAGATCAGTGGTAGTCGCTCTCGCGCTGATGTCGTACCGCGCCAATGATGACGGCGGCTTCCGTGACCTTGTAGTAAGCAACATAGCCCGTGCGCCCGAACGAGATCACGATCTCGCGCTCGAACTGGCTGCGGACCTTACGGCCCATGAACGGATTCAACGCCAACGCGCGCAACGCGCTGGCGATCGCTGCCACGGCGCGTTCCGGCACATCGAAGTTTGGCGTTGCGCTCTGCATCTCGCGCGCGAGTGCAAAGTCGTACAAACGTTCGAGGTCTTCGCTGGCCTCGGGCGAGAGGATGACCGTTCTCACCGGCTTGCGCGGCCCTCTTTTGCGCGTCGCAGCTTCGCCTCGAGTTTGCTGAGCACATCCTCTGCAGTAAGGTACGCGCCGCCCGCCTCGACTCGTTCAATCGCCTCCATCCCGCGCCGGTGGAATTCACCCTCCATGACGCGGCGCTCGATCTCCCCCCGCACAGCGCGCTCGACCAAGGCACTGACGGTCTCTCCATCGGCGAGCACATCCTCCAGCTGTTGCTTCAGCTCAGGCGTGATTCGGACGGCAGGAAGTGCAGCGGATCGCATGCCAGCAATGTATCACGTCCGTGCTACAAAAACCAACTCCCCCACGTTTGAGCGCCTCACCGTGTCAACGCAACCGGCAGCAGCCCACTCTACCTCCCACGTAGCAGTCGGTAGACCACCGGCACCACGAACAGCGACAACAGCGGCGCGCTGATCATGCCGCCGACCATCGGAGCGGCGAACCGACGGATTCAAAGCACGGAGGCGTCGACCGTGCTGACGCCCGGAATCTGGGAGGCGTACAACGCGTCTTTGGCCAAGCTGACCAGCCACGCGGGTGTGGAGACATTGAGCCGCGGCAGATACGCGCCCGACCACGTCAATGCCTGCCAACCCGCGCTATTGAAGTGCCACGCCGAGGCGTTCCTCGCTTCGTCTCATCAATTGAGTCAAGAGGTGTTCGGTGCAGCGTCCATGGTGGTCGAATGTGAAGATGCAGAACAGATGCTTGCAGTCCTGGCCCAGTTGGAGGGACAGCTGACGGCCACATTGCATGCATCCGGTTCCGAGGATCTGGCCATCGCCCAAGCGCTCCTTCCCGCACTGGAAGAGATGGTTGCCCTCCACCGCCGAGGCCAAGCATGCCCGGCATGCAGCTCAACCAGTGGCGGGCGCTGATCGCCCCAGACCGCACGCCTCCCGAAATGTGCACGAGAGCGGCTGATCCGGTCGAATTTTGCCGATCTGCCACTACCGGACGGGGGAGGGCTCCTGCACAGTCCACTCATGAAATCAAGCCCTCGCAGTGCCGCGGCATCTGCCCCGCTGCAACGGGCTGTGGACTCAGGCCTGTTGCACACCGCCGTGCCGGTTGGCCTGGGCGGCAGCGGCGGGGAGCCAGGCGATCTGGCCAGCGGCTTTTCGACCTTCTTGGCACGGGATCCCGAGGGCGCCATGGCATTGCGCCAACAGCGGATTGGCATCGAGTTCCTGATGCACTCTCGCAACGCGGCGCTGCGCGACTTGCTGCTGCCTGACTTTTTGCACGGCGCGCGCGCCGCCACCGTGGCGCTGGGCGCCCTGCCGCTTGATGCACAGGATCTTGGCAGCGCCTGGCTGCTCAACGGCAGCATCGAGCGCGTGAGCAACCTGGCCTGGGAGGGCTTCTCGCTCCTCGCTCGCGCGCAGCTGCAGCCCGACCGCCCCGCCTGGGTGTTGTTGCGCAGCGAAGAGGACGGCCTCGACCGGATCGGATCGCATGCGGACCACACAGCGGCAACCGCGCTGCGACTGCGCGATGTGTACTTCAGGATGGACGAATGGCTGGGCGGTGACGAGCTCACATCGCGCGTTCAGCCTGTGCTGGACGCTTTGACCCCGCCTCAAGTGCTGCGCCCGACGAAGGGTCTTGCTCAGCGAGGGGGAAAATAGGGGCCGCCCATGGCGACGCGCAGAGCAGCCGGTACCGGCAGTTCATCCAGGCGACTCAGTTGCGCAACCGACAACAGAAATCCGTCCAGGTCTGCCCGCACCGGACCCAGATAGCGCAGCACGCCCGTTGGCCGAAAAATGGCCACGCTGGGGAATGCGCTGATGCCCAGCTCCTCGGCATCCAGGCCAGCGTCTTCTATGTCCACCCAATGCAGCCCTGGCAGCCCCTGAACCAGGGGCAGAAAGCTGCGGCACTGAGAGCACCATTCGGCGCAAAGCACAAGCACTTGAACGCCCAGGGGAAGCGCAGACGGCAGCATGTGGCGATGGCGATTGATGAGCCCGTGCCACCCGATGGCAGACCCGCCGCTCGCGCGGCGTCAGGCCACCACCTGGTGCGCGATGAAAGCCAACGTCCCCAGAAACACCAGGACGAGTGCGAACGCCACGCAGATGAGCACCAGCGGATTGTCGTTCGGCGCGTCCAGCCGGCTGCGCCGCGCCACGCCGATAAAACTCCACAACGCTGTCTTGACCTCACGGGTGATGTTCATGGCGCTTCCTTTCAACGCAGTTTCTGCACGTCCAGCGGCGTCACACGGCCCGATCGATGGCCCCAGGCACTGCGCACGTAGCTCGCGATGGCGGCGACCTGTTCGTCGTTCAGGTCCTGTGCGAACGGGGGCATGCCGTAGGGTGCGGGATTGCCACGCGTGGTCGGCGCGTAGCCGCCATGCAGAATCGTCTGCACCAGGTTGGCGCTGGAAGGCATGGTCACAGTCCGGTTTTCCGTGAGCGACGGGAAGCCGGGTTTCTCGCTTTGCCCCTGTTCGCCGTGGCAGCTGGCGCACTGTTTCGAATACAGGCGTTCGCCCATGGCAAGCACACGAGGCTCTGCACGCGCCCCTTCGGGCGCTTGCACGTCCACGCGTGGCAAGGACTGAAGATACCGCCCCATGGCGCGCAGGTCGGCTTCGTCAAGATGCTGCGTGCTGCCGGCCACCACGCCAGCCATCGGCCCCAGTGCACTGCCTTTCGGGCTGTGCCCATCGCGCAGCAATTGCACCACCTCGTCCAGGGGCCAGTCCTGCACGCCAGCCTCGCCGGACGCAGACAGCGAAGGGGCGTACCAGCGCTGCATAGGGATCAGGCCACCGCTGAAGTCGGGCTCGCTGGATGTTGCGCCCCAGGCATTGCGCGGCGCGTGGCAGGCCATGCAATGCCCAAGACCCTGCACCAGGTAGGCGCCGCGGTTCCATTCAGCAGTCTGTCTTGCGTCCGGCTGGTATTCGCCGGGCGAGAAGAAGAGCGTGCGCCAGACCACCAGCGCGCCTTGCGTGTTGTAGGGAAAACGCAGCGCGTGCGCCTGGTTGGGCTGCGCTGCGGCCGGCACGCTTTGCAGGAAGGCGTGAAGCGCATCGCTGTCCTCGCGGCTCACGTGCGTGTAGTCCGGGTAGGGAAAAGCCGGGTAAAGCAAGCGGCCGTCGCGCGACTGGCCGTGGTGCATCGCACGCCAGAAATCGCCAGCGCTCCAATCACCAATGCCGTGCACAGGGTCGGACGTGATGTTGGAGGGGTAAACAGTGCCAAAGGGCGTGGCGATGCCTTCGCCACCCGCGTAGGGCGTACCGCCGCGCGCGGTGTGACAGGCTGCACAGTTGCCTGCTTTGGCGAGATAGGCACCGCGTTCGATCTGAGCGTTCGAGGTGGGAGCAGTGCTGTCGTGCCTCACGTCCACCAACCGCGTGGCGCGGGCCATCCAGAGCCCGCCGGCGACGAACACCAGAAGCAACAGCACCACCGCGAGTGTGCGACCGTACTTCATGGATGGGCCTTTCCGCAGTGCGACAACGCTCTTGCCGCGTCTGCATTTGCGGGCACCGCGCCACCACTTACCGGCTGCGAAGACAACCAGATAGCCATCGCACTCACGTCTTCGGCGCTCAGGCGCCGTGCCACATCGCCCATGCAATCGGGTGCATGCGCTTTGCGCAATCCAGTGCGCCAGGCGCCCAACTGCCCCAGGATGTAGTCGCGTGGCAGCCCCAGCAAGCCGGGAACGTCGGGCTGCGTGCCGGTCATGGTCACTCCGTGGCAGGTGGTGCAGGCCGCGATGCCCAACGCCGTGTCGCCCTGTCGAACGAGTTGCTGGCCGCGCGCAAGCACGGCCGGGCTTGCGCCTGTGGTCTGCGGTGCGGGGTAAGGCAGATCCAGCTGGGCGAAATGCTCGGCAATGTCACGCAGATAGGCATCCGTCATGTGCTCAAGCAGGTAGGCCATGGTCGCGTGCTGGCGCCGGCCATCGCGAAAGTTGAGCAACTGGCTGTAGAGGTAGCCCGCCGGCTTGCCCGCGATGCGCGGAAAGTAGCCCTGGTTGGTGGCCCGACCGTCCTGCCCATGGCAAGCCACACAGGCCTGCACGCGCGCGGCCATGTCTGCCGGTGGCGCAGCATGCGCAGACAAGGGCGCGAGAATGGCCAGCACCGTGGCGGCGAGGCTTTGCAGATACTTGTTTTTCACACCTGCGACTTTGCAGATGGCTCGTTCGCCGCGGTAGTGTCAGATTCGAGAGAATCGACCGGATCAGCCAGATCAGCCCCGCCCCCAACCACTCCCCCATCCGTGCCCACCAAGTACGAAGCCCTGGCCAGCGACATCGTGAATCTCATTGCCGATGGCACGCTCAAGATGGGCGACCGCCTGCCATCGGTGCGCGAGTCGGTGGCGAGCCGGGGCGTGAGCCCTGCAACGGTTTTCGAGGCCTACTACCTGCTGGAGGCAAGGGGGCTGATCGAAGCGCGCCCACGCGCCGGCTACTTCGTCAAAGCCATGCCGCGGGCCCGCGAGGAACCCCGCAGCGCGCTTCCCGGCACCGGTCCCCAGGACGTCGCTGTGCACGACATCGTCCAGTCCGTGCTGGGCCCGGTGCGCAACCGCGAGTTCGTTCCCTTGGGTTCGGCATTTCCGAACCCGGCGCTGTTTCCGCTCGAGCGCCTCGCACGCGGCATGGGTTCTGCCATGCGCCGACTCGATCCTCGCCAACTGCTGGAGGATCTCTCGCCGGGAAACGCGGAACTGCGGCACCAACTCGCGTTGCGCATGCTGGGACACGGCATGAGCGTGGGCACCGAGGAGATCGTGGTGACCAGTGGTGCAATGGAGGCGCTTTCCCTCTCACTGCAAGCCGTGACCAGTCCAGGCGACCTCGTCGCCATCGAGTCGCCCGCTTTCTACGGCTGCCTGCAGACCCTGGAGCGGTTGCGGCTGCGCGCAGTGGAGGTGGAAACCCACCCTCGCACCGGTATTCAGATCGATGCGCTCGCTGAAACCCTGCAACGCCATCCCGTGAAGGCTTGCTGGTTCATGCCCAACTTTCAGAACCCGCTGGGCGCACTCATGCCCATGGCCGCCAAACGCGATCTGGTGCAATTGTTGTCGCGCCACCAGATTCCCTTGATCGAGGACGATGTCTACGCGGAGCTGTTCTTCGGCCCCGAACGCCCCTTGCCCGCCAAGGCCTTTGACCGCGACGGCTGGGTAATGCACTGCAGCTCCTTCTCCAAGTCGCTTGCACCTGGCTACCGCGTGGGCTGGGTGTCCGCCGGGCGTTTTGCGTCCCGGATCGAGCGGCTCAAGCTCATGGGCACACTGGGCGTTTCGGTGCCTGCCCAGCTCGCGGTCTCTCATTTCCTCAAACATGGCGCGTTCGACAAACACCTGCGCCACCTGCGCTCCGCGCTGGCCAATCGCCAACAGCGCGCCTTGCGCGTCATCGAACAACACTTTCCCGCGGGCGCGCGCCTGACCCGCCCGGAAGGCGGGTACTTCCTATGGTTGGAGTTGCCCGAAGGGGTGGATGCCATGGCGCTGACCGAGGCCGCGCGCGCGCGAAACATCAGCCTGGCACCGGGGACGATTTTTTCAGCCGATCGGCGCTTTGCTCATCACGTGCGCGTCAACATCGGCCACCCCAACGAAGACGCACTCGAAGGCGCACTGCGGGCCATTGGCAAGTTGGTCGCTCAGGCGATGCCATAGGCATTGCGAATCAGCGCAACGAGCGCTGCCGGCGATTCATCGAACAGTACTCAGGCCGCCGACAAGAACACGGGGCTGCGCGCCTCGCCCTCGACCCGATGCGTCGCGATGTGCTCCACCAGGTGCTGCGCATCACGCGAAACCCCCAAGAAGCGGCCCGACCCCCAGGTGTGCAACCAAGGCAAGCCGATCCACCAGACGATGGCCGAGATGCCGGACGCTCCCAACTGCCGCCGAGTGCGCTCCGCTTCGGGCTGGCACTGTCGACGCGCTCGATTTAGCGTGGGGTGCATGGATGGCCAAGTTGTACAGAGGTAGCGAGGAAGGCAACACCGACCATCCATTGCTGGTCAGACGCCCACGACCGATACTGCTTTGGTGTTGAGATACGCATCCAGCGCCTCCGGGCCACCCTCGGTGCCGTAGCCCGAGTCCTTGATGCCGCCGAAGGGAAGTTCCGCCGAGGGGGTGGCAGGCTGGTTGATCCAGAGCATGCCGGTCTCGACCCTGTTCGACAGCAGTTGCACGTTCTTGAACGAACGCGTGAAGGCATAGGCCGCCAAGCCGTAGGGCAGGCGGTTGGCCTCGGTGATCGCTTCCTCCAGCCGGTCGAAGGCACGGATGCCGGCTATGGGACCGAAGGGCTCGTTGTTGAACAGGTCGGCGTCGGTCGTGAGGTTGCTGATGATGGTGGGGGCAAAGAAATTTCCCGTCTCGCCGATCCGCATGCCGCCCGTGAGGATCTCGGCCCCGCGCTGGCGCGCGTCTTCCACCACCTTGGCCATGGCCGTCACACGGCGCGGGTTGGCCAGCGGGCCCAGTGTGGTGCCGTCGGCCAGGCCGTCGCCCAGCTTGAGCGCCTCGGCATGTTTCGTAAACGCCTTGGTGAACTCGCCTACCAGACTGCTGTGCACCAGGAAGCGCGTGGGCGAGATGCAGACCTGGCCGGCGTTGCGGAACTTGGCGGCGCCAGCGGCCTTCACGGCCAGCTGCACGTCGGCATCCTCGGCCACGATGACCGGTGCGTGGCCGCCCAGCTCCATGGTCACGCGCTTCATGTGCCGGCCGGCCAGCGCGGCCAGCTGCTTGCCTACTGGCGTGGAACCTGTGAAGGTGACCTTGCGGATCACCGGATGAGAGATCAGGTATTCGGAGATTTCGGCCGGGTCGCCGAAGATCAGGCCGACGACACCCGCCGGCGCGCCGGCATCGACGAAGCAGCGCAGCAGGGCGGCCGGGGAAGCCGGCGTTTCCTCGGGAGCCTTGCACAGGAAGGAGCAGCCCGTGGCCAGCGCGGCGCCGATCTTGCGCACGATCTGGTTGACCGGGAAGTTCCACGGCGTGAAGGCGGCTACGGGCCCGACCGGCTCCTTGATGACCAATTGGTGCGCCGCCACGTTGCGGCCCGGCACGATGCGGCCGTAGACGCGGCGGCCCTCGTCGGCAAACCATTCGATGATCTCGGCGCCGGCATTCACCTCGCCGCGGGCCTCGGCCAGCGGCTTGCCCTGCTCCTGCGTCATCAGGCGGGCGATGCTGTCCGCGCGTTCGCGCAGCAGTGCGGCGGCGCGACGCATGATCGCGGAGCGCTCATAGACAGAGATGTCGCGCCAGACCTCGAAGCCCCTCTGGGTGGCGGCCAGCGCGCGATCCAGGTCGGCGATGCCTGCATGGGCCACGGTGCCGATCACCTGACCGGTGGCGGGGTTACGCACATCGATGGTCTTGCCACCGGCGGCGTCGACCCATTCGTTGGCGATCAGGAGCTGGGTGTTGGGATAGATCTGAGTGGTCATGAACGAGGGTCCGAAGATGTGGGAGTGCTCAAGAGGAAAGCGACAGGGAGCTGGGTTTCTTGCGCATTGAATGGCGAGCCGCAGCCGTGTGGTGTGCGGTGCGTGACGCGCGAGTTCACTCAGGCCGTGATGCCGGGCTGAAGTTCTCCTGTGTCCACGAACTCCACCACTTTCCGATACTTGCTCGGAGCGACACCCTGCTGGCCCGCGAAGAACCGGGCGAAGTTCGCCGCGGAGTCGAAACCGAGTTGCGCGGCAATGTCCTGCAGCGGGGCGTCGCGCCGACTCACGTGCATGACCGAGGCTTCGAGTCGAAGCATGTTCACGAACGCGATCGGTGTGAGTCCGGTTGAAGTGCGGAACAGACGGAAGAAGTGGGCGCGGGAGAGTCCGGTCGACGCGGTCAGATCCCGAAGATTGATCGGATCGAAGCTGCCCGACATCAGGTGTTCGATGGCGTGACGGATGCGCGCGTCGTAGCCGAGTTCGCCGTGCACACCCAAGGGAAAGGCCTTGTCGGGCGGTGTCGTCAGTGCGGTGATCTCCTCGAAGATCGATGCAATCCACTGTTCCACGATATCGCGCGAGGGCGCGGCCTGCTGGAGCATGAGGTCCAGCACGTCATCCTGAAGTCGCCCCAGCCGGGGCGTCATCGACACGACCGGCCGGGTAAAGAATCTGGGGTGGGCGCTGCGCGAGAAGCGTCGGTCGACTTCCTTCAACCAATGCGAGTTCAAGTAGAGCGCAAGAAGAATGGTGGGGACCGCGCTGCTGCGATGGTTGTAGAAGTGTGGCTCCCATGCGTTGATCAGAAGGGCGTTGTGGGTGGTGACCGGGTGCTCGCGCTCACCGATGCCGAACAGGATGTCGGGCCCGCCGACCTTGAGCACGACGTGGCACTCACGATGGGCATGCAGCACCATGGAGCGGTCGAGCCGGAGCAGGGCGGCGCGGCCGAACGGGCCGTGCAGGATTCGCAGTGGGTCGGACATGGCGGCTCCTCGCGGCGACTTCGTTCGCAGCCGCTCGATTGCACGCTGCCGAAATGGCCTGGGCATCATGCTGACACCCTGCGCGGCAGCGCGCAATCGGCGACAGCCGATTACTTGTACTCGACGAGGACTTCCCGGTAGTGGGTCGAACCCACATTGCGGGCCTTGTGCGTGGCCGGCACCGTCGCGCCCTTACCGATGTCCGACAGCACTTCAATGATGCCGTTCTCGCACTTCAAGGAGAACACGCCGCCGGTGGGTACATCGAAGATGCCCAGGTCCTTGCCGTGCTCGTCATAGATCTGGAGCGGGGCGCCCTGGATGGCGTACCACATGTATGACTGCTCGTGCGTATGCACGGGTGTCTCTTCGCCAGGGGCCAGTTCGAAGTTCCAGACGATGACCTTGTCGTTTTCGAACACTTTTTCGCTGCCGACGCCGGCCTTCTTGGGAACTTGGTTGGGTGCGAGCATTTGAGTCTCCTGTAGTGAGGGGTGGCTGTTCGCCATGGCACCCCGGGGGTTTTTGACGGGTGGATCGTGGCGAGAAGATCGAGTCTTGCGAGTCGCGGGTCCCTCATCCCGACCACGCAAATATGCTAGGCCGGTGAAGTCGGAACGGTTTGCCTTGGCGTGCGCTGGCTTGTCTTGGAGATTCAAGACTTGTCAATGAGTCTCACGAAAGTTGAATCCGCACCATTCCGGCCGTCTTCCAGGGATGGATAGTCGGTGTAGCCCTCCTCGCCCCCGCCGTACAAGGTGGCAGCGTCCACCTCCGCCAGCGGCGCGCCCAGGCGCAGGCGCTCGACCAGATCCGGATTGCCGACGAAGGGCCGGCCGAAAGCCACCAGGTCACCATGACCGCTGGCAAGGGCCTGCTGGGCCATTGCGCGGTCGTATCCGTTGTTGACCATCCACGCAGCCCCGCCACCGGCGGCGCGGTAGGCGTGCTTGAGTCCGGCATAGTCGAACGGCCGCTCGCCCTGCTGGTGGTCGCGCGGCCCACCGGTCGCACCTTCGATGACGTGCACATAGGACAGCGCGTGCTTCGCCAGCCCGCGCACGACGTGCTCGAACAGCGCTTGGGGCGAGGCATCAAAGGCATCGTTGGCGGGTGTGACCGGGGACAGCCGGATACCTGTGCGCGCTGCGCCGATGGCGCTGGTGACCGCATCGACCACCTCGAACAGGAAGCGCGCACGGTTCTCGATGCTGCCGCCGTAGCGGTCGCTGCGGTGGTTGGATCCGCTGCGCAGGAACTGGTCGATCAGGTAACCGTTGGCGGCATGGATCTCGACACCGTCGAAACCGACGTCGATGGCCGCGCGCGCGGCGCGCCGGTAGTCCTCGACGATGCCGGGCAGTTCGCTGGCTGCCAGCGCGCGCGGCAAAGAGGTGGGCGCGAAGCGGCCGCTTCCGTCGGTGTCGACGAGGTAGGTCTGGGCTTTGGCCTGGACGGCCGACGGTGCCACGGGGGGCTGGCCATCCGGCTGCAGCGAGGTATGGGAGATGCGGCCCACGTGCCAGAGTTGCACGACGATCTTGCCGCCCTTGGCGTGCACCGCGTCGGTCACGGCACGCCAGCCTGCCAGCGCCTCCTCGGAGTACAGGCCCGGCACATCAGCGTACCCCTGGCCCTGGTGGGTGATTGCCGTGGCCTCGCTGATGAGCAGGCCCGCGCTGGCGCGTTGCGCGTAGTACGTGGCCGTGATGGCTTGCGGCACGGCGCGTGGCGAGCGGTTGCGCGTGAGCGGCGCCATCACGATGCGGTTGCCGAGCGGCAGGCCAGATAGATCAAAGGAATCGAACAGTGTGGTCATAGGTGCCTCGCGTAAAAAAATGGTGAGGGGAAACGATGAGGATTTCTGCGGTGGCGACTGCGTGGCTCGGCCGCGTCATGCGGCGGGAAACTGCGGCAGGACGAACTCCGCCAATTCCGTCAAAGCGTCTTCAGCGGGTCGGCGCAGGGGTTTGAGATTGAAGGCGACATGGCTGACGCCCAGTTCCTGCTGACGCTGCAGCAGTGCGATCAGGGCGTTGCGCCCTGCGCGCAGGCCATTGCCAACCTGCATCAGTGGCGCCTGTGGGTCGTCGGCCAGATCGAAGAAAGTGCCATAGCCATATGGCCGCAACCACCGGCCCTCGTGGCTGGCACGCCACTGCTCAAGCAATTCGGGGAGCTGTCGGAAACTGCTCAGGTGCCAGATCCAGGCGTCGCTGCGCTGGGCGATCCAAGCCAGGTCCTGGCGCGCCCGGCCGATGGTGAGCATGGGGACACGCACACGCGCGGGTTTGGGGATCAGGTCGATGTCGCCGCGCAGTTCGCCGTAATGTGTGGTGCTCGCACGGGGGAACGACTGCTCGGTGACCGTTTTGATCAGCTCGAAGGCTTCGCGGAAGCGCTCGCCACGGTTGTCATAGTCCAGGCCGAAGGCCGGGTACTCGATGGCGCGGTCGCCGGTGGACAGCCCCAGCAGCAAACGGCCTTGGGCAAGCTGATCCACGGACACGGCCTGCTTGGCAACGATCAGTGGCTCGCGCAGTGTCAGCACGATGCCGGCGGTGCCGAGTGCGATCTGCTGGGTATGCGCGGCCAGAAAACCCAGGTACACCATCGGGTCGAGCCTCTGCCCGGTGTCGCCGAAATTGGGGTCATAGAACGGCACGTCGCGCATCCACAGCGCGGAGAAGCCTGCCTCGTCGGCCATCTTTGCCAGTCTCACGTGGTTCTCCAGCGTCGGGAATGGCGAGTTGGGATAGCCCTCCAGCGGCATGATGAAGCCGAACGTCAGCTGGCCGGGCTTGAAGACCCGGCTATAGCCCGGGTGCGATTGCAGCTCCGCCGGTAGCGGGCCAATAGGCGAATGGTTCATGAGGCGTGGTTTCCATCAGGTTGAGCGCGCACAGCGGCGGCCAGCTCCGCGATATAGGCGTCGTGGATGTCGTGGGTGGCCAGGCATGTTTCGAGCCGCATCAGGTAGTCGCGATTGCTGCCCAGATGCCCGCTGGCCTTGGCGATGAATTGGGAGGTCGTGGTGATCGAGGTGTCATCCTCATGCATCGGGTGCTGTGTATCGGCCACGAAGGCGAGCGTCTGGACGGCCTGTCCATCGCCCAAGCGGGCCGTCGCCCAGATCGGTCGGTACAGACCATGCACCATCTCCCGTACCCAGACGATCCACAGCTCATCCAACGTCACCTCGTCGTTCAGCCGGAAGGCCACGCCGATCGACTGCCCGCCGGCCTTGAGCGCCAGCATCCGGCCCGGCGCGTGTGCGCTACCTCGCCCATCGATCAGGCGGATGCAGAAACTGCGGTGCCAGCCATGCAGCACAGCCGGTTGCCGCTCCTCGTACTGGAGCAACGGGTTCCAGATCAAGGAGCCATAGGCGAAGAGCCAAACTGGCTGCGTCTGCCCGCGTTGCGCAAGCGTTTCGTGCATCGAGGCCTCGATACGCTCGCGGGACCAGCGTGGTTGCTCCGGCAGGTCCTGGAACGAATCCAGATAGGCGCCGGAACGGATCAGATCTCTCGTCAGCATGATCCTGTCACAGTGCCTTGGGCAGCTGGATTCGCATGATCCGGAAATTCGGCTCAGCCTTGTCGAAGTCCATGTGCCCCGAAAAAGCATGGTTGAGGTGGTTGGTCGAAGCCCACAAACCGCCGCGCTGGTCCAGACTCAGGGTGTCCGGCCAGACCCACTCGGGGCCTTCGGCCAAGGTCGTCACTTCGCGGGTGTTGGGATCGATGCGCTGCACACGACCGAGCGTCACGTTGGTGGCATAGATTGCCCCGTCCTTGCCGACCGCGATGCCGTCGGAGCCACCGCCGATACGAATGGGCGCCGACACCTTCCGCGCGGTTGCCACTGTCGCTGATGTAGGCCAGTTGCCGGTGCTCGTCCAATGCGATGTCGTTGAGAAAGGATGTCGTGCGATTGGCGACCGAATCCGGCAATACGATGCGCTGCAGTTCGCGACCGCTGGCCAGATCAAAAGCCACCAGCTTCTGCCCACCTGGTGCCGCGACCTGCTCGCCACCCGTGTAGCCCATGTCCAGCGCCCAAAGGCGGTTGCGGCTGTCGATAGCAAAGCCCAGCACGCTGCGCAGTCCGGAAGGCTGTGATGGGTCGTTGGCTTCCCAGCTTGGGAAGGGCTGCAGCACGGGTTGGCCGTTCTTCATGACCACGCGATTCAGCGTCGCAGGCACACGTTGGTCCAGGATCCGGGCAACGCTGGCGAAGACCCGGCCCTCGCGGTCGACCTTGATGCCATAGAGCGGCGCCTTGGCATAAAGCTTCGTCTCGTTGTAGGCCTGAGCTTGAGCCTGGGTGGGGAAATCCCACTGCGTGCGCGTCCAGGCGTAACGCACTTCAACTGCCGCGTCAGTGGCGGCAGGCTGCGCGAGGGCGATGTTGGAAGCGCTGAACAGCGCGAGCAGGCTGGTGGCGCCCCAGGCTGCGCTGGAGGCACGGTTGCGGTGCTTCATGGGGATCCCATCTCTTTCGAGAAACGCTTGGTGCTGGTGACGGATCAATGGCCGGCACCAACGACCGCGCGGTAGTCGACACCACGGTTGCGCGCCATCAGCGCCAGCAGCAGCACCAGGCCCAAGATCGAGACGGCGGCACCGGTGAGACCCGTGTAGGACACGCCGACGCTGGTGATGGTCACGCCTGCCAATACCGAGCCCAAGGCGATGCCGGAGTTGAAGCCAGCGATGTTCAGGCCGGCTGCCACGCCATGGGCGTGGGGCGCATGCTGCTCGGCGACGCCGATCAGGCGAGCCTGCAAGGCCGGCACCGCGGCAAAGGTGAACAGGCCCAGCAAGGCGACAAGCACGCCCATGGCAAGCGCCGAGGAGGCGAAGGCCCACATGCCCAGCGCAATCAGAGCGATACCGCTGATCACGATCACGCTCGAACGATTGACGCCCATCCGGTCGGTCATCTTGCCGCCGAGCACATTGCCGATAGCGGCGAGCACGCCGTAGATCAGCATGAAGGCACCCACCGTGGCGGCGCTGACCTGCGTCACATCGGTTAGCAGCGGTGCGATGTAGGTGTAGGCGGTGAACGAGCCGGCATAGCCCAGCACGGTGACCAGTGCGGCGATCAGCAAAGCCGGGTGGAAAATCGCCTTCAGCGCTTGGCCGACGGAATCGCTGCCTTCGTGCTCTGCGGACCTGGGCGGCTCCTTCATGCCCAGCAGCAGGCCCAGGAAGCCCAGCGCGCCGAAGGCCGCGATCGCGCCGAGGACCGGACGCCAGGAGATCACACCGCCAAGGTAAGTGCTAAGCGGTACGCCGATCGCCATCGCAATGGTGAAACCACCGAATACGACCGCCACTGCACTGCCGGCCTTCTTCGGGCCCACGAGGCGTGCAGCCGTGCTGGAGGCCACGGCAAGGAACAAGCCGTGCCCCATGCCGGCGACAAAGCGCGCGACCAGGTGCATGGACAGGTCGGTGGCGATGGCCGCGACCAGACTGCCCACCGTGAAGACCAGAACCGTCATCAGCATGGCCTGCTTGCGGGACCATCCGGCGGTCAGCGCTGTCAGGACCGGTGCCGCGAAGGTGGCGCCAAGCGCGTACAAGGTCACGGAGCTTCCGGCCTGCTCGACGCTGACGCCCAGGCTTCGAGCCATGACGTCGGTCAGGCCGATGGGAACAAACTCGGCGAGGCCCAGCGCGAATGCACTGAGCGTGAAGATGTAGACGATGAATGGCATGGCAGATCCTGAGATTGATTGGGGCAGATGGCGGCAAAGGCCGCGGTGCCCCAGACTCTAGGATTGACCGTGCAATAGGTAAAATTATGCTTTTTCTTGGTTGAATAAGTTTTGTTATGGCTCTAGATTCGATTGCCTGAGCCGAACCCTGTCAACGGTGAGGATGCGACGCTGCCATGAGCCATCTCGATCACCTCCGTACGTTCCTTGAGGCCTACCGGCTGAAGTCCTTCTCGCGGGCCGCGGAACGTTTGGGCATCACTCAGCCCGCGGCATCCCTGCACGTGCAGGCGCTCGAAGCGTTCGTGGGCAAGCCGCTGTTCCTGCGGCGCGCGCGGGGCGTGAGCGCGACGGCGGAAGCGGACGAATTGGCACGCTCGGTCGGCCCCATGCTGGATGGCCTGGAGCGCAAGCTGGCTTCCTATCGCCTGGGCGGAGAACTGGGCGGAACAGTCCACATTGCGGGTCCCTCGGATTTCATTTACGCGAAGCTCGCCACAGGCCTCTCGCCGCTGCTGGCGCAGGGCTTCCGAATCAGATCCACACCGGCAACAAGGAGCGCATCTACAGCCTGCTCGAAGCGGCGACCGCAGACCTGGCCATCACGGCGTCGATGCCGGACGAGCAGTCCCATGGTTTCGCACGCTTGTTGACAGAGCGATTTCTGCTCGTGATGGCCCCCAAGCTCGCAGGCCGGCTCGATCCATCGCCGTCGTCGGAAGAGCTGTCAGCGATCCCCCTGATCGCCTTTGACGAAGACCTGCCGCTGGTTCGACCGGTGTGGACCGCGATGTTCCGCGTGGCGCCGACCTTGCAAGCGACCTTGACCATTCCTGACCTGCGCATCATTCAGGACTTGATCGTTAAAGGGCGGGGCTGGAGTGTTCTTCCGGACTACCAATGTGCCGGCGCGCTGGCCTCAGGCAAATTGGTCTCCATCACGCCTGTTCCGGACGCGCCGACCAACCACCTCTACCTGGTGTGGAACAAGGCTTCGATGCGCAATCCGCGCATCGCTCACGTGCGCGATTTCATTCTCGAGATGTTCGAGGAGAAGGCGCCGGCACCGTTGCGCTGAGCGACATGCCGGCAGAAAGGCGCCCTGCCGGCTGTGCCCCCCTGTCCACCTCCATGACCTCGCGCCGCGAGCGCGTGCGCCATTGCGCCGGTGTCACGCCCACGTGGCGCTTGAACGCGCGCTGAAACGCGGCATCGGATCGGTACCCCACGGTTTCGCCGATCTCAGCCACCGCGAGCCGCGTCTGGGCGAGTTGTCGTCCCGCGAGCGTCATGCGGATATCCGTCAGCACTTCGCTGGCCGAGCGTCCGATCGCCTCCTCGAAATGGCGCACGAAACTGGCGCGCGACATGTGGCAGAGCGCGGCGAGTTGCGGCAGCGTCCACGGCGTGGCGGGCTGGTCGAACATGGCGGCGATGGCTGGTTGCAGGCGCGGGCGCTGGGCGAGCGCCAGCAGTCCGCGCGGCGCTTCACCGGATTCGCTCGCGGCGCGCAAGGTCAGCGCGAACAACGCACCCGAGAGCTGGTTCACGACCATGGCAAAGCCGGGGCGCTGTTCGAACGCCTCCTCCCGCATCAACTCGATGAGGCGAGACAAGCGGCTTGCGGCGAAGGCGACATCGCGCGCCTCGCCATCGCCCCCGCTGAGTGCCAGACTGCTGACGAGCAGCCGTTGCGGCAGGTGCTCGCGCAGCAAGCGCTGGGGCACGGCAGGCAGCAGGAAGCGCCCGCAAAGGATGTCGGCGCTTTCGCGCGTGCCGCCGTTGCGCAGCAGCGTCAGGCCGTCCACCTGTTCCGAGCTCGCCGTGCGGGCGCGCTTGCCACTGCCGTCGTGCAGCGCATGCGGATTGCCGGCCGGGAACAGGACGATGTCGCCGGCCCTCATGCGCAACTCAGGTTCCCCAGGTCCCGATTCGACGACGGCCTCGCCGCGCAGCAGCACGTGGTAACGGATCGCCCACTCGTCCGCCGCTGGCTCGTCGAGGCGCCACGGCACGCCGAAGTGGCAGCGCACGTCGAGACGCCCGGTGACGGGCATCAGGGCCAGCAGTCGGTCAAGCAATTCCATCTGAGACGATTGAGCATGATTTTGGACCATTGTGGCATTCAAAGAATCGTCCTTGGCCAGCACACTGACACCCATGCCATGCCACATGGCCAACCCGTTCAACCCAGGAGCGCACCATGACCCGTCTGACCACCATCCGTCCCGAAGCAGCCACCGGCGCCACCGCCGACGTGTTCGCGAAGATCAAAAAGGCCGTCGGCAAGGTGCCGAACGCGTTCGCCACGATCGGCACGCTCAGCCCCGAGGCGCTGGCCGCGGCACTCGCGTTCGATGGCGCGGTCGCGGCGAGCTCGCTCGGCAAGTCCGACATCGAAGTCATCAAGCTCGTCGTCAGCGAACACGCTGGCTGTGACTACTGCATTGCCGCGCACACGCTGACGGGCCGACTCGCCGGCCTGTCGGGCGCGGTGATGAAGCAGGCCCGTGCGGGCGCCGCGACCGGCGACGCCCAGCGCGATGCGCTCGTGGCCTACGTCGGTACCTTGGTTGGCACGCGCGGCACGGTGCCCGCCGAAGCGGTGGACGCGATCCGCGCCGCGGGTTACACGGAGCGCCAGCTCATCGAGATCAATCTGGCGATTGCGTCCATCACGTTCACGAACCTGGTCAATCGCGTGAACGACACGACCATTGACTTTCCCGCCGTGGCATGAGCGACCGGCCCGGCGCCCGCCATGGCAGCGACCTACCGGACGCCGGACGGCCAGGCCTTCAACGGCCCGAGGCCGCCACGATCCGCCCCAGGGTCGCCACAGCCTGCTCGGTGCGTGCGTCCCAGCCATGCCCGTAGTTCAGGCGCAGGCAGTTCGTGAACGAGCGCGTGGCCGAGAAGATCGGCCCCGGCGCAACGCTGATGCCGTGTGACAGCGCGAGGCGGTGCACCTCCAGCGCGTTCACCTCCTGCGGCATCTCCACCCACAGGAAGTAGCCGCCGCCCGGACGCGTGGCGCGCGTTCCGGGCGGAAAGTAGTGACCCACGGCCTGTGCGAATGTGACTTGTTGGGTCGCCAGCGTCTGGCGCAGCTTGCGCAGGTGCTTGTCGAAGCCGCCCTTTTCGAGGTAGGTGGCCAGGCCTGCCTGCACCGGTGCCGATGCGCCCAGCGTCGTGGTCAGCTTCATGCGCGCCACCGAGCGCGCGAAGCGACCCGGCGCGGCCCAGCCGATGCGGTAGCCCGGCGCCAGGCATTTCGAAAACGAGGAGCAATGCATCACGAGCCCTTGCGTGTCGAACGCCTTGGCGGGCGTCGGCCGCCTGTCTCCGAAGTACAGCTCACCGTAGACGTCATCTTCGATCAACGGCACCTCGTAGCGTGTCAACAGCTGCACCAGCGCCTGCTTCTTCTCGTCCGGCATCAGGCTGCCCAGCGGGTTCTGGAAGTTCGTCATCAGCCAGCAGGCCTTGGGCCGATGGCGCTGGATGGCGCGCTCGAGCGCCCCCAGCTCGATGCCTTCGCGCGGATGGGTGGGGACTTCGATCGCTTCGAGACCGATGCGCTCCAGCGCCTGCAGTGCGGCGTAGAAGGTCGGCGACTCGATCAGTACGGCGTCGCCTGGACGCGTCACCGCCGACAGGCAAAGGTTGAGCGCCTCGAGCGCGCCGCTGGTGATGACGATGTCGTCGGTGTGGATGTGCAGGCCATCGGCCAGGTAGCGCAGGGCGATCTGCCGGCGCAGCCGCGCGTTGCCGGGCGTGAGGTCGTCCACGGTGCTCAAGGGGTCGAGCTTCTGGACGCTCGCCGCCATGATCTTGCCCAGCCGCTGCATCGGAAAAAGCAGGGGGCTGGGGAAGGCCGACCCCAGCGGAACGACGTCGCGCACCATGGTGGATTCGAGGATCTCGAACACACGCTCGCTCACGTCAAGCGACACCGCGTCTTCCTCGGGCTGGGACGACGCATCGGGTTCCGGTGCCAGCCGGCGCACGCCAGCAGCCACGTAGTAGCCCGAACGCTCTCGTGCGCGGATGAGGCCCTGCGCTTCCAGCAGGTAGTAGGCCTGGAACACCGTCGATGGGCTCACACCCCGGCTGGCGCAGGTCTGACGCACCGAGGGCAAGCGGTCTTCCGGGCGAAGCACTCCCGTGCGGATGGATTCGGCGATGTCCGAGGCGAGCGCTTCGTAGCGCTTCAAGGGTTTCAAGGGCTTCCTGCTATCCATTGTTTTTTCTTTTCGACGTTCCCGAATCTGCACCGATCGAAGTTTTCCAATGAGGTGACGCTCGCCACCGGGATTCTGATCCTGTTTTTTTAGTATCAGCTGGTTCTTCTGCATCTGATCCTGCCCGCATAGCATGACACCGTTCTCAGCCCTCAGAGAAAGATGCCCATGAATCCGACGGCGCTGCTGCTGTCCACTTTTATCCTGTCGATCGTCGGCCTGTTTGCCTTCATCTGGTCGCTGCGCAAGGGCCTGTTCGACGCCGACGCCTCCGCTGCCCGCACGATCTTCTCTTCCGGCGAGGTAGGCCGCTCCGAGGAGCCCGCCGCCGACGCGTCGCAACAGCGCGAGTTGCAGCGCGAACTCCAGGCGCCGGCCGGCCAGGTCTCGGCGGCCGATCTGCAGGCGCGCGAAGCCGCCGACCGCTCCAGCGCCTTCCCGGCCTTCGTGCTCATCGCGTGCTCGGTGGTGTGGCTCATCGTCGCCTCGGCAGCGGGGCTGCTGAGCTCGCTCAAGCTGCACATGCCGGACCTGCTGACCGGGCAGGCATGGCTCACTTTCGGCCGCGTGCGCACGCTGCACCTCAATGCGGTGGCCTACGGTTGGGCGCCGCTCGGTCTGCTGGGCCTGTCCATCTGGATGCTGCCGCGGCTGCTGCAGACGCCCTTGCTGGGCGGACGGCTGGCCATCCTCGGTGCATTGCTCTGGAACGCCGGCCTCATCGCCGGTCTGGGCGCCCTCGCCGTCGGCATCAACGCCGGCATGGAGTGGCTCGAAATCCCCTGGCAGATCGGCGCGCTATTCGCCGTGGGCGGCATGCTGATCGGCCTGCCGATGGCCTTCATGCTGCAGCGGCGCACGGTGCACCACCTGTACGTATCGGTCTGGTACATGGGTGCGGCGCTGTTCTGGTTCCCCACGCTCTACATCGTCGCCAAGATCCCCGGGCTGCACTTCGGCGTCGAGCAGGCCACGATGAACTGGTGGTTCGGCCACAACGTGCTGGGCCTGTTCTACACGCCGCTGTCGATCGCAGCCGTCTACTACTTCCTGCCGAAGGTGATCGGGCGGCCGGTGCGCTCGTACAACCTCTCGCTGCTGGGCTTCTGGACTCTGGCCTTCTTCTACGGCCAGGTCGGCGCCCACCACCTGATCGGCGGCCCCATCCCCGAGTGGCTGGTCACGCTGTCCATCGTGCAGAGCGTGATGATGGTGATCCCGGTGGTGGCCTTCTCGGTCAACCAGCATCTCACGCTCAAGGGCCACTTCGGCGCACTGCGGCATTCGCCCACGCTGCGCTTCATTGTCTTCGGCGCGGTGATGTACACGCTGGCTTCCCTGCAGGGCTCGCTGGAGGCGCTGCGCTCGCTCAACGCCCTCACCCACTTCACGCATTTCACGGTCGCGCACGCGCACCTCGGCATGTACGGCTTCGTCTCGATGGTGATCTTCGGCGGCATCTATTTCGCTCTGCCGCGCATCCTCGACCGGCCCTGGCCACGGCCGGGACTGATCTCGCTGCACTTCTGGCTGGTGGTGGCGGGCTTCGCGGTGTACATGGTGACGCTGAGCATCGGCGGCGTCCTGCAAGGCCTCGTGCTACTCGACCCGGCCCGCCCATTCATGGACTCGGTGGCCGTCACGCTGCCCTGGCTTCAGGGGCGCACGGTAGGCGGCGCGCTGATGACGCTCGGACACCTCGTCTTCGCCGCCCACTTCGTGCTCATCACCTTGCGCTCCGGTGTGCTCACGCACGCCGATCGCCAAGCGCTCACGCCCGCGGCCTGAGCGCCGCATCCCACCATGGAAAACGAACTCAAGCTCATCACCGGCGCGATGGTCACGCTGTCTCTGGCCACCGCGGCGATGATCGTCGTGCCCTTCCTGCAGCTCAAGGACGTTCCCGCGCCCGCCGCCCTCAAGCCCTACACCAGCGAGCAGTTGCGCGGCCGCCAGGTCTACATGGCCAACGGCTGCATCGCCTGCCACACGCAGCAACCCAGCAGCACGGGCGCCGGCATCGCCGACGCGCAGCGCGGCTGGGGCCGCGCCTCGGTCGCGGCCGACTACCACCACGACTCGCCGCCGCTGCTGGGCACCATGCGCACCGGCCCCGACCTGTTCAACATCGGCGTGCGCCAGCCCAGCGTCGACTGGCACCTGGGCCATCTCTTCCAGCCGCGGGCCTATGTGCCGGGCAGCACCATGCCGGCCTACCGCTTCCTCTTCGAGATCAAGAAAACCGACGCCGTGACCCCGAACGACCGGGTCGTGAAGCTGCCGCCGGCGACCGTGGCCTACGACGAGGCCGTGGTCGCCAAGCCCGAGGCGCTGGACCTGGTGGCCTACCTCCAAGGTCTGCAACGCAACTACCCGGTGCTCACGCCCGAGCAGGTGGAGCTGGCGAACACGCGGCTTGCAGCGGATCGAACGAAACAGACAGCAACGACAGGAGCGGCCCATGCCCCCGAAGCCCAGCCGTAACAGCGAGCACGCCGACCCGCACGAACAGTACAACCCGGTGCCGCGCGTGGTGCTCGCACTGGTCGCGGCGCTGGTGGTCTGGGCGATCGCCTACATCGTGATGCAGCAGCCCAACGGCACGGCCGCGCTCGGCGATCGGCGCCTGCCTGCGACGCTGGCCGAAGGCGCTGCGCCCCCTGCGGGGGCCGTCGACGCGCGCCAGCTCTACACGGCCCAATGCCAGGCCTGCCACCAAGCCAACGGGCAGGGTCTGCCGGGCGTATTCCCGCCGCTGGCGGGCTCGGAATGGGTCAAGGGCGATGCGGTGCTGTTGACCCAAATCGTGCTGCACGGCATGAACGGCCCCATCGAAGTGATGGGTGCGACCTACCAGGGCAGCATGCCGGCCTTTGGCGCCCAACTCGGCAGCCCCGAAATCGCCGCGCTGCTCAGCTTCATCCGCAGCGAGTGGGGCAACGGTGGCGGCGCCGTCGACGCCGAAGCGGTGGACGCGGCCCGCCAGGCCTTCGCCGAGCGCTCGAAGCCCTGGCAGGGTGCGCAGGAGCTGCAGCAGGCCGTCTCGGCCGCGGCCAAGTGATGAACGCCGTCGCGTGGCGATCCCTCGCCGCGACCGCGGCGATCCTGCTCGCGGCGTGGGCGGCCTACTTCGAGATCACGGCGGGCTTCGCTGCGCTCACGTCCGATGGCGTGCGCCGCGTCGACCTGGCGCGCGCCCCCCGCCCGCTGCCGCCCATCGCGCTGGTCGACGCACAGGGCCGGCCCTTGCGGCTTTCCGACTACGGAAAGCCCTCACCTCAGGCGACCTTCGTCGCGTTGGTCTACGTGCGCTGCCAGTCGGTCTGTCGCGTGAGCGCGGCCGGCCAGTCGTGGCTGCAGCAAACCATCCGTGCGCACGGGCTCGAGGATCGCGTGCGCCTCCTGACCCTGAGCTTCGACCCGGCCAACGACACGCCGGCCGTGCTCGCCGACCACGCCCGCCGGTTGAACGCCGACAGCGGGCTCTGGCGCTTTGCCACTGTCGGTGAGCCGCACGAACGCGAGGCCCTGCTCAAGCTCTTCGACATCGTCGTGCTCGACGACGGCATGGGTGGCTATTCGCACAACGCGGCCTTGTTCCTGATCGATCGCGAAGGCCGAATCGCGCGCGCGTACGACATCGACCGGCCCGACCTCGCGCTCGCCGACTACCTGCAGGGGGCCGGGTCATGAAGTTCGGTGGCGCCATCCGCCGCGCCGGGCAGCACTGGGCAGCGCCCGCGCTGCTGCTGTGCGTGCTGGCCCCAGCCCATCCCTGGCTGGAGCAGACGATGGCGCGCCACATGGGCCTCGAACTGCCGGCCTTGTTCGCCCTGGGCTGGTTCGCGGCACGCCGTGCCGGCCCGGGGCTGACGAAGGCACTGGCGCCGTGGAACGCGCGCGGGCTGCCGGCGCTCGCGGCCGCCTTGTTGGTGACGGGGTTCTGGATGGTGCCCGCCGCGCTGGATCGTGCCGTGCAGGAGAGTGGCGTCGCTGCGCTGAAGGTGGCGAGCCTGGTCGCGGCGGGCCTGCTCACCGGTGCGTCGTGGCAGGTCGCCGGGCAGGTGATCCAGGCCTTCTTCGTGCTCAACTGGTTCTGGATGACATTGGCCGTCGGCTTGCTCTACCAGGAAGCGCCGCAGCAACTGTGCAGCGTCTACCTCGCCGACCAGCAGGACACGGTCGGAGCCGCCATGGTGGCCTGGGCCGTGCTGGGACTGGCCCTGTGGCTTCCAGGCGCTTTCTTCGTACACTTGCCCAAACCTGCCCCCGTGGAAGGAGCGCCCTGATGTCGGCCCTCGATCTCGCCCGTATCCAGTTCGGATTCACGGTGTCGTTCCACATCATCTTTCCGGCCATCACGATCGGACTCGCCAGCTACCTGGCGGTGCTGGAGGGGCTGTGGCTTCGCAGGCGCGAACCGGTCTGGCGCGAGCTTTACGACTTCTGGTCCAAGATCTTCGCCGTCAACTTCGCGATGGGTGTGGTCTCCGGTCTGGTGATGGCGTACCAGTTCGGCACCAACTGGAGCTATTTCTCGGCCTTTGCGGGCAGCGTGACCGGTCCGCTGCTGGCCTACGAGGTCCTGACCGCCTTCTTTCTGGAGGCCGGGTTCCTCGGCGTGATGCTGTTCGGCTGGTCCCGCGTCGGGCCTGGACTGCACTTCTTCTCGACCGTCATGGTTGCCTTGGGCACGCTGGTCTCGGCGACGTGGATCCTGGCCTCCAACAGCTGGATGCAGACACCCCAGGGCTTCGAGATCGTCGATGGGCGCGTGGTCCCGGTGGACTGGCTTCAGGTCATCTTCAACCCATCCTTTCCCTATCGGCTGGTTCACATGACGCTGGCGGCCTATCTGGCCACGGCGCTGTTTGTCGGTGCGTCCGGGGCATGGCATCTCCTGAAAGGGCGGGATTCGCCGGCCGTGCGCAAGATGCTGTCGATGGCCGTCTGGATGATCGTGCTCGTGGCGCCGCTGCAGATCGTGGTGGGCGACATGCATGGCCTGAACACCCTGAAGCACCAGCCGGCCAAGATCGCCGCGATCGAGGGTCACTGGGAAAACAAGGCCGGTGAAGGCGTGCCGCTGATCCTCTTCGGCTGGCCCGACATGCAGGCGGAGACTACGCGCCATGCGCTCGAGATCCCGAACCTGGGCAGCCTCATCCTGACGCGCGACCCGAAGGGGCAGTTCCCGGGCCTCAAGGAGTTTGCGCCGCAGGATCGTCCCAACGCCACGGTCGTGTTCTGGAGCTTCCGGGTCATGGTGGGCCTGGGCATGCTGATGCTGCTGCTCGGGCTGTGGGGAAGCTGGCTGCGCTGGCGCGGGAAACTCGTGCAGTCCCCGGCCTTCCTGCACTTTGCGCTGTGGATGGGCCCCAGCGGCCTGGTCGCGATCCTGGCTGGCTGGTTCACCACGGAGATCGGGCGGCAACCCTGGGTCGTTTACGGCGTGATGCGCACCAAGGACGCCGTCTCGAACCACTCGGCGCTCGCGCTGACGGTGACCCTGGGCCTCTTCGTCGTCATGTACTTCATCGTGTTCGGCGTCGGCATCCGCTACATGCTCAAGCTGGTAGGCCGTGGGCCGCAGGCGCATGTGCCGCCGGAAGACGGCTTGAAGCAGCGCCCGGCACGGCCGCTGTCGGCGGCCCCGGACCACATCGGCCTCGGCGCAGAGACCCATTCCCGCACGGAGGGGTGACACCATGGGCATCGACCTACCCATCATCTGGATGCTGATCATCGGCTTCGGTCTGATGATGTACGTCATCATGGACGGCTTTGACCTGGGCATCGGCTTGCTCTTTCCGTTCGTGCGAGCGCGTGAGCAGCGCGACACGATGGTGAACACCGTGGCGCCGGTCTGGGACGGCAACGAGACCTGGCTGGTGCTGGGCGGCGCGGGCCTCATGGCGGCGTTTCCGCTGGCCTACGCCATCATCCTGAGCGCCCTCTACCTGCCGCTGGTGTTCATGCTGGCGGGCCTGATCTGGCGCGGCGTGGCCTTCGAGTTCCGCTTCAAGGCGGACGAGGCCCACAAACCCTTCTGGGACCAGGCATTCGCCTGGGGCTCCTACATCGCGACCTTCTTCCAGGGTGTCTCTCTGGGCGCTTTCATCAACGGCTTCACGGTGCGCGACGGTGCCTATGCCGGCGGCGCGCTGGACTGGCTGACGCCATTCAGCCTGCTCACCGGCCTGGGGCTGATTGCCGCCTATGCGCTTCTGGGCAGCACCTGGCTGATCATGAAGACCGAAGGCGCGCTGCAGCAGCGGATGACCGTGCTCGCGCGGCCGGCGTTGCTGGCGCTGCTGGTCTGCGTCGGGGCGGTGAGCGTCTGGACACCGCTGGTGCACAGCGCCGTCGCCCAGCGCTGGTTCAGTGTCCCCAACCTCTTCTTCTTCGCGCCGGTGCCCCTCCTCGTGCTGGCCGCTGCCTGGGCCATCCTGAGGCAGCTCAAGGGCCAGCCCAACGTGGCGCCGTTCCTGCTCTCGCTGGTTCTGATCTTCCTCGGTTACAGCGGCCTGTTGATCAGCCTGTGGCCCAACATCATCCCGCCGGACATCTCGATCCGGGCCGCGGCAGGGCCTCCGCAGAGCCTGGGCTTCGCGCTTGTGGGGGCCTTGCTGATCATCCCGGTGATCCTGACCTACACGGGGTGGTCCTACTACGTGTTTCGCGGCAAGGTCAAGGCGGGCGAGAGCTACCACTGATGGCGGGTCACCCTGTGCGTTCCTTGTGGCTGAGCCGCCTGGGGTGGCTGGTGGCGATCTGGACCGTGAGCGTTCTGGCGCTCGGCCTCGTCGCCCTCGCCTTTCGCTGGCTGATGGGCGCTGCGGGACTGACCGCGTAGTTGGCCTACGTCATGTCTGGTGTGGTGGAGTTGGCCCGGTCCGGTGGACACATCATTCTTTGTGTTCAAGGAGCTTTGACGTTCCCCCGGAAACCGGACAGTTCTGAACTACAGGCTGACCGCTTCGTTGGGTTGAGCTGACCTTTTGTTGACGAACTCGTTCGGGGTCAGGTTGCCGAGCGAGCCGTGTGGGCGGTGGTGGTTGTAGTCGTCCCGCCAAGCTTTCAATTTCTCCGTGGCATCGTGCAGCGTGACGAACTCGTTGACGTTGAGGAAGTCGGCTGCGCGGTGGCGGATCAAGTCGCAGTGCTCGGTGAAACTGGTCAGCATCTCCCCGGTGGCTATAGGCGTGTCAAAAGTGGCAGCTAGTGCCGCATGCCCGAGCAGGCCTACTGGGCGCTGCTGCCCGAGTTGGCCGCGGCTGCCTAGAATGAAAATCCCGGTGCGCCCCGAGTTGCCCACCGCGTCGGTCGGTTCGTCGCACAGCGACCACCGCCGCCGTGGACAACTCTGCATCTCTTCAACCCGCACGCAGTCTCTTTATCTCTCGGGGTAAAACTGTTCAGACAAGCGGGGCCACTTCTCTCCCCGGGTCGCAGCAACGAAACCCCGTATGCCTCACTAACCCACTGCGCCAATGCCGCTGAGCGACTGACACCGCCATGGCAGTGCACCACCAGATGAAGCTCGTTGGGGTCGCGGTGATAGGACGCCACTAGCTAGTGCACCCAGGTTCGCATCACCTGCTCTCCGGCCTCCTCGTTGAGAATCTCCGGCGGCATGTCTCGAGACTCGATCGCTCTGGAGGCCCGGCGCGCTGCCGTTGCAGCCGCCGCCAATACCACCTGATAGATCTCCCTCGCACTCAAGTGCGCCAGCGCCACGACGATGCGCCGATCCGGCTCTCCTGCACCGAACCCCGCCGCCTTGAGCGCGTGCTTCACCACGCTTCTTGCCAGCTGAATCGCCTGCTCCGCATCCGGCGGCATGATCAGGAACTCCTTGAAGCGTGATCGCAGCGTCGCCGGCACCCACCACGGATAGTTGGCCGTGGCAATCCAGGCGATCTGAACCGCCCCGGCTTTCGTGGAGGCCGGTTGGTTTAAGTCAGACCTCCGCCATGGCGGTCTGATTGGCGAGATGCCGCCAGTAGTTTGCCTCAGCCTCAGCCGGCGGGATGTAGCCGATGGGCTCAAGCAGCCTGTGGTGGTTGAACCAGGACACCCATTGCAGGGTGGCCAGCTCCACCGATTCGCGGTTTGGCCATGAGCGGCGATGAATCAACTCGGCCTTGTACAGCCCGTTGATGGTCTCGGCCAGCGCGTTGTCGTAGCTGTCGCCCTTGCTGCCCACCGAAGGCTCGATGCCTGCCTCTGCCAGGCGCTCCGTGTAGCGAATGGAAACGTATTGCGACCCGCGATCGGAGTGATGGGTCAAGGCGCCGTCGCGCTCGGGTTGCCGGTCATAGAGCGCCTGTTCCAAGGCATCCAGAACAAAGTCTGTGTGCATGGAGCGGCTCACGCGCCAGCCCACGATGCGCCGCGCGTACACGTCGATCACGAAGGCCACGTACAGCCAGCCCTGCCAGGTGCTGACGTAGGTGAAGTCCGAGACCCAGAGCTGGTTGGGCCGATCGGCCTTGAAGACACGATTGACCCGGTCCAGCGGGCACGGTGCCTTGGCATCGCTGATGGTGGTGCGCACCACCTTGCCTCGGCGCACGCCCTGCAGGCCCAGGCGGCGCATGAGCCGCTCGACCGTGCAGCGCGCCACCACGATGCCCTCGCGGTTCATCTGCTTCCAGACCTTGTCAGCGCCGTAGACCTGCATGTTGGCGTGCCACACGCGCTCGATGTGCGACGTCAATGCGCTGTCGCGTTGGGCGCGCTGACATCGCAGGGCCGGGTTGCGTTGAGCAGCGGCGTGACGCCAATAGCCAGACGGGGCGATCTGCAGCACCTTGCAGATCGACTCGACCCCGTAGGCCTGTCGATGCTGATCGATGAAGCCCTTCAGGACTTCAGACGGCGGTCGAGCTCCGCCTGGGCGAAAAACGCGCTGGCCAGCTTCAGGATCTCGTTGGCCTTGCGCAGCTCCTTGTTCTCGCGCTCGAGTTCCTTCAGGCGCTGCAGCTCGCTGGTGGTGATGCCCTCGCGCGCACCCGAGTCGATCTCGGCGCGCTTGACCCACTCGTTGAGGGTTTGCGGCACGCAGCCGATCTTGGCCGCGATCGAATCAATGGCCGCCCACAGCGAGGGGTACTCGCCCCGATGCTCCTGCACCATGCGCACCGCGCGCTCGCGCACTTCGGGTGAGAACTTTGACCTTGCCCTCGTTCTGTGTAGCTCTTAGCCCGACGATTACGCGGCCTTTTTTCGCTGTGCCTCGTACCAGCGTTGCTCGAACTGCATCGGGCTGAGATAGCCTAGCGACGAATGCAGCCTGCGGTGATTGTAGAAAGCCATCCAGTCCATCACAGCCTGCCTGGCCTGCTCTCGGGTGGCGAATTTGTGGCCATGCACGCTGGCCGTTTTCAGTCGGCCCCAGAAGCTCTCGGTCGGCGCGTTGTCCCAGCAGTTGCCCTTCCTGCTCATCGAGGAACGCATCTTCCAGTCTTTCAAAGCATCCTGGAACTCGCCGCTGCAATACTGGCTGCCCCTGTCGCTGTGGAATATCAGACCAGGCGGCGGGCGCCGCCGCCACCACGCCATGGCCAGCGCGTCCTTGACCAAACTGGCCTGCATGTGCGGCTGCAGGCTCCAGCCCACCACCTGGCGGCTGAACAGGTCGATGACCGCAGCCAGGTACAGCCAGCCCTCGTCGGTGGCGATGTAGGTGATGTCGCCACACCACAGGTGGTTGGGGACCTCAGGGTTGAAGCGCCGCTGCACCAGGTCTGGTGCCACCGGCAGGCTGTGTTTGCTGTCAGTCGTCACCACAAACTTGCGCTTGGTTCTGGCTCGGATGCCGTGCTGTTTCATCAACTTGCGCACCCTGTCCTTGCCCACCCGGATGCCCCTGGCCAGCAGTTCCTTGTGCATCCGTGGCCAGCCGTATTCACCCTTGACCTCGGCATGGATGGCGCGGATGTGGGCCAGCACAGCGGGTGCGCGGCGCGCTCGGCTTCGCGTTCGCGGGCCAGGGCCTCGCTGGAGGAGTAGCCTGCACCGGACACCAGATCCGGCGCTGCTTGCAGAGAACCGAGTTCGGCGATCAGGCAAGCCAGGCGGACGAGCGAGGCTTCGTCGCGGGTCAGCTCGGGGCTGTTGACCTGCTCAGCCGCGACCACACCGAGGGCCAGCGGGTGCACCACGCTGCGCGCACGCACCTCCGGCAGCAGGGCCACGAGCGCTTGCTCGATGTCGGCCCGGGCAATCGCCGCCATGAAGAACGCCTGGTGAGCGGGTTTCAGGCTCAGGATGGCGTGACTCAGGTCGGCGGTGATGCCCTCCGACAGGCCGAGGTGATCGAGCAGCCAGGGGCCGGAGCCGCGGCCCGAGCGTGGCTGATCGATACCCGTGACCAGCAGAGCATCACTAGGCACACCCGGCACCCGGGTCTTGGTGGCACGGATCCAGCGCACGCGGGGAGTAGCAGACTGGGCGATCTCGGTCTGCTCCGAGGGCGCGGGCAGCACGAGCGTCTGGTCACCGCTGCCGAGCAGAGCGATCGAGACGCTGCCCTCGCGGCGCTGGCAGATCTGGCTGTGCTGGTTCATGTACGGACCCACGGGGCCGAACGGGAAAGAAGCGCTCAGCAGCGTGTTCATCCGAAACACCGAGCCGAGCTCGGCGAGCTCGCCCAGCACGTTGGGCATCTCCTCGCCGGGGGAGACGGCGTAGGGTGCGAAGCCCCCGGCGTCCCTGCCAGCGCTGGCGTCGGAACGAGGCGAGCTCTCGGGATCGGCCTTGTCGTTGGCCGCCTGCTTGTTCAGGCGCGCCGAGAGCTGGCTGCGCACCTCCTTCTCGAACTCACCCATGTTCTTGGAGAGCTCGTGCAGGATGGTCGGCATGGCCAGCGCGTGGGCCACCGGGTCGGCGTGCGGCCGGATGTGGCCGGTGATGCCATGGGCTGCCTGGTCAACGGCCGGGTTGTTGATCTGGGCGGTGGTCTTGAGATTCGAGTTCACGGTCTGGGTCCTTGGTGATGAAGGGATAAGTCGGGTTTCGGGTTCGGAGATCGGGCTGTTCTGAGTTGCGGTTTCGATGCGTTCTTGTTGTCTTGGGGCTGTTTCAGGCAAGGCTTCGCCTCACCGGTGCAGCGGACACATCGGTCCGGCCGGTCAACCAGTCAGCTGGTAAGGGTTCGTTGGTTGAGAGAAGCGCCTGGGCGCTCAGCGCTGCGCTACGAGCCGTGCCTCAGGAACGGCGGCAGCGGTGGTGGCCTGAGCAAGGCGGCAAGCTCTGCCTCGCCCGGATCCGTGCCGGTTCGAGTCCGACCCTCTACACGCTCTGCACCTGATGCAGCTTTGCGGCGGCGCGACGCAGGCAGCACCTCGAAGGCCTGCGCCTCGTTGGCCGCCGGTGCCGGGTTGGCTTGCCCATCCCGAAGCGGCGCGCCAGGCTGCGACACGAGAGCCGACGGATCGAGCGCATCGTTGGCCGCGGTCTCGGCCGACGCAGCGTGCGCCCCGGCCTGCTGTGCCGCGGGCAACATGGCCGCCTCTTCCGGCAGGCGCACCACCAAACCCTGCACTGGGGCGACCGAGATGTGCTGCTTCAAGAGCCGCTCCATCGCAGAGCCGTCACGGCGGGTGAGGTTGGGCACGTAGCGGCTATACACCCGAAACAGCATCTCGGTGCTGGTGTGGCCGAGCTGGCGCGCGATCCACTCCGGCGCTTCGCCCGCAGCCAGCCACAGCGTCGCTGCCGTGTGCCGCATCTGGTATGCCCTGCGGTGAGGCAGATTGAGATGGCGCAGCAGCGGCGACCAGACCCGATTCAGAAAATTCTGGTTGTCGATCGGCTCGCCCTTGCGGTTGCAGAAGACGAACTCGGAGAGTTTTCCGGTGACCTTGAACTGCGCCTGCAGGGCATCAAACACCAGGTCGGTCATCTGGATGTCGCGCACGCTGCCATCGGTCTTGAGTTCATCCTCCTCCTTCATCACGATGGCCTCGCGAACCAGGATCAGGCGACGCTCGAAGTCGATGTACTTCCACTTCAGGCCGTGCACTTCCCCCGTGCGCATGCCGGTGAAGAAGCGCACGGTGAAGTAGTTGCGAAAGTCGGCGCGCACGGTCGTGAGGATCTGCTGGACCTCCTCGAGCGTGAAGGGCATGACGTCGCTTCGCTTCATTTTCAGAGGCTTGATGTTGCGAAACGCGGACGTAAACTCCAGCCGGTCGGCCGCCTCGTTGAGGATCTGGCGCAGCGGCTTCATCACGGAGTTGATGCGACGGTTGGACAGCGTAGAGAGGCTTTTTCGGGCGGGTACTTTGGCGAGTGATGCCCGAAAAGCCAGAACGTCTGCCTTGGTGATGTGGCCGACCTCTTTGTCCCCGAAGTACGGGATCAGGTACTGGTCCAGCGATCCCCGTTGCGTGACGCGGTAGCTGCGGCGCCAGGACACTTCACACTCAGCGAACCACATGTCGGCGAAGTCCTTGAACAAGGGCGTGCCGCTGCGCGTGGTGGGCTGAGAAGCTTCAGCGTCGTTGCTCGAAGCTTCGGAGTCCGTCTGGCCAGACTTTGCCGGAAGTGGCTTGCCGAAGGTCTTCTCGTAGTCGAACGTGCCGAGGGCGATTTCGCCTTCGATGCGCTCAAGGGCCTTTTGTAGGCGCTTGCGGTTCATCGGCGTGTCCGCGAGAGCGGTGTACTCGCGCAGACGTTGTCCGGCATATCGGAAGTCAAGGAACAGCGTGCCCTTGCTGTCGAGGCGGCGAATACTACCCATGGAGCATGCCTCCATTGGCCAGCGGAATCGTCGCAGAGCCGCCAGACGAGGCCATCGCCATGTCGGCCTCAATGTGCTCCCAGATGTAGAGCGTCTTACGTCCCCCAAAAGGGCGAATGTAGTGCCGCCCTTCGAGGAGTACGCTGTCCTTCAGCCGATCGCGGATCGTTCGGCTGTCGTACTTGATCCGAGCGGAAAGCTCGTCCGTGGTGAGGTAGGTCGCTGTAGACACTGGTCACTCCTTTCATCCAATGCGACAATTCAGATGTCAAAAACGCTCGATGGATCGTTTTTTGTCATCTTGGACGACATTATGGACGCCTAAATGCCACTGTCAAGTGCTTTTTTGCATCCTGAGTGAAAAAAAGACACGGAGAGTGATGTGATCAAGTGCCACCTGTCCCGCCTTATGGGGGAGCGAAAGCTCAAGATCAGCGATGTCGCGCGGGACACCGGCCTTCACCGGAACACCATTACGCTTCTGTATCAGGAGACTGCAACCAGGATCGATCTCGATGCCGTCAACGCGCTCTGCAAGTACTTCAGCGTCGGCGTAGCTGACTTGTTCGAGTACGTGCCTGACGAAGGCTAAAGACTTGAATCGTCAGCAGCGTTGCTGGGTATCGTTGGGCTTTCGGACAGGTACCCAACGAGGTGCACACGTCATTCCACCAAGTCGCACATAGCGACATGCACAAGAGCCTGAACGCGTAGAAACCGCGTCATCCCTCTCGCTGGTGTGCTCGCGCCTGACAACTCGAAAGGCGTCTCTGCAGCGGTTGCGGCCTTAAGCCGTCCGGGTGTGAACAACTCCTAGCTGCCAGGAAGCGGACCTTCAAGCCCGCACGACCGCGCGCTGGCCTCTGCTATACGGCGTGCTTGCCCAGCTCGGGTCAGTGTCCTCACAACCAGCATCACGAAAGAGCCCGACACGGTGTATTGATCGAGCTTGTGGGGTCGCGATGTTGTGAGTGATGGCGGCGTAATAGGGCCAGGGCCGCGTCAAGTTAACTTGGCGAGGCCCCAGACCCCCCGCATCACTTGGCCCGCTTCAGTTCGCTGTAGTCACCTCGCGTGCGCAGGACAAGCGTGACGTCCTGTTTGCCCCGATTGCGCCAGAACCAGCCGTGGTTGCCGGTGAATGCGGCCACCAGTTCGCCCTCGTCTGAGGGAACGCCGCGGCCTTTGACGTAGCTTATCGATCGACCACCGCCATCTCCGTGAGTGTCGTAGTTGACCACGCCGCCTTGCACGGTCCAGGCGAAGTAGGCCTTCTCGCCCTCTTTCATGACCAGCTTGATCTCGGTGCCCTCGCCGGGCTTGAGCACCACGCTCAGTTGATCGCGCCAGGCGTTCGCGGCGGGCACGTTGGTCGCGGCGGCTGCAGACGTCGAAGTGGGTGCGGCAGCAGGCGCTGACATGGCCTGGGGTGGCGCGGGCTGGGCAGGTGCCGGCGTGGGCGCGGCTCCGTCGTGTGCATGTGGCTGACCACTGGCGTGCTGCTGCGCGTGGTTGTCTTCACGCTGCTGCGCCGCAGCGGCGGCCTCCGCTACCGCTTCGCGTGCCAGCGCGGTCTTGATCTCACCCATCTCGGTGAGTCCGAGCAGGCGGCCGACACCGGTCCAGTCCTTGCCGTACTCGGCGGGGAAAACGACCGTGACCAGCAGGACGATCGCCACAACTGCGGCGATGACGGTGGAGCGCACCAGTTGCCGGGAGGATGGCAGCTCGGCGGTGGTGGGGACGGGACTGTTGTACATGGTGTTCAGGGAATGGGTTTCAGACGTGGAAGACGACATAGCCCGCCAGCTGCATGCCCACCAGCACGAAGCCGGCGCACATCATGGCGACGTTGGCGGTGTAGGCGTGTCGAGCGAAGCCGGCGGTGCGCCGCCAGTAGCTCATGCCGATGAGGATCACCGCCAGCGCGAGCAATTGGCCCAGTTCGACGCCGACGTTGAAGGCCAGCAGGTTGGGCACCAGGCCATCGGACGAGATCTCGTACTCAAGAATCTTGGTCGCCAGGCCGAAGCCGTGGAACAGGCCGAAGATCAGCGTCGCCGCGCGGGTGTCGGGCTGCACGCCGAACCAACGCTGGAAGGCGCCCAGGTTGTCGAGCGCCTTGTAGACCACCGACAGGCCGATGATCGCGTCGATCAGGAAGGCGTTGATCCCGACGTTGAAGTACACGCCGAGGATCATGGTGGTGGAGTGGCCGATCGCGAACAGGCTCACGTAGAGCCCGATGTCCTTCAACCGGTACAGGAAGAAGATGACGCCGAACAGGAAGAGGATGTGGTCGTAGCCGGTCATCATGTGCTTGGCCCCCAGGTAGACGAAGGGCAGCAGCTTGACGCCGGAGATCTCCTGTATGTAGCCCTTGTCACCCTGGGTGACGCCGTGGGCCAGCGCATCGCTCGCACCCATGAGCGCGAGGGCGAACAAGGCAAGGAACAGCCAGATGGCTACTGGCCAGCGCAATGCCCTTCGGGCAGGCGTCGGCAGCAGCTCCAGAAAGCCGGGCATGGAAACTCCTCAAAGACAAGAACGGGCGGCCGCCCCTGGCGGGCGGACGCGGAAGGAAACGGGCAACGCTCGGAGCGAAGCTGTCAGGTCGCCTTCGGAGGACGCTCCAGCCGATGCACCGGCCATCGCTCACACCACGCGATGGCGCAACGCGTCCATCGGGATGGCACTGCATTCGCGAGGCTGATCAGGCCTGGCAAGGCGTGGGCCTTGTCGTGCGAGTGGTCGGCGCCGAGGTGCGAGTGCGCGGCCCCGTCCATGTCGGCCAGCCAGAGGTCATCGTGGGAATGATCGTGCGTGTGCGGATGATCGGTGCCGTGCGCCATGTCCACTGATCGCACCGCATCGAGCACCGCCAGCGCATGGCTGTTCATGGCGCCGATCGAAGAGCCCAGCGCGCCCACGAGCAAGGTGATCAGCACCCAGACGCGCATCCCCCGACCCAGCCAGCCGGGGTTCGAGCGCGGAATCGAAGAGCGTGGACTCATGAAAAGGGATGTCGGAACACGGTGCTATCTTAACCTGGGGGGGAGGATATAGTCCTGCCATGTCACATCCCCACCGGCACGAAACCCATCCAGCGTTGATCAAGCGGCTGCGCCGCGCGCGCGGTCACCTCGACAGCGTGATCGACATGATCGAGCAGGGCCGCGAATGCCTGGACATCGCCCAGCAGCTGCAGGCTGTCGAGAAGGCGATCTCGCAGGCCAAGAAGACCCTGGTGCAGGACCACATCGACCACTGTCTTGAGCACGCTATCGCCGGCGTAAAGGGTGCGGCTCCAACCGCCGCCTCGCTTGAGGAATTCAAGAAGATCACCCGCTACCTCTAGCCGGGGGAGAAGGCGTCGCCATGCTGAGCGTCCTGCGCCACCGCACCTACCGGCGTCTTTTCGGTGCGCAGGCCATTGCGCTGGTCGGCACAGGGCTGGCCACCGTGGCGCTCAGCCTGCTGGCCTTCGAGTTGGCCGGTCAGAGCGCCGGCCTGGTGCTGGGGACCGCGCTGGCCATCAAGATGGTGGCCTATGTGGGCATTGCGCCGATCGCTACCGCCGTGGCTCAACGCCTGCCACGGCGCCAGGTACTCGTCGCGCTCGATCTCGCGCGCGCGGCTGTGGCGTTAAGCCTGCCTTTCGTGACCCAGATCTGGCAGATCTACGCGCTCATCTTTCTCCTACAAGCGGCTTCGGCCAGCTTTACCCCGACCTTTCAGGCCACGATTCCGGACGTGTTGCCGGACGAGCGGGAGTACACCAAGGCGCTTTCCCTGTCGCGGCTGGCCTACGACCTGGAGAGCCTGCTGAGCCCCTTGCTGGCAGCGGCTTTGCTCGGCGTAATGTCCTTTCACGCCTTGTTTGCAGGCACGGTGCTGGGATTCCTGGCTTCTGCGCTGTTGGTGGCCTCCGTGACCTTGCCCGGCCCGGCGGCGGCCGAGCGGCGCGGCTTCTACGACCGCACGACACGTGGCCTTCGCATCTACCTGGCGACACCCCGCCTTCGTGGGCTGCTGGCCATCAGCTTCGGCGTCGCGGCCGCAGGCGCCATGGTTTTCGTCAACACCGTGGTGCTGGTTCAGGCCCAATGGGGATTGCCGCAGAACGCGCTGGCACTGGCCTTGGCGAGCTTCGGCGCCGGGTCCATGGTCGCCGCGCTGAGCCTGCCCCGGTTGCTGGAACGTTGGCCGGACAGGCCCGTCATGCTGACCGGTACAGCCGCGCTGTGCGCGTTGATGGTGGCGGGCATATGGCTCACGAGCTATCCCCCGCTGCTGCTGCTCTGGTTCATGGTCGGGGTCGCCTACGCGATCGCGCAGACGCCCTCGGGCCGGCTCCTGCGTCGATCGGCACACCCCACCGACCGGCCAGCGCTGTTCGCCGCGCAGTTTGCGCTCTCGCACGCGTGCTGGCTGCTGTTCTATCCACTGGCCGGCTGGGCCGGTGCCCATTGGGGCCTGCCTGCCACCTTCGGGTTGCTTGGCGCTGCGGTCCTGCTGGCGCTGTGCGTGGCCTGGAAGGTGTGGCCCGCCGACGATCCCGAGGTGATCGAACACCATCACGACGACGGCACCCGCCACGCTCACGCTTACTGGATCGATGATCAACACCCCCATTGGCCGGTTTCCCGGTCAAAGCCATCGCCCTGAATGACCGGCGAATCTCCCGATGAGAATCGCCACACTTTCCGCGAGGATCAGCCCCCATGCCCCGATTGGTGATAGCCCTGCTCCTGTGCCTTGGCCCGGCCTTGTCTGAGGCGGTCGAGGTGCGCTTTCAGAAAGTCGCCGAGAACGTCTATGTGCACGTCGGTGACGTGGGTGCACGCACGGTGCAGAACGAAGCACTCAACGCCAATATCGGCCTGGTGGTGGCCCCGGGAGGTGCGATCGTGATAGATCCAGGCGCCACCTTCCTGAGCGCGCGGGATATTCACCAGGCGGTGGCCCGCATCACCCCGTTGCCGGTGCGCTGGGTCATCAACACAGGTGGTCAGGATCATCGATGGCTCGGCAACGGCTATTTCCGCGACCAGGGCGCAGAGCTGATCGCACACGCGTCCGCCGTGCCCGACATGCGCGCCCGCGCTGGCGATCAGATCCAGGCCCTCCGGGCTTTGCTGGGGGCGCGCTTCGATGGGACGCGCCCCGTGTTCCCCGATCGACTGATTGCACAAGCTGACGCCACGCTGGATCTCGGTGGCGCACGGGTCGAGCTCCTGCATCGCGGCGGCGGACACACGCCTGGCGACATGATGGTCTGGCTGCCCGCGCAAGGCGCGCTGTTTGCTGGGGACATCGTCTACGTGGACCGATTGCTCGCGGTGCTGCCGGTCAGCAACACCCGCCAGTGGCTGGCGGCGTTCGACGAGGTTGAACGCCTCGCGCCCAAGGTGTTGATCCCGGGCCATGGTCAGCCGGCGACGCTGTCGGTGGCGCGAGCGCAGACCCGCGACTACCTGAGCGCATTGCGCGCCCACATGCGGCGGTCTGTGGACGACTTGCAGGACATCGGGGTAGCGATCCGCTCGTTTGACCTGGAGCCGTTCAAAGCACTGAACAATGCGGTAGAGCTGCATCCGGGCAATGCCAGTCGCGTGTACCTGGAGATGGAGAGGGAGTAACGCGGCATGGCCTGGCCCCTCGCAACCAGCGGGAATGTGGCGTTACCGTCTTGCGCGTAGAGTGACCTGATTGCCAGCAGCAGACTGGCTCCACTAGGAACTCCCGGCAATGATCCGACAACGACCGCTTGCCGGGGGATGCAGAACTTGAACGGTCGTGGCTGAATGTCGCACTTCAGTCTTTAACGGTCATCCACGATGACGCTGTCGGCTGTGCAGCGGTTGCTGCCTTTCGCCGCCATGGGCTGAACTCACACTGACCGCCAGCAAGTAGTCATTCGGCATGGGGCGCGGCACCATTTATCCTATTCACTGCTGTGGTAGCCACCGACCGTGGCAGTCAGCGCTTCGTTGGTGACGGCTCATTTCCGGTTCGAAGCGTCGAACTTCGAACCGGACCCTTTTAGAAGCTCGAAGATGTCCGCTGGATGCGGGGCGATTCACTGCGTGTTCGGGGGCGTGACAACTTCAGCGCTCGCACTCAAGACATAAACGGGAGGACAGTGTGCATATTTCGAAGCTGACCCTGGTCAACTACCGCAACTTCGCAAATGCGACGCTGCGGTTCAATAAGGGCGTAAACACGATCATCGGTGAGAACGGCGCCGGCAAGAGCAATGTCTTGAGGGCGATTCGCCTCATGCTGGACGACAGCATGGTCCGGGCGTCATACCGGCTTGACGAATCGGACTTCTTTCGAGGATCCATATCCTGGCGAGGTCAATGGATCATCATCAGCGTCGAATTTGATGAAGTCAGTGCTGATGAGGCGATGCAGGCACTCTTCGTCCACGGAACCGGAGTCGGCCAAGCGGGCGGCGTGGTAGCGCGGGCCACCTATAACCTGATCTTCCGTCCGAACAAGCAGATCAGAGTGAATTTGGCGGCGCTGCCAGACGGTGATGCAGCAGGGATGCGCGCAATTCTTGGTCGCATCACGATTGACGACTACGAAACGTTGTTCACAGGCAAGAGCACTGCGGACTTCTCTGACCCTGTCGTCTACCAGCGCATCGTCGGAGACTTTGGTAACGCAGTGTTCAGTGAGGAAGTCGAGTTTCCGGAGCTCGGCGCTCGCATCCCGGGCACGCTGTCGGTTGCCAAGGAAGTCTCCTTCACGTTCATTCAAGCCCTCCGCGATGTGGTGTCGGAGTTCCATAACAACCGGACCAACCCATTGCTCACCTTGCTGAAGAGCAAAAGCGGCCAGATCGACCCGTTGCAGTTCGCGCCAATCGTGGCGCGTGCCCAGCAGTTGAACGCCGCGATCGAAGGGTTGAATGATGTCCGAACCGTTCGCTCTGACATCGCGCAGACGATCCATGGCGCGGCAGGGCAAACGTACTCACCGGCATTGCTCGCTATCAGGTCTGACCTGCCGGACGAAGCGGACTTACTCTTTCAGTCTCTCAAGCTCTTCGTTGGCGAGTTTGATGCTTCCCATGAGGGCAGCATCCACGAACTCAGTCTTGGCGGCGCAAATCTGATCTTCCTGACGCTGAAGCTGCTCGAATTTCAGTATCAGCATCAGCGTCAGGCGCTCGCCAATTTTCTGCTCATCGAAGAACCCGAGGCGCATCTCCATACGCATGTGCAGAAGACACTCTTCGACCGGATCGGCTACACGGGTGCGCAAATCATCTACTCAACACACTCGACGCACATTTCGGAGGTCAGCAATGTCAAGAACGTCAACATCCTTGGCCGCACCGGCCGGGCTTGCGAGGCCTTTCAGCCGTCTGCTGGCCTCGCTCCGGATCAGGTCGGCAACGTTCAACGCTACCTTGATGCCGTCCGCAGCAACCTGCTGTTCGCCAGGAGCGTACTTTTGGTTGAGGGAGATGCCGAGCAGATTCTTATCCCATTGATGGTCAAGCAGGTGTTGGGCGTCAGCCTGGACGAGCTGGGGGTCAGCCTCATCAACATCGGCAGCACAGGTTTCTCCAACGTCTCCGTTCTGTTCCATGAAACTCGAATCCGCCGACGCTGCTCGATCATCACGGACCTCGACGCTGCGTTTATCGATACGGCTCCAATGCATGGGGACGACGCTGATACGCTGGCTTTCAAGGGCAAGCTGCTTCGCGCAGAGGCCTCTGGGGCGGCACGCAAGGTCACTCTGGATGCCGAAGCGTTGATCAACGCATGGGTTCGCCCGTTCTATGCCGCGAACACGTTCGAGGTGGACTTGGTGGCAGCGGGCAACGTCGAGAAGGTCGTCGCAACCGTCGATGCGGTTTATAGCCAGCCAGCTACGCGAGTTCTCGCGACGTCGCAGCTGAGATCTGGAGATCCAGCTCAGTTTGGAAGACGAGTCCTGACGATGGCCAATCAGGAAGGCAAGGGCTGGTTCGCCATTCGTCTTGGCAAGCTCGTTGACCACAGGACCGTCATCCCTTCCTACATACGCCAGGCGATCGTCTTCGCTCACGGCACCTTTTCCACGGAACTGATCTTCAACATCCTCAAGCATCGGGTAACCGTGAACAACCCTGGCGGAGCTGGAACGCCTCCGGCGCTGCAAGCCTTCTGGATGCGTCTGTTGCAGTACCAGACGGGCGCGATCGACTTCCACACCATTCGTGCAGAAGCTGCCGTCGGGCTGCCGAACGACCAGATCCATGCGTTCTTGGGCGAGCTGCCGTGACGTTCGTTTGGACAGACAAGGAGCTGAATGCAGAACAGTCGGAGGCTGTTCGCGATGAGAGGAACATTCTCCTGTTGGCATGCCCTGGTAGCGGAAAAACCAGGACGCTCACCTACAAGGTCGCTTATGAGCTCTCGCGCCTTGAGAGCAAAAGGAAGTTCGTCGCGGCACTCACGTACACGCACAGAGCGGCGGACGAAATTCATGAGCGTATAGAGGGACTTGGAGTCGATACGTCGCGGCTTTGGATTGGAACCATCCATTCCTTTTGCCTCGAATGGATCTTGAAGCCATACGGCATCTATGAGCCAGAGTTAGCGCAGGGATTCCGCATCATTGATAGCCACGAGCAAGAGAAGGTGCTGGAAGATCTGTGCCGGACCCAGCACGGAATAACGTATTGGGATTGCGACTACTACTTCACCGACCAGGGCTTCGTCCTCGGCTGCAGGGATCAGAGCAAACACGCGCGCCTTCAGGGCATCTTCACGCTGTATTTCCGCCACCTCGCGGACAACAGGCAGATCGATTTTGAGCTGATCTTGTACTACGCCTCGCGCCTCATCCGCAGCCAGCCGCAGATTGCGAAGGTGCTTGCAAATATCTTCGAGTGGGTGTTCATTGATGAGTACCAGGACACCAAACGAATCCAGTACGAGATAGTTGCGGCCATCGTAAGAGCTGGCGCCGAGCGCACCCGACTGTTTGTGGTGGGTGATCCCAACCAGGCGATCTACGGATCGCTTGGCGGATTCGCGATGTCGGTAGCAGAGCTCCGGCAGCTCTGTGGGGTGCACATCGAAGAGCGCGCTCTGACGGAGAACTACCGGTCCAGCGACCGGTTGATCGGGTACTTCTCAAAATTCACCGTTCAAGCGACCACTATTCGAGGGGCTGGGCCGGATCGGGCGTTTAACAGCATCATCAGCTACAACGCCCTCATTGGCCGCGACGATCTCGAGGCGGAGCTCGTACGGCTGATTAGGCTCAGCACCGACAATGGAATCCGTCCAGAGCAGATCTGCGTGTTGGCGCCTTGGTGGATCCTCTTGGCGGGCGTGACGCGACGCTTGGCGGGCGCGCTGCCCGAGTTCCAGTTCGATGGTCCTGGGATGGTCCCGTTCAGCCGGGACCAGGAGAACTTCTGGTATCGGCTGTCGCGCATTGCGTTGACGCAGGCATCGCCTGATCAGCATGTGAGGCGAATGCGTTGGGCGAACGAGCTGATCAGAGATCTCGGCAATGAAGGCCTTGACACGCGCGGACTAACCGCAAAGCAGTTGCTTCGAGAAAGCAACTCGGTACAGCTCGCGGAGACGGATGGCCTACAGTACCTCAGGCTGTATTTCGATGCGCTGATGACGCGGCTCGGGATCGACTGGACATCCCACCGATTACTAAGCGAACACCATAAGGCGTTCTTCGACAGTTCTGCTGCAAAAGTCGAACGGCTTCGCAGGGAAGGAACGCCATACATCGGCGAGATCAATTTCTTTCGCAAGGTGTTCCAACATCGAAGCGGCATCACGGTGAACACGATTCATGGCGTCAAGGGCGCGGAGTTCGATGTTGTGATCGCCTTTGGTTTGCTGCAGGGAATGGTCCCACATTTCAGCGAAGAGGCGGATGCGGATGGAGGCGTCACCAGCGCGAAAAAATTGCTCTACGTCGTGGGCTCTCGGGCTCGAAAGCATCTCTATCTGATTTCGGAACAACAACGCCGTAGAGCCGGGGGCCGCGGCCCTTACCCGGCAACGGATGTACTGATTGAGTACGTGTTCGGCTACGACGTCGTATAGCGTGCCTGTCGCAGATCCCAAAAGACCTTTCGGATATTGAGAGGCAGGTATCGGTGGTCGCTGACATTCAGCCGCCGGATGCCAGCGGCTTCAGACAGTCTCGAGCTGGCATAGCCAAGTCCGCGCCCGCTCCGCAACGGGAGCAGTGATTCAATCAAACCCTCCCATTGACGGCTGCCGGTTGAGTTGCTCACGCGTCTAGCATCCCCGCTACTCAACTTTTACCGCACAGTCGCTCGATACCACTGTCGACTTGTCTGAAATCACAGCGGGAACACCCGGCCCCGTCACAGGTTGGCCAGTCTTGATGCGCACAGCAACGGTCGCGTTCAAAGCAAGGACCTGGGCGACCACGTCCTTCTTGCTGTCAAAACCGTAGGCGGTCACCACGGCCTTGTCCAGAGCATCGTGGGCGTCTCGAAGTGGGTTTTTCCCTGGTAGCGCCAGGGTTTCGTAAAGCGCTCGAAGCCCACCTTTCGCCGTCTTGAGCGCAGTGCTTCGCACGGCTTGGAGATTGCGCGACGCTTCAACCACCGCAGTGACTTTCGTCGCCGTAGGGCTCTGTGGCCAGGGGAAGGTGCCGAAGACGTTGGTCGAGGAATAACGAGGGTCCGACTTCATGTTCGATCGCTTGCTCATGAACCATTCGATGTGCACCTTTGACTGCAGCACACCGAAGCTGTAGTCGTCATCAAAGGCAAACACCTGCAACGCGTCGCCAGGCTTCACCTTCGAGCTCACGAAGAAGAGAATAGGCTTAGAGGTCACCCGGGAGCAAGCAAGGTAGCGGGGGAGCCCCGCAATCGCTTGCAGCAAGTCTGTACGCCGGTATGACAGCTGCCACCACCTCTCCAAGAACTGCACGTGGTGGGAGCGCTCCTCCTCGTCATCCTCCCTCTTCTTGGCCGCCTCCTCACGCTTTGGCAGCACGTTTTGCTTGACCAGCTCCAAGGCCTTGGGGAACTGTTGCGCTGCGAGCAAGTCCCGCTCGCCGAAGTCCAAGATCATGCGGCTGGGCTTGGTGGCGCCACCGAGCACTTCCTTGCCCACAACGTAGGGGCTCAGCAGCTGCGAAGCGTCCGCCTCCTTCGCAATAAGTGCCTGCGCTGCGTCGAGCTTGAGAACAAAGTCTTCGTGACCTGGCGTGACACCCTGGAACGTGCGCTTTGGCCTGGTGTTACAGACAAGTGCAACAGCAGTCTTCGTGTCGGTCTTGTCTGAGAGTGATGAGCTGATGTACGACACCTCTCGCATGTCGAGGTCGTACTCTTTGGCCGCGCGCACCGTGCCTTTGGCACTCTTGGGTTTGCGCAGAGCTCTCTTGGTCTTGAACCACAGCCGCCTTGTCTCTGGTAGCACTGCGTCGTCTTGAGACTTCACCCAGTTGGCGATGGAGACGTGAACGTTGGCGTCGCCAGACCAAGGCTGGTTGTCCACCGCTTCGATTACGGTACCGCTGACCGTCACGTGGTCAAGGCCTCCGACGCGAGACTCGTTGCTGCGGATGTTCTGGGTACCGACAAGACCAGCTCGACCCTGCAGTGGGTCAGCGGGTGTACAGAATGGCAGCGCGTCATGTGTCCGCCTAATCCAGTAGACGCAGAAGTCGGCCATTCCAGGCACCTCGGGGTAGGCACGGCGGATACGTTCTATGTAGGCCTGACCGAGCTCCGGCTTCATCTTCTTCACGCCGAGGAAAGGCGGGTTGCCGATGATGACGTCAGCCGCGGGCCACTCGGACCTGCTCCCCGTATCGGTGATCAAGGCGTCTCGGTGCACTATGTTGCTGTCCAGATTGTCCAAGGGCAGCGCTGACTCCGAGACGTGGAGCTCGTCGATGCTGAGCTTGTGAGCCAACATCATTGTGACCTTGGCGATCTCCACCGCAAACGGATTGACGTCCATGCCGTAGAAGTTGGTCGTCGTCACAAAACCCAGGGTACGCTGATTGACGTCCACCGACTTCGGAAAGCGATCGGCCATGCGGTTGTAGAGCTGTGCCTCAAGGCGCTTAAGCTCACGGTACGCAGTGAAGAGAAAGTTGCCGCTCCCGCACGCCGGGTCAAGCACTCTGAAGGCTTGCATGCGGTGCGCCAACGCCTGCATCTCGGAAAGGGTCTTCGTACCTTCAATAGCTGCTCGCCAGGGCTCGACGATGGTTGGCCCGACGATCTTCATAATGTCAACCGGCAGTGTGAAATGCGCGCCCTGGGCGTGCCGCTCCTCTTTGCCCAGGGAGTGCTCGAACAAGGTGCCGAAGATTTCTGGTCGGACCTTGGACCAATTGAAGTCACAGGCCTCCTTCAGGAGGGAGCGCTCTTCGGCGACCAGTTCGACCCTCGCTGGGTTGGCATACAGGCCTCCGTTGAAGTACGCCACGCCCTTGTATCGGCCGCCCGCGTTGCCTGAGGCACGGTTCATGGCCTCGAACAGTCCGCCCAGAATGTCGTAGGTATCCTCTGGGGACTTGCACTCGTCGAGCAGCCGCTTCACCAGATACTTCTCCAGCAGCCCAATGTCCTCCGCAAAGAAGGCCATGAGGATCTGGAGGATGAACCGCTGAGCCAGGGGGCGCGCGATGCCGCGCCTGACCATCGCGTTGAAGCACTGTGCCAGCTTGTCTGCGGCCTCTCTAGTGACCTCTTCGTGGTGATTGCCGAAGATCGGAGCGACGTCGCCTGGAAAGAGGAAGTTCAGCGCCCCATAGCGGCTCGGGAGGTCAGCAAGCTTGACCATCTCGACCGGCGTGTCCATCTGGGTCTCGAAGTCGTAGACCCAGAACTCATCGAAGTTGCACAGCACTGCATACCTAGGACGGTTGGGCACTAGGTAGGTCCAGTACTCGAAGGCTTGGCGGTAGTGCCTCTTGAGGTCAGCACCCCGCTTCTTCATCTCCACAACAACGCGTGGCTTCCACACCAAGTCTGCGAAGGACGTGCCGCCGGTGTCGTTCTTCTTGACGCGCTCCTCACACGATGCGCCTGCTTCGAGCAAGCCCTTATGGCCAAAGGCTTGGAAGAGGTAGTTCAAGTAGATCTGAGCTTCACCCTTCTCATCGCCCTTGATGTGTCCGGCTACCCAAACGACGAACTCTTCGAGCTTCTTAGTCTTTTCGCTCATGTGCGTTTGCTCCCTAAGCTTTACATGCTCGCAGAATCCTAAACGAACTACCGACCTGCCAGCCTACCTAAACGTCGGCAAGCGAATCGTTAGATACCGCTCAGACGGGATACCTCGAACTACTCAGATCAGTCTGAAGCGGGCGCTATGCCAGCCTTGCAACCAAACGGCAGAGGCCGTGCAGCACGAGCAATCCGCGCCGCGAGGTCAGTTGGCCTCGATGACTTTCCAGGCTTCGCGCTTGCCCATGCTCATGGCTGCAAAGTAGCGTTCGAGCATCGAGGCGCGGGGGGTCACCTGACCGGATTCCCACTTCCACAAGCTGAGGGAGGAGATGCCAAGCAGCCGCGCCATCTGCGCCTGACTCATCCCCAGCGCCAGGCGCTTCGCCTTCAGCCGATCGGCATTGAAGCTTCGCTTGCGCCCTGGTCGGCCCGTGGCTTTCTGCTCCACAACGACCGGTGCGGCACGGTTCACCGCCTTCTGCGCCAAGCGCAGCTGCGTGCCGAGTTCTTTGGCGGTCCGTTTCAGTGAGGCGATTTCAGACCGGTGGGCTGTGACGGCCTTGCGAAGCGCAGCAATGTCCTCACGGACCTCCTTGCGAGCGATGCGCGAAATCTCTTGCTTGAGGGTTTGGGCGAGGTTGGGCATGCGCCGATGGTACTCAACCAGCCCAATCGAGGGGGAAGGAATTCAAAGTGAACCGCCCCGGCTTTCGTGGAGGCCGGTTGGTTTAAGTCAGACCTCCGCCATG
>VFQN01000881.1_pt1 | contig 53708 bp, 65 predicted proteins | sample 3512371 | NCBI WGS metagenome assembly VFQN01 (sample SAMN10412370, study PRJNA504923) | tailings metagenome | isolation source: Replicate 2 from Balatoc abandoned mine | place: Philippines: Itogon, Benguet | collected 2017-08-28
GACCTAAGCCCCTAGTGGGGCCCCTCGATCCACCTACGAGCCCCATAACCAGGTCTTCCCTACGAGCGCTTCCCCGGCGCCCGGGGAGGTCAGTCCGCTGCCTCCTGCGCGTCAAAGACCACCGGTTGCGCTACCCTGAGCCGCCCATCCACCACCGACAGCACGGGGTGGTTGCAGCTGTGTTGTACCTGACACTGCGGGCCTCAGTGACGCCCTTGGCCAGCGAATAGAGTGCAGGCATACTCATGGTTATCGGGTACTGAGTTCATAGGCCAGACACTGTAGACATACGGTAAGGACCTGCCCCGTCGCCCACAATCAAGTAGCACGGCGCTCAGCAGGGCAGCAGGCTCGTCAGCCCGGCATGTGCGATGACATGTGGCAACGCCCGGACAGCACTGGTCACATTTGGGTGCCTTGCAATACGCCTACATCCCACAGCTTGCCGCAACTGACCACACTCACTCCCCTACTCATTTGGGTCGAAGCAACGTGAGGTAGACGGCCCAAGGGGCGCCTCAGCACAGCACGGCACGGAGATCACGCTGTGTCCCAGGCCTTGGTCCCTCCAATGCGCCTGCGTCGCACATCGCTGGCTGCTAATAATCAAAATTGTATGTACATGACCACCACACGTTCCATTGGCGTAAAGCCGAATTACGACGAACCAAGTCGGAACCGAGCGCAGTGCACACGATAGTAGCACAGCTGCTATACAAGGCAAACGCAAAAGTTACATGTTATATTACGCAGCGTTGCACCGAATAATAAGGGTGCGAACTCTCTTTTGGGTCGAGGGCTTCGGGCTCCGGGGCCGTCTGTAACCTTGAGGCCGCGATCAGCAAGCGACAGCTGCACTTGAATCATCAACATGTATGAAGAGGTGCGTAGGGCTTCTGGTCCGGCGTATAATCCTCACAATTAGCTGGACCGGCGCACAAACCATCCAGTTGTTGCCGATGCCTCCGCGCCGTGCCGCCGCGCTCCACGTAACAAGCCCCATCCTTTCTAGCATCGATGACGTAGCCAAGTATCCTGCATCAACGCACGCATAAGGCCTTACAGGCGTGAACATACGCAAACCAGTTTTCGCTTCCCTCCAACCGTTGCGTCTCTCATACCCGCCGGGCCCCCCTCTCTCCCGGCCCTCCCCACCCACCCCATTCCAGTTCGACGCCGCTCGGGCCGACAAGGAGCTACTCCTGGTGCCCTACACCCTGCGCTACATTTACCTGCGGCGCCGCAATGTGTTGGACTTTCTGGCCATCCAGCGTGCGCTGCAGGAGTCGGGCGTGAAGCTGTACGGCTGTGCCGTGGCGGGGGCCTTTGTGGTGGTGGAGGACCACGAGGCGGCGCCGCGCGACCCCCGGCGGCCCGCGAGCGCGCAGCAGCAGCGCCGCTGCGTGCGCAAGGGCCGCCTGGTCATCGCTGCCGAGGGTGTGTCGCGTGTTGTGGTGTGGGGTGGCGTGGGGTGGTGTGGGTTTGTGTTGTGTGGCGTGGGTGCTTCGTCGTGGGTTTAGTGGGACGCAGCCGTAGAGGAGCACTGTGGACGGAAAGGGCCCTCGCTGCAAAGCATCCTCCAGCGGCAGGTTACAAGTGATGTGCTCTCAACTGCATCGTGTCGCACGCGTGAGCAGGGTGCAACGCATCTTGTACCGGCACGTGCTTCGGGCGATGCGTTACAAGTCGCCTGTAGTGCATCACTCAGCACAGGCGCACGCACGACACTTCGTTAACGTTGGCTAAAATCCCACACAGCCCGTATACCATATCCACGTGCCATACGGTTCCGCCCAACGCTGTACCACGCCCCGTTACGACTATGCACTGTATCCCATTGAAGGCTACCCTCCCCCCTGCTCTGCTACCCTGCTCCACAGCTTCCGCAACCTCCGCAAACCATCACGTCAGGCCCCGAGCGATATTGTCCACTCCCCACTCCCAATCCCTTGGCCCAATCGCCGCAGGTCCCGACAACGACCAGCGGCTGGTGCTGTGGGAGGCGTGGGACCCCAGCCTGCAGGGCCGCGCGCTGCAGTCCACCACGTGTCCCGGCCTGGTGGCGGTGCCGCTCAGCTGCCTGTGCGACCTGAGGAGCGAGGAGGCAGACCCGGATGAGGAGGACGGCGCAGGGGGGCAGCAGCAGGGGCAGGGTTTGGCGCAGGAGAAGGATTTTTTAACGGACGACGACTGGGATGACATCGTTTGTGAGTTGTGCCTTATGCACCGGCGCAACAACGCGGGGCCGAGCCATGGGGCCCGGCTCCTGGCTCATTGGGTGGGTCGGGGTGGGGCGGGCGGGCAGGCAGGCGGCTTGGGCGGGTGGCTGGGAGGGCTTGACCAGGGCGTGGGCGGTATTGCGGGGTTTCTCGTATGTGACTCCATAGGGTGGTGCGTCTGCGTTGCCCATACTGGATCCGAGCATGCGCGCATGCCACAACGGGCGGAACCTGAAACGCAGAGCCTGCACAAGATTGCAGAAGTTTGTGATCTGGGCACCACCGGTCAGCTCCGGCCTGTTACTTTCGGTCCATGTTGTAGTGAAGTCCTTGACCCACTCAAGGCTTTGCTGCACGCGCTGCACCGCTCTTAGTTGCCATGGCCGTCGACGCGTTCACAAACGGGGACGGCCCTTCCGCGACAATCTGGCACTGGTTCGAGCAGCCTGAAACCCCTGTTGAGCCCACTCACTGTGCAAACTCAGCAGCTGACCCTTGCCCTAACGGTGTGCAATGGCATCTATGCGCAATGCAGTTAATTGCAACGGCCGAGACTCTGTCGAGGCTGCGCCGCGTACGCCACCTGGTCATCACGTGCGAGGCAGACCGGCTGGCGGCGGTGGTGAGTGGTGAGGTGTTGAGGTTGCTGGTACAATGAGAGTGACGAACCCGGCAGAAGCGTGGTGTAACTGGCGTAACTGGCGTGTACCTGTGGAGCTCAGTAGTGGCCGTTGACAACAAGCTTCCCAAGGCGGTAATTGCAAGCGACATAACGCGCTCAGGAGGCATGGCCGTGCAGCTGTTGCAGGTGTAGCATGTCCAAGTCAGGGTTTACCCTTCAACCCTTAGCGCATTACCCCTTACATGGCCTTACACGTGTTTCTGCAACGCGGTCACTACACGCCCGACTCCCTGGCAGCCGCTGACGGAGCTTGTGAGCCGTGTATGTCCGACTGACCGTTCGTACCGATACCTGCCCTACCCGCCAGAGCCTCGAGGACGACCCCCATCTGTACGACACCGTACAGCACAACCGCTCCATGCTGGCCCGGCAGCTGGTGGACACGCACTGGACCAACGGCGACCGCCAGAACATTGAGGACGAGCTGGCCGAGCACAACGACATGCTGTACAACATGCAGGTGGGTGCCGTACTGCCATGATCTGGTACGGCAAAGTTGCCTCATCGCTATCTATTCCGGAGTCTGCCTGGCGATAAAACCGTGCGTGTCTTCATGTGTTGCGCTGTGCTGCTCCAGTCCTCGACACGGTGGAAAGGTGGCCTGTCGGAGGAAGGTGCTGGTAGCTGCACGCCTGCCAGATGGCGCAATCACATGTGTAGTTCTTCACACTGACATCTTGCTTTTTGCTCAATTGAACTGCAGGCCGAGCGCTGGGCCGAGCGCCTGGGGCAGCTGGTCGACCGGCCCTTCCCACAGCTTCAGCATGGCACGTCCCTGTCCAGGTGCGGAGTCATTCAGCGGGGTCCATGCGGCCTGTTGGCTGGGTGACGACCCTAAAGCTCATACCGGCATGTGCTCTATGATGTCCCTTGGCTGCTTGATTGCAGTTGTCTGGCTTACTAGCCTCTACCCCCCGCCTGTACCCTGTCCCGCCTTGAAACGCCTTGAGCGCTACGGGTGGGCGGTACCAGTAACCCCCACCCCTGCCACGCCCCATCACTTAGAAAAGTGACCTCGTGACACTCGAGCCCACCACAGCGGACCTCTGAGTGGGCCACACGTCTCCTCATCATTACAGCACTTGGTGTAACATGTGCGCAACATATCAAGCAGCTATTATTGCGCTTGTGTGCTCATGCTCTTGCTGCGCAGCCACCGGCTGCTGGTGGTGAGCACCGGCAGCCTGGAGGAGGCCAGCCGCTCCATGAGCCGCGACCCGGAGCGCGTCAAGCGCGAGCTTGCCATCCTGGACAGCCTGCAACCCGTGAGGGCCAAGAGATCGGCTGACCGCCAGGCGGAGGCGCAGTGCGCCGGGGCCAGGGGGCTGCTCCCGGAGCGCCAGGGTGCCGGGGAGGGTTCGGGAGCCCCAGCCGGCACTGGAGCGGGAGCAAGGGCGGCGTCGGGGGGACCGCAGCTGCAGAAGGACGGGGGGCAGGGGCCGGAGCAGCAGGACTTAGAGGAGGGCGAGTTGGGTGGAGGCGACCAGGGGCCGGGGGGAAGCAGGCTGTTTGCTAGAGGTGGTGAGGCGGGCTCATCGGGCGGGCAAGGCGCTGGCCTTGGGGCTGGTGAGGCTGGTGGTGCTGCCGGGACTGCTGGAGGCGTTCCGATGGCGGCAGATGGCTCAGAGGGTGCGACCCATGCCTACCGGCAGGCATCCGCAGCTGCCGCTGCTGCCGCAGGCCGGGTTGGAGGGGAGGCTGCCGGCCCCGCGGCGGCCCTACACAGGGACGTGGAAAGGCAGCGACAGCAGCAGGAGCAACAGCAGGAGCCGCACGCCTCTGAGCACAGGACACCTGCGCACTCGCGGGACGGGAGCGGCAGCGCAGAGGCCTCCGTGGGCTCCCCTGTGCCCTCGTCCTCGCAGCGCCCCTCGCTGGATGCCCGCTCCCAGCCCCGCCACCCACTGCAGGGCCACCACGCCAGCCACCAGCATCAGGGCCAACACCAAGACCCACACGTGCAGGAGCGCGACCACCAGAACCAGGAGCACATCCAACGGCAAGGTCAGCACCGGCAGCAGCCGTCGCAGTCGCGAGACTCACAGGACGAGCCCTCCGTGTGGGGCCCGCCGCCGCCGCCGCAGCACACCGGCGGCCCTGCCGCCTCTCATAGCCTCAGCTTCCCGCGCCCGCACTTACAGCACCCCGGCTGCCCGCAGCTGCGCCGCCCGGGCCAGCATGACGACAACGACGCAGTGTCGGAGCGCAGCGCTCTTGGGACGGCGAGCGGAATGGCGGGCGGTTGGGGGCCGGCAGGGGGTGCACATGGGAGGGCAGGTGCTGGTGGTGCAGCGCAGCAGGGCGACGTGGGCAACTCGGAGGACGGCACGGAAGTGGGGTCGCGGTTGCGGGTGCTGCTGGTGCCTGGTGTGACGCTGGCACCCAAGCCAGAGCCCGTGGAAAAGGGTGCTGTGGGGGTCGTGGCCCCACCGCCACCGCCGCCGCCACGGCCTCCGCCTGTCTCTGCGGGCGCATCTGGAGCGGAAAGGAGCAGCGCGGGCGCAGCTGCTGTTGGCAACGCAAGTGCGCTTGGATCCCCCGGTGCAGCTGCGGAAACTACGCCAGGTGCGGGGCCCAGCCCCTGCCACGTCAAGCCAGAGCCGCAGGCGGCGGGGCCGCCGGGTCCGGTGCTCGGCGTGCATTCGGGCATGTCTCCGACTTCAACCCCGGATCCCACACGTAGCGCCGCCGCGGCCACTGCTCCTGACGGTAGGGGCAGTCACAGAAGCGGCCGCAGCAGCAACCCTGACCGGGACCCGAGGACGGCCAGAACGCCGCCCGCCACTGGCACCATGCCGTACATCAAGCCAGAGCCAGTAGGTGAGCAGGGTCGCCCGGGGCCAGCGCCAGGGTTGGTGCAAGGCAGCCCGGTCAGCCATGCAGGCAACACCGCATCAGCCAATGCCAATGCTGCCGCCGCTGTTGCCTTCGCTGCTGCTGCTACTGCTACCGCAGCTGCGGCGGCGGCGGAGGGCATCCGGCCCGGCCCGAGCGGGGGCACTGCACCTCCGCCCCAGGCAGCTGCACCTGTCAAGGCCGAGCATCACAGTGACGCGGGGGCGGGCGACGCGCGACCTGGCCCACAGCTTCCACCTCGCGGCAGTGCACCCGGTGCGCAGGGGATGCAGGCTGGGCCGCAGGAGCAGCAGCAGGGTGGCGGCGCCCGGGCTGCTCGGCGGGTTGGGGGCGGATGGACACGTGTCGGGGCTGTAAACCTTGGCGGCCGGGGGTCCTCCGATGGGGGTGGTGGCAGTGCAGGTGGCGCGGACGCGGGCGGGTCTGCTGCGCTCAAGACCGTCGACGGCTATAACGCCGCCGGGAGAAACGAGGTGCAACAGGAGCAGGGGCAGGGGCAGGCGCAGGGGCGCGGCCAGGGGCAGGCGCAGGCGCAGGTGGTGCCCAAGCAGGAGCCGGACGCCACGAATGCACACGGAACGGCGGGCGCCAGGCGCACCGGCCGAGGCCTGCAGATTAACATCCCGCGGGCGGCTCCCGGCAGGCAATCAAGCGGCAGAGGCGGAGTCGGTGGAGGGACTTGGGGTGCAGACCAGAGCTTGCCTCCGCTGGGGCCCTCCCCGGAGCCTTCACCTGCGGTAGCGGGGACGCCCGGCGCTAGTCCACCAGCCGCCGCCAGTACTCCCGTCGCCCCCGACGCTGCCACTGGCGCGGTCGGCGCCGCCAGCCCCCTTCACGTGGCAGCCGGGTTGGAGCCCGCGGGTGTGGCGGCAGGCGTGGCGGCGGGCCCGCTCGCGGGTCCCGGCGAGCATCAGCCGCCGCACGCTGCACCTCAGCGGCCGCCAGGGCCCGGGGCACACGCAGTGGCGCGGCTGCAGGTGCCCACGGGTGCGCCGCCAGCTGCTGTCCCGGGGCACGTGGCGAAGCAGGAGCAGCTCGGGGACGGAGCTGCTCCCGGCCCGGTGGGTGCGCCGCCAGGGCATGCTGGTGGGTCGGGTCCCAGGGGCGACCCGCGGCTGCTGCTGGGCAGGAGGGACCCGCGGGTCAAGGTGGAGGTGGGGCAGGGGGCGGCAGCGGGACCCGCGGCAGGGCTTCGGCCCGCTCAGCAGCAGCCGTCGCAGCTGGCTGTTGGTGCTGCCCCGCCAGCCGCCCCCGCACCTGCTGCCTCCGATGTCACCACAGCCGTGTCCCCCGCTGGTGCAAGCTTAGCTGGCAGGCCCCATGCGGGCACAGCTGCTGCTGCTGCTGCTGCTGCTGGCCATGCAGCGCCCGCATCGTCCACCTCCATCGCAGAGGCCTCCCTTGCTCAGTCAGCCGGTGCTCGCACCGCGCCTGCCCGCGCCCCGCCTACCGGCGCGGCCCTCGTCGCACATCACCCCACCACATCTACCGCAACCACTACAGCCTCCCCAGCCGGTCATGCAGGAGCTCAGCCACCGCAGCCGCCACCGCCCCCCGAGCAACCCCAACAGCGGCAATACGTGCGAACCCAGCACCAGCAGCAGCCTCATGCCGAGGGTGCTCCTGGGCTCTCTTCACCGGCTCGTGCATCATGCACTTCTCCCGCACCTACTGGAGGTGCGGGCCCCAGCGCCCCGCCTGCGCCTCCGTCCCCCATCGGGGCAGCTGCGGCACAGTCCACAATCGCCCCTCCGCCCCCACCAGCCCCGCCCTTGGTCCTCCCGGCCCACACCGCGCCTGCCACACCGCCGCCCCCTCCACGGCCGGCGGCAGGCCATGCTCCTGCGGTGCCACGGCACTCCCAGTTGTCACTGCCTCCACCTCCACCGTGCGACCCGCTCGCTGAGCCTCCACAGCACCTGCAGCGTACCGCTGGGCTGGCTGCCTCGTTGCGAGCGCACCAGCAGCAGCAGCCTGCCAGCCAGCACGTCCCACAGTACGCTGCACGCCGCCAGCCGTCACAGCCCGCCTCCGAAACGGTTGGCGACCCGTACGACACTGAGCCGTCCGGCTCCGTACAGCTCGGCAAGCGGAGGTACGACGGCGGCGACGGCGGCTCCAGGGGGAAATACACCAGCGGCAGGGGCATGGACTACGGCAGGGGCAACGGCAGCGGCAGCGGGAACGGCCACGGCCACGGCAGCAGCAGCGGAAGCAGCCGTGATCATGGCTACAGGGATGCCAGGGAGAGAGACGCCAGGCAGGCCAGGGGGTACGGCCGCATGAGCCGCAGCAGGAGCCGCAGCAGAAGCCCTGAGCGGCGAGGAGGCCGTGATCGCCACGGCGGACGTGATGGCGGCTACCGGGGCTATGAGTCTGGGGAGGGAGGGCTTGCGGCGGGTTACCACGACAGCAGGACATGGGCCAGGGGGCAGCGGGGCGGCTGGGGCAGCCGGGAGCGGGAGCAACAGCAGCGGCAGGGGGAGAGCGGCGGGCGCGACGGGGGGAGCATGAACAGCAGCGGTGCAAGGCAGCAGGCGGGGTCGCGAGCGGGTGCTAGTGCGGCCGGGCAGGTTGGCAGGCCGCCTGCCGACTACGACAGAATCGCCAAAATGGCGCAGGAGTACGTGGTGTCTGGGGGCGTCAGCCAGGCGCAGAAAACCCGCAGGTACGAGACGGCAGCGGTGCTGCACGTTCTGCGGACGGGTGCCGAGCAGGTGAGCGGGCAGACGAGGTGCGGGGGTGTGGACGTTGTGCTGGGCCCTGGAAGGACCCTGTTTAGGTGGGACGTTAGGACCATGGGACGTTAGGACCGCCGTGTGAAAGCTCAAAACCGTCTGCCGTAAGCTGCATCTGGCTGGTCCTTGGAAGGCAGCACAGGCAGGGCTCGTACGCGGCCCCGCTCCCAGCGGCCGCAAAGCAGGCACGCATCTAAGACCGGGGCCCTCATATGTACGTCCCAACTACTGGCCATATTTACTTGGCACGTGCGCTGCTCCTCTTAGGCGCTGCTGCTGGGCGCCCTTAGTGCATGACCGTGGCTGTGCGTTTTGACACTGTTCTGCGCAAGGGGTGACGGTGACTCTGCAGGTGTGATGACCTATACCGGGTAGTGCACTTTTGCAGGTGAAAGAATTTCCAGGCGGGCACGGCGGAACCACCATCTACAGACAAACAACGGTTTGAGGCCAGTGTACCGGTATGTGCCTTTATGTTACAATTCTGCAGGCACCTCTGGCGGACGTCATATCCAAGGTGCCGATGCCAAGGGAGGTCCGGCAAATGCATGGCAACGAGAGGGAGTACTGGAGTGGTGAGTCCAGCCTGGCGAGCCTGCAGACGGGAGCCAACGGTGAGCAGCTGCTCATGCTTCACAAGGACTGGAGGGATGAGCTGGCTTGATGACGAGGAGGTTTCATGCTGCAAGGTTGTGGGGTCGGACGACAGTTCTTGCTGCACAAGGCGGTGAGGTTGCTAGCGAGTTACCGTCGCACGCTGCCTGCGCGGAACGAATGTACCTGCGTGCTCGGTCTACGGCTACTCGATACAGGTGCTAGCTGACTGTGCTGAGCAGCAGGAGCCTTGTGGTCCAGCGAACGCCCAATGTACCGTAGGGGCCCACACGCGTGGCCCTTCATTTTCTCGGTTCGTATGCAGCCTTGTACAGGCGTGTTGTAGCGTAGTATTCATCGCATTGATGTGATTGTGGTTGTGTTGAGTGCACGCCACGAGGGAGTCAACGTGCCCGGCGCGGTGCATACTGCGAGGTCCCTGCCTGTCGTGTCACGACGTCCATTTGCAAGTCCGGACCTCAACCGCCCTGTATTGAACTTTTGATTTTGTTGACCACAACAGTGTAAGCTGCTGGGCGCTTCACGGTACATCCAGTACGGGACTTTTGGAGGGAATCCCCCCTTTGGGTCGTCACATCAAAGTAAACACACAGCCTGTTGCATCAACGTTACCTAAGATACACATAGGTTAGCTTATTGAGTCGTGATATTAGGCGTAGTGCAAGACCAGACTTTGCCTCTTCGCTTTGCCAGAATGCGTTCTTGAGGTGACCCGCCTTGCAGCCCTGGGCTGCAGTATTCATTCAATGGCTGCGAACGATATGCTGAGCCTGGTAAGCTTGTCAATCCTTTCAAGTCACAGTCAGCTCGTGCGTCCCATGGACGATTAGTGACAGGATGGCAACCAGTACTCAACCAGCTCACATGCTCAATGCGCACAGGCACGGCTTCCATATCAAATAGCCCAGCTTGGTCTCCGAGTTTGGCGACAAGAAGAAACTGTGGGGACGGCGGTAGGTGGAGCAAATTGGCGCGGAGCTCACCCCCAGGCCTAGAGGCGCCGCTGCTTACTTCAAGGCGCAAACTCGATTTCGGTCTTTATTTACCAATCAGCAATTAAATGTGGCTGTGCTAGCTTAAGGCCACGTTTCTGCACTTCCGATAAATGGGCGGGAATTGTCCCCCTCCTTATGCAGCTTCAACGCCTGGGCCTTAGCACATTGGAGCGGAGGAATGGACCGCTTTTATGGTTTCATGTGCGCTCCTCAGGTAAATTTGTTGCTGGCTCTCTCCGGACCTGCCCTACGAGCCTGCCGCCTTGCCTGTCTGCATCAGTCTGAGCTCCTGTTGATTAACATGCTTGCTGAAAACATATGCAGGAGAGTGCGCAACGGCCCTTCCAATAGTCTTGCGCAGTCTACAGGTGGGTCAGCGCGACACATGATGAGCATTTCACGCCTGGGTTGGCCAACATCTTATTGCACAATGTATGCAAAATTGGCTGGGCTTGCGCAGCAAGGGGACGGCCTACCAAACCCTCGACAACATTTGCATGGCTGGACAATTTCCGACCGCTGTGTGTTGCGACGTGCCGTCTCCCTCCAGGAGTACAACGAGAAAGTAACCCTGCTTTTGACGACAACATGCGTGGAGCTCTACCGCATGCTACTGGACTCGCTGCCTCCTCGGGTAGGGAAAGAGGGGGATGGGAGGCACAGGGGGGCACAGTCAGTTGGACGACCCCAAGAGGCAACCTCGTCAGCCAATACATATACCCTGTTGGCCTGCAGTACGCGCAGACAGTGGCGATTAACGATGGTTCCTCCTCACATGCTAATACAGGTGGTGGTGCAGCTGGTCCCACTGGAAAACCCAGTCACTGTGGGAGCTTTTCTGAAGCGATGGCGGCCTCAGGTCGGCATCTTCCTGGTGAGTTCCGCAATATCTTTCTGCGTTACACTCCTGTAGGCTCCCTTGTGCTTCACCACCCTCGTCGTCTCAACTTCTGTGTGTCCCAACACGGCCTCAGGGCAGCATGACGACGTACAGCCCGCCTGGACGCGCGGGTCTTGTATGCTGTGTTGTGACCACCACTATGCCCAACTTCAACCCACACCTTTTGATGTCACTCCTCTCCACTGCTTTTCTTCAACCGCTATCAGGAGACGCCCTTCCACGCGGAGCTAGCGCTGCAGGCCGCCGGCAGCGGTGTGCGGCTGGCGCTGCTGAACGCGCACATGCCCGGGGAGGAGGTAATGGCGCACCACGCGGCCCACTCGAGCCGCAACCAGCTCAAGAAGGTGCTCGGAAGCTATGGGCTGATCGTCCCGCGCTCGGATGTGGTGGGTTTTCGGGGGAGCACATGGGTGTCTGGGGCACAAGGAGTGTGTGCGCTGTGGGACCCTCGTGGTGGGCAGGTTTCGGGGGAGGAAGGTCTGAGCGCTGGCACGGCCGGGTTGCCTCCACGCAATGACCTGGTGTTTACGTTACTCCCCGCACTGTCATGACATGTCGGTAACCCAACGCATTACGCTGAATGTCCTCCCTCTGCTCAGGACGTTGCTCGGTTCCGCATCTTCGGCGCCACGCTGGGCCAGATGCCCGGCTGGTCCACCGACCTGCAGCAGGCGTCGGAGCTGGGCTCGTGTGCGTGGAAGCTGCAGCACAAGCAGCCGCGCAAGCTGGGCCGAGCCCTCATGAAGGGTAGGTTCAAAGCGGCACCTGGAACTGAACTAGTAGCCGGCAGGTGCCTTACGCTGAGATAGCATCAGCCGTGCAAACCGGCATCCCCAAACAAAATCTTCTCCGTGCAGTCAGTGGCGACGGTTGGGACCTGTAACACACATGTCTTTGGCACTGCAGGCCTGGCCAAGCGGCAGCTGTGGCTGGCATCCCACACAACGCCCGGGGAGGAGGCGCTGGTGGCGCGGGTGCACGCGGCGCTGCGCCGGCGGCACCCCGACCTGCTCACCCTGCTGGCGCCCGCAGCAAGCCCAGACGCGGGCATGGGCGCGGGTGCTGGTGCTGGCAGCATGGCTTCCAGTGACCCACGGGTCGTTGCGCGCAAGGTGGCGGCGGCGGCGCGCGGGGTGCGTGTGGAGCTGCTCAGCGACGTGGTCGCGCTACCGCACCGTGAGTGGTTGGGACAGCACGGTATCTGCTTGCTGAGGTGGGGTCTAGGCTCTAGGGTCGTGTTGCTTAGCCCTGCAAGCAAGACGAATCTCATGATGTGAAGCGCTCCTGGTGCAAGGGCTTGCATGCAGATTGGTGCTTGGAGGGCATGCGCAGACAGGTAGAGAGCCTTCAGCTCGCAATGAAACGTCCTCACAGCATGTGCACGGTGCTCTACAGGCCTGTCTCACGACGTTGACGTGCTGCTGCTGGACGACCTGGAGGCCCTCACCGCCCTGCACTCCGTGTGCGAGGTGGTGCTGGTGGGCGGCTCCCTGCTGCCCTCCCCGGCGGAGGATGGCAGCAGCTCCCCTGCGCCCGCGGCCGTGGCGGGCTGCGCCATCCTCATGGGGCCCTACGGTGGCAGGCAGCTCACCATGGCCTCGGAGCTCAACCACGCAGCTCTGGTTGCCTCCGAGGAGGCAGCTGCTGCCGTGTCCAGCACCGTTGCTGCGCTGCTGAACCACAGCGGTCTGGGCGGGGAGGCGACGCCCGGGCCGGCGAGCAGGCGCGACAGCGCGGACCGTGCGGCGACGCACGACGGGGCACACTACAGCCACGGGGGTTACGCGGGCGGCATGAGGATTTCGGCCGCAGGGCTTTCGGACGGGTGGGGCAGGGCATCGCCGGACGGCAGCGGCAGCCTGGGGCACAGCGGTTGGCAGAGGTTGGCGGCGGAGGCGCTGAACCCAGCAGTGTCCAGGTAAGCAACATACCTATGACGCAGATATCACTGAAAGTGCGCGAATATGAGCTAGTCAGTAACACGTGCACTACGCTTTACCTGGATCAGTACACGACACCCAATGCGTTCTCACTGACCCCCTTGCACATCCCACTGATGCGTGTTTGCAGGCCCGTCACGGCGCCTCCCACCTTTCCCGAGCGCATGCACGGCCTCTCCGGCGGCACGCCGCCACGTTTCAACCTATTCGACGCCACGCCGTTGCCGCCCCTGGGCCCCGAGTGCAGCGTGCGCAGCGTCGGCTCGGCCGCCACGGGGGGCGACGCCTCCCGCGTGCTCCCCAGCAGCAGCCTTCGCTCCCGCACGCCAGTGGACCGCTTCCGTTGGGTGCCTGGCAGCGCTGAGTCGCGCGGGTTCGGCTACTGCGCCTGGAGCAGCGGCGACGAGGCAGAGGAGCAGGATGACGAGGCGGATGACGAGGAGGAGGAGGAGGAGGAGCGCGACCGGCTGAGCGATGTGGTCGAGGTGCATGGGGCTGCAGCCGGTGCCCGGGATGACTTGGCCGTCGGGCGCTACAAGGCCAACAGGAGCAAGGTGAGCGTGCACCGGCATGGTATGCGTTAGTTCCTTACTAGTTCTCCAGCGGTCATATTGTGAGCCGTCGGTTGTGCACACGCTGTCTTGGCGTTCAGCAAAGCAGCCCACCTAACAAGAATTGTTCACATGCTTCTCGCAGGATCTGACCAGGTCGCCCAGCGGCGTGCTGCAGGCCGAGAGCAGCTGCGAGAGCAGCATCTACGGCCGCTTCCGGCAAAGCGGCGTCAGCATAGACGGCACCGGCAGCGCCGCGCCTTCCCGCGCCGGCTGCTCCGCGCCCCAGGTGCTCATCCTGCCCTGCGGCACCGCCTACGCCTCCTCCTCGCCCTCACCAGACGGCCGCAGCCCATCCGGCGGTCCTAGCGGCAGCATGCCCGCGCCATGGGCCGACCACCACCACTCCAACCACCAGCAGCACGACCAGCAGCGGCACCAGTACCCGGTCCTGGGGCCGCAGCACCAGCGGGCCTCCGCGTCAGGCGATGTCTCCGACACCGACAGCGTCTTGTTCCAGGACGCCGAGGACGACGGCAGCATGGTCATCAGCAGCAGCGCCGTGTCGCCCGTTGCGCCCTCCGCCTCCGCGCCTGCCGAAGAGGAGGACCTGCAGCCGCTGCCCTCTCCCGCCTCCGACTGGCAGCTCCCCAAGGCCAACGGCGTCGCAGAGGAGGGCCCCTCCGGCTCCGGCCCAGCGCATGATGAGGCGGACGACGAGACCTGGCTGCAGCCGCCGCCGCTGCACGCGCTGTCCTCTGCGGGGCAGCGCTCCAGCCCCGTCCCTACCGGCGCTCGCGACAGCAACTCCTCCGTATCCAGTGCAGCCGGGCCCTTCAGCCGCACCCAAGGCCGTCGTGCCGCCGCCGCCGTAGAAGCCGCCAACCGCCACAACGACGACGACAACGACGTTGACTGGGCCGACGACCGCCGCCGCCGCGGCGGTGACGCCGCCCCGATCCCCCTGCCTATCCTGGGGAGCTCCCTCCCTGAGTCCTCCATGCTGCTGCCGCAGCCCTTCGGCTCCGTCGGCGCTCTGCCGTTCATGAGCAGCGGCAGCGAGGGTGGCGTGCCCGCGCCCCGCTTCGCGTCGGCACCTGCTGGTGCCCTGCACCGCCTACAGGACGGCAGCACGCTGAGCGCACTGGACAGCTGCATGTCCGACTACAGCCTCGCCATGCTGCTGCCGGCGCATGGCAGTCGCGAGGGCTCGGCCGACAGCCCCAACGCGGATGGAGCCTCCCCCACCAGCTCCACGCCTGGGTCCACCGTGCCTTCGTGGAATTGGCAGCAGATGGACGACGCCGAGGCCTCCCGGCGCTCCTCGCTCGATATCTTCCTGTACCAGTCCACCGGGCGGTCCCCGTCTGCGTTCTCAGGGCGGCAAGTAACAGCTGCAGCTGGACGGCACAGCATGCCGCATGTTGGCGGCACCACCGGCAGGCCGCCCCTGCCTCCCATGCCGCCGCTCCCGCGGCCGCGGGATGCAGGACTCGGCATAGTGAGCCCTGTGGGCCCCCCGGCCGCCGCGGGGACCAGCATCCTCGCTGCTGCTGCAAATGCTGTCAGCAATGCAGTAACAACGCAGCCGTCGCAGCCGGCTGAGGCCAACAAGGCAGCCAACGGTGGTAAGAGCGCTTCATCTCGACTGTCCCGCGCCAAGTCCGACAGCTCCACCGGCGAGTTTGAGTTTCCTGACGGCGGCAGTGACGACGACTCCAACTCGGGCTCTCCGACCCTGCTCGCCCCACCATCTCTCAACCACTCCTCATCCCTCACCACCGGCTGCAACTCCCCCTCCCAGACCAACGACCACGCAACCGCCAGCTCCACCGCTACCTCCACCCCTGCTGCAGCTGCCGCAGCTGCTGCTGCTGATGTTGCCCAGCCCGCACCCGAGCATGCCCATCCGGACGGAACGCTGCTCCTTACGCGCCCTGCAACCGCCCCTGCCGACGCCACCACCCGCAGCTTCGGAGCCACCGTGAAGTTCCAGAGCCCTGACACCACCACCGCCTCCAGCCCCGAGCAGTCCCCTACAGATGCCCCTACCGGCAACACGGGCACCCCCAGCTACTCCTCCAGCGGCAGCCCCGCCTCGCCCACCGTGCGGCCCCGCCTGCAGCACGTGGCATCCATCGGCTCGTGGCTTAACCGCTTCGGCTCCATGCTTGCTGCGCCCTCCGCTGATGTGCAGCTGACCCAGGCCCAGCACGACCCCCTCTCCTGGTACCCCAAACATGTGAGCGAGTCGCGCCGCGCCGCCTCCACCTCGTCCGTTCCCGCTGCCCTGCACGCCACCCCCTCCTCCGCGGACGCAGCCTCGGCATTGGAGAACGTGGCGTCAGGCTTTCGCGCGCCCTTGCACTCTCCCGCAAGGCCCCTGGAGACCGAGGGCTTCCGCCCAGAGGCCGTCGCGGCCCTGCGCCTCAGCCAAGCCACCTTCTTTCCTGCCTCGGCATCCAGCTCCCCGGCGCAAACCCGCCGCGATGCCGTCACGGACGCCTTCACCGTCGTCAGCCCCGTCGCGTCTCCCATGGCCCCGCCTCCCCTTGGCAGCCCTGCCGCCTCCTCCGCCCTCTCCGCCGCCGTCCAGGCAGCCATCGCCGCCTCCCCCAGCATTGCGCGCACCCTCCCCCCTTCAGGCCGCCGCTCTACCGTACAGTCCTCCGACCTGCAGCCTCCCGGCCTCCCGCCCCTGCCCGCTCTCTCCGGCCCCAGCGCCAACCCGAGCCTTAGCCCCCGCCCAGCTGCAGCCACCGTCGCCCAGCCGGTGGACGCGCTCACTGCTCTGCTCAACTCGCCGCGGTCGCCAGTCTCTGCCCTACGTGTTGTACGGCCCCTTGCCGAGCAGCAGGCACTGGCTGCTGCCATGCGTGCGCAGGTGTCCTCCTCGCCACGCGCCTCTGGCCTCCGCATGCGCGGCAGCAGCACCGGCAGCGGCGGACGCGTCGGTTTCCGGACGCTGCCCGGCGAAACGGCACTGCCTGGCGCCTCCGTGACCAGGTGGAGCAGCGACGGCAACGCACGCATGGCCCATGATGTGCCCCATAACCGCCCGCAACCTGCGGGTTCAGCGGCAGCGGGCGGTTCCGGAGCCGCCGCAGGTGCCATGTGGCCCCTGCCCGTCAGCCCCAGGCCTGTCGTCACCCCACGGCGGCAGCTGCTGCGCGTTCTGTCTGCACCAATGGGACGCGGCGCCACCGTCGCCGCCGTCGCCGCCGCTGCCGCTGTGGCCGCCGAGGTCCCGGCCGCCAGCCCCGTCGCCGACAGGGCCTTTGTGAGCGCCTTCGATGCGGTCGCGACGTCGCCGTCGCCGGCCCACAGACCTGCCGCCACCATCGCGGCCGCCGCAGGTGGCATTGACGCCTCTGTCGCGCAGGACTCCCTCGGCTCTCCTCGTGCCGGCCAGGACGGCGGCTGCCCCGACACCCCTACCTCCCGCGTCGCCGCCACCCAGAGCGTCTCGTCGCCCTTCCATCCCCTCGCCGCCTTCCCTGGCGCTGTCGCCGCCGCCCTGTCCGCCCTGGAAAACAACCTGGCGGGCGCCGCCGCGCCGTCGTCTCGGTCTTTCGAGGAGGAGTGGGAGGATGCGGTGCGGGCTGGCCCACGCCGCGCGGGCCCCAGCGGAGCTCGGTCCGTGCACACCAGCCCCCTGATTCCCCGCATGCTGAGCCACCCGGTCCAGGGCCCGCAGCGGCAGCAGATGCACGTGCCGTCACGTGGCAGCGTGCCTGCCGTGCCCGCATGGCTGTGCAGCCCCGGGCCTGCGGCTGGCAAGTACGGCAGGCCTCTGTCAAGGGAGGTCCCCTCGGCGGCTGAGCTGGTGCGAGGTGTTGGCAGGAGCCTGTTTGCTGAGGAGGAGGAGGAGGACCAGCAGCAGCAGGACAGTGCGCGTGCGGCGGCGGCGGCAACTATGGTGGCGGCGGCCGCGGCGGCCGTTGCACAGGGGCTCGATCCGGAGGCGGAGGCAGGACTGGCGGCACAGCAGCAGCTGCTGCACAGTGGTGGCCTGTCTTGGTCCGATGACGAGGAGGATGAGGACGCCATGCCCAGCTCGCCACGTGCCGGCAGCGTCAACGTGCTCTTCTCCCCTGACCCGCCGGGGCGCAAGCATGAGCCCGCCCCCAGCCGCGCCGCAAACGGCAAGTCGCCCTCCGCCGCCGCACCTGCCCGCCGCGGAGCGGGTGCGTCAGGCAGCCAGCCCACGCGCGCCAACGGTGGCAGCGGCGGCGGCTCGCGGCGGCAGCGCCGCCACCGTCTCTCCCACGGCAGCGGCAACACTGCTGCTGCTGCTGCTTCCGTTGCAGCGGACGCCAGTGCCCGCGCTGCCCCTGCTGCCGCCCCCTCCACCGGCCCGCGGGTGTCCTTCGACCTCGCACCCTTTGTGGCCCCCGCACCCGCCCCAGCCCCGGCCCAGCCTGGTCCCGCTGAAGGCGTTCCCGAGCCCAACTCCCCCACCCGCGCCCGCCCTGCCGCCGGGGCCATGCCGCCCGCCTCCCCTGCGCCCTCTTCCGTCGCCGTCGCTACCGCCTCCCCGCCCTCCCCTCCGGACTCCTCCCACTCTGGCGCTTCTTCTGCCCTCCACTCCGCGCCCACCTTCGCTCAGCAGCTGCCCTCTGCCTCTCCTTCCGCCTCTGACAAGGAGGGCGATGAGGCCGACCCGGACGAAGGACATGACACGGGTGACCACGACCGCGACGTTTTCGGCGGCTACGGCAGCCAAGACGAGGTCCTGTCCTCTCTTCGTGACTTCCGCGGTTCGGGCGCTGGTGCCATGGGCCCCGCTGGCAAGCGCCAGTCGGCTGGCGGTAGCCAGCCCGGGTCTGCCACCCTCGCCCCGCGCATTACGTTGTCTGGCGGCCCGCTGGTGGTGTCCGCGGCGCGGTCGACGCTTGGCAGCTGCGGCGGCGTGCGGCTGTCGCAGCTGCTCGAGCAGCAGGACAGCGGCAGCGTGGCGGCGTCGGTGTCCTCCCTTGATGGCGCGGGCGAGGGCACGGTGGCAGGCCGCAACGCCATGACCTCGTTGCTGTCTGCCTTCTCCTCCCCACGCGACGACGAGCACCGGCCGGAGGCTCCCAATGGCAGCAGCTCCGCGCAGCAGGAGGGCGGCAGGGACCAGGAATCCCGGCGGCAGCCGAGCCCCTTCCTGAACAGCAGCGGCTCCCCGTTCAAGAGCAGCACGACCTCGGGCGCTGTGCAGTCTTCTGCCGCCGGCCGCCGCCTGTTGGCCGCGTCCCGCGGCTGCTACAGCACCAGCCACCTTCTGGACACGCGGGACGTCTCCCCGCCCCGCTCCCCGGCCGATCGCACCTCCTGCCCCCACAGCGCCCGCCCCACCGCCTCCCCCGTCAAGTCGCCCCTCGTGGCCTCCCGCTCCTCCCCCTCGCTCCTCCACGCCGGCCGCCCCACCACCGACCCCGCCTCGGACCCCCGCGCCAGCCTTCCCGGCTCCCCCGTGTGCCTGGTGCCGCCCTCCCCCCGCTTTGCCTCCAACCGCAGCAGCCTCAACGGCATGTCCGCCACGCCAGCAGCCCTGCCAGCCTTCGCCACCACCGCCGCCTACGTGTCCCCCTGCGCCACCGACCCACGTGCCTCGCCCATCAAGGTCCCCGTTCCCATTCACCCGGACACCCGCGTCCCGCACTTCTCAACTGACCCAGCCCCTGCCCCCAGCCTCTCACGGCCCTCCACCGCCCCCAGCTCCTCCCACGGGGACTCCCCTGCACCCGGCCGCAGCCCCACGCGCCCCACCACCGCGCCGCACTCCCCCGGCCAGGCCCTCGCCAACTCCCACACCCCCTCCACGTTCCAGTCGGAGGGCGCCACCTCCACCGTTGGCACTCAGCGCATGGCCAGCGGCAGCGCAGGCACCGGCGAGGTCCGCGAGGAGCTCTCCCGCCGCTCCTGGCAGCAGTTCCAGCTCGACTACACCGCCTCTGTGCACTCCTCCCGCCCGCCCGCCTCCTCCGTCCCCGGCCGCGCAAGCACCCCTGCGATCCCCGCCACCTCATCCGAGGTTGGCAGCTCCGGCCCGGCCCCCCGTGCCTCCGCAGCCGCTGCGCTGGTTCCGCCACCGTCGCCCCGCGCCCGCTCCGGCCGCAGCAGCCTCACCGGGCTGCTGCCCTCCGTGAGCGCCTTCGAGGGTACCTTCCAAGCGGAGATGGATCTGCGCAACAAGCGCGTGCAGCAGCAGCAGAAGTGGGACCGCGTGCGCGCCGAGTCGCGCGCCAACAGCACGGCCGGCACACCCCGCTCCGCGCGCGCGCTCTTCCCGGCCGGCTCGCAGCCCTTCAACGAGCAGCTGGAGAAGGCCACTGCTGCTGCTGCGGGCGGCGTCAGCGGCAGCAGCAGCGTGCCCAACATGCGCCAGCGCGCCTCGGCTTCCTGCACCTTCCTGCATGAGCTGGCGGGCGGCGTGCCGCTGTCCCCCCGCGCCGCCCACGCCGCCGCCCTGCCGCCCTCCATATTCGCGCTGGACCCTCTCCTCGGCGGCGTGCCCCTGCCCGCCGAGCTTGCTGCCGCCGCTGGCGCCGTCGGCCCCTCCGCCCCCGCCGCCATGCCCGTCATGCCGACGCTCAACGCCATGGGCTGCGCGGTGCTGCCGCCGCCATCACCCTCAAGCCGCCAGGTGCAGCGCCAGCTCTTCACCGACCCTCCCGCCGCCACCGCCGCCGCTCCTACTGTCCCAGCCCCCGGCCCCCTTCTTCCCCCACCCCCGCCGCTCTCTCCCCGCGCCCCGCCGATGTCCCCCCGCGCCCCGCCGATGTCCCCCCGCGCCCCGCCAATGTCCCCGCGCGCCCCGCCGCTCTCACCCCTCGCGCCGCCACTGTCCCCCCGCGCCCCGCCACACTCTGCGGACCCCCTGGACTCCCTCCTGGGCGCCATGTCCGCCGTCAAGGTGGCCTCCCCTGTCGCCACCCGCCGCTGGGCCACCTGCTCGTCATTCCCCGATGCCTTCAGCACCGGCCTCAGCACCAGCACCGCGCCCCCGGTGCCCAGCATCCCGACCGGGCCCCTGCCCCTGCCCTTCCCCACCGCCCTGCAGCCGGTCCAGCCCGCATCCCCGCGGGCCCCCGCCCGCTCCATGTCCACCATCGACCAGCTCTGCATGCAGCTGGAGGAGCAGCCGCAGCAGGTCCACATGCCGCCTCGCCGGTCGCAAACGGCGGCGCAGCTGCTGTCCCCCGTGGTGCCTCCCTCCCCCAGGCGCGGCTCCCACCGTAGCTCCATTGAGCAGATCTGCGACGACCTGGAGGACGCCCCATGCCCCCAACAGCTCAACCGTGTGGAGGCCCCAGGCGAGCGCTCGCCCCTGCCGCCGCCGCCCCCGCCCGGCTCCGCCCGTGCCCTGACCCGCTCGCTGTCCGGCGGCAGCCCCCTGCTGCAGGCCGCGCTCATGCAGCACCTGCGCAAGTCCGCCACCACCTCCTGCCTGCCCTCGGAGGCCGAGCTGCAGCAGCACCAAGGCTACGTCGCATTCGGCCGCGACTCCCGCGCCTCCTCCCACACGAGCTCCTCCCCCGCCCGCGCCTCCACCACCCTCGCGGGCGCAATGGAGATCATTTCCCCAGTCGAGCCGCCCAGCTCTTCCCGACCCCCCTCAGCCTCCGGCCCGCCCGCCCCCGCCCGCGCCGCGCCCTCCACCAACGGCCTCATCTCCCCCGTGGCCCCCGCCGGTGCCTCTCCGCCCCCGCCCGCGCTCTCCGGCTCTTCAACCAGCATCTCGCAGCTTCCCCTGCTCCCCCCGATGCCCGCCCTGCCCCCCGTGGGCGCCCAGCCTACAGGCCACGTGGCCAGGGCCTCCTGGGGCTCCATCGGCGTGCCTCCGTCGCCCCGGCGACGGAGCTCCAGCGTCCTGCACGACGCCGTACTCGCCGCCGCCAACGCAATGGACGCCGCCATCCAGGCCGCCTCCGCCTCCGCCAGCCCCGTCGCCAGCGTCGTCAGCGACACCGCCTCCGCCGCCGCCACCTCCCCCCAGCCCGTCCGCCGCTGCCTCTTCCGCAGCCAAACGTTCGGCAACGACGCCGCCACGGAGCCGTTCGTACCCGGCGACGCCGCACGCCAGCCGCGCTCGCCGTCGGCCGCCGCCGCCGCTGCCGCCCAAGCGCCCGTGTTCGGCCTCCTGCAGAACCAGCAGCACCACCACACCAGCCCCAACACAAAAGCGACGTGGGCTGCCCCCGGCCCTTCGCGCGTCCCGCTCCCTGGCATGCCGTCGGCCGCGGAGCAGGCCGCGGTGATGGCGTCCGCCCACCTTGAGAAGCAGTTTGAGGTTGTGGAGGCCGCGGCGGCTGACCTGCCGCTGGAGACACGTGTGCCCACGCCCCTGGCCAGCTCCGAAGCCGCCATGGCAGCCCTGGGCCTTGCAGGCAACACCCTGGGTCTCGCCGTGGGCGTCGGCGCCGCGCCTGCGGGTGCACATACAACGGCGGTGGTATCAGCAGCGGCTGTCCCGGTGCAGGTGGCGTCCCCGGTCGTGCTCGAGCCCACGCCCCACCAGCACCATCAGCAGCAGCATGTGCGCCCGCGGACCGCCCCCATGGCAAGCCGCCCCGGGTCTGTGGAGTCCTCCGCCAGCCAGCCTGGCGGCCGGCACGGAGGCGAAGCATCGGCGTCGCAGCAGTCACGGCAGCTGCGGCACCAGAACAGCGCGGGCGCTGGCAGCTCCAGCTCGGCCTCCGAGGCTGCGAGGAGCTGGGGGAGCACGCAGGGCTCGGACCGCCCTGCACCACCGCTACCACCACCTGCCAAGAAGCAGCCCAGCGCGGATGCTGGCCTGGTGTCTGGCCCCCCGGCAGCGTCCGCACCGATCGCCATTCCGGCGCCCGTGGGCGTCGCGGGCCGCTGCGCCGCCGGCAGCTCCATCTCCTCCAGCTGCCCCGCGCCCGCTGGCCCATCGACCGGTACCTTCCTGCCGCAGGCGCAGGCGCCAGCACAGCAGCCTCGCCCGGCTGCTGTGCCGATGAGCGCTGCAGCCGCCTCTCCTCCTCCCTCTGCTCCCCCTCCTGCTCGGCACCAGCAGCAACAGCAGTCGGCCGCCCACGGCTCGCCGCCGGGCACGGGCGCTGCGCCGCCTCTCTCGCCGTCGCCGCCCGACCGCGCCGCGGCTCCTGGCACACGGTGAGCCGCACTGTCGTTGCCTCTGTCCAGCACTGCACGCTGGCCTTATCATCACAAGCATGCTAAGCGGTGCTGAGCTACGTCCCCTTGCGCCCACACCGCTGAACTCAGTTTGCTCCCCTCGCTGACTGCCGCCTCCTGCCCCGTCCCTTCCCCGCCGCAGCTACGCGGGCCAGTACCTGCTGCCCGCCACGTCCCTGCCGTGCGGCCCCCGTGTGGGCCCCGCCGTGTGGGTGGTGTCCTGCGAGGAGGAGCTGGCCGCGGCCCTCAGCACGCTGCTGGGAGACCCGCTGGCGCGCAGGTCCCGCGGACACGCGGCGGCGCAGGTGAGCCAGCCAGCTAGTGGCGGGACCAGGGACTGCGAATCTGCGCCGCCTGCCATTCCCGTGCGGGCAAAGCGCACACTGGTGCATGGGCACCCTGTCGAAGTGATGCTGACGGTGTTGTGTACTGTGTGTTTGCCTTATGCTGCAGGGCGCTGCGAAGCTGGCCTCAAGCCTGGTGAGCACCGTGTGGGGGGTGCTGGACGACCTGGTGGTCACCCCGGCGCTGCATGAGTACGCAGTGAGCAGCGGCGGCAGCCGGGGCAACAGCGGCGGTGGCGCCCGCCTGTGAGGGACTTGTATTGCATCGTGCATAAGCGGGAAGCTGGTGCACGGACACAGCAACGTTTGATAATCTGGTCTCTGCATGTTTGATAGGCTTGGGTGAAACACGCCCGGCTCGTGGACTTAACTGGGTGGTGGCATCGTGGTCAGCGCGTGCGAACGCGCGGGATCAGGTCCTCTGGTTTCATGGGAGTTGAAGGTTAAGCGCATGAAGTAGGACGGTTGAAAGGCGGTAGCAGACGCAGCATTCGCGCGAGCGGTGTGCTCCGAGTTGGTCTCCGGTGAGCAGCAATGGCACCAGGTGGCACCACAAGCAGTTGGCGGTTGCAGAGTTGCGAGGTGCACTGGGGGTTTCCATAGTGTTGAGCACATGTCAGCGTTCACCATGTCGTCGTCACTTGTCTTGTTTCGAGTTTGCAGCAGGTTATTTATTGATTAGCTCACATGTCAGTTGGCAAATTGATCCGGCCGGCTGGCAGCTGTAGGGTAGTCAGAGGTTCAGAGCAGCCTTAGGACCGGCTGTGGAGGTGGCTGCCCTGGACGACAGATTGACATACTGGTGCAAGGATTAAGCATGGTTGCAGGTCGAAGACTGGGCAGTGGTGCTTCCGTGACAACCATGGAAAAGGTCGCAAAGCGACATACGCAGAGGAGTCGATGGTTGGGGCTCCAGCAGGACGGGCACTGGTTGGTTCGTTATGGTCAGCAGGTGCCATGGGTTTGAAGTCGTGGAGCAGGCTGGGGTGCAGGCCCAGGCGAGCTGTGTTTCGAGCAAGACAAGGCGGTTGGCGGCTTCTAACTTCCCGTACGCTGCACGCGCTTCGCGCTGTGCGTATTGTCTCTCGTGGGCTTTGTCACGAGACGCTAGGCTATTTTGGTGCGTTTGCTGCCTTGCCAGGACTGGGATGCTGTACAAGATTGTGGACCTCGTTGCAATCTTTGGTGTGGAGGATTGATTGCTGGTGAGCCATGTATTTCCTTGTGTGCTCATCATTAGTTGTGTGGCTGTTGGGACATGGCACGCCATCAGTGTCGCGGTTGGGGCAAGCGCGGTTGGAATTGGCTCGTTTCGGGCACGGCTGGCAAATGGCGAGACAGTAAAGGTGCCTTACTGCACAACGAACATCTGGATCATACATACGGCGTGGAGGTTCTTGTCTGAGCATCTTAGCAGCAACGCTACCTCACATCGTCGACGTTTACGTGTGAAACAGTACGGAACCAGGGGTAAGCGGTGCAGATCTGACTGCTTACCGCATATAGTATCAGTATTGTTTCATGGTCGGGACCGTGGCTGTGCGGGGGCTTTTGCCACAGCGTGTCACCGTGCGTTTGATGCGGTCAGTACTCTCTGATACGGCACAACCACCCCTTCACTTTTGGGTCTGTGCTTGTACGGACAGGTTTATTAGGTACTTTTGCCAGGTACTGACATCAGTCATTGCCCTCAATTGGACACCCTTTGCGCAGTGTCGCGCCCACCTGTGCTAATGAGGACCTCCTCTGAAGTATGCATGTAAGCTATTCATGTTGACGAGCAGACGGCGCGAGAGGCAAGCTGCTTGATGCTGCCTCTTGATCGGACTTGGTTGCCTTGCGATGCCTACTTTGGTTGGGCTGCCGGGTTTGGCTATGTGTAGTGTTGCGAGCCCTGTTAGCAGGGCTCGATGACGTATCTCGGCGGGGCTTTACCCCCCGACTACCTGTTGTGTGTTGCCGGACGGCCAGCGCCCTGGCCCACAGATTCATTGACGCGTGGATCTGCATTCACTGCATCCCCTGTCGCCCTTGTAAAACGAGTACTGGGAAGCCCGCTAAGCTGTGCAAAACTCCCTAAGCTGGACCACCCTCCTTTTGCGGCTGTTAGTACCTCAGCCACTTGCTGAGCCGCCCTGCATCACAAGTGCACCATGAGGCACGAGGCAATGGCGTGCGTCGAGGCCGTCTCGTACCCGCACGGGCCGGCCGCGAGACAACGCGTTGGCAAAGCAGATCACGTGCACCGGTACCTGTACCTGGGTCCTGTTACCCAGTACCTGCAAGCAGACAACCATCGCCCCGGCACACACCGCGCAGCGCCACAGCCCCTGCTCATAGCTCGTAGTCGCGCGACATTACAGGCAGCTGAGGACACAGCACAGCTGTTATAAGACTCTCTACTCAAGACCCAGGTGGCCACGCAGGCACGCGGCCTCTGTTCCTAGCGACGCATGCTGAAGAGCGTTCCCAGCTGCTCAGCGTGCAGCGGCTGTGTCTGCGGGCTTGCACCATGCCGACTGGCCCACCAAGCCACCCCGCGTGTTCCGTGGCATGGTCCATTCAACACAGGCCTTCCCACAGTAAGTCAGTCAGTCAGCCAGTCAGTCAGTTGATCGGTCGCCAATCGCCCATGGCACTACCCCTTCCCCACGCCACCATCAACCACCAACTGCCCTCCCCCCTTCAGTCATCCATGGCGTGGTCTCCGGCGCCGTGGCCCTTGAGCTCCGCCGCCGCCGCCGCCAGGATGTGCTCAGCCTTCTTGCGCTCGTCGCCGATGTCGTACCTGGGGTGGAGGTGGAGGCACAAACTGCTAACAACGCAATGAAGTGGAAGTGGTAGCAGTACGGTAGGTAGTGAGTCGGCTCACGTTAGTCATGGTACAGTACGGTGCGTGGGGGTGGGGGAGACTAGCGGCAGGCGGGGAAAACCCAGGGGGGCACACGACACCGTTTGGGTGCCGGTGCGCACCATATTGCAACCCTGCAGAGAGTCCGTCGCCGCCTGGACGTCGTCGCCCATGCACTGCCCCTATCCCCCTAACAGCCCCTGAGCGGAAGCCGCTGCGGCCATTGGCCTTCACGAGCGCAATGCACCCCCACCAGCCGCACCACACACCCCTACCGCCCGCATTGGCCCCGTCCCCACCTGCTCTGCTGGTTCTGCTCAAGCCCCGAGTGCACATCCACCTCGAGTATTCGCTAAACGCTCCGTCCCAGCTACCCCCGCCCCCACCCCCACCTGCTGCTGACCCCCTTCTGCCCCCGCATCCCCGTCCCGCCGCCGCTTCCCCCACCTGCTGCTGCGCGACCGTGCGGTGTACCTCCCTCCTCCCGCCCCGCCGTCCTCCCCCGCCGGCCGGAACGCGTCCTCAACCGCCCGCCGCACGCCGAACGCCGCGCCCTGCCGCGCCACGCGTGAGGCCAGGTCCAGCGTGAAGCCGGCGGGCAGGCCCAGGGCCGACGTGCCGGAGCCTGGACAGGAGGGGGAGGCGAAAGGAGTCAGCGATGAGGAGGCGAAGGGAGGGGAGCAACGGGGGTCGCCTTGCACCTGGGCCATGCGCCAGGGTCCCGACACGGTCGCCCCAGACCTGCCCAACCCGCTAACTTACCCACCGCCTCACCCCGTTCCCACCCACCTGGCGCCTCCTGCACCTGCTGCCACTTGACCGCCGCGTCCGTGTCCCTCCGCCCGCCCGCCTCAATCCCTGCGCCCTGGGCCCCCTGCGCCCCGTCCTCCGCCACCGGCCCCACCACCGCCTCGAAGGCCACCGACACGGGGTGCAGCACGTCCTTGCCCAGCAGCGCCGCACCCACCGCCCGCCGCTTGCGCCCTGCCCCTGCCTCCCCTTCCCCGTCCTCGTCGTCGTCGTCTTGGTCCCCAAAGCCCCCCGGCCGCCTGCCGCTAGGGCCAGCAGCCGCTGCAGCTGCGGCCGCCGAGGAGCCAGCGTCGCCGCCGTTGGCGCTGGCACCTTGGGCGCCGTCTACGTCCATGGCCTGTGGCCCGGAGGCGGCCGCAGCGGCGGCGGCGGCGTCGCCGTTGGCTGTCGGCGCCGACGTCCCTGCTCCCGATGCACCGGCAGCTGCAGTGCCAACGGCTGCTTGCTGCTGCTGATCCGCGTCCCCTTGCGCCGCCATTCGGAGGAAGGGGTTCGTGTCCACCTGCGCAATGTAAGGCAGAGGGGCAGTGTGCAGTCACCCCTGGTGCCACAACGTCACCCCAGCAACGCACTAACCGCAACACAACAACGTTTGCTGCGCTGAATGGCACATCCAACCTGCCCGCAGCTACAGCCCCTCGTGGCCCACCCTACCCCGCACACACGCGCTCCCTGCGCTGGCACACCCCTCCCCACCTCTGCGGTAACCCACCTCTGCGTCCCCCGGCAGCTGCTCCGCCCCCAGCAGCTGCTGCTTCAGCGCCAGCGCCGTCTTGGCGCCCTGCCGCCGCGTGGCGCGGATGACCTGCACGCAGGGGCGCCAACAGGCAGCATGAGTCAGGGTAGTGCAGTCAGCACGGAAGCAGGCGCAAGAGAGGATTGCAGAGCCCTTTGCGGGGGTTTGCTCCAGGCATCAGCAAGGAGACGCAAGGGTGAGCGATGACCGCTCATACTGCATGCCCCACGCCTCCGCAGCCCCAGTCCCGCACCTCGCTCTGCTTGGCGGGGTCCTCCTCGTGCCCCGGGAAGGCCGGCGTGCGCACGTAGGTGTGTCTGTCCGGGAAGGCGGGCAGCCAGGCGGGCACGTGCGGCGGCGGGGCCTCGCGCCGCTCCTCCCACGTGGGCAGCTGCCGCCCCGCGCCGCGCACAGGGTACTCGGGCGGCAGCGGGTGCACGAAGCCCTGGTCGAAGGAGCCGGGGCCCTGCGCGGGAGCGAAGCGGTGTGGTGGGGGAGGGGCTGTCGAACAGTGGTGGGGATGGAACCGGGAGGCAACAGCATCCATACAGTCCAAGGCCCCACAGGTCACTCATCTGCAGGGTGCCGGCAGCAGCCCAGGTCACTCAAGTGCTGTGTGCTGCTTAGTCACAGTCGCAGTGCAGCATGAGTACGTTGCAGGAGGCGTCATGAAGCTGTGGGGTGCCTGGCTGACTACGTGTGGGCGCCGTCTGTCTAAAGCACCCTGATGATCCCACACCGGCCCCGACCGCTGCCTGTGACCTTGCGAGCTTGCAACCCTGGCGAGTGGAAGGTGCCTGTGCACGCCCCTGCTGCGCCCCGCCCGCACCTGCTCCGCCAGCCACCCATCCAGGTACTTCTTCAGGTCATCCATGTTTGCGCCCATGTCATTGAGCGCCAGGCTGAGGTCGCACACATTGAAGTCGGTGCGGTGGGCCAGCTCCGCGTACGAGTGCGCAGCCGTGCAGAGCTCCTGGATGTATCGTATGAGCACCTCCGCCAGGACTTCTACTGCTGACTCCTGCGCGGCCTCAAAGCCTGTGAGCTCGGCCATTTGTGCCGCGACGACGCGGGCGACACGGCGGGAGTACTCGTCCGCCATCGCCGGGCTGTCGCGGCGAGGTTAACTCGCGAAAGTGCTCTATTGGTGTCGATCAGCGCTTGTATGTTGTGAGTTTAGGAAGGTCAAGACTGGAGGTGTGCCTCTTCACCGCGTCAGCCTGTTTTACAGCAACTGTTCCCGTGCTGCCCTCCCATGCGGTTCAGAGCAAGCACATCATGAACTATAGAAATGAAGCGTACTCGACAAGTATGTTGTCAGCACGCTCGCTCGTAGGCAACACCGCCCAAGTGGGTTTTAAGGTTCTCGGATCAAAGGACTCTCCTATGACTCTGCTGTTATTTTACTGGAAGAAAGGTTGCTGTTGAATGCTGAATTACAAGGCCTCCCTTGATGCGAGGCGTGCTGCGCTATGCAGGGGAGCCCCACCTGAATGTGCAGGTGGTGCAGGCTATGCGCCAAGCACCACTGTTGCGACGCTCCTCAAAACACTCCCCCACGCCACCTACCACGCTGCATGCCCCTCCGGCTCCCCCTTGCGCCCTTGAGGTCTTCCTTCTACCCGTCCCGGCTGCAGTAGGCACCAGAAGCACGTACCGAAACTCCCAAAGGCACCGCGTGACTATGGTGCCACATCAGTACAGGTAGGCATGGCCAGCCACGGGCCGGCCAACCAACGTAGCACCACCTGGCATCACTCAAGCCCTGACCTGTCGCATCCCACTGAATCGCCACCACTTATTACATCAGCGCTCAAGCGTGACATGGGCCAGCAATGGGCACTGGCCATAAACCAATTGCGCGTCCTCAAGCTGGCGAGAGCGTTGGCAGCCTGGCACAACTCCTTGTGCCGTGCCAGCGGCCATGAGGCTAGTAGCGGTACCCGTGCACGCACTAACACTACGGCCGTGACACGTCCGCATGACTGGGGCTCGTCGGTTGATGCAGGATGAGTCGGTACGTAACCAGGCGTGCGAGATTGGGGCGAAGGGAAAGGCGCTCGTACACAGCTGGAATTGTCACTGCACGCGATGACAACACCCACAGCACGCTTGCCGCAACTAACTTGTCTCAACACGCTCGAGCTCGTGCATCCTACTTGTCCACCCGGTCCCCCAACTAGCATTCGACTTCCAAGCCGTTCCCGCACTGCCCTCAAACTCCGCCCGCACCCCCATCATCACCGGCCAGGAGATCCCTCCCCGTGCCCCCATCACCTCGGCCATGGACGCATGGTACCGTGCAGTCGTAAACCCATAACACCAACAAGCCACAGCAGTTGCGCTCCAGTTCCTCACCGCCCTGCTCACTACGGGGTCCGTTTCTCCAACGTTGCTGCACAGCCGTCACCCTGTAGTAGCTCGCCAGCTGCCCCATGACGCACCGCTCGGCCTCCGCGGTATCCATGTGCGCCGGGCAGCCGAAGACCTGCAGCCGGCTCAACTGCACCGCGCCGGCGTGCGGGCGCAGCAGCAGCAGCAGCAGCAGCAGGACGACCGACTGCAGCGTGCTGCCGTGTCGGTGACGCCGCAGGCATTGACGTCAACGATCAGGCGGCGCAGCCGCGGCATGGCGCAGCGGAGGGTGAGCAGGGCGGCCAGAGGGAAGGAGCAGCCCCGCAGCTCCACGGCTGCAGGCAAGCGAAAGGAGCAGGCAGGGCAGTGAGAGCTTCCAACCGCAGGCGAACGGAGCAGGCAGGGCATTGAAGGCTTTTAGTTTGGGTTGATCCAAGGGCATCAGGAAAGAGCGCCCCTGCACGGCCAGCTTGCAAAGTGGCACTTGGCTCAACAGTAGCACCTGCTTGGTGTCGAGTCCCCAACCTAAGCAAGAGGTAGGGTAGCTGGCCGAGTGAACCGTTCCTCGCCTTCCAATCCACAGCACCGCAAGCAAGCGGGGCAACAACAGTTCATAGCCCCGCGGGCACTTCTTCACCTTCCAGGCTTGGTAGCGTGTGTGCCAGGAAGTCCATCTCCCCAACGCCGAGGGCCACGTTGCCCATGCTGACGCTCATGTGGCAACCATCCAGCCCCCGCAGCTGCACAATCCACTCCGCGTGACCGCGTGGGGCGCCCGCGTGAGGCCGCATCTTGCCGGGGCCCCCGTCGCATTCGATGACAAAGCTGCGCAGGCCGAGGCCTGGGAAAGCCAGCAGCTTCCGCACCGCCGGGCCCACCGCCTGCACCGTCTGCACCGTCAACTGCCCCTCTGGCGTAAGGTCTGATGTGCCGAAGCGCACGAGTCGGACCTGCAGGCGGGCGAATGACGGCGGCGGCTGCAGGCATGCAATGGTGCGCGGCGATGCTGATCCCCGTAGATCAAGCTCGACCAGGTTCGGGGGCAGGGCCTCGGGTGGGCAAGGGGCACTCCCTCGTCCGGACGGCAGACCAGGCTGGTGCTCCGGAGGCGGTGGCAGCAGCCCTCCCAGGGCTAGGCTGGTCAGGGCGATGCGGGAGGCGGCCTCGGACGGGTGCAGCCACAGCGTGGGGCAGTCGAGGTGCTGCAGCTGCGGCATGGCGCGCAGGGCGGACAGCAGTGAGGCGCGGTGCGCCTCCCGCACCTCGCACCAGGCGCCTTGCTGGGCGCCGTCCCTTCGTCGCTTGCGACAGCTGTCTGTGTCGTGCTCGTAGCACTGCGACGGCTCGAAGCGCAGGGCGGTGAGGGCGGTGAGGGCGCTGAGGCGGCCCATGGCTGTGGCGTGGGGCTGCAGGGCCCCGGGCGTGCAGTAGGTGTGCCCAAGCTGTGGGCCCAGATGCAGGGAACGCAGGCCCCGCAGCTGGGCGACAGCAGCGTAGACGTGGACCACTGTCGGGCTGCCTGCAACAGCAGCAAAGCAGCAGTACAGGACAGACACAAGAGTAAGTTTGCCTACGCGCAGTGTAGTACGATGGCTCAGCTAGTAGAGGGCAGCAAGCAGGTGCAGTTGGTGCATGCGACACGCAGAGTACCCTGAATGGTGTCCAGGATGTCGCACCCCAACCCCACATGGCCATGCCCCATAGCCCTTCACGGTATGCGGCATGGCCGCTGCTGCAGAGACAAGGGGTGTGTAACGGCAGAAAGTATTGGCACTACATTCACACACACGCATGCACTCTAGCTGCTATCAGATACGTGCAACCCGACACCGTCTCACGTAGGCTGGGACACGAGCCGCCCACCGTTAAGAGCTACGACGTGACGCACCGACGCCCCATCCACACTTCTGCACACAGTTTGAAGCTGTGACGCACGCACCTAGGCTTTGCGGCTGCAGCACCAGGCTGGTGAGTGCCGTACACCGCCCCAGGGCCTCCCTGCACTGCAGCGGCGGGCGGGGCCGAGGCACGCCCACAAGCCGCAGGTCCGTCAGCCGCGGCCCGCACCGCACCAACAGCTGCTCCACGCCGTGCTGGCACTCCCATGCTGCCGTGTCTGATGGGGGCTGCGCACTCCACAGCTGCAGCCGCTCGACGATGCTGGTGAAACATGTACGCATGGGTTACAGACAGGAGCGTCAGCACATGTCCACCGCACGCTTGGCGGCACGCTATTGGCATCTTGCTACTTGGCACTTCGGGGGGCAGAACTAAACGAGAAATGCCCGACGCATGTGTCTGCTAACGGGTCCTACCTGTGATTGACGCGCAGGGAGGTCAGCTGGGGGCAGCAGGTCTGCGCCGCCGCCGCCGTGGCCATGCCGAGCGGCACTGCGCCCCGCAGCTCCAGGCGGTACAGGGGGCAGCTGCGGCACGCCTCCAGCGCAGCCAGCCTGCGGGTTGCGTGCGGGTGCACCGCATGTACAGGTGGTGGTGTAGTTCAGAGGACCTGATCGAGGACTACTGCAGCGTAGGGTAGCACAAGGGAAGGGCAGCAAGGGCGGTCAAGTATCTCAGATCCTTCTTTGACGACACAGCCTTTCGAGGCAGTCCGTAGCACTATTAGCATGACGTGCGTACCGCTTCCCTGCAAGTCAGGACGCCCGGACTTACAGCTGGGCCTCCCTCCTGATGTCTTGGTGGTCATGGAAGCACACCGTCAGCGACTGCAGCCGCGCGCCGCGGGCCAGCAGGGCATGCAGCGACGCGCTCAGGGTGGCCGGCTCGGGTGACACACGTGTGGGGGCTATCAAGCCGTCCACGGTGTGGCCGAGGGACACGCTGAGGTGCGACAGCACGCGGTCATACTGCGGCAGGACGCCCGGACGGCTTTGTGCTCCGGAGACCTCAGGCTGTCCATGCTACGGATATGATGTGGAGGAAGGCCTCAGGGGACACCGGCACGCAGTTGTTGTTGTCGGAGGGGTGGGGCGCGTCGCCGTCCGACACGCCTGGAGTTCCGACAATGGTCTGAGGGAAAGGCCGCGTACTGCCTGAGCCTAGTAGGCATTTATGCAACGTGTAATGGGAACTAGACAACAATGGCATGGGAAGGAGAAGCGCGGCGCCTCGGCCGTGCGCGTCATGCGGACAATGCGCGCGTAGGTTGCAGCTCGCAATGCAGCATGGTGCATTTTGCCTGCAAATCCCACAGGACAATTAAGTACCCAAGCGCACGAGGAGCCCATGTGCGTCCCGGCTCCGCTGCTTACCAGTTCCCGAGTCTCACGCAAAGCGGAAGACCATCGGAGGCCCCAATTAGGGCGTGGACGGTGGTGCCTAGGTTTGCCACCACACAGTCGCCTACAGCCTGAGGATTGCTGCTGCTCTGACGCATGTCCCTCTGCCAACACGATCAAGCGAGTCTGTCCTGGGCTGGGACAAGGGACAGAAGCAGGTGGTACAGCGCTATCGAGTCGCGAAGTTGCGAGGGCTTTGCGTAACCTAGTCTGATACACTTGCAGCACATGGCATAAGAAGCATTGAAGCCAGCGCGTGGGCATTGGCATGTGGCGTGTGGGCATGGGCGCATGGCGCGGTGCAGGGAAGTCCACACCCGTCGCCGGCGTGCTGGTCATCCCTGGCAGGCCCTGGTCTGCCGCATGCCTAACCCTTGCAGTGCGCCGTGTCTGCAGTGCCTCAAAGTGCCTAGACCCACGTGGGACCACCAACGTCCACCTGCAGGCAGCCTGGGACTCCCCTGCCCATGCGCACCCCTGCGCACCCCTGGCCCCCTGCCGTGGCCCCTGCCTTGCCCCCTGCCGCGTCCCCTGCGTGCTGCCGGTAAATGGCTCACCAAAGCGATGATGCAGTTAGCAACAGATGCGTGTCTGTACATGTGCTATGGGAAATCACAGGTAGGTGCGTGCTCTTGGGCTTCCTCCGCAACGACTGCTGGTACCCATGGGGCGCCGGGAGCTTCCGGGTCAGTTGAGAAGCTGTCGTACGGGTGCGTGCCGGGTCCGCCAGCGCTGCGCAACCATGCAACCTTCTGTATATACTTGTTGGTATGTCCCATAATCCTGTGATCAGCAAATTCAGAACAGCTGACAAAGGGTATCGCGGAATAAGTCCTTTGAAAACGTTACCGACTCGCTGTTCTCAAGACCCTCCCGCGCTCAGCTGTTAAAGATGTGGACGAGAATGCTTCCACTTGCTTTCGCTGCGCTGATGGTGCTGGCAGGTGCGCTGCCTCCCTCAGTTCGAGAGTCAAAGGAGTTGACGTCCACGACACTTCCTTTATCAGCTTCACCCCTGCAGCCTAGTCTGCTAGTGCTATATCATGCTTTGGAACAACCTGCCAGCAAGTCCGCATTGCCAAGCCCCAACCCAGTTCATCCCCATGCATCTCCGCAGGTACCCGGTCAGTCACCGCCAAAACGGGTTCTGACTGTATCTGCACAGAGGAGTACGCTCCTGTCTGCGCCGGCGGCACCACATACTCGAACGCCTGCAAGGCCGGGTGCGACGGGAAGTCGGTGGACTACATCGGCAAGTGCGCCAATCCCTGTAAGTCAACGTTCAGCACACTTCCTAACCAGATGTCAAGTGTCGAAATAGTGCAGCATAACCTTCTCCTCTGGCCTGGTCAATCGTGCGATTTTACGACAGTGTGCGCGCTTCACCGTTGCTCTGTCGGCTCAAGGCCTGTTTTGTCGTAGCCACGCATACGGGACCTTGCTACCGCAGTCCCTGCCTGCTGCGCCGACGGCTGCAGGCCAGCCCGAACATATATGGCCGCCTGCACCCCATCCGTTGTCCCCTGGCAGTTGGCACTGCAGAGTGTGGTACAGTACAGGCCTGTACGCTCCTTACTTGACACCCCAATCTGCGCCCCTGGCTGCCATGCTTCCTTTCGCAGCCGGCTGCGCAGCCGTGCTGTGCCCTGCCGGGGGCTCCCCTGTGTGCGGTGCCGACGGCGTCACCTACGTCAACGAGTGCCAGGCCACCTGCACTGAGGTGGGGGAGGAGACCGGGGGTGTGGAAGCAGGCGGACGTGGAAGGCCGGTCCATGGCCCTGCGTTTGGTTGTTTCTATTGTGCCTGTGCAGTTGTACTGCGTGGCCAGTTCAAACAAAAGCCGTGCCGTTATGCACCACTGACATCTCCTACGCCAATCAAACCGACAGAATACGGACTTTGGCCTGGGGCCTCGCAGCCGCGTGTACAACAGCGTTTGCAATGTTTTGCACAAATGTGCCAATACCGTACCCCCAACAGGTAACGATAGTCCGCAAGGGCAAGTGCAGCAACAAGCAGGTCAAGAGCACTGAAGACCTGCCCCTCGGCGCCAAGGTTGGCAACGGCGCCAGCTGCCCCTGCCCCAAGATCCTCAAGTGGGTGTGCGGCAAGGATGGCGTGTCGTACTCCAACGACTGCCTGGCCAAGTGCAACGGCACCACCGTGGCGTACGACGGGCGCTGCGCCGATCCCGGTGAGTCCACACGTACGGGTAATGCACGAGTTTGGGCCTGGAGTACGGCAATGTGCGTGCGTCGTGCATGCATAGGTGCAAGTAAGGCGATTGGACAGCAGGTGCGCGTGCATTAGGTGCAAGTAGCGTTAGCTACGCCCAGGTGCCTCCCCATGGACAGTTCTACGGGTTTTGCATAAGGACATGTGTGCCTTGTCGGCCACAAGGACACCGCTGTTACCTGGTCTGCCGCAACCGCCTGTCTGACGACGCCCCCGCTCCCCACCCCTGTCGTGTGTTCGCAGCCGGCTGCGCCGCCGTGAGCTGCATTACAGAGTACGACCCCGTGTGCGGCAACGATGGCAAGGTGGGCGACATATGCTGCAGCTCGAGCCTTTGCCAACCGGGGAAGCAGAGCAGCTTCCTATTCATTGCCATTAGCACCTCAGCATCTCGGGAGATACCCTGGCTCGCAAGGTAACCGCCCCTCCCGTCCCGTTGCCCTGCACACGCCGCTGCAGACCTACCAGAACGAGTGCTCTGCCGCCTGCACCGGCGTCACGTACCGCCCTGGCAAGTGCTCCAAGAAGCGCAGCTGCACCTGCACCAAGATCCTGGCGCCCGTGTGCGGCAAGGACGGCAACACCTACAGCAACGCGTGCATGGCCAAGTGCGCGGGCGTCAAGGTGGCGTACCAGGGCAAGTGCGCCAACCCGCAGGGCTGCGCCACCGTGCGCTGCGCCAACATCGACGACCCCGTGTGCGGCAACGACGGCGTGGTAAGTGGGTGGGGCGGTGCGTAAAGTCACTGGGTGGTCAGGGCTGGCCAAGCTTGTGAAGAGTACGCGCAGTTCGTGAAGTGAGTGGCTTCTTATCTAGCTTGCAGGTGGCACAGGGGCCAAGACAGGGCGTGGGCGGGTGGCGTGCAGGCGCCTGGGCTGTGGAGACCTCGCAACGCAGTACCAAGTCACCGAAGTTGCAGTAGCTTGTTTTGCAGCCAAAGGCCAATTGTAGATAGACGCCGGATAGTAAGATACCGTATGCAACACGGCGGTCGTGCTGGCACGGTGGTGCTCAGTCCCTTGGCAGGCCACCTTGCCGGTCCCGCCTGCGGGCTGTGCGCGCAGCTTGGTCGTTCTACCGTACCCGGCTGCGCATGCCTGCTCAACCCCTTTGCCCGCCCCGCCCGCCCGCAGACGTACCGCAATCAGTGCCTGGCTGCCTGCACCGGCGTCACCTTCAAGCCCGGCAAGTGCCGCAAGGGCGGCCGCAAGCTGCACTCCGCCGTGGCAGCGGCTTAGAAAGGCCGTGCGCAGTGACAGAAGCGATAGCGGAAGTTGGCAACCTGGGGCACTGATGGCGGCAACCTGTCCTGTTGCTGCCAGTTCAGGTGGATTCTTTTGACGGGACATAAAATGGTGTACAGCTGCCGGTCAGGCCTAGGATACGTGTGTCGGCTGGATGCAGGCGAAACGCAGGAAGTTCTGCTTATGGTCGTTAGGGGAACTCGGCTGTGGTACAAGTCAGATAGGATGCAACTTGCGCGCGCTACCGGTTATTGTACAGGATGGACGGTTGGTCCAGATTGGCTGGTTGGGCAAATTCTTGTCAGACAAGCCGACAGGCGTGCGATTGTGCGTGCGGGCAGGCGTGCAGGTGACATAATTCTTGCGTACGATTCTTTGCAAGGGGTACTCTGAAGGGGATTCCGGGGGTGTGGGCACGTTTGCGGTCCCATGCTGTCGATCAATTTTGCTTCGTCGTTCTCGGCGCTTTCTTCTCTACTTGCAGCATTGCTCCATGCGCGCACAGCTGGTATTGGTACTTACATAGTGGCACTGGCAGTAGGCGTGCGCAGGCGTCATTGGCACGTGCCACAGGCGGGTGGCTGGCGACACGCACGCGTTGGACATACTGCTGGAAACGTGTAACATGGCACGTGTCTACGCGTGTTCGTCACTTGCAGGGGTATAGCGGTCATGAAAAGGCCCTCATCCCTGCTTGGATACGGCCCACGGTGCTTGTGGTGGTGGTGGTGGTGAAGCTCCACGACGTAGCTGTGCACCGGGCGCGGCAATGGCAGAGGGCTCGGGCCTGCCGCGTTTGGCCGTTTGCCACACTTGGGTTAATGTGGATAACACCTCTCCCCAGTCTTCTCAACAGTGGTAAATGACGGTGCAGCACTCACAATCTCCAATCACGGTACGTACTGGTCCTTGGTCGGCAGCACCATGGGCCTACCCGCTTCCTCCCCACACACACCCTACTCGGCCCAGGCTCAAAGCCTCAAGCCCGTCACCGGCAGCGCCGTACACACGTACCTCGTGTTAGGCCGTCAACACCTGCTGGACGGCGTCTGACCTGAACACCCTGAGCCTGCCAATACTACCGTATGTGGGCACACTCGTGTCGCCTGGGGAGGTGAGTTCCCCATTGCACTCCTTACGGAAAACGTTATCTTGCCGCATCCTGCACAACCCGCAGTTCGCAATCGCCTGCTCCGACCAGCCCCAAATGCGCCACGAGACACACACGAATGCTCCGCAGGACCTGTCAGGTGCCCGCAATGCTGCCCCCAGCGGTGGGACAGAGGCGCAGGCCAGACCTTGCAAACGTCCCCTCCCTTGCCAACAGGTTGTTCGTGCAAAACTTAACCATGGGGTACGAAACGCCACTACTACCGTACGCAGGCTACTACGCATGTGAGGGCTGTACCAGTGTCGTTGGCGTCACCAACCAAGTCCACCCTCACGCGTACCCGCTGGGGCCACTGCCGGCAGCTCACCACCGCTGCACCCTAGCCGAACATGGCAGGTCACCTGCCCGCCAACGCGCGAGGCCTCCGCTGCACCCCGCCTGCACCCCACACCGTTACTCTCTCTCTCCCCCCTCCCTCACATGTACCCCGCTGCCCGCAGCTCCCCCGTGTACAGCACGCTGGGCTCCGCCGCCAGGTTCTCCCACCGCGCTACACGGCACAGCACCACCTCGTGGTCACCTGGGGCATGGGAGGGTGGAGAGGGATTGGACGGGGTGCACGGAGCCTTCTGTTGGTGAAGCCCAGGGCAGCGAGGCACATGCCGGGCAGGGCAGGGCAGGAGGGGCGGGTGCGCATGAGGTAGGCACCGCCAGGCTTCCAGCGGGTTCTCCGCTGGCCGCACTGCGACTACCGCAGGCGACCAGTTTCAGGTGCAGAGGCAAAGCAAGGACAAGTCAGAGTGCTCTTACACTCCTTGCCCCCCTAGTACGCTTACCACCACGGCAGATCCACACCCCCGACAGGCAGGCACGTGCACCTGCCACCCCCTGCTGCCCCATAGCACCAACGCACTCACCGCACGGCATGAAGTCCGACACCACCTCCACCTCCATCACACTGGCGGCGTCTGCAAGGTGGGGTTGAGGGCAGGGAGGGCGGGGCAGGGGGAGGACCGACATGGCATGAGCGGCACGGGTCGGGAACGGGAACGGGTGTGGAACGGGGTGGAGAGGCAGTCAGCAGGGAGCGAGTGCGTGGCGCAGCTGCAGGGGGCTGTGAGCAGCTGAGTGTTGTGCAAATCGTGAAAGCTCAGATGGTGCTCCAGGGTTGGCCAGGGCATATGTACGGGTCAGGGGAAGCAGGGGGAAGCAGAGGGGGGTGGCATCTGCCGCCACGTGCACAGTTGGGCTCCAAAACCGCATGGCGAGTAGCCGCACAGGGGTATGGCACACAGTTCTGCCCACCTGCAATCGTCTTGTGCCCAAAGCGCTCTACTAGAGTGATGCCATCCGCCTCCAGGGCAGTAACCTTGTCGACAGACTTGGCACTCGTCTTGCCCAACAAGCTGAATAAGCGGGCATGTTGCGACTGCAGTACCTGAAGCACATCAGCAAAGTTTATGTTAAGTGATTACATGGTCATATGTATCTGCTTTTGCGAGTCGCGCATGAACGTCCCCCACCTGAAGAACTCCTCTTTTGTGTGTCCGCATGTTCTCATGGCTTTGTGTCCCCAAATATAACCCCAAAGCGAACATCCTGTCTGGCTTAATTGCTGTTGGGGAGGCGTACGTGACAAGGTTCAGAGTCGAGCGCCCTCCGGCATCGCTTCCGTTTGTCGCGAGGCTATAGACAGGCTGGCTGAACGTCGTATACAGCGGAACACTCTGGTCGACAGTAGCCGTGGTTGTGACACAGCGCGTCCGGCGAGCGGTCCAGTGCCGAAGGCAGGGCAGCGGTCGCCTGTGGGGTGCCAAGCTAGAGATCATGGGTCCGTGGGAAACTGGCTCTTCGGCCACCTACTGATTATGTCTATAGGCATCGGAGGGGATCAGGAGCCATTAGGGTCGCAGCTGTGCATGATGGTGGGTGGCACACAGCATGCGTCAACTGTCAATCTGGCATTGTGTGGGCTCCATTCCTCAACCCTCAGTGCACAGCAGCTTCTCCATTCCAGTTGCGTGGCTATGCAGCTCATCCGCTTTGCACAGCACCGCCAATATCGGCACCAATATCTGCCTGCCTGGCATGGCGTGGTACGGCGGTCAAGAGAACGCTCGTCGATTCATGCTTATTAGATACAAGGTGGAACTGCGTATTATTATAGGTCTTGGTATGCTTCCTGGCGCCTGCTGGCGCGGGCCTGAGTCCGTCCAAGCGCAGCAGGCGCAGCACATTACGGAAAGGGAGTGCAAGTGCATCGGACCAGCGCGCAGTGGCCTCGCACATATACTTGTAAGAAATAGCCCTCATTGACAGCCCCTGCCATACGTGGCAGCACTGCTTCAAGGTGGGGGCGTCGGGCCGATGAGGGCACCGTTTTCCCTGTGAGTTCCCCAAGCCTTAAGACCCCTTTGCGGAGGATAATCTACCTTTCCACGGCGCCTAGCTGAGCGACTGGCTGAGGCTGCGCCTTGACAATACCGCGACGCGGTTTTCGTGCTTGGGGCGCCCGGCCTTGCCTGATTTCCGTCATCCCATCCCTGGCCTCCAAACAAAAGAAGCACATATTTCATGGCCACTCCGGTAGCCACCGATGCCCCATGGAAGAAGCTTGCGGGGGCGCGCCGTGTTCAAGCTGAGATGCGGGCCCTGCAGAGAGGCCCACTCGCGGCTGCCGGTTCAAGCCCTTTTATATCTCACATCGCGCCCGTTGGAGATGAAGTCAACCGGTGGCGCTTTCGCGTCTCACATTTTGATGAGGACGTTCCAGCCGGGCAACTGCTGAACCGGGACCTGCGTGACCTGGGTCGAAAGTTTGGCCAGGACTACCTACTGATGGAGGTGCGTTGAGCAAAAAGGTGTTGCCCTTGTCATGGCGTCCTCTGTGGGCATGGGTAGCTCGGGTAGGGGCGCCTCCTGCAACGAAGCTACCCCTCTTCACGCTGCTGGCGCAACTGCCGGTCGGCGACCCCACCTTGTTCAAACCAGCCCCGCTACCTGCTGCTAGCTCCTGTACCTGTGAACACGTTCTTAAGCACCCCAAACGCATCTTGTTTCCCTTCCTCATTGTGCGTGCTGCATGCGTGTGGGTGCGCGTGTCCGTGCACGTCCGTGCATGCCGGACTGCGTGCGTGCAGCAGGCACGGCAGGTGCCAGCAACAAACGAGTGCTGCTGAACTATGCCGAGGTGGTGCCAATGTTACCTCAAGTGCCCTTGTTCCTGCGCTAACTGGCCTCACCTGTCCATCTACGTACTCCTTCCTCGCCTATACTATCTCCCTTGCGCACACGGCTTTTCTTCTTGCCAACCTGGCTGCACCTCACCACTTCAGGGCCCCTACTCGCAAACCCTCCCGCAACGCACGCTCTGATAGCTTGCCTTCCCATCCAGCCCGTCATGCGCTCGACACCCCATGCCTACCACCCCCAGGGACTCCATCACCCAGCCTAGTCCCTGCAACCCTTTTAGCCCTCAACCCCCTCATCCCCCCATCCCCTTTCCCTCCCCCGCCCCCCACCTCCACCTTCCCTCCGCATCACCCGCCCCACTCCTCCTCCCCACTCCATCCCTCCACCCCTTCCCCACCCACTCTCCTTCCTCCCCCATTCCACCCATCCCCGCCCCCTCCGTCCCTCCGCATCCCCCAGGTGCACTTCCCTCCCGACTACCCCGCGCACCCCTTCTTCCTGCGCGTGGTGTCCCCCCGCTGCGTCATGTACACGGGCCACGTCACGGCGGGCGGCTCCGTGTGCATCGAGGCGCTGGTGGCCACGGGCGGCCCGGGCGGCTGGCGGCCGGACTACGGGCTGGAGGGCGTGCTGGTGCTGGTGGCGGCGAACATGCTGCACGCGGAGGTGCGGGCGGCAGGGGAGGGAAGGTTGGGCGGTTGGCCGGGATGTGTGAAGAGAGCGTGTTGGTGCTGGAGCTATGGGTGGCCGGCACTCATGCAACACGCGGAGGTGCGCACCGTAGGCGGTTGGGCGGTTGGACACGTGTGTGTGGGATGCGTGCTGGTATGGTGTTGGTGCTGCTTGCAGACATGTTTTACCCGGAGGTGCGTACGGCAGGAGGTTGGCGGTTGAAGCGCGTGCGTGTGTAGGGCGTGCACACGTGCTGGTGCTGGTGCTGGTGCTGGCTAGTACGCTGCGGGGGGGGAGGGAAAGGGGGTACAGCAGGCTGGCGGCCGGGCGGTTGTGTTTGGTGGATGTCTGCATAGGCCAGAGGTAGTTGAATGCGTGCGTTCATGGCGCAAGCCAGGTGGTGGCAGGGGCTGTGTGGGTTGCTGGGTGCGTGGCCATGGGCTCCCTGGCTTCTGTACAATGAACTGCTCATGTACGTACCCCGCGGATGGCCAACCTGGCCGGCTGCAAACGTGCTCCACTAGGCCGTGCTCTCCGAATACTTCCTGCCACGCAACCTGGCCGCCTGCAAGTGACCCCGTTCGCAAGCGTCCAGGTGCACATCACCTTTTTGCCATTGCGGGTTCGCTAGCGCTTTGTCTGCAAACACGCAACTGCTAGCACGCAAGCGGCACGAGCATGTGCCCGCAGCCTTCATACTCACACTGTCCACCTATCCTCGCACCCCGGCACAACGCACCCCTTGACCACGCAGGTGGCGCGCGTCACCACTCCCACGGGCCCCGGCGGCCTGGCCGGCCCCCTGCGCGTGGACCTGGCCCGCGGCCGCCACTGCCTGGCCGAGTACAGCGACGCGGAGGCGCAGGCCGCCTTCCGCCGCACCGCCGCCAACCACGGCTGGCAGCACAACCCCGCCGCCGCAGCCCTCGCAGCCGCCATGGCGGCGAACGATGCGGCGATGGCTGCGAACCGTGCAGCGCTCTCCGTTGCGCTTGGAGTGTCTGGACCGGGTTCGGGCTCGGGTTTGGGTGCATTGGCCGCTGGGGGTGCTGGGGCAGGGCCTTCGGGGACTGGGGTGGGTTCGCCGGCGGATGGGAAGGCGGGGGCGTCACCTGGAGGGTGGACGCCTGTGGGGGTGGCGGGCAGGACACGCCGGGCGGCAGCGGCGGCGGCGGCGGCGGTAGGGAGCGGAGGGCTGCTGGGTGTGGGCGGGGTGGCGGGAGCGGTTGCTGGTGCAGGCGGGACTGGGCTGCTCGGCAGGCAGGGGAAGGGCGCGGTGGCGCAGCAAGCTCCTGCGGGTGCAGGTGCGGGGCTGTCCGGACCAGCAGGGGCGGGCTCTGCAGTTGGCGCTGGGAAGAGGAGGGGTGTGGCGGCGCAGCAGGTGGGTGCAGGGGCGTCGGGAACAGTAGCAGCAGGGCGGGTGACGGCGGGCGCGGGGAGCAAGGCAGCCGGCAAGGGAGGGAGGCTTGGAGACCCGCAGCGGCAGGTGCAGCAGCAGCAGCAGGGGCAGCAGCAGGATGACGAGGTGGTGATGCTGTCGGACTCGGACGTGGACGAGGACAGCTTCAACGGCGATGGCCCTGGTGGTGCCGCAGCGCCTGGGCCTGCAGCTCTGAGCAAGGGCCGGCCGGCAGCCGCCGCCGGGGGCTCTGGCGCTGACTCTGCGGTGGACCTCCTGGACTCTGACGACGATGGCCACGCGCACGGTGGCGGTGTGCGTCCGGCGGGCAGGCAGGGGGCCGCGGGCAGCAGCCGGCGGCGGCGGCGGCAGGCCGCTGCAGAGGCCGGGGCGAGGCACGACGGCGCCAGCGGGCATGGGGGCGGAGGCGGCGACGCCCTTGCGGCCCTTGCGGCGAGGGCAACAGGCGCTGGAGCGGGGGCGGGGGCGGGGGCAAGGGATCGCGGAGCAGCCGGCGGCGCGGGGGCTGCTGGTGGGGCGGAGGTCATCGCGCTGCTGGACAGCGACGAGGAGGTGCAGGTGCTGGGGTCGGAGGCGAAGGGCGCTCCGCCCAAGCGACGCAGGAGGGGATATGCCGCTGCGGCCCAGCAGGAGGTGGTCGACGTGACGGCGGGCACCCCGCTGGCGGCGGCAGGTGCAGCAGCTGCCGCAGCCCAAATGGCGGGTCCAGGCGCTGGCGGCAGTGGTGCTGCAGGTGGCAGGGGCAGCGGGAGCAGCAACGGCGTTGGGAACGGCAATGGGGCATCGCTGAACGTGCACGTGGACGTTGACGCTGCGCTGGCTCGCTCTCTGGCAGAGCTGGAGGAGAAGCAGCTGCAGCTGGAGAGGGCGCAGAGGGAGCAGGAGCGACTGGCGAAGCAGGTGGGGGGAAGAGGATACTGAGTGTGTGTGCGCCTTTCTGCGGGGCAGCGGTGATGTGAGGGCTTGCGCGCACGTTCAAGTACTGTCGGGCTGCTTAAGGCAGGTGGGGTGGAAACGTCGCGGCCTTGGTTCAGATTCTTACGTCGAAAGCCGTACGCGCATGCGTCCCGCTCGGTACTGGTGCTCCGGCGGCTGCCTGCAAGAGCATCGGCCGCCTGCAGAGACCAGGGTTCATCCGCCTGTAGGACCGTACCTGACCTTGCAATAACCGTCCCCGCCTTCGCTGACGCCCCGCCCGCTCATCGTCTGCCCGCCTCCGCGCACAGCTGCAAGAGACGCTGCTGGCCAAGGCCGCAGGAGCAGCGGGGCCCTCGGGGGTGGCCGGTGGGGCCGCGGGGCCCAGCGGCGCTGCCGCAGCGGCCGACGCCCCGGGACCGGCGGCGGCGGGGGCGGGGGCGGGCGTCGCGGTGGCCGCGCTGGAGGCTCCCCTGCCGCCCCACTGGCAGCCCATGGCCCCGGGGGAGAAGCTGCGCGTCGTGGTGCTGCCCGTGAACGGTAAGCGGGAGGTGCGGGGGAGTGATGGAGGGCCCGTTGGGTCTTACCAGGCACCGGTCGACACGTGGCATGGCGCGGCGTGGCCCACGTCACCCGGCTCGCCCCGCTGCATACCCCTTGTCTGCCGCTGTGTGCCCAAGGTCCCCAACAAGCCCTGCGCCAGCTCCACCGCACTCCCGCCGAGCCCGACATTGCACCCTTGGGCATGCAGCAAGTAATCATCCCAACCTCGGCCCAGCCACGCTCAGTGTTCAAGACTGGCGCCTCCGCTGGCATACCGGTACCCCATGTGCGGCACGCAGGCGACACCCAGGCCCACGCAGTCAAGACGTGGACCGTGGGAGGGCCCGCTGGGGGCAGCATGGACCCGGGCTCGCCGGACGGGGAGGGGGATGGGGAGGGGTCCCAGGCCATGGAGCTGGACGAGCCCGACCACGAGGCGGTGGCGGAGCTGGCGGCCAACGGGCTGGACCCGGGGGACGCTCGGGAGCTGCTGGCGCTGTGCGGGGGCAGCCTGGAGGAGGCCACGGCGCTGGCGCTGCAGGTGGGGGAGGGCAGGACGGGTGGGTGGGTGTGTAAAGGCAGGGGTGCGTACGGAAGGCGAGGCCATGGAGCCATCCAGCCATGGCGGTGGGTGATGGCTTGGGTGTTGGTGCAAGGTATGCTCGTTGCTTCGTACGAGCTGCCCTCTCGTGCCCTCGAAAGTCCATGGCCCTTCTGCCCAGCCAGGTTCACGCCCACTCACCGGCTGCTTCGCACAAACGAACCAACCACACAAACGCTCACACACACAACCCATCCACCGGCATTACACATACGTCTGGCGCAGGCGTTGGATTGCGGAGGCGTCCCTGCGCTGCTGGACAGGCGGCGGAAGTGTGCGGACGCTGACCGAGCGAAAGCTGCAAGAGCTGCGGCGGCGGCGGCGGCAGGCGGGAGCGGCTCCGGCGAGGGAGCAGGCGCGGCGGCGGCGGCGGCGGCGGCTCGGGAGGCTGCGCGGGAGGCTGCCCTGAGGGAGGAGGTGGACCGCGTGCTGCAGCGCTTCGAGAGAGCCTCTGTGAGTCGGAGTACAGTGGTGCCTGTTAGGAGGCCGCCCTCAGGACGCTGGAGAGGAACACGGCGTGGGCATTCGGTCAACAAGCCCCACCGGCAACCGGCCAAAAAGTGACGTAGCACTTGTGCGAGTGTTGAGTTTTCGGGCGGTCAGAGGCCGAAGGGCTTGATTTGGTACCTTGCCGTACGCCTGTGTTGCCTGCCCCGTGCACACGCCCTCTGCCTCTTGCCGGTGTGCCCCACCAGGGACACACACGGGACAGGGTGCTCCGCATCGAGCGGGTGCAGAACCCCCACCTGTGGACCAAGTACTGCCTGCGGAAGAGGTATGTGCACATTGCTAGCTAACGGCTCGCCCCAGGATGCTACTACTGCGATTGGCGCAGCTGGCACTCGTTGTATCTGTCCGTTCGATGGGCAGGCCTGTGCGGGTTTCATGTGCACTTTGACTACCTTTCTTAGCGTATATATCCTGGGGTATGCATTTGTGTGGCTTGTTAGCACTGTGCTCTTAGAGTTGACCTGGGTCCACGGCTTCCTACCTTCGTCCGTAAAACGCATGCGCAGGGAGATCGAGATGGGCCTCCAGGCAGCAGCAGCGGGCCACAGGCGCGGGCCCAAATCGGATGGCAAGGCACACGTAAGCGGCTAGCACGTGTTTGTAGTGAATAAGTATGTGAGCACCGACGCATACGGCAACACCAGGAGCAGCACCAGGGCCAGTTTGAAGTAAGGGTATGATCCCGCACTGAACCAGCCCCCGCCGCGCCCTCGGGGCACAAGGCACATCCGGCAGGGGCCTGAGTGGTGTGTAACTGTGGCACAGTCCTTGTATCACCAGGTTGGTACAGGCGTATGGAATCCGCACTGTGGATACGACCTGAGGTGAGCTTCTTCCTGGTGTTGCGCGCGACAGGGCCTGAACGAGGTGTACCTGTGGCACGGCACCGCCCCCAGCAACATCCAGCTCATCGTGATGGGCGGCTTCGACATCCGCGTCTCCAACAGGTGGGTGCGTGCGCCTCCTGAACGAGGGCTTCAACGAGGGATTTAAGGAGGGCTTGAACAAGGTATTGATCCAGGGATTGATTGAGGGCTTTCAGGCAGATATGTGCTGAAGGGGGCCGGGCTGAAAGCACAAGCTCCAACCCGGTGGTGCACCGCGCAGCTGGTGGGAACACACGCGCCCACGCCGGTGTCAGCACGTCCCATGTTGCCGAGAATGGCAGCCTCATGGCATGGGATGGTGCGCATTGGGCGAGCAATGCATGGTGACCTGCAAGGCATGTGCGTCTCCGGCAGGCAGGTGCACGTGCCAGTGTGTCTTCGGATTTGGCACAGGTGCGCCACTGTGTGCCTCTGTGTGCCACTTGCCCCTATACCTCTCTTCCCAGCAGTGTCACACGCGTACGTTATGACGCCTGCTAATTATTGCTTCCCCTCCCGCTCTATTCCCAACGTCTGTACCCGCGTCACAGCAACTGCACAGTGCGGCCATGACCTTGTACCTCCCCGCTCGTGCCGCTGGTGCCGGTTTTTGCGATTCGGTGCAGGGCCGGCTCCCTGGGCGAGGGCACCTACTTCGCGGCCAGCGCCGGGTACAGCATGGGCTACCTCAACAGGGGCGCCCTGGCCCCGGCGCCGCTGCCCGCCCTGGCCGCGCTGCCGCCCCTGGCCCCGTGGAGCCTGCAGCTGCAGATGGGCGGCGGCCCGGCGCTGCTCAACATGATGGGGCTGCCCTGGGCCGCGCCGCCGCCGCCGCCGCCGCCGCCCGGGATGCCGTACGGAGCAGGTGGGTGTGTGCGCCGCCCAGGGATTACTTCTGTACGGCAGTGTCATGGATTCGAATGGTGGGGACTTGGGCGCGTGCAGTGTGTGCACGTGAGGAGGTACAGGACAGGTGGTGTGCCCGCACCTCTGGCCAGCAACCTCGCGAGCGTTGGCTCTTGATGGGCCAGCCGGGTGCACCTGGCGAAGCCAGCAGCATCACGTCATGTTGCGCTCCGTCGTCTTTGGTAACAAGCGGGTATGATGCCGGCTGCAAAGATATGGTGGGGCGCGAAGGCTCCACGACGTTAGCTGGTAGCATGTGCCGCACAACACGCTCATGTCTCTTACCACCCGCACCACCCACAGCCACTCTGTCCCGCAGCTCGTCCAACCGCTCTGCCGGCACCGCCCCCCTCCTCACCCGTCCTGCCGCCGCAGCCGCGCCGGCCAAGGCCAAGAAAGCGGCTCCCAGGAAGGGCGGCACCGCCCGCGACATCAGCGGCGCCACCAGCGGGCTGCTGTTCCCCGGCTGCGGCGCCATGATGCTGTGCCGCGTGACGCTGGGCCGCCTGGCGCAGGGCAACTCGGGGCTGCGCAAGCCGCCGGACGGCTCGGACGCGGTGGTCAGTGCCGCCATAGGGGGCCCGAGGGGCGGCGGGGGCGGCGGGCCGGCCAAGGACCTGTGGGACGTGGGGGCGGTGGGCGAGCAGAACATCTTCGCGGTGTTTGACAACGCGCAGGCCTACCCGGAGTACATTGTGCACATCAGGTAGCAGGGCAGGGGGGCGCCGCGGCGGGCTGGGGTTGGGGTTAGTGTAGGTGGTGTGGAGGAGGTGTGCGGTGGGGGGTGTAGGCGGGGTGCAGGCGCGGCGGGCTGATTGGGGTCGTGTGGGTATCGCTTGTGTGAGCTTTTACCTGGTCGTTGATGCAGTTGCAAGAGGCGACGGCGCGCGGCCTCCACGTGGCCGTGCTCCTGCTAGGTATCAGGACGGTGCGGCAGAGCGCCGTAGTGTAAAGCCGCTTGTCCGGTGTTCCCTTTCACTGCAGTTGTATTCGCTGTGATACCTCATGACCCCATGCGATAGAAATTGTCGTGCGGTTACGGTTACCGCCCCACCATGGCGCCCTGCCCACAGCACGGTGAATGCGGATGACTTGTATAACTTGTGGGCCGCAGATGGTGCTGTTCTACCGTGATACTGACTTGTAACGAGGCTCGTGCGTAGCCCTGTCGCCCTGGGACAGCAGGTGCCAGGCCCCTTGCCAGCGGGTCCTTGTATACCCCTGCTGCGTACGACGTAGATGGCATATGAACAGAAGCGGACACTGGTAGTGCCGTATATGGTACGTCGGTACGGGACTGTTTCACACGCCTAAGAGTTATGGGAGGAGAGGTTCGGCTGCACACAAGCCGTTACACGGACCAGAGGCCGGTGCAATGGCTGCGTGCCCATTCTTGCACGAATGCAGGGCATGCATGGTCGTTGGTCGGCAGGGGTCCCGCGGGTGCATCAACATGTCTCACACTTTCAAGCCGCTCCATGTATGCAAAAGGACAGCTAGCGCCATCGCAACACCGTTCATCAGGAAGTACACACGCACACCCACCATCCGCCACCCGCCCAGCTGTGCCCTCCGGTTGCTCAAGCGCAACTCAACCCGAAACACTCACCGACTCGCGACCGACGCTATGCCCAAACTGTACCCGGTCTTGGCAAAGCTCAAATAACAACATATGACGAGCCTGTCCATAGATGCATGCGTGTAGCCACCCTAGGGGACTGCCACAGGAGGGAGCCAATAAAAGGGCACCATTTTGCAACGAGCTCAGCGTTGGCAGCTAACACCGTTCACATGCATCAGCATGTTGCATGTATCCACCCGCGAAAGCAGAAGACCTGCACTGCAAAGCACCTGCAATCCACTGCGGTGCTACGTACGGAGCTGCGGACTGCCCAGCCAGCGGCCACACACCAACCCGTGGCACCACATGGCATGGCAGCCACGTACGTTACCCGGCCCGGCGTGCAGCAGCGCCCTCAAGGGCCATGCACCCCTTCTGGAAAAACCAACAAGCGAGCTAGTCGCATGTACACTCTCAATCAGTTGCAGTCGACTCGCGCTTGCTATCAAGTCCCAGGGCCCGGCCTGCAGCGCCGCTGGCTTGCTCGAACTACACGCCCATGGGTTTCAGCCTGAACCTGCGCCACATTAAAGCACTGCAAAACGTGGAAGGGTAACGAGCAAACGAAAGCCGTACGACTCTAATTCCAGCTGACACGCACATATGCAGCCATGCGGCCTGGCCTCATGCCGCCACGCCAGCGGCTGTGTTCTCACATATGGAACAGCTTGACGCTCTGATGCCTGATCTAACACCTAACGATATCGATTTACTAGGACCTTCACAGGCCCATAGGAACCTACCCACACAGAACTCGCACATGGCATGAACTACACAAGCCCAACTGCACGCGCGGGACGGCTTCCTGCGACCAGGGAGCAACCGCTTGGCCGGCCACCTGCGTGCGGCCGCCTAGTTGCTGTGCGGGTGGTCGCCCCCGGCGCTGCGCGACCTGCTGCCCCCGATGGCTCCGCACGACAGCACATGCAGCACCACCAGCACCACCACCAGCACCAGCTGGATGCCCGTGTCCACGATCTCCAGCGTCCAGCACAGGAACCACAGCCACAGCCGCGACGCCTTGCTGAAGAAGCGCGCCGTGCCACGCTTCACGGCCGCCACGCAGTCCACGTCCTCGTCCCCGCGCCCGCCGTCCTTCCTGACCCACGGGTCGTTCTCCGCCTCGCGACCCATGGGACTCGGAGGCGCACCCGCGTAGCCACGGGTTCGGATCCCGTCGTCGTCAGCCGGCAGCTCGCCGGCCGACAGCAGGCCGCTTAGGCCGCCGCGGCTGGCTCCCGACCGCTGGTCGGCCTCCGTGAAGGCGTAGCTTGCGCCGCGGGTGCCGGGGGCCCCAGCGTTCTTGTTGCAGCAGCCAAAGCAGCAGACGCACCGGATGAAGTTGAAGCAGGCGGACGAGGTCATGTACAGCTGCAGCTCCTGGTCGGTGATGCCCTCCTCCTCCATGATCGCCCTGCGTGTGGAAGAAAGAAGAACGTGTGCTTGAATGCATGTGCGATTATGCACCAGCTTCGTTCATGCGCTAAACATTTGCGCATGAGATTTAACTTGTGAACGGTGTGTCACTTAGTGCATATCAACTGCTGCAACAATCATTGCGTACCACCACGCTGTGTGCCGTACACCGTACCTCTTGCCCAGGTGTCCGATGCAGTACAGCAGTACGGTGGACATGACCACATTGATGACTGTGATGAGGACGCTGGGGGCGACCTGGTGGGGCCGACCAAAGGTATGTTCGTGCAGAGGGTCAACATGACTAGCGCAAATCAGCAATGCAACGCAGCCGCATCTGCCCTCGATCATCCAGCGCCGCTGGGGGGACGCACGGAGGCTTCGGATCAGCCCACCACACTAGCATTCACCACATGCATGCAGGCAGCAACCCACAGCTCAAGCGGATTGTGTACTACTACCAGACACTGTGCACGCAGCTGGTCCCACCTGCGTGGCGTTGGTGTACACGTACAGCGCCAGGTACTGCGTGACGATGAGCGCCAGGATGGACATGGCCTCCATCACGTTGACCAGGTCAATCTGCGCGGAGGTGCCCAGCCACGGCCCGGCACGTGGGTCCGACCCGCGGGTCGCTCCGCCCGCGCCCATGCCCATGCCCCCTCCCATGCCGCCCTGCTCCGCCTCGACGTGCTTCATGTCGTTGTCGACATCGGCGTCGTTGTCGGTGTTGTTCTTGTTGTTGTTGCCGGTGTTGTTGCGGCGGCGGAAGGGCAGGTTGAAGCTGGACGCGCGCGTGGCGAGCGACTGCACGTCGTTGAGCAGGTGGCGGAAGGTGCCGTTCCACAGCGGCACGCTGCGGAAGGGCTTGTGCAGCATCTGCAGCGCCAGCGCCACGCCGCACACCAGCATCAGCAGCAGCAGCTGGACGCCGGCGCCGGCGCGGCCCGCGAACACGATGACGATGGCGGCCAGGAACTTGCGCAGCGTGATGACAAACTCCCAGGCGCAGTGGCTGCGGGGACGCAGGAAGCGAAGGTACTACACGTTAAGGGCTGGGGGCGATGCGGTACGGTATGTGCGTTGCGGGAGTTAGGCTGCAAGGATGCGCCGCGACGTCATGCCGGTAGATGCAATCACATGCTTTCGAATGGCTGGTGTGGGCTCCCACCAGCGAGGTTGTCCTCGCCCTTCGATTGCCTGTTGCATGGAAACGTGCCTCCAGCACACCAATAACAGTACGGCCGGCGCACAGACCTAACCCCCCAAGTCCCTACTCACGAACCGCATCCCGACGGTGCTTCCACCAAGTAGGCTGCTACGCTCAAGCTACGGCTGTGTGGAGGGCATGGCCTCTATGTGTGCAGCACCGGCGCTCGTACCTCTCCTTGTACTCGTCGTAGTAGGGCTTGAGCGCCTTGCGCAGCAGGTGGGTCATCTTCTGCCGCAGCGCCGACCGCCTCACCGTGGCGGCGCCGTGGCCCTCCCTGCGCCACAGCGTACGGTAGCACAATGTCGGCTAGCAGGTGCAGCGACCAGTACGGCATCAAAAAGGAAGCCACAGGAGCTCTTGCAGGCCACGTGCACACAGACATGTCCCAGTTGGAGGTGTGCAGAGGACGCGTGCCGCTCGCCACGTGGAGCGGTGCAGCCACGTGCCGCGTGCCACGTGCCGCGTGCCGCGTGCCGCGTGCCGCGTGCCGCGTGCCGCGTGCCGCGTGCCGCGCCTCTGACCAGCTGCAGCCACCCGCTGTGCGTCAAGATGACAGCACAATGTGCATCCCGCCCTGGAGCCCCACGCCCTTGTGCACCCGCACTACCATGGTCCCACGCCCGCCCCGCCCCGCTGCAGCATGCCAGCACCCCGTGCACCCCATGGCGCCCACCCCACGGCGCCCACCCCCGCTGCGCACTCACGCCTTCATGTGGCGGTGCCGCACCACGCGCCACGCCAGCCACGACACGAACACCGGCCAGCCCACCGCCAGCAGCGCCAGCCCCGGCCCGCCCAGCCCGAAAGCCAGCGCCGCGTGCCGCCCCACGTAGCACTTCTGGCCCAGGTCCATTACCCAGTAGCCGCGGCTGCTGTGCTGCTGGCCCGCCTCGACCTGCACACAGGTGGCGGTGGTGAGGGTGATGGTTGGCATTTTGCCAAGCTAATGGCAAAAGCCAACAGTGGTTGGTATGTATATCCGCAAGTCGTGTCATTCTTAAAGCACCTTCCTCGCGGTTGCCCTGCCCAAGTTCATGACCCCCAAACATGCCCATGCTGCAGACCGCAAGGCTCCTCCCTCCACACTTTGCCTCAGCTCTCTGCAGTGCTCGCATGCGTGGGAACAGCACACGTAGATGCCACAGGGCTAGGCTACGACGCTCCGGCAACTCCTCGCGCAACAGGGAAGTGCAACGCGAGGGCGTGTTCGCCTTGCCGGCCACGCACCGCCAGTGCTCCGGGGTCGACGCTGGGGCCCTGCCGCGACGTCCAGTTGGGGTCGACGTAATCGTCAAGCTGGCGGCAGTCGAAGATGGACAGCAGCGCCTTGAGCATGGAGGGGTAGAAGAAGAAGAAGGTGGTCATCAGCACCAGGCCCGCCGTGCGCCAAATGCGCCAGTTGGCCTCGGACCTGCGGCGGCGGGCAGGTGCAAGGGCCAGCGGGCAGGATCGTACAACGAAGGAAAGGGGCGAGGTGCCCGTGCGCATTTGAAATTTTGGATGCTAGTCAAAGTGACGGATACCATCATGCAACGGAACGCCCCTGCCCGTCCGCCCCTCCGCCGGCAGGGCGGGAAGCTTTGCCGCGTCTGGGAACGGCGGAACATGTCGACCCTCCCTTTGACGTCACCCCTCTTCCCATGCGGGTGCATGTTGCGCTCCCAAGGCAAGGGGGGCCGTGTGCCGCCCGGGCCTCGCACGCACCTCCGGTTCTCCTCCTGGATGCTGTCAAACACCTCGGCCCGCGTGGCGCCCATGCCGTAGTCCGGCTGCGCGCCTGGGTAGTACATGGCGGGCGGCGCGGCGCTTGGCGGTTGGTGGGCGCCGCCGTACATGGAGGGGTACTGCGAGGCAACCGACTGAATAGAGGACGCGGGCACGAGCACGGGCACGCCAGTGGGGCCGTTGTAGGAGTTGGCGCCGGGCAGGACGGTTAGGCCGTTGTCCATGGGCGGCGCCAGGGAGCCGTGCAGGCCGGAGGCGTCGTTGGCGGTTGGGCCGAGCGACGCTTCTCCGAAGACGCCGTACGGCATGTTGGCAAAGTCCGGGTGGGCCTGGGAGGTGGTGGGCTGCGGGGGCTGGGGCTGGGGCTGGGGGAGGGAGGGAGGGGCGGGCGGGGGTGGAGGGAGAGGGGCGGCGGGCGGGGGGGGCAGAGGGGGGGGGGGGGGTGGGGAGTCGGGGGTGTCGGTCAGGCGGGGGGGGG
>VFQN01000882.1_pt1 | contig 53688 bp, 83 predicted proteins | sample 3512371 | NCBI WGS metagenome assembly VFQN01 (sample SAMN10412370, study PRJNA504923) | tailings metagenome | isolation source: Replicate 2 from Balatoc abandoned mine | place: Philippines: Itogon, Benguet | collected 2017-08-28
CCCTGTGGCCTGTTGACCTCGAGATCCCAGCACATCAACCGAAACCGCATGAGGGCCAAATGCGCCTGGCCGGTGGTCACGATTCAAGTAAGGTGGTGCTCGGGTGGGAGCGTCGCCGCACAGGTCAGGGGCTCGCCTGGAAAGCGTCAGGGGCCTCCACGCAATGTGTGTGTATGTAATACCCGTGCAGAGCGCAGTGTGTAGCGGGTGCGGTGCGGGACGTAGGCAGGAAAGGCCTGATACAGTTGCAAGCATGTAGGAAGATCAGACAAGGTGTAGCGAGGCAACGTGTGGCGAGGCAAAGCAGGAGAGCGGCAAGAGCGCAATACCCGTGCAGAGCGCACGCAGTGTGTGGCAGAGGAGGGGTGCAGCAAGACTCCTGCATCCGCTTGCAAGGAGACGCAATCGTTGCACCGCCGTCCTGGACGGCAGACGCGTTGCGGTTGTACAGGGGCCTTACCGCAAGCCTCTGCGCTAGGCTTGCAAGTAAACTCGCACCAAGCCGTACCGTACCTTTGGAACATGGCGGGGAAGCTGCCGCCGTACTTGCCGTAGAACAGGTCCAGGCAGTACGTGTAGGCCGTCGAGGCGAAGTTGCTCCCCCCCACGGAACCTACAGGTTAGGCAGGCGCGCGGATGCAACGCCATTGGCGGCAGGCACTTGACACAATAGGAGCATTAAGCAGACGCCGGCGTCCAGCAGGGGACACCGGTGCCTGCCAGGCTCACCGGTCGGCACGCCGTGCACCCACGGACCGCCATTAAGCCGTGACGCGCATGGCCGAAGGCAGGTGATATGCATGCACGCTGCAGGCGAAACGGTAACGGACACCCCGACAGGGGTGCTACGGCCGCAAAATGCTGATGCGGCACTCGCCTGGACGTACGGACGTACCTAGGGTGGTGGGCGTGTCCGACACGTCGTCGTCATCACTGCACGTGGCGTTGGCGCCGGTGGCCACGGCCCCGAACGTGTGCTCCACGCCCAGGAAGTGCACCACCTCGTGCGCCAGCGTGGCGCCGCCGGAGTAGTACCTCTCCACGTTGTTGTAGCCCGCGGGGGAGGTGTCCAGCGCGTCCCACGTTACCATCATTAGGCCGAGCACGGGAGTGGTATAGGACCTGTGGGCAAGCAGCACGGGGCAGCGCACTGCAGTACGGTGGGTGGGAGTACAGGACCTGTCGTACAATCATAAATGCAGTACGGGTGTGCCGTGTACAGTGTACGGCATGCAGTGCGTGTGACCACGTGGTATTGACCGGTACCCACCCTGGGCACGGCGCGGCGGCCAGTATGCCGTCGAGCGCCTGGGACTCGCCCACCACGAAAATGTTGATGGCACGGGGAAAGTCCACGACAACCCTACGGATGCGGGGTCGTTGGTGAAGGTGGCAGTCAGTCCTCAAGGCAGAACGGCACATCGGCAGAAGACCCTTGCTGCGCTGCGTACCAGTATGCCAGTATCACGCATTGCTATCAGCCGACTTCAGCCGGCGCATTGAACTACAGTATCACGAAAGAATCGTATCATAACGCTACCGTATATGTGAGCGCAAGGCGCCACACGAGCGAGCAGCCGCGTGCCCCTGCGCACCTGGACATCAACTTGCGGTCCCACAGGCATTCGTCCCCCCAGTACCCTCCATAGAAGCAGTACAGCCACTTGTCCTTGCTCTCCAGCAGCAGATAGTCGAAATAGTATGAGTCCCACCGCACTTCCTGCAGGGAGAATGGGGTTAGAAGCATGCGTAAGACGTACGCAAACTTCAGTCACCGTTAACGGGAGATGCGTGCAAACAACGGAACAAGCCGTCGTGTTATGATCTTCAAGTTCGCGGGGTGCGCATGTGCGAAATGTGGTACGCAGACGTGAGCGTAGAAATTGCAAGTTCCACGGGCGCAGCCCAAGCGGATGAACGGCAGCCGCGCGCGCTGACGCCCTTGCGGCGCGTGCGCAAAAGCCTGTGTGTTGGTTCACCCCTATGATGTGCACGCACATATGCTACCCGCCCCGCGCTGACCTGTACAAACACTTGTATGTTGGTGGGCTTGAGCGCCGCGTTGGCCACCCGCACCAGCTGGTCAAACCGTGCGGGCGACTCAGACAGACCTGCCGGCCCGTAGCTCCTGCGCCCTCCTGCCTCCTTGTACGACATGACATGTACAACAAGCGGGATGAGCAGCGGGGGCCGGCCGGCGGGCGGCTGCGGATTGAAGTCTGGCGGCATTGCGTACTTGTAGTTGGGCGGGATGGCCGTCTCCTGCTGCATCCGGCGGTGAATGGTGCGCCTGTTGCTGCGAGATGCGTGTTGCTGCTCCTTGCGCTGGTGCTCTAGCTGTTGGACAGCAGGCTTTGCGACGTCGGCATTGCTGCTGCCACCATCACCGTCACCATCATTTGCAGTCGCGCCAGCGGTCCCGGTTGGGTCCATGTCACCGGGCGCCCAACGGCTGTCGTACATCTGTTTCGCCAGATCCCAAATGGCGGGCAGGTCCCGATGCAGCTCCGACAGGGCGGCGGCGATGCGGGGCACCAGCGAGGCGAAAGCCTTGGGGGTCAGACGGCCCCCGGTTGCCACCTGCACGCCTGTGCCGACCTCGCCCAGCTGTGTGGGGTCGGTGAGCGCTGCCTCCACGGCGGCAGCCATGTGGGCCGTGTCCCGCACGTCGGGCCACGCCGCGTCGGCAAAGGGCATGTCCGGCACGTGCTGTACGGCGAGGGGCACGTGCGCCGCCACCCATTGGAACACCGAGCGCAGGGCGCGGTACAGGGTGTAGTGCACGACCTGTGGATGGCGGTTAGCGTAGAGATTGGAAAGCGATGAGAAATGCTATCGGTATGCCTAGTAAGGTAGCAGCAGACGTGCACGCGTGACGAAGCGGTGCCAACGTTCATCTGCACCTGCATCCAGCAACTGAAGTGCCGCCTAGGTGTATACTTCGGCCGATAAGCACAGCGTTGCCGATCGCCGTACATCCAGTACGGCATGCTCCTTACTTGTCTGTCATCGCTGCCGTACAACTGCTTGTACAGGTCGTACAGCTCCGCCACCAGGGGAGAGTCCACGCGGCCGGGCTGGGTGAGGTAGGCGTGCATGGTGATGGGGTTGAGGTAGGGCAGCAGGACGGTGGTGGAGCCTGGTGGTTGAAGCGGGATATAGTGGACCGCTCAAGCCTGGGTCTGACTGGGCCTGGTAACACCAGCGCACTGGTGTTGCTGGTGTGGCCCCTCCAGCTGAGTCCCCAAGCCCGCGTCAAACATGGTGCCTCGCCGCAAGCCACAGCCCCCGTGGTGGCCGCAGATGCCCTACCTACCACCCGTGCCTTGCACGCCGACGCCTTGCAGTCCCCCACCTAACCTTGCCAGCGGGCCATGGCCTGCAGGACTGGACCTCGCTTCCACTGTTGCCTTACGCCCGTACCCTTGCCAGCACTGAGGGCAAGCCCAGGCCCAGTGCAACGTCGCACAGGCGATCGGCAACCCTACCAGTCGCCCTATCCTCCCTGCGCCCTCCACCTGGGCCTGCGCCGCGGCTTGAGTCACGCACTGCAGCACCCCCTAACCCCCTAACCCCTAACCCCACCCACCCTCGGTCCGAGCCAGGGGCTGCGCCGCCGCTCCGTCACGCACTGCAGCACCTACTACTGCACCCTGCACCACCAACCCACCCTGTGCCCTCCCCAGGGGCTGCGCCGCGGCGTAAAGCAGCTCCGCCGTGTCGGCGGCGTGGCCTGCACGGGACCTGGGGTCGATGGCCGGGGTGGAGCTGCCGGCCAGATGCGTGCCTGCAGCAGTGCGGCAGGGGTGGGCAGCAGCAGGCAACAGCAGTGCAGCAGGGGTGGACAATGGACGAAGGGGGAGATGAGGCACTGTGGAGAACGCACTAAAGTAGCGGCAGGTAGAGCCTCAGTGGCGCTAAAGCAACAGTGCAACAGACTGCCGTTGTGGTGATGCGCCAGACGCCCACGGGCAGCTAGCTGGCAGTTTCATGACGGTGGGCGAAGCGTGGACGCACGTGTTGGTGTCAAACACCACACTGTTACGGTACTGAGTACCCCACACGGTAGGAAGCAACACCATGGCTCCTGCTGCGCGGATGGTACAATTGAACAGCCACGTGCCCGGTCCGTCATCGCAGAAACGGATTCCATGTACCCTGCCTGACCTTCCGAGCCGGAGTCCGCCGCAAGGGAGACCGGCTGGACAGCACTGAGCCCAACCGGCTGAGCATCTCCGCAGTAGTTAAGTAACTGGCTCAACAAGGCCAAAACCAGGAACCCTTTGGCGCCACTCCAGGCCGCCGCGGAAGCTGTTGCATAGGCATACTCCGACCAACCACTCTTGAAGCAGCGCTGTCGTAGATGAATGCTATGTTCCAATGTAGGCCCCATAGCAGCGCTTAGCAGTGCTTAGTAGCGCTTGTAGATGCGCGCTGAGGTGGAAACGAGCTGCAGGAGTGGTTACAGTGCATACGCTCACTTGCACCGAACGAAGCAATAGGCGCCGTCTGCTTCAGCTCACCGAATGCCTCCGCTACATACCCGTCGAACATTTGGAGGTGATCCCCTGATGCAAGGCCCACCCCTTCGCGGTTGCAGCATGAGTAGTATCTTCCCCCCTATCAGCCGCTCACTTCTAGTTCCCTGGTTAACTTTAAACCGCCTGCAAATGTACAGAAAAAAGCATGGCAGGGCACACTGCATATGCGTGAGAGGTCCAGCGTCGCTGCGGGCTGTGAACACAAGGGTTACAAAATGTCGAAGGGCTCCCCTTTCGGTTAGGTCCCTCCTCACGTGCCTTCTGTGGTATACGCCATGCACTTGGGGCAACAAGTGCAATTTTGTGCGCATACGCAACAGTGGCACCCAGTCCCTGCCCTGTCCATACCTCACGACGCCTTAAGCGCCATTAAGGCTGACCCCGGCTGACCCCAACGCCCGCATACTGACATACCTGGTGAGCCACCTGGTCCAACTCATGTACCATTCCTGGTGCCCTGGGCCAGCAGGAGAATTTTAGCAGCCGGATATAGGAGACCGCGTGCTGCCAGCATGTACGGCGTTTGCACGTGTCACCGGATGAGGAGGTTCCCATCCGTAGAACGGCAGGTAGTAACGAGCAAGAGCCTCTGTCTCACCCGGATTGTGGCACTGCAATGCCGTTGGTTTTCTCTAGCAAGTCACCACAACCCAAAACGTGTCAATGCAAGTCCTTTGCACACCAAAGCAGATCTCATGCATGTACGGTCATCTTCAGCAAGCCACCACAACCCAAAACGTGTCAATGCAAGTCCCTTGCACCTCAAAGCAGATCCCATGCACGTACGGTAAGTAGTACACGTGCACACTTAGGTGCCCTCACTTTTGCTGTAGCACGCTTCGGCCCTCCTGAGCTGTTCAGAGCCACCAGCTCACGCCGAGGTTTCAGCAGGGCTAACCCCATGAACTTGGGACACGCCATGCTAGTGACCAGGCCTCCTTCGTTGCCCTGCCCCTCGCCATCAAGGGCGGTTAACACTCTTACTACCCACACACAAGGACCGAGCCACCAAGGCCTCCTGGCAGATGGCCATTCCACAGAGCACACGTCCGGTAACACAGCAGCACAGCAGGTGCGATACGCAGTAAGGTGGCCCAAAGCCTGTGATGCCCCTGCCAGACCCACAGCACAACCCCAGCCAGAATGCACCCAGGCGTGCATGTCCCGACTGCCCCGCTCCAAACTGGGCCCAACGGTTCCCGAACGTCGAAATTACTGCTACAGGCATCCCGGAAACGCTTGGATCCCGAATGTCGAAATTACTGCTACAGGCATCCCGGAAACGTAATGGCATTGGTCCATCGTGCCCCCGCTTGAGTTCAGCACCAGAAGTCAGCTTCAGGACCCAGTGCCCACGGCCTTCTCCTCTCCCCCTTCCGCCTCCTCTTTAATCTGATTCTGTCCCCCTCCTGCCTCCTTGCTCATTCCAGCCTTTCCCTCTTCAGCCTCCTCTCCTTTCTGATTTTTCACCTCGTCCTCCCACAGCGCTGCCGCCAGCCTTCCTGCCCCCTCCTCCAACAGCGCCCTCCGCTCCCCCGGCCCCGGCTCCCACCCCCCCGCCACGCGGCCCACCACCTGCAACTCTGCCCCGCCGCCACCGCCCCCCAGCGCGTCACGCACTGCACGCAGCGACACGTGGTACCAGGGTGCGGGGCAGGGCGGGCTGCTGCCCTCAGCTGGGGGCCCCCCGCTGCCGTCCGCTGCCTCCCCGGCCGCGCCTTCCTCGCCCTGCACCACCGCACGTAGCTCGGTAGGGAAGGCCACAGCAGCCATCTCCAGCAACCGCAGCAGCAGCACATTAAGGGCCTCCGGTCCCTTGCCCTCTTCCCTCTCACCAGTCCCCGGCCGCTCCCACAGCCGCACCCCCGCCCCCAGCAGCCCCGCCAGCTGCACCTCCCCCAAAAGCACATTCCGCCACGGGGAGGGCCCTTCTCTCGCCTCAGCCCCCACGTGTGCTAGCAACAGCACGGACGCACACCGGAGCATGCCGGGGTAGCACTGCCTAACTGCCTGGGCCAGCTTCTCCGCCTGCTGTCCCAGCACCCCTGCAACGGCGCCCGCGGTACCACCAGCTCGCCCGGCCCCAACCCCGTTTACACCGCCCCCTCCCTTCTCGCCCTCACTCGCTCCGCCCCCCTCCTCGACACGAGCCCCGCCCACTAGCACGATCTCCGCGCAGGCCAACGCCCCACGAGCCGCGGCAGGCAGCAGCTCCGAAACCTCGTCCCACAGCTCGGCGGCCGCACGGCCGTAGTCCATGGCCGTGCCCCTAGCTGCTGTCCCCGCAACTGCTGAGGCTGGTCCTACTCCGCCAGGAGCCGCGCTTGCCCCGCTGCCGCTTCCCCTACCTCCGCTGCCGCCCCCCGCCCCATCCGCAGGACCAGCGTGGGTCCCCTCCTCCAGGTGCTGCTCGCTGCAAGTCGACGTGTGGCTCCCGCCACCGCTCCCTGGCTCACCATGACCGTTGCCGCACGGCGCCCCGCCCTCGGCAGCGCTACCGACATCCGACGCGGGCCCCTGCGACGACCCTGCATGGCCCCCACTGTCCCCATTTCCGCCCCCGCCCTGCCCCTGCCCCAGCCGCCATAGCGCGTCCCCCAGGAGGCGGCCGGCGAACAGGAGCACCTCCCCTGCCTCCTGGGCATGCCAGGCGGCGCCGGAGCCATGGCCGGCAGATGCGGCCTCCGGGCTCTGGCCGCCGACCGGCCCGGGCTCTGCTCCCGCTCCCGCTCCCGCTCCGGACCCCGCTACCCCCTCCTCGGCCGCCCCCCGCAGCTGCCCCACCTGCCAGTCCAGCCGCCACGCCAGGGCCGACGTCAGCTCGCGCACCTCCTCCCGCACCCCGAAAGCAAGCAGCTGCCGCCAGTTAAAGTATTGGAAGCTGGAGAGCACGGAGCTCAGGCGGAAGGAGCGGTCCAGGAACAGGCGCATGCGGGCGGGTAGCTGGACGAGGTCCGCGTCCGTTGGAGAGGCCGACGTTCTGCCGCTGCTGCTGCCGCTGCTGCCTGACGCGGCGACCTCGGCCTCACCGCCCCTGCTGCCGCAGCTACCGCCACCGCCAGCGCCACCTCCCCCCAGCCCGCTGTGACGCAGCAGGTGCGCGCAGCACGGCAGCAGACCCGCCTTCAGGGCAGCCGTGAGGTCCGCGCTGGGCTGCTTGGGCAGGGCTGCAAGGGAGGGAGGGACAAGAGCGACGCGTCAGCACCACTCCATCACACAGCATATCCGTGTGGGCTTTTGTGCACCTGACGGTGTGATAGAAGTGCGCATGTCTGCTACGTGCTCGAGGCCACGTCAGGACACAACAAGTCGTCGTCGGACGTACGCCCCCTCAACAAGGCAAGCTTGGAGCGCTGTGCGGTTCCTGCTCCATCCTGCTCCACACCCTACCTTGTGCTGCTTGCCTACGCGCGTCGGAGAACCACGCCACATTCAACGGCACGCCCTGCCGCGCCGCCTCCACCACCACCTTCCACCACCCCCACAGCCGTGCCAGCCGCCGCGCCCCGGCCCTCCCGCGGGCAGGCCTGTCGCACTGCGGCTGCAGCACCACGCGGGCGGTGTTCATGGCGGCCTGGAGCAGCATCCTGTCCAGCACCCGGTGCGCCGTGCGGAGGAGGTCGGCCTCAGTCAGGGCGTCGTCTCCCCGGGTGGCAGTACCCGCACCAGCCCCAGCTCCAGCCCCAGCCGCCTCGACGGCCCCGGCCGCTGGTGCCGCCGCCGGGGAGCAGCCGCCAGCCCCGCCTAGCCGCCCCCGTGCCAGCAGGCCCCTCGCCAGGCGCATGCACAGCTGCAGCATGGCCGGGGCGCTGCAGGGAGGCAGCTTGAGGTTTGCAGCCGTGCAGCGCAGCTCGGCCAGGATGGTCACGTACTTTTGCGCAAAGGTCACCATTTTGGCCTTTGATACACTCAGCTTCCTCCGTACCGTGCCGTCTACGCGTCCGGGCATGTGGATGTCCTCTGCCTGCCTCCATGTGGTGTAGAGGTCACTGACACCGCTTGCTGCGTCCGCAAACTGCTCTTTGTGTGTCTTTGCCGTTTGCCCCTTATCCTTAATCACCAACGGGGCCTCCTCCAATGCCCAGAACTCCAGCGTCATGCACAGCCGCATCTTTGCAAGCAGCGAGCCCCCCGCCTCTGCGCCGCCCGCCCCGCCCGCTCCATCGGCCCCCGGCAGCGGCCACAGCCCGGGGGCCATGCCGTACGTCGTGCCGCCGTCCAGGGCCGCGCACAGCTGCACCAGCTCCGCAACTGCCGACGCGGAGTCTGTCATGGTAGTGCACCTGAGTGACAATACCCCATGCTCGAAGGAGCAGATCCTGGCCACGAGCTGCTCTGCAAGCTGGCTGGCGGCTTCGTGTGTGGCGCTGTTGCGGGCTGCCGCTGTGGCCAGCAGCAGCAGCCGGCTGGCGTGCTGGTACAGCTTGGACACGTGGCCACACGACGAGGCCGCCTTCCTGGCCTCCTCAAACTTACTGCACTCGCCGCATCCAGCTGCGCTGTCCTGCACGCCCGAGCCACTGCTGCCGCTGCCCTGCTCGCCACCGGAACCACCAGCACCGCACGCCAGTGCAGGTGCCCCCAGCCCCTGTCCCAACACCCTGCTCAGGTGGTGCAGCACGGTACCCGACACGTCCCCTGGCTCTCCCCTGCTGCCGCTGCACGCCCCCAGCAGCTCCAGCAGCCGCACCGCCTCCCCCGCCAGCCGCAGCGCGCCGGACATCGCAGCGGTCCTCCAGCGTGGGCTGGTCAGCCCGCCCGCCGCGCTGCGCCCCAGCACGACCTCCACTTTCTTCTCCAGAGCATACATATCGGGCCAGTCCGGAAGGTCCGCGCATGCCGCACGGGCAGCTGGCTCCAGCTGCCGGGCTGCGTCGGACAGCAGGGCGGTGTAGCACTGCAGGGTACCGGTGCGCAGCAGCGCGCAGCCCAGCCGCGACAGCAGGGCGGTGTCGCCTAGCGACCGCGCAGCGCCGGACAAAAGATGAAGCTCCGATAGAAGGCCCTCCCGCAGCTGCGCGTACATCGCAATCTCTTCCTTGGGGCTGTCTGGGCACAGCGATCGGCTGGAGTGCCGCAACGCCAGCGAGAAGAGGGACAGCAGCTCGGCGCAAGAGCCCGACCATGCTTTGTATGCTCTTTCTGGTTGTCTGTCTGGTTGTTGCGCAGCTGTGTCAGCAATTGTCTCCAGCGCCTGTTGCGCTGCCCTGGCCATAACTGCCGAAAGCTGCAGTTTGACTCCGCGCAAACCCAAAGATGCACAGCTGCTGCCAAAGTTCCTCAACGTTGACACTGCTGAGGTAAGCCTGTCCTCCTCGTCCCTCCGCACGCCGTCGTCTTGGCGACTTGGCATTGCGCCCTCTGCCGCGGCAGTGCACCCTTAGGTACCTTTATAACGAAGAATTATAAAACGGCGTCGGCTAGTTGTTGGGTTATATGCCACCCGGGATCGTTCACCGACGACCCATGCCGGCCCACGGGACGGTTGCGAGAGCTTTGGCGCTCGCACAAGCTAGAGCTGTTGCAGACATGCCGGTCAGCATTGACGGCGAGACAGGAACACACCAAGCAGCGGGGTTCGTGCGTTGCTGCCTGGGTCTGCTTGTCCCCTGCGACAGCACCCTGCCCTGGCTTGTGCAGACCAATGAGAGCGGGGAGGATGCACGAGGATGCACCACGGGTTCAGAGCACTGCGTGCTGACCTACGATTCTACGTTGTCCTCTTTGTTATTGTCCGTTATCAAGCAGTCCAAGCCACACATTTCAGAGCTCCCCCCAGGCAGCTTCGCGCTGCACACGTGCACACTTACTGCACATTTGGTAAACACGTGCGGAGCAAACCACGCACATGTCTGAGTGCGCACAGACCGCGGCCGTCAAGACGTCTGCAACGCTCAGCGCTCTCGAGCATACCCCGCACGTCAACAAAGAGAGCTTGACACCGTTCGCTCCCAGACGGCGGTGATGTTCAAGTACAGGCTTACGTGCATTCAGTGCCGCGTCGCGGCTGTGCTACGTCATAATACCAGTTCCACCCAAGGTAACCAATCGCAAGGGTCACATCCCAAGCAGCACCTCGGACCCTCGCTACCTTGCCTTCTGCATCTGCTGGCTAGCTCACGCAAGCCGCCGAGCGTGCAGCTAACCTGTACAATGCCTACACCCCCGATGCACACTTGTCTGCACCTCCTCAACCCGTGCGACGCCGCTGCTGCTGCCTGCCAGCCGCCTCCCGCCCACTCGGGGCAGCAGCGGCGCTCGCCGGCCGCTTCGCCGCCGCCCGCCGCCACGTGCCGCTTCGTGCCACAGTGAACAGGCCCATGGCCGTTGCCGCCGCCGCCTGCGCCGCCCGGCCTACTGCTGTTGCTGCGGCTGTCAGCCAGGGCACCTGAGGGCGGGCAAAGTGGCAATGCGTGGAGCCGGGCGGCTAGCAGTGTGCGCAGCCGGTAGTCCGCCACCTGTTACCACTGAGAGCGTGATCATAAGACACTTATGAGCGACTGCATGTACCCCAGGATGACCGTCTGCTGTTGCGGTGACATACGAAGGAGCTCACTCCAGAGCATGCATGTTGATAGCTGGTAGGAGCATGCCGGCGTTGTGGGATGATGTCCAGTCCGATGAAAGCGCAGCTTACCTCGGCCGTAGGCTCGGTCTGGGCTGTAGGCTCGACCTCAACCGTAGGCTCGGCCTCAGCCGTGGGCTCGGGGGCGATCGCCACCGGCCTGGCGGCGCACCGCGGCCACTCCCACTGCTCCCGTACATCGCCCCACAGCCCCGTCATGGCCTGCAGCTGTCCCACCAGGTCCTCGGGGCACAGCGGCCGGGACTGCAGCACCTGCGTGTTTGCAAAGGTAGTTTGAAGGATAAGGACGGAGCACGCCTAGCGCCGCGCCAACAGCATCAAGCTCTGGGCACACGGGACAAGCAACAGGTGAGTGTGGTGGCACAGAACCAGTGGAAAGGCACAGTCCTGAAGGAGGTATATGAACAAACCAGGCTTTCGCCTTACGCTGCAGCAGAGCCACCTTGAGGGTGTTACATGCAAACTCCACGCCCACATGCTAAGACGCCCACAGCGCCGCGGGAGGACCTCACCGCCGTCGCACAACAAATGCACCGTCCCTGCTCTTGCAAAATCCGTTCCCCATACAGAAGCCCTTGCTGGGCCTTTATTGTGACCCTTAGACTGTTTGCTCTTCCTATCCTAGACGCAAAACACTTGCATCCCAGGACGCGTACGGAAACCACTACGCGTACGGTAACCCAACCGCCTTGACGCCCCACCTGCCGGACACCCGCGTACAGCCCCTTGCATGCGCTGGCCAGGTCGCGGTGCGGCAGCGCCACCGACCTCACGCCACCCTCCGGCACCTCCAGCCCCAGCTGCACCGCCGCACACCTCACCGCCTCCGCCGCCGCCGCCGCCACGTCCCCCTCGTCCCACTGCAGCAACACGCCCCCGCCCCCCGGAAGCACCTGGTACGCCCTGTGCCCCAGGTCCCCGGGGCGAGACCGCGAAAGCCCCTCCAAGGCTCCCTCCAGCGCCGCCTCACCAGCCTCCGTGCTGTGCGCGGCCAGAGCAAGCACGCCCCGGCCGCTGAGGAGCAGCACGTTTCCTGCCTCGGCCCCTTCACCTTCCCCTGTCGCCTCGCGCTTGTTCCCTTCCTGCCACCAGCGCTCCATGACATCCCCACAGGTCTTGCTCTGCCCTCCAGTGCCATGCTGCCCGCCTTCATGGCCGCCGCCACGCCTGCCCTGCGCGCCGGGGCCGTTGACGCGGCCCAGGGCCCCTGCCTGCTGCATTCCTTGCTGCTGCTCCTGCGGGGGATCCCCGGCACGTGCCCGCACCTCCATCAGCCCCACCGCCTGAGACAGCAGCTCATCGAGCGTTGGCAGCTTGAGCCTCGCTGCTGCTGCCGCTGCCGCGGGCCCATCTCTGGGCCCGGCCGCGTAGCAGCCACCTGGAGCCGCCGGCGCCACCGCCAAGCGTAAGCTCACTTCGTTACGCCAATGCTGCCGATGGACGACGAGCTCCACTCGGCGAGGGACGGCGTGCAGCAGCGCCAGGCAACGTGCCACGTCGTGGGCATACACACGGACGGCGGCGAGCTCCACGCGCTCGGCACGTGCCAGCAGGGCGGACAGCTTCCGCATATCGTGCGTATGCATATGCAACACGCCGGTCAGCCGCACCAGGGTGATGCGGGCCGAGGGCGGCAGACCGCGCGGCCAGGCGCTGAGGATACCGGCCGCTTCCTCGGCGCTGTAGGAGCTCAGTGAAATGAGCTCTAGCTTGCGGGTGGCCTGCATGCATGCGGGTTGTATTGTAATGCTGCCACACCGTCATCCTGGACAAGAATGCAAACGAAACAGGCACCACGGAAGGCAGCAGGGTGATTGCATGGGGCAGCCGATCGCAAGACAGGACCACAACAACGCTGTAGTTAACGCTGTGTGTGCAGATATCCTTTGAAAAGGACGCCGGGTCGCTATGCAAGAGCCAAGCACATCCTAACAGGCGCGCATGGGTGGGACCCCCAACACACGCTCACCCAACGGCATCTACCTGGCCTCTGTCTTCCTGGCCAAGCGTGAGGGTGGCACCATTGTCGTGCTCCAAGGTAACACTGGCCAGGGTGTCAGGTAGCTGCTTGAGCACCTCTGCGGCTGCCTTTTCGCTCCAGGCTCTGCCCAGGAGCCCCACGTGCACCGGGGCAATGCGGCGCAGGCTGGCCAGGGCGGCAGCCTCGAGGCGATCGGGGTAGACGCGGCTGTGGATCTTGTACGCGTGCAGACGGTGCAGCCCCTGCCGTGAGTGTTAGGATATGGGTAGGGGACACGGGCGCCAAAGGGGCCAGCGGCAGGGGGGCAATGGTGAGGTGGGGCTCAGCGACACGCAAGTGGGCATGGTGGCTTGCAGGCAGCAAGGATGCTGCGCAGGAACTCAGGCACCCGCAAGGGCAGCATGCAGCCCCCCTATGGGCCTGTCAAGGAGCGGGGAGATGGTGCTAGCTGGCGGCATGCAGGAGATTTGCGGGGTATCCTAGACACCGCCCTCACCTGGTGCGCCTCCAGCCCCGGCAGCAGCTCCACCCCCAGCGTCAGCTCCCGCAGCCCCAACGCCGCCAGGGCCCTGTGGCCCTTGGCAGTGTCCCGAGCCGAAACCGAGCTCCTGGGGAAGCGCACGTTCCCCAGGTTCAGGTGCTCCAGGGACATAGCGGCAAGGCCCCCGCCGGCCCCGCCCGCCCCAGCACCCCCGCTGCACGCCGGCGCGGCTTTGGAGGGGTCCGCGGGTGCTGTGCCGCTGGTAGTGGTATCACTGCTCTCTGTGGCATCAGAGCCGTCATCACTTGTATGCTCGTCTTCACTGCTGCCAGACTCTTCACCTGATGTGCCGTCCTCGCTCGAATGGGGAGCAGCCGCACCGCTGGGGGCGCTGCTGCCGGGCCCTGCACCTGTGCTGGGGCCTGCACCGCCTGGATCTCGTGCTGCTGCTCCTGCAGCAAAGACGCTTTGCAGCTGCTTGCCAAGTGACCCAAAGCGAGTCAGCTGGCCGATGAGGGTGAGGCTGCGGAGGCAGTGCAGGGAATGGATGGGCTGGCCCTGCAGCGGCTCCAGCAGCAGGGCCGGCGGGTACGCGTACTTCGTGGGCCGAAACTCAAACTGTCGCACATCGTCGTCGCCGTAGTCGTCACCATCTTCTTGCTCCCATGATATGCTGATGCTCAGTGTCAGGCTTGTGACATTGGGGAACCGCGACAGGGACGGGGCCGGGCCCTGAGCCGGCATGTCCGGCATCACGTTCAGGCGCAGGTTCCGTAGGCCATCGTCGACGACCATGCGAAGAGCCTTGCAGCTCAAGCGCGCAGATGCTAGAGTTGGTTGCCTCCCAGAGCCTGCATCGTCGCCTTCTGTGAGGCAATCGGCCAGCACCATGCGCGCGTCGGCAGGGAACTGCCGGACCACGTCCTCAAAAGCGCTGCCACCATGTCCTGGAGATGCTACTGCGCCACTGTCAGATGAGGCTTTGCTGCCCACTGCAGCTCGCTGGCGCCAGGCCTTGGGGGCGACGTCAATGTACTTGTTCGGGTCCCGCTTGGTGCTGGTCCAGTGATCGAGGGGAGGGCGAAGTGCCGTCCCCAGTGTTCTAGCCATTCCTATCAAAACATTGGAAAAGTATCTTCCGTGGAGTTCGTCGTCGGGCAGCGGCAGACCCCACGATACAGCGTGTACACAACGCCAACCCCAGGAACACAGATGTATACAGTACAACATTTACCAAACACTCTCTGGCCGTCCCGCAGAGTTAACGGCAAACAACGGTCCGCATCGTGGGTCCCGATGCTCCCTGTCCCTCTGTGGCTTGGTCTCCTCAGAAGGGTCCCTGGGTCCCTTCTGGTCTACCGTACTGCCTTACTGCTGTGGGTCCATACTTGTTACGGCAAGGCCTAGGGTAGCTCCCATCCGGCCACCATCAGGGCACGTGCTGGGGAGACCAGACCCTGCCTGAGGTCGACCATCGTACGGCATTACAACTGGCCCCCATGCAGCGCGTGCTAGCGGCGCTAGCGACCTAAAGGGTTCTATCCGTCCCGGGGAAGCTCACTGCCTTGTCGCTTGTGCTGACACATGCCTTGCGTCGACACTGCTCCTTGACATCAAAAGTGGCACCTGAACGAACAGACCTGGCACGATGCTGCGAAGCCAACAGTGTATGGGTATTAGTTTTACTGTTCGGGCTCCATGCAAAAACCACCGAGGCCAGCCGCAACGCCCGCTACACACAATACTGACCCGGTTAAGTACAAACTCTGTGCGGCACCTCGCTCCGCGCTTGCTTTCCTGCACTCAACACCCAAGCTGCCAAGCGCCCAGCCCACCTGCCCATCGCCTACACCCATGACGCACACCTGTCTGCACCTCCTGAACACACGTGACGCCTATGCTGCTGCCTGCCAGCCGCCTCCTGCCCACTCGGGACAGCAGCGGCACTCGCCAGCCGCTTCGCCGCCGTCCACCGCCCCGCCCCCAGGTCACGTGGGCCCTTCGCGTGGCCCTTATCCGTCGTTGGCCCCGCCGCCTCGCCGCCCGCACCCGCGGCTCTGCACTGGCTACCCCCGACGCCTTGCAGGTACCCAGAGGGTCCCGGAGTAGCTACATATTGACCAGCCGAGTCGTTCTGTGGCGCCGTAACCACGCCCACATCTGCTACCCTCGCCTGCACCACCTAGGCTGCTGTTGATGCCGCGGCTCACAGCCCGGACGCCTGAAAGCGGAACGAAGGGTACAGGACAGTGCAGTCAGCCGCGGCGCGTGGCTTACAAGTGGCCACTTCATTAATGTTGGCAGCATTAGCTGTTGGCTTGTTGTGTCGTAGTGTCCATTCCGGTTGAGTGCAGCTCACCTCAGCTGACGGCTGCGGGAGGCTTGCCAGGGGCTTGGCGGCGCATCGCGGCCAGCCCCACTGCTCCCGCACCTCGCCCCACAGCTCCGCCACGGCCTGCAGCTGCCCCACCAGGTCCTCGGGGCACAGCGGCCGGGACTGCAGCACCTGCATTGCAATGAAGTAAGAGTGGTTGGGGGTAACAGCCGACCGCTGGTGCTCAGCGCTGGGCAACTTAGCGCTGGCGCATCCGCCGGCTACAGGCTCAAGCACAGCGTCCGCAGCCATTCTAACGCCGCGCGGGCCACCCATGCCACCAGCGTGCGCGGACTCTCATGAGCATGCGCGCTCCAACCATTCAGGTACGGTTAGCCCTACACATGCAAGTTTCACCTCCTTCCAGGCAACGTTGCATCCCATTGACGGGCCGCTTCCTCGCACTCGGGAGGGGCAGTTCCACACACACTGCTGCACGCAAAGCAGCGTGCAGCATAGCACCGCACCTGTGCCACGCCAGCGTACAGCCCCTCGCACGCTGCCTCAAGGTTGCGGTGCGGCAGCGCCACCGCCCTCACGCCGCCCTCCGGCACCTCCAGCCCCAGCTGCACCGCCGCACACCTCACCGCCTCCGCCGCCGCCTCCGCCACGTCCCCTCCATCCCACCGCAGCAGCACGCCCCCGCCACCAGGCAAAACCTGGTAGGCCTTGTTCCGGCAGTCCCGGGTACACTCTTGTGACCGCGACAGCCCCTCCAACGCCCCCTCGAGCGCTGCCGCACCAGCCTCCGTGCTGTGCGCGGCCAGCGCGAACACACTCGGGCCGCTGACGAGCACCACGCCTCCACCACTGCGCCCCTTCCCTTCCTGCCACCAGCGCTCCATGACGTCTCCACAGCTCTTCCTGCCGCCACCCCTCTGTCCCCCAGTACCATGCTGCCCGCCTTGATGGCCGCCGCCACGTCTGCCCTGCGCACTTGGGCCCTTCACGCACCCCAGGGCCCCTGCCTGCTGCATTCCTTGCTGCTGCTCCTGCGAGGGATGCCGGGCACGCGCCCGCGCCTCCATCAGCCCCACCGCCTCACGCAGCAGCGCATCGAGCGTTGGCAGCTGGGCACCTGTTGCTGCGGCTGCGGCACTGGCGTCGACGGCTTCATCCCTGGACTGGCCCCCGCCTGGCCCGGCCAGACCGACCGCGTCAGTGCCACCCCTGGGGGCCGCCGCCGCCGCCACCGCCATGTGCATCCTCACTTCGTCGTACTGGTACTGCCGCGGAACGAGGAGCTCCACCTCTCGAGGGACGGCGTGCAGCAGCGGCAGGCACTGTGCCACGTCACGGGCACGCACGCGGACGGCGGCACACTCCACGCGCTCGGCACGTGCCAGCAGGGCGGACAGCTTCTGCATATCTTCCGGATCAGTGCGAAATGTGCCGGTGACCCGCACGAGGGTGATGCGGGCCGAGGGCGGCAGGCCACGCGGCCAGGCGCTGAGCATACCGACCACGTATCCAGCGCAGTGGGTCTCCAGTAAAATGAGCTCAAGCTTGCGGGTGGCCTGCATGCATGCGGGTGATACTGTAATACAGCCACATTGTCCTGGACTAGACAACAAACGAAGGAGCTGCCAGGGGAAGGACAGGCAGGGTGGTTGCATGGGGCATCGAGTACGAGACAGGGGAGTAACTGGTTGTCATTTAAAGGCATGCAGGTGTGGCTTCAAGCGTTCCATCGTCCCGGCAATAATCCAAGGACCGGGCATCCCCTCACAGGCGCGCAAGGGTGGGACCCCTAGAAGCTCGCTCGCCGAAAGTACTTACCTGGCCTCGTTCATCTTGGCCAAGCGTGAGGGTGGCAACACCGTCGTCCTTCAGGGTGACACTGGCCAGGGTGTCAAGCATGTGGTCGAGCGCCTCCACGGCTATGTCCGTCGTCCAGGCTCCGCCCAGGAGCCCCACGTGCAGCAGGGGGGTGCGGCGCAGGCTGGCCAGGGCTTCAGCCTCGAGCCAGCCGCTGCGGTTGACGTAGGGCATGTGCTCGTTGTACGTGTGCAGACGGTGCAGCCCCTGCCGTTTTACCAAGGGACGCGGGTTCGGAAGGGGCTAGCGAGAGGAGAACAGCGAGATGGGCAACAGCAGGTAAGTAAGAGCGCCTGCGCAGAACTCCGGGAACCCGCAGGGGCACCTGCAGTGCAGCATCCAGCCCCACATGGCCTGACAAGGAGCGTTGCGACGGTGCTAGCTGGAGCACGCTAGGGAGGTATGCGGGTGATACAGAGACCGCTCTTACCCGGTGCGCCTCCAGCCCCGGCAGCAGCTCCACCCCCAGCGTCAGCTCCTGTAGCCCCAACACTGACAGGGCCCTGTGGCCCTTGACAGTGTCCCGAGCTGTGACCGAGATTTCGGGGAAGCGCACGTTCCCGAAATTCAGGTGCTCCAGGGACCACGCTGCAGCGCCCCCGCCGCCCGCGCCCGCCCCAGCACCCCCGCTGTACGCCGTCGCAGCTACGGAGGGGTCTGCGGGTTTGCTGGCCATGATATTACTGCTCGCGGTGGCATCAAAGCCGTCAGCACGTGTGCACTCGTATTCGCTGCTGTCAGACTCTTCGCCTGATGTGCCGTCCTCGCTCGACGAAGCAGCTGCGCCGCTGGGGTGGGAACCGCTGCCTGCCTCCGTGGGGCCTGCACCGCCTGGGTCGGGTGCTGCGGCTCCTGCTGCAAACACAGCAGTCAGCTGCTCGCACAGTGATCTGAAGCACGTCAGCTGGCCGATGAGGGTGAGGCTGCGGAGGCGGTGCAGGGACTGGATGGGCTGGCCATGCAGCGGCGCCAGCAGCAGGGACGGCGGGTATGCGTACTGCCTGGAGCGGAACTGCAATTGCTGCGCAGGCTCCTTGCCAGGAAGCTGCTCTTTGCTGTAGTCACTACCATGCTTTGGTTCCCATACTGCATCCATGCTGAGTGTCAGGCGGCTAACGTTCGGGAAACCAGACAGGGACGGGGCCGGGCCCTGCTCGGTCCCTGGCATTACGTTCAGGCGCAGGCTCCGTAGGCCGTCGTCGACGGCCCTGCGAAGAGCCTTGCAGCTCAGGCGCGCAGCTGCTAGAGTTGGTTGCATCCCAGACCCGGCGTCACCGCCGTCTGTAAGGCCATCGGCCAGCAGCATGCGTGCATCGGCAGGGAACTGCCGGACCACGTCCTCAAAAGCGCTGCTGCCAGCTCCTAGACCTGTCGACTCGCCATTGTCACACGAAGCTTTGCTGCCTACTGCACTTGTCTGGCTCCAGGCCCAAGGAGGTTCGTCGAGAGTCCTGGTTGCCTGTGCTTCGGTGCTGGTCCAATAGTTAGGATACCGTACCACCGACGGAGTCTTAGGCATTTCCTAGACTCCTGTATTGTTCTGGGACTAGTTACGCTGTATGCAAGGCAAGTCGGCACAAGCGGAAAACCACTGACGCCGCAGTTTGCACTCCAGGCCAATGAACAGTGTCAGTCCCGTCTCAGCGTCTTTGCTGTTTGCTCCAAGCTTGCGTGGCAGCCGGATGCAAGTGAGCAACGGTCCGAAGCTCAGAACTCGTCCGGCAACTAACGCCAACTAACCATAACCAACCAGTGGTGTCAATGACACGTGCCACCCTTTATCCACCTCCACCCACCTCCTCCATCCGAGCTTCAAAGACGCGTCCGAATGCGTCCGAACGATGGCGATGACAACCAACGCCAACCAACCCGGGCACGACACGTGCCAACCGTCATCTATCTCCACCTCCAGTCCTCCACCCACCTCATCCATCCAAGCATGGAAGACGGGCATCGACAGTCTGCACTGGAATACTAGCCAGGCAGACTGGTTAATCCGAGGTCGTCAGCCCCACGTCCCATGCGTCTGAGCAACGACCTGAGCAACGACCAACAGATACTAGGAGCCATACTAGGAGCAATTATTATCTGTGTCACCGCTAACCGAAACATATTTGTTGAGGACAGTAGGAGTATCGTCCCTCTGGCGCAATCGTAGGGCCGCCCATAAGCGTCTATCCCCTGGCCGTGCCCATCTCTGGTACAGTCCGTTAACCGGAGCTTGGACAAGTACACCCCGTCTCAGAGCTCATAATCAACCAAAACCAGTGCCTTACAAAGCAATCTTACCATACGAGCTCTCATACCATGATGTTGCGACAACGTCTTGGGGCTCAACCCTCGCGCGCTTGGCGCAAGTCCGATTCAAAGCTTTCTGTCAGCCCAAAGCGTGCGCTCACGGCACACCATCTTCAACAAAATAGAACCCATATATGCCGCACATCAAATGGCGTTACGGCTGACCCACCAACCACTGCCACCGATGGCAGCGCCCCAGCCCCTGCGCCTGCCGCGACCGGGTTCGAGTCGCTCCCGCCAGCGGCACAGCAGGAGGCCAGGGAGCTCGTGGACAAAATCCTTGCAGCCGTGAAGGACACGGGTACGTCAAGTTAGGTTGTGCACAGTGAGGGGCTTGCCGATCAAGGGGTCTTGCAGGGGCTTGCCGCGTGGGACAATCCACACTCCCCCCCCTGTGGCTGCAACCCTCTACGCGCGCAATGTGGTCGATGGTGTAAGCTATAGTTCCGTTGTTGAGTGCTGCTCGCCAGCTGTGCCATTGTAGCGCCACGTGGTGGTCTCGGAGCACGGTTGTGCACAAGCCCAAACAGGGGATGCACAACGTCCCTGCACATCCTGCCAGCGGCAGCCCTTGCGCCCAGGTTGTGGACACACGTGCTGGCATGCAACTACGGTGTTTCGACGTGCAGATGTGCCCTCGGGCCGGTAGTGCCCTTGCAGGCCGTAGTGAAACCGCCACGCCCGGGCATCAGGCTGCCATCCATCCCATGCGGACACGGGCATGCCTGAAGGCTGCAACGGCACTGGTCGCATACCGGCTGGCACCACAATTCGCCCTATAGACAGCGGGGCCCCTGCCACGCCAAGGCAGCGTATTGCCATCAATGCCGTGCCCACACCTCCCTGCATGTACTCCGCCAGTACACCGTACAACCGTACTGGTCCATATTGCCCCCCTCCCCCCCCCCCCGATACCTCCCTGAGACAGGGTTGCCGCCACGCCCGAACGGCACGCTGCCATTGACGTCATGCCCTGCCTGCAGTTTGGAAGGATACTGAGCGCACACCGGCATTGCTTTCAAATCCCCTCACCCAGATAGCGCCGCCGCTACCACGCTCGACCCGTTGGCTGCACTGACGTTATGTGCACATAATCCTGCAAGCGGTCTGCCAACCAACGGCAATGACCGCATGTCAACGACCCCCTCTTATCCACACCGCTTTGATCCCCACCCCCAGACAGCGGCATCTCCGCCACGCCTGAGCAGCGCTCCGCCATCGACGCCATGCTGGACCGCCTGGAGGCGCTGGGGGCGCAGCAGCAGCCGCGGCCGCTGCAGGACCCCCTGCTGTGGGGCAACTACGGCGTGGCCTACACCAGCATCGGGCGTTCCAGGGAGCAGGGGGAGCGTGAGTGGGGTGCCCGCATGGGCGCGTGGTGTGGGGTAGGGTGACCGCGGCTTGGAGGGCGGGTGAGAGGGAGGGGAGCAGGCGAGGCGAAGGAGGTGGTGTGGAGGGCGTTAAGGACGTTTCTTTCCTGGGAGAGGCCAAGGGAGAAGGGGTAGTGTGTGCGTGTGCGGGTTGTGTACTGAGCTACTGACCAACAGGGGGCGGTAAGGGTCAAGGCGTTGGGGTATGCAAAGTGTGGTGAGCGGGACCTTTTGGGAGAGAGGAGAAGCGTGCTGGATGACGCATGTGTTCACAGTACGCTTGAGGCCCAGGCTCACGCGTCTAAGCGTGTTACCTATCAAGCATTGCTGCCGGTCACGTCGTGCTCCTGAAGACCGGCTGGCCTCCTGACATCCCTGCTGACGTGTGTTGCAACCTTCGTCGCTGCCCGCAGCCGCCGGCGGGCGCTTCCGCGGCCGCATCGGTCGCGCCCTGTTCCAAACCAAGGGGCTGTTCCAGTCGGTGCTCAAGCCCGACATTGCCACCAACAAGGTGCGCGTGCGTGCGGCCGTGCGCTGGGGTGTGGGTTAGGGGTGTGCGACTGGAGCGCACCTATCCCCGCCTGGGGAGCTGCCACGCCTTTAGTCGTAGTCATCCTGGCCGCAGAGGTCAGCAGTCTGCTGTCAGAGTGGTTCATTGTCTAACTTGGTCTTTATGCCACGTGCGTCCGTGCAGTACCGACCTGCGCATCGGGCAAGCCCTGCAATGACAACACACATCCCGCCCAACCATCCGAGTTATCCTGTCACCAGATCCCATGTCCATGCAATCATCTCCTCCGCCTCCCTGCCCCGCCCCCGCTACCGAACCCGCAGGTGGAGTTCAAGCTGTTCGGCTTTATCCCCGGCCACGTGGGTCTACGCGGACAGGTGCTGCCGTACGGTGACCCCCAGCGGGCGGACACCGTGCAGGTGCTGTTCGAGCCCACCACGCTAACCATCGCCAACAGCCTGCACCTGCGCATAGGTGAGGGGCAGGGTGGAGCGCGAGCTGCCATCCCGGAACCTCGGTCGTGTTAAGAAGAATGTCCCAGTCTCCCTTTTTGCCTTGGCCCCCAGTAGCCCGGACTATCCACACCAACTGCGTCCTGCACCGAGCCGCGCGTTTACCCAGCAGCGAGGCATCAACGTACACTTTGGCGCCCCTGCCGTTGCCTGTAAACTTGCACTGACTCACAAGCCCTAACCGGCTGGCCCCTAACCCCCAGGCCGGCCCAGCAGCGTGGTGCTGAGCACCACCTACCTGGACGAGCGCGTGCGGCTGGGCAAGGGCAGCAAGGGCTCGCTGTTCGTGTTCACGCGCGGCGGGGCAGCGGAGCAAGCAGGTGCGGGCTGCTGCATGGAGGGCGGGCCTTTGGGGCTCGGGCACGCTGGGGCTAAGTACACTTGCTTGCTGGGGTGGCTTCTCGGCGAGGCCAGGTGGTGCATGGCTGCATGGTGGCGCTTGTAGGGCTGTGGGGCCTTGCCTTGCCCGTGCCTTGCCTGGGCAGCATGCTGGACTCGGTAGCTGCAGCTGCCGTGTGTCGCACCGCTGCCGCTGATGGCGAAACGACCCTGGCGCACAGCCGCCGCCCCGAGCGGCCCGTTGCTATGTCAGTAGCAGTTGTCCGGCACTGCCTGCACAGCGCAGCGCTCCTCGACTGCCCCGCTCAGCATGGACCCCACAGGTCCTTTGCATGAAGCCCGCACGCGCAGCAACACGCAAGACTCAACCCACACGCCCTTTGCCCCGCACCCCTCCCCTCTCGCTCCGTTACGCGACCACTACCACACACACACACTGCCCCAGGCATGGACAAGGTCGGCCTTGAGCGCACCAGCCTGACCGCCGCCGCCGTCTTCTCCGCCTTCTTCGTGTCCCTGTTCCTGGGCGGCGCGCTGGCGTGGATGGGCGGCCACCCCGCGCTGCGCGCCCTGGCCCTGGGGCTGTGGCTGCTGGGGGCGGCCATCGGGGGCATCGTGCGGCAGGGCGGGGTCATCCTCACCCGCGAGGACAAGAGGATGGTGGAGGAGGCACAGGCAAACGCGCAGAAGGCGCGAGCGGAGCGGGAGGGCCAGCAGCAGGGGCAGCAGCAGGGGGGTGCGGGTGGCGGCGCGGCACCGGCGGCGGCGTGAGGGGAAGGGTGGCAGGCATCCGAGCGGCTGCTTTGGGGCAGGTGTTGTTGGCAACAAGTCGGGGCTCTTCGTGGTTTAGAATGTACGAGCTGAGGGGACGTGTTGGCAGGAGCTCCTCCCGCTGCGCACTGCACGGTGGAGTAGTAGTGCGCGGTTGGTCATGGCTGGCGCAGTCACACGCGTATCGTTCCGGTGGACGGGCGGTGGATCAGTAGCGACGGTGTCGTTGGCACCAGTCCATTGGCACCAGGGAAGGAACTCCAATCATGTACCCTACCACATGCGTTGTGTGGCGCCCGTGCAGTGTTCGTGGTCCTTTCTCATGGGCAATAAGCGAACCGGGAAGGCATGCTAAGGCGCGGGTGGATACGGCAGCCAAGCTTGGCCCTCGGACTTACCGTTTTTGGGGGTTAGTTCCTGTTGTGTTGGGGGCGCGCCCTGCTTTCCTGGCTGGTGTCAGGCGCTCTGACATGCACGACCTTGATACAGCGGCCCTTGTTGATCCAGTGTTGGATTGGAGGTGTGTCTAAACACACACGGATGACGACACCTTGTTGGGACGACCGCACGGAAGTGTCAATATGGTCAGGGGTACTGCCGTTCGGAGGAAGTGCATCACCGCGTTTTCCATGTTGCTGACCCTGGCACTATGATGATCGAGATGGCACGTCGCTCACAATTAAGCCGAGCCCACTTGGTAACTTTCATTCATGTTCTGGTGGCTGCTGCCCAGGCTGCTGCCATCGGTTGCCGCTGGTGTTGTCCCTAGCACAGACAAGCTTTCCAGTGCATCCGGGGAAATCCAGTGCGCCTTGAATGCACTGGCAGGGGCCAGCAAGCCAAGCAGCTGTACACGGTGGTGAAAGCAATAAGTTACTGTAGCAACAAGCTGTCATCGCCAGGGCTACCATGGGGTCCCACAAAATACGTGCCCTTGGAAAAGACGGTGCGCTCTTGTCCACTTTTGTCAACACGCCGCAGCTGGCCCAAGCGTGAGAACCTTGAGCCGAGACACGCCGTCCCACACGCGTGCTGTCCTTCCAGCGCGGGCCCTGTGTAGGAACCCGTCCTGGTGCCCTTTGCCCGGGCATGGTCTGGGTGCATATAGTTGTCGCGGGATGGTGCTGCAGACCTGCAGTCACCAGCATGCGGGCGTTACAACCACCATCCATGCTGACCATGCATGAGGCACCAACGGTACGTTGGCGTGCACAATCGCCATGGCTCTGAAGGCCACTGGCACAACCTAGTCAGCCCGCCTACCACAACCAAACTAATATACAAGCCATCCTGGTATGTAGTACGCCTGCAAAATCGAGCACACCTCCTATCTGAATCTCCAGCCATGAGTGGTCTGCTGTGAACGCCAAAACATACGGTATCGACAGGATGGCAGCAGCCACTTTCGGTTCGGTACGAAAACGGCCCTACCATACCACCCTACCAATGTGGACCCGCATCAACTGCACGCGACGCCTGATGCGTCCTACCTTACTCGTGCGCTGGCCTAGCATCACCGCCGCTCTTGCCGCTCACAGGCCCACACCTGCAATCCATTTGCTTCTCCCCGCAAGCACCTGCCAAGCGCTGTCCTGTCCTGACCTACCGCATCCGCACTGACTCTGTCCGCACGCCCGCACGCAGGCACACACGTGCCTCCACCTTTCCTCCTGTTCTCCTCAAAGCATAATCAAGTTGCTCCTCTTCTCAAGCCGCTTTCACCCTCCTGTTTCATCAGGAACATACCCGCACCCTTCACGACAGCGGCGCCTGTTGCGGCTTGCCCTTGCGCGACTTGCACCGCTGCCTGCCCCCGCTGGCCCCCACCAACGACTCGGGGCTCCCTCCGCCACCCGCCTCCCCGTCGCCGCCGCCAGACCTCGCCGGCGTATCCATCTCCATGGGCTCAGGTGAGCGCAGAGCCGCAGCCGCCGCCTGCGCAGCACCTGGGCCCGCTGCGGCAAAGACAGCTGCCGCAGGCACAGCGCCGCCAAGGGGGACTGCAGGCGGAGGCAGCAGCAGCTCCCTCCCTGCCGGGTGGCGGCGGATGTGCTGCGTGGGGCTCAGCAGGGACAGGTGCGCCGCCAGCCGGTCGGCGTCAACGGCTGCGCCACCGCCGCTGCTGCTGCCGCCGCCGCGACCAGCCAAGATCGCCGCCAGGCCCGCTCCCGACGCGCGGCGGCGCCGCGGCGACGTTACCTCCTGCCCATCCTCCGCACCACCGTCGCCGCCGCCGTCGCCGCTGAGGGCATAGCTAGCGCCTCCGCCGCCGTGGTCAGCGCTGACGCAGCGGCGCTTGGGCCCTTCGCCGCCGCCAACGGGGCCGAAGGCCTGTCGCGGCGGCAGCAGCGGGGCCGCCCGGTACACTGCGCGTCCGCCGCCGCCGCCGTAGCCGGCAGACAGGGCAGGGCCAGGCGCCGGCCGCGGCGGCAGACCCACGCTGCCGCCGCATCCGTCGTCATCGACGGTGCTGCTGCCGCTGACGGTGGGCCTGGCGTACGGCAGCAGGGCGCCGGCGGACACGCGCCGCTGCGTGCGGAGGCCGGTGACGGCGCTGACGCCGGGGTGGCCTGACGCCGCGGCGGCGGCGGTCGCGGCGGCAGCTGCAACGACGCCGCTGCGCGGCGCCATAGGCGGCCGCGGCGCGACCGGCGGCCCGCCGCCATGGTTGGAAGCGCTCGGGGTGTGCATCCCTCGGGGTAGGATGGCCCCGCAGCTGCTGCTGCTGCTCGCTGGGCGCCGCAAGGCCGCCGGGCCGGCTGCCGGTGACGGCGCGTGGAAGACGTTGCTGTGCTGGCCACCGCTGCTGCCTAGTTGCTCCAGATTCTCGTTGTTACTCTCGCCACTGGCAGATACCTCCTCACCGCCCACATGTCCTTCTCCATTGGCCGTTGGTGCCCCGCCTACTCCGCCACCCCCCGCTCCGTTCCCCGCACCCGCACCCGGGCCAGCTGGGCCTGCAGTCACGGCTACCAAGTCCAGCGGCAGGATGGGCAGTAGTCCCTCCGCACCGACGCCTGCATTTGTTGTGGGCCGAGGCACGGGCACGTTGCCAGACCCGGTCCGGGACAGCGGGGCAAGGGCGCTCCTGCCGCTGCCACCGGGCGGCCTTGGAAGCGGCGGCAGCTGGGATCCGTTCTGCGTAAGAGGAAAGGGTGCGGGCGGCGGTGGTACCAGGACGCCAGGGGGAAGGCGGCCGTCTGCGTGGGCCGGCTGAGCCTGCTCCGCCATGGTGCTGTCACCCGTGATGCCCATCCCGATGTCCTGCACGTGCTGCTCTTGCAGAGACACCGGGGTCTCGTTTGCTGCTGCTGCTGCAGCAGCAGTTGCTGGCAGCAGGTGGCCGGTGACCTCCTGGGGCTCCCCTGCAGCGACCCGCGTTGGAGTGCAGCCGCCATCAGCGCGGATGTGAGAATGCTGCTGCTGCTGCTCGTCCAGCTGCGGCAGCAGCAGCCGTCCTGCCAGGGCCGACAGCGCGCCAAGACCCAAGGACGGCCCCATAACCCGTCCGCCTGCGTCCGCCTCCATACCCCCTCCCTGCCCTTCCTCCCACAAGGCACGGCCGTAGGTGCCTTCCGCGTACCCAGCTGCACCTCCGTAGCACACCCCATCGCCTCCACTGTTCCGCCGGCTGCGGCTGCTGCCCGCCCTGCCACCCGCCCCACGCCTGACGCCGCCGCCGCTAGCTGCGACCTCGTCCCTTGCCTCAGGCTGTAGCAGCTCGGCCGCTGCAGTAGCGAACCCACCAATGCCCATAGGCCTGGGCACGCCGCCCCTCCCCGGTACGCCCCGCTGCACCTTGACCACCACCCCACCCTCCTCGTCATCATCCGGGTAGCTCCCCACGCCTGCTCCCCACTGCTGCACACAGCCCTGCTCCCGCTGCACTCCGTAGCCGCTGCCGCCGCCGCCACCAAAGCCCCCCGCTCCCGCGTCCTCGGCCGCTGCCGCCGCCGCCGCCATCCTAGCGGCAGGCGACGGCCGCCGCACCCTGCCACCCCTGATCCCACGGCCCCTGATTGCCGTACCAACGGACTCAGGGTACCCGCCGTCGACGCTGGCGGCCATGGTGGCTCCGAAACCACAGGGGGCAAAAGCTGCAGGCGAGCCACCGGCGGTGTCTTCGCTACCAGCAGAGTCCAGCAGTGGCGGCGGCAGCAGCGCCTCTGCCGCCTCCGAGGCCGTTGGTGCCGCCGTGGAGCCGTTGGCGGCGGCGGCACCGCCGCCGGCCAGCTTGCGGGGGATCTTGATGCTCCTGCGGTCGCCCATCTCGGTCACCTGGCCATGGAGGGTCGAGAGCGGGATCGGGTGCGCGTAGATGAGTGTGGACCTTTGTGCTGCATTGCAGGTCAGCAGCACGCACCTCGGGGGTGAAGCGTCAATCCTTCCCAGCAACTGAACTTGACCCACATGTGTGGGGCGCTGTGTGTAGCGTGCATTAATGTGGGGTTGATACGCACCCTTGCACAACTTGTCAACCTTGCCTACCATCCCTATGTGTCAACGCGGTCCCACCTGCTCCAGGGTGAGGGGCGGCACGCCGTCCTCGATGTTGAGCTTGCACTCCAGGGAGCAGTAGCAGCTGGGCGGGTCCATCAGCGCGCGGTGGCAGTAGCGGCAGCTGGGGCCGGCGGCGCCAGGCCTGCGGGCAGGGCGCACAAGGCGGTGCGGGCCAGCGGGGGTTAGCTGCTTACACGTAACGGGGTCAGCCTGTCCCGGCAGCTGTCTCCGTGCGCTGTGTCGCAAACGTGGCAGCTGTAGCAACATCACCATGGGGTTATGAAGTTGCAATGTGAGGGGCGGTTCTCAGGTGTCCAGACAGACGATGCGGTGGCGGTTCCGAAGGGTGCGGCCCTGCGCAGGTCCCGACACTTACAACACGCTGGGCATGTGTCTTAGCCCACGGCTCCGGCGCTGTACGTGACAGCAGCAACGAGTTACATATTGCTGGACGTAATGACGGTACGCAACGGACAATCAATCGATGAACCACATCAGGCGCATGCTCGCTGCAAACTGTAAACCCCACTTGGGATAACTTCGCTCGCATGCGTGCCGCACAACGCAGGAGATATCGCGACCCACTTGGGGACCTGGGGCCTCGGCTGCAGGAAGGCCACCCGGTGGTTGTTGATTGTGTACGGCTGGATGCCGCTGGTGTCGTACAGCTTGCACAGGTCCGCCAGCCGCATCACTGCGTGTGCGACGGAGGGGCCATGCACCGGCCACATGGCACAACCTCAGTCACCAGCAGAGCAGCATGGGTTGTCCATCCGTGCGTACCGGTACTGGCATTGGTGTGCTCAATGCCGCGGCAGTACACGTGCACCAGAAGAATGCCCTTGGAAGGGCGTGCAAGTCTCCATCCCCGCGCTTTGCCACGTGTCCGTGACATACGTACGGAACTGCTGCAGGCCCAGTAGCATCTGCCACCTTAACCCACACCCCTTTGCCGCCTTTCCGTCATACGGTGTGCTGGCCCCCGAGTGCACGCAAGCAATGCAGTAGCCCCAAAAGCAGTGCCCCTCACCGGCCACCGGAGCACCCACCGTCGCTGTAGGTGTTGCGGCGGATCTGCACCAGCCGCTTGGCCCCCTCCGGCGGCTTGCAGAAGTGGCAGTACCTGCGGCCCGTGGCGTCGTCCACGTCGATGATGGACACGTGGCTGTCCCGCGAGCCGCGGTGCGAGTCGAAGCACTCGGGGCAGGGCTGGAAGACTCCCTTGGCCGCGGCGATGATGCGCAGCACCTCGCGAGGAACAGCCCATTGGGGCGAGGCAGCGCCACGGCCTGAAGCAGCAGCGGAACCTCGGCCTGAAGTGGGGCCGGTGCTCGGGCTTGCCGAGCGCGCGCGGCCGCGGGACTGCTTTGCAGGAGGTGCCGCCGATGGGATTTGGTGCTGTTGCTGCCGTTGAAGGAGCAGGATAGACTGAGCCAAAGCGGAGTGAGGTAGCAGCGGGATGATCGGCAGAGGAGGCAGCGCGGGCGCTTGGCCGGCGCGAGGCTGAGTGGGATGGAGAGGCCGGCCGCGAGCGGCCGAGTCATTGGGCTGCTGCGCCAGCAGGGAAGCTTGAGGCGGTACTGCAGCGTTGACGTGAGGCCCAGAGGGCCATTGAGGGTCTGCCAGGGCGCCACAATGCGCCATTGGCGCCGCGTTATGCGCTTGGCGCGACGGGAGTTGTCAGCGGCTCCACTGGCCAATGCGCCACAATGGACGAAGGAATAGTGGACGAGAAAACGATAGTAGAGAGTCCTTGGGTGATCGGAGTGCTAAGGAAGGAGAGGATGAGCTCAGAACATGATGTCTAAGCGCGCCAACGGACTGGTGGAGCCTGTTTGAGGTACACTAGTATAACGGGATTTAGCCTGGTAAAGCTTAGCAGGTTACTGACAAAGCTAGTGTTGCCGCGCTCTGCGCGATGAAATGCCTGCGGCGTCACTACGAGCCCGAGGAGGGGGTTGAAGTTTTGTGCGCGGGGTCTTTCGGGCGGGACATCACGGGCGCATGGTACCGCTCCGGAATCGCCCGGGGTTTGCAATAGAGTTTGGGCTGGTAATATCAGTATCGAGCATGTATAGGCGCATAATTCGACTTGCTTGTTACACAGCATGCCTGCGCAACAAGTTGTGTTTACGGACCCATGGGTCACAACAGAGCGAACGCGCCGTTCGAGTGATAGTCCTACAGTAAGGACGTCCTAATCTAAATGCACAGAAATCAGACACAGCTGCAGATGCGAGCTCAATATTGCCCACCTCCATGTGTACCGCTTTGCGTAAACGCGGGTCGCACGCAGTCCCGCCGGTACTCCAACGAGCGTTGGCTCCTTCACTCCCAGTCGTGCGCTGTCAACAGCGCACACGTCCCAGCGCTCCCTTAGAACGAGCCACAAACCCACCCCCCAAAAGGAGCCGTAACGTCCACGACTATCTAGTCCCATGCAGCTTGTAAACCCCCTACAGCCAACCACGGTCACAGTACCCAACACTGCAAGAGAGGCTCACACGCGCTCGCCCGCCATGCCAACCAGCACCACCACTAGCGCACACAAGTGCACATAGCCCCAACGTTTTGCCCCATCCCGCCTCCCGCTACGCACCCAGCCACCCTTCCCGCCACCTCCAGATGTCACCCCTTGCGGCCGCTCCCTCCTTCCGGCCGGTGCCCCTTGCTGTCGCCCTTGCCGCCCTTTGCCTTGTTGCCCAACATCCAGTCCATGACGCCGCTCTCGGCGTTGAGGGCCATGCCCACGTTGAGCACCTGGAGTGGGACAGGGACAGATATGGTTGCACGACGATATGAGGGCTGGTAAAGCTCACACACCCAGGCAACTTCTGCGTTTCGACCGAGACTAGCCTGAAGCGCAAGCCGCAGGAGGGGCATACGGCATTTCAGCTGCAGAAGCGTTGAAGCAGGGACATGCCACGGTGGCAATGCGTGCTGACAGCTGACGATGACACCAGTCGCAACAAAAGCTCGATGGCCTCTGCACCCCGCAACGGTACAACATGCCTACTCGCTAAGCTGCGACTACGCCCCAGGACGCCAGGCCTGCTAAACCCTCCACTTTACCTTTTCTCCCGCTCCCCCGTTCTTGAAGTGCTTGTTGTAGTTCTCCTCCCGCAGCAGCAGCTCGGCGCGCAGCTTGGCCATGCGCTCCTCGCTGGTGCGGACCAGCTCGTCCAGCTGCCTGCGCGCGCAGGAGCAATGAAGATGTATTAGACTACAGGAGGAGAACTGGACTTGAGATGATGCATAAGTAGATCCTTTACTGCATCGGCCGTGTGACGGATTATGAGTACAGAAGGACAGAAGGTGTGGTGGCATGCCGCGGACAGCTGTGCAGACCGGCTCGTCCAGATGCATGTGCGTGTTGAGAGGGAGCTGGTGGCATTGCAGTGGTACTGAACGGGGGTGTACACAAAGGGGCAGCGAGCACCACCTTGGACTTGGCTAGGGTAAAAGCACGGTACGAGCCGTGGACGGGGTGGGGTGCGTGGGCAACGAGCAGGAGGACAGTGTCAGAGCGGCCTAGGAACGAGGTGTAAAGGCGCCTACAGACGAAAGGGGCAGAGACCGTACGGACACCCAGTTACCCACCTATTCACAGCCTCCAGCTCGGCTATCCGCTTGAGGTCCTCTGGCCGCGGCTCCCGTGCCTCCCACCGCGCCCGCAGCTCGCCGTACTCGGCCTCCAGCGCGCCGTACCGCTCCGCCGCGTCCGCCGCCGCGTCCGCCGCCTGCTGCCGCAGCTGCGCCGCCAACTGCGCCGACTCCGCCGTCAGCGCCTCCTTGTCGGCGGTGTAGGAGCGGAGCAGGGAGTCGCGCTCTGTGGCGGCGTCCTGGGGAAGGTGGAGATAGCGGGCGGAGGTAAAGAGGCTGGGGAACGTGGGGACGGTGCATGGGGTGGTGCTGAAAAAGCTACGGGGAGCACCATAGGCTTGCCCGCCCAACGCCCCAGACTGCAAATCTTGCAGCAGGTGCCTTTGACATGGACATTTCATGCATGCTGCCCAGCACATCGCAGTATTCACGGTACAGACGTACAGTACATGCTGCGAGCGTTCCAGCCTGGCCCCGGCAATTACCTGCTTGAGCCGGAACACCGTGTCCGCCATCTCCGCCGCCTTGTTGGCCAGCGCCGCCTGCAGCTCAGCCACGCGGCCCTGCAGCGCGGAGCGCTCATCCTCCAGGGAGGACACCTGGGCGGACGCGTGGGGGAGCGGCAACAAAAAGAAGTGTTGACTTCCAGTGACGGTGTACTCAAGTGCTGTAGGGTAATCCTTATCTGGGCATATAGCATCCTGCGGCGCAAGCTGGACGCTGCCAGCCAGAGCGTTTCGCTCCGTCCCGTGCCCGAGCCCCACCTTCGTGGCCAGCGCGCCCTGCGCCTTGTCGCCTTTGGCCAGCTGCTGCTGCAGCGCGGCCAGCTCCTTGTCGTGTGCGCCCTTGAGGGCAGCCAGCGCCTCCTCGTGCTGCCGAGCGGCGGTGGCCAGGGCGGCGTCGCGGGCCTAGGGCCGCGGAGGGGCACGTGGCGGGCCGGGCGTGTGGGTGACAGAGGACAGAGGCGTACGCATGCATGTACCGGCAGGGCGGCGGCCACTGCCACGAGCATACGGGCAGTGCACTGCCAGGCCCGGAGCTGAGGTTAGCAAGAGTGATAGTGCACCATCATTAGTGGCAGTCGGCAAGAAAGGGTAAGCGCACGGGATAAGCGCAAATCTGCGGAAGTCCCCTCCAGCCCCCGCTCACCTTCGTTAGCGCATCCATCTCCTTCTGTTGCCGCTCCGATGCCGCCGATAGCGCCACTGCGTGGGCCGCCGCCGCCGCATCGCGCGCCGCCGCCGCCTCCTTGGCCGCCCGCTCCACCGCCGCCGCGTGCGCCGCCTTCAGCTCCGCTAGCGCCTTGTCCCTATCCGCCGTCAGCTCCTTCCGCAGCGCCTCGAGCGCCTCCCTGCCCTTGGCCTCCGCCGCCGCCACCGCCGCCGCCATCTGCTGCCGCAGGGAGTCCTCCGCGCCCGCCTGGCTGGACGCCGCCGCCGCCCGCGCCGCCGCCAGGTCAGCTCCAGCCGTCTTCCGCAGCTCCGCGAGCTCGGCATCGTGCTTGCGTCGCAGCTCGTCCAGCTCCTGCCGTACAAGGAGCGGTCAAAATGCCCAGTGGCACGTCACTCGCTGGGAGAAAACTAAAATGGTGTGGGTAAAGGCGGTCTGCGAGGCCGTCAAATGCCGGAGCCTTAGTACTTGAAACAGTGCTGGACCTAGCGGGTCCACACGTGCTCAACAATGCCTCGGTTCCTTGATAAATCTGCCCCATTAAATTTTAAGGCGAGCAGCCCTCTACAGCCCCAATGCGCGCCACACAAACTATACGATCATACCGTTGCGTGAGCGGCCTTGAGCGCCGCGATCTCCCCCTCCAGCTTCTTCCTTAGCTCCTCCATCTGCCCGCGCAGCGCTGCCTCCGCCGCGCCGCCCTGCGCCGCCAGCTGCGACCGCAGCTGCTGCAGCTCCGCCGCCGCGCGCGCCTCCGCCTCCTGCTGCGCCTGCCGCAGCTGCGAGTCCGCCTTGGCCGCCCACTCGCGCTCCACTCGGGACACCTCGGACGACAGCAGCACCTGGGCGGCGGCCTTGTCCTCCTCCGCCTGTTTGCAGGGGTGCAGGGACGTAGTAAGGGTACCGTAAGAAGCTGGGATGGTTCGGTTGCGTAGGTTCTGCTCGCTTGCGGGTTGCATGCTCCGAGGGGGCCAGGGCGCTCGAGTGACTCCATGGCAGGGCCCATGGACGTGGTCATGTAAAGCATGGGCACGTATGTGGTTTACTATGGGCTCAGGGCCGCGCCTGCACCCCCATCAAAAAGCGCTTGGACGCAGCCCAGCACACACGGCTTCCTGACCTGCTAACCGCGTGACCCGCGACACAACACGTCAGCATGGCTAAACCAATGCCCGCCAAGCTGCCATGTTATAGACCTATCCATTTCATACTCCCCGCCTGCCTTCTTTCGCGCCGCCTCCAGCTCCGCCCGCAGCGCCTCCAGCTGCTGCTGCCGCTCCGCCGCCAGCGCCTCCGCGGCCTGCAGCGCCGCCTGCACCTTGGCCAGCTGCTGCCGCAGCACCGCCTCGTTGGCGGCCAGCGCCTTGACGCGGGACTCCAACTGGCCCTGCAGGCCCAGGGACGACAGGTCAGGACTTACGGCAGCACGCCAGAGAAGGCGAGTCACAGGCCAGCAAGTGAGGTCAAGCTGCACCTGGGTGAAATCGGCTGGAGCTGCGGTGGGCAGCAGCCGTCCCCTTCCCGCGCGCGGGATATGGATGAGTCCACCGCCACGAGCAAGCATGCATCGGGCTCTGCAGATGCCCGGTGTGCACCAGTGCGTCCCACTGCCCAGCACTGGGCTCGAGTCCTTTCCACAAACCTCACATGGACACCTTAAATTACCACACCGCACACCGGCATACTACCACCGCCACGCCACCACACCTGCGCCACGCATAGATGCCAGCGTGTCCGTGACCCCTGACGCCTTACACTGGTACATCAGCTTCACATGCACCCACCTGCGTCGCGCTGGCGTCCTTGCCCGTTGCGTCCAGCTGCCGCGTTAGCTCCTCCAGCCGCCGGCCCAGCTCCTCCTTGGCACGCCGCTCTTCCGCCGCCAGCCCCTCCGCCGCCGCCAGCCGCCGCGCCAGCTCCTCCCGCTCCCGCGCCGCCGCCTCCAGCGCCTTGGCGTGCGCCGCTTCAAGAGCCGACACGGCAGACGCCTTCTCACCCTCCAGCCTGCAACCCAACACACACAGCACAGTGTCTAGCACCACCCAACAGGTCCGCATGCATGGCGCACCACACCAGAACCGTCGCAAAGGATAGCCTTGTCTACGCTAGTGTGGTACTGCAAGTGGCATGTGCGGGTGAGAGCGAGGTGGCAGCGTCTCACTTTTTCCGCAGCTCGTCCAGCTGCGCTCGGGCGGATCCCTCCGCCCCCGCCAGCCGCGCCGCCGCGTCCCGCTTGGCGGCGTCCAGCGCGTCGTCCCTCTCGCGGGTCATGGACTCCAGCGCCTTGCGGTGCGCCTCGGCGGCGTCCGCCAGCCGCTTCTCGTACTGGTCCCGCATCTGGGGGTAGGCAAGGGAGGGCAGTGGGGCAGGCAAAGGCTGGTGCGTGAGTCAACGGAGGCTGATGCGAATGCCCCAGGAGGTGCCTGTCAGCGTCTGTGCGCGCTGAGTGCAAATTCCCAGCGCTGCGGCTCCACATGCATCCCGTGCAGCTGTGTCTTGGTGCGTGCACACCGCCCCCGCTGCGCCGCCGCCACCCACGTTTGCGGCGGCCGCCGCCGCGTCGCTGTGCCCCGCCGCCACCGCCGCCTTGATCTCCGCCTCCAGCGCCGCCACCCGCTGCCGCAGCTGCCCCGCCACCGCGTCCCCGTCCACGCGCACCTTGGCCAGCTGCTGCTGCAGGGACTCGATCTCGGACTGCACGCCGCAGGTGGCACCCAGCCGCAGGTCCACGGTTCGAGGTACAGGAGGGGTAGGGGGGGAGGAGACGGTAAGGGCTTGCAATAGGAGCCATGTACATCAAATCGCCACCATACCATAAACAAACCACCAAAATGCCGGCGCAGCTACACGGCGCCAAGAAGGATGGCGTATCACTCAACACGGACAGCATCCTGGCACACGCACGTGGCACACCCGAACCCACCTTTGCCGCCGTCAGCGCCGCCTTGGCGTCCGCCAGCTCCGCCTCCGCCTTCCGCAGCAGCCCCTGCAACCGCTCCTGCTCCGCCGCCGCCTGCGCGCGCGCCGCCGCGAAGGCCTGCTGCTCGCCCGCCACGCCGTGCGACAGGTCCTCCACCTGGCTGCGCAGCGCCGCCAGCTGCGACTCCAGGGAAGCCACGGCGGCGCCGCTGGACGAGCGCACGGCGGCCAGGTCGTCCGTCAGCCTGCAGGCGGCACGCGGCACCGGTACGCAAAGGTCGCATGATGTCACAATGACGAGCGGGACAAGGGCGGTGCGATGTAACTCACAATAGGGTAAATTCGCTCGCTGTCCGCTGTGTCAGTGGTTCGGCGCTACACACTGGTTTAGATGCTGGTGCTGGTGCACTGATGCGGGTCAGTCACAGCGCTTACTTGCTGCACTCGGCCTCCTTGGCCTTGAGCGCCTGCGTGTTGGCCGCCAGCGCCGCCTCCAACTCCCGGATGCGCGCCGCAGCGGCGTCCGCCGCCTCCGCCGCCCGCCGTGCCGCGTCCTTGCCTGCCGCCTTCTCCTTCTGCAGCTCCTCCACCACCGCCTCCACCTTGCCCTTCCAGGACGCGTCCGCAGCCTGCGGGCAAGCAGCGCCCATTGCACGTGCTGAGCACCCGGCGCCAGCTCATCCCACAGGTCCTGTGCACCAGTGCCAAGGTGCATGGCCCGTATGACAGCTGCAACTCCAGGTTGTACGACAGCGCACACCTTCCTCGCTGTGTTCCCCCGCCGCCAGCCCACATCAACATGTGACCATTTACATCCCCCAGTGCTACTCGCCATCTGCTCATAGGAACTTCCCCCATGCAGAGTCCTGCCCGCAACTACTGTGTGCCCCTAACGTATTACGCTCCGCACCTTGTGGTCCTCGTGCAGCTTGACGCGCTCCTGGTCCCACCGTGTGCGCGCGTCCCCGAACTGCCCCTCCAGGTCCTCCTTGCTGCGGCCCAGCGCCTCCAGCTGCTTCCGCAGGGCCGACAGCTGCTCGCTCAGGCTGTCCTCTGCCCGCAGCCGCTCCGCCAGCATGTCATTGTACTTCTTGTTGTGGGTCTGGATGGCGTCCTCCGTCTCCTGGCGGGCGCGGTTCAGGGCCTCCTGCAGCTCCTGCGGGCGGTGGGGCGGGTGAATCGGAGTGACACGGGTGCAGCGCGTTGGACCATCGGCATGCATGTGGCGCGGGTACTGGCAGCGCTGTTGCCCTGTGCCAGCCTAGCACCTCACCGACCAGCGCACTAGCGCCTGAGGTCGGCCAGGACGGGCTTCCCTTCTACAAGCGCATTACAGGGTGCGCTCGTGAAAGCTGCATGATGGCTTGAGGCTGGGATGCCCACCTGGTGGCTGGCGTTTGCGTTCTTGGACAGCTCGCCCACTTCCTTGATGCGCGCCTGCAGCTGCCGCTGCAGCTCGTCCACCTGCAGCTGCAGGCCCTCCACCTGCTTGGTGGCCGCCTTCTGGATGGCAGCCTCTTTTTCGGCAGCACGCTGGCCAGAATGGGTCAGCATGAGGGGAAGAGCGTTACCGCATACTGGTATCCGTGCTGTCCGTACAACGGGGTTGATGGGGGTAAAAATTCAGGCTGCGGTAGCTCCATGAGTCGTTGCAGGGAGGCTGGGTGGTGCAGAGGGGAAGCATAATAGAGCACAAGTGCAGATATGTACGCACCCATGCTACAGGTTTAGCCTGGCTCAAGATACTGAAGGCCGCACCACCAAGCAGCCTCACCCTGCGGATGTTCTCAATCTCTGTGAGACAACGCCGCCGTTCGTCCTCGTACTTTGCCTCCATTTGCTGCGCGTGAGTGAGGTACGCTGGATTGTACTTCCAGGCTAATAAGGAATACAACAGGAAGCGCAACGGGAGGGCACGTGGTGGCATCCAAGGCGGGGTAGCGTAGCTGGCGCACCGTGGCACGAGCTACCTGGCTGTCCCGACCCACTGGTCCATGACCTTACCCGGGTAAGCTCCGCAATGCGTGCTGCATCATTCGCGGCGTCCAGTTGTGCTTTGAAGTGGTTTATCTTGTCGGCTGTGTCTTTGAGTATTTGCTCTATCTCCGTTTCATACTGCTCCGCAAGCTCTTGAAGGTCAAGCTCGTTGTCCTCATTCTTATTGTTAAGATGGTAAATAACCTTCGTAAGCTGCGCAATCTTCTTGCTCATACGCAACTGTGGAAAAGGTGGCCCAATGTCATGTCGGTACGCTGCCCCAGCCCTCGCGACAACCATGACATGTTGTATCGAGATAAGCTACCAAGAGCGAGTACCTGAAGGTCTGGCATTGCAGGTATGGACGCCATGGCTACAGTTGTTGCCCCTAATTGCCACGGTCAAGCTTTGCGAACGAGATAACTGTAGAGTTACATCACGACACACTCACATGAGTAATTGTTTCCAGTACACTGGTACTCTCTGTTTGGCTCCTTCGGAACTTGGCGCTTTCCGCGGCACGGAACACGCCGTACCCGACACGTCCGTGCCCACTGGGTCCTGCCCCCTGGTGCGTGCCCGACGTGCACAACATATGCCACGAATGCTCTCCTCGCAGCCCATCCAACGTCCAACAGAGACTACCTTCTCGCATTACCCAACAGCGGCGTGCCATATCCATTCAAGGACGAACGAGTGTCACGGTCTGCTCCACTACAGTCCTTCAGGAACGCCACAACCGCTCGGAGGAGAAGGAACAGCAGCAAACACACACTGCCCACCTAAAGTCTGCAATGGCGGCGTCCGCTTGGCAACAGCTAGGCGGCGCTTAAGCGAACACGCGGGCGCAGCGTCCACGATAGGAAGTGGGCCACACTGTGCCCCTCCCACACCTCAAGTACGGTTCCCCTATGAGCCAGCCTGGCACGTACGGGATGCAGAGAATTCAGGAGCCCCCGCCCTGGTCCCATCATATGTTTCGCTGTTCCTCCGGTAACAGGCCAGCCCTCAGGCGGAAGACCCGGACGGGCCGCCCTGGAGCTTACGCTGCAGCTTCATGATCTGCGCGGCAAGACACCACATGCGCAGGCGTGGTTATTACTACGATAGGATCTAAGCAACTCATTGACCTTAAGGCTGCGGTACCAGCATGGGAGGCAGCATTCCGATCAGGAAGACACCTGACCAGCACAGCCCAACCTGGCCCTACCTCCTTTTCCCGCTCCAGCATCTTGCTCTCCACCGTCTTAAGCTGCCCGTCTATCCGGTCAATGTCCTTCTTGATGAAGTCCAGGCGGTTAGTGACGTTGGAGCGAGCCTCCACCAGGTCCTGCTTGACGAGCACGGGCCCAACGGCCTTGAACACATTGGCGTCATCGTCCAACCGCTTCAGCTCCTGGGGAGGCAAGGTTGTGGGGGTAACACCCGCGGGTTACTACAGCTGGGCGCGGCACGGCACGAGGCGCTCAGTGGCTGTGCACCTCCAAGGGTGCGGCCTTGAACACATTGGCGTCATCGTCCAACCGCTTCAGCTCCTGGGGAGGCAAGGTTGTGGGGGTAACACCCGCGGGTTACTACAGCTGGGCGCGGCACGGCACGAGGCGCTCAGTGGCTGTGCACCTCCAAGGGTGAGGGCAAAGCGTAGCGCGCAGTGCGGTTCCAGTGAGCCGAAAAGCCAGTATTTGCTTTGTTCCTTGGCAGCTTTGGGGCCTGACTCATTGCAGTGGGCTGGTCATGTGACGAGGGTTGCTGCAACAGGTCGTTGCCCTCGAGTGTCACAGACACACCAGTGAAATGATTCGTGTCGCTGTGGCTTTGGCCAACGCAGCAGATGGTGGGCAGCGCTGCACATCTGCATCTCCCAGTGGAACGACGTGCGTACCCTGCCAAGCACCCCACTGTGTCGACGTACCTCCAGAACAGTCTCCGTCTCCTGGTACCGAGCCGTCAGCTCGCTCTTTCCCTTTGACAGCTTCGCTTGTTCTACGGGTTGGTTACGGCGAGCGCACAACATTTTTTGCTTCTCCTCAGTTGGGACCGACCGCCATGGCGCGCTTCCTGCTTTTGCACACCTTGTTGGTGCCCGCGGTACGTATCAACCTCCTTTTGCAAGGCTTTACGAATGCTCTCTTGATCAGCGGCCATGGCTGTCCTTTTAGAAGCTAGACTTTCGACTGGAGAAAGGAATGTGAAGCCTGTTCGTTGTTTATCAACGGTGAATCTATGAATGCGTATATTTCATGAGCAATTGGTCTTGCACAGGTCACAGGGGGACAGGGGGACAAGGCCTGCATTGCCGACGATTCGTGTGAAACGGCAGTTTGGTGTGCAGACAGGGCCAAGGTGCCAACCTGCTGTTGTCGTCGTGTTCTCATTTGCCAATAGTGACTTTCTATAACCTTCTATCTCGCGTTCCACAGGAGCGTCGGCGGCGCTCCAGCCTACCTCTGCGTCGGAATAGACTCAACGCACAGTATTTACCCTAACTACTACTTTTGTTGGCCCAGCACATAGCCTTGTATCAACTGAGGTTTTAACAGGCGGCAGAGTGAGGGCATGGTGGACGAGGGAGAGCCTCCGCGGTTAGGAGCGGACGGCAAAGTAGCCAAGAAGCGGTGAGGAAACTGCAGGCACGAACTGTATACAGCTTTGAGGCGGAGGCATTCGTATTGGATGCCCAGTGTATGTTGCACACTCCCCGTCGCGGGACCCCGCCAGGTCCTGCACCCTTTCCCCCCGCAAACCCTCCCCCGCAAAGCGAACCACCCTGGATGCACCCCTTTGCCGAACATTCTGGGGCAGAATGTGACCCTCTCACTACGCCAGGCTGCACTCAGCATGAAAGTGACAGTGGTTTCAAACGGTTCCTCCTATGATTTGTTTAGGTTAGCCAGCATGCCTTGATTCATTCATTAAGCCGACTAGGGCCAGGCGGCAAGCATGCCAGCCCACATGCGCGTAGCTAATCCATACGCCCGCGTAGCCGCAAAATGACTCATCATGCTACAACTTTCATAAGTGACGTGGTGCATTGCACACGCACGGCCGCACGTGCTCCTCGCACGCCATCTGTGTCCCATGGGTCATGCCGGCGTGGGGCAGGACAGTTAAACGCCAGCACACAAGATCCGAGCTGCGCCAACTCAACCGCATGCACGTACGTTGTCCATCACGTGTGTACATAAGGACAATATAAACCGTGCGACCCAGATCGGGTCTGCCCCTAAACACTCCGGCCTCCGCTCCTCACGCGTGGCCCACTAAGTCACCCTGCTGCGAGCCAGTTCCTGGCACCCCCAGGGCACCAGGGACCCCGCCCCATCATGTCAGCCCGTCATTGCCGCATGCTCTGTTTGTGGCAGGCACCAGGCGCACGGCCGCCAAGAGGCACCCAACATCCCACCTGCCGATTGCCTTTTGCGATACTCCACACACACTGTCAGCCTGCCGCCCACTTTCCCGCCCGTTCCGTACAGGAATGCCCACCACCCATCCATGCACACTGTGCTTCACCTGTCCCACTATCAAATTGCACGACCCTGCCAACCAGGTGCACATGCGCCTCTCAAACCTGCCCGCTGCGTGCCCGCGTCCGTCCGCAGCAAGCGCAAGGACACGGCCGCCAACAGCGGCCCTGCTGCGCCCGATGCCGCCAAGCGTATGCGGCGCGGCCCCGGCGTGGACCTGGGGTCGGTCAAGGACAAGAAGCTGCGCGGCAAGCTCAAGCACGCGGAGTCGGTGATCGCGCAGAGCCAGCGCAAGGCGGCGGCCATCAACGAGTGGCTGCTGCCCAGCACGCCCGGCACGCTGGAGGTCGAGGGTGGGTCGGGGCCTCGGGGGAGGTTGCGGCTTGCGCGGAGGGCCTCGGGGCACGTGCAGGTAGTGGCTCTGGCGGAGGTCTGGAGGCCGCTGCTTGGGTTCCGCTGTGGACGATGCCTCGGGGCCCAGGGGAGGGCCACTGGGTTGGGGGCCGCGGGGGGGAGTAATTCCGCACCCCTTGACTGGCGATTACGTACACGGAGACGCAGGCTGGACGCACGATAGAGGAAGTATTGGTTTATGCAAGTGCATCCCGACAACGCGTCCTCTCACTGGTAACCATGCTGTGCACTCGTGTGTCCAGGCATCGAGCGGACATGGAACGTCAAGCAGACGGACATTGTGGCGGCGGTGGACGTGACGGCGGCGCGCAAGGCGTTCGACCTGTCGCTGCCTGCGCTGGGGCCCTACAGCATGCGCTTCACGTCCAGCGGGCGGCACGCGCTGCTGGGCGGCGAGCGGGGGCACCTGGCGCTGCTGGAGTGGCAGCGGGCGCACCTGGTGTGCGAGGTGCAGGTGGGTTAGCGTGCGTGGTGGGAGCGTGGAGCAGGTGGCGCCGCGTACTGCATGGCCACGTGGCGGGCGAGGTGCAGGGGGGTGTGCCGCGAGGGGCGCTCCGGTCGGTGAAGGCCAAGGCGACCCGTGGGCCATACGGGTAGTTATGCAAGGCTGGGTGGTGCCGCCTACATGTTTTCCATGCCGACGTGTGGAACCTGCACCCCCATTACTCCTGCGCGACCGTCTGCCTCCAACGTGCTGCAACTGCCGCAACTCCAGGTCCGAGAGACGGTGCGCGACGTGGTGTTCCTGCACAACGAGACGTTCTGGGCGGCCGCCCAGAAGAAGTACGTGTACATCTACGACAAGCGCGGGCTGGAGGTGCACTGCCTGCGCGACCACGGGCAGGTCAACTGCCTGGACTTCCTGCCGCACCACTTCCTGCTCACCAGCGTGGGGGAGCACGGTGCGTGGGGGGCGTGGGGGTCGGTGTAGGGGCAGCCGCAGGGTTGCAGTGCTCAACATGGGTGAGTGCTTGCTGGGGCGGCAAAGGAGCGCCCGAGGATGAGCGGTGAGGACGCCAAGGTGGACCAGCGGCTTTCGGGATGCATCGTGACCTCATTACCGGTACTTTGTGCGCATGGCGAGTAGCACTGGTGCAATTCCTGCCATGCATTCATGTCGTCGTTGGTGTTCTGGTGCTGCTGCTGATGTTGTTGCATTTGCTTGCTCCCTCACAGGCATCCTGCGCTACCAGGACACCAGCACGGGGCACATCGTGGCGCAGCACAAGTCCAAGCTGGGCCCCTGCTCGGTGATGCGGCAGAACCCGCACAACGCGGTCATGTGCCTGGGCCACGCGCGCGGCACCGTGACCATGTGGACGCCCAACATCACCACGCCCGTGGTCAAGATGCTGTGCCACCAGGGGCCCATCACGGCCATGGCGGTGGTGAGTCTGCCGTACAGGCGCTGTCGTACAGTGTACCTCCTCCCTAGCGTGCGCTTCTTGCAACAAACTGTGCTGATCTCCTGGGACGCTGGGAGCTCTGGGGCAGGGGCAATGCGGAACAGGTGTACTGGGGCCAAATCCAAACCCGTTGCATGCGCCCTTGCGCCGGCCGTGCGCCCCCGCACCCGCCCCATCCCCGCCCCTTTCCTCCAGCCAAGCAAGACATATCTGGATGACAGCTCAGTGTTTAACCTCATGTAGGGACACACAGGGATTCTGGCTGGTTGCTTGCTCCCTCGCTTCCTGAGTGGCTCCGCCCCGGCCCCCGCAGGACCCCAGCGGCACCTACATGGCCACCGCGGGCGCCGACAGCCAGCTCAAGGTGTGGGACGTGCGCATGCTGCGGCCCATGCACGCCTACTTCGCGCACAGCCCCGTCACGGCGCTGGACATCAGCCAGCGGGGCATCATGGCGGCGGGGTACGGCAGGAAGATACAGGTGGGGCACGGCGCCAAGGGTGCGAGGCATGGATGTACGGTTCATCGTCCCAGCCGCATAGCCGTCGTACGTGTCGTTGCGGCACGGAAGTTGGCCGTAGGTTACTGTAGTAGTGGAAGCCCGGAAAAGGCACCGCCGGTAGTGATGACGACTCTCAGGGAAGCGCTGGGCAGGGGAACGGGTGTTATCACACAGCCCTGGCTTGACCGTGGGGGAGAACGACGCCTGCGGAGAGTGAGATTCATGTGACGTTAGGTACGAACAACGCATTGAACGAGGAACGCATGGTTGTTCGCTGACCGGGCGCCGAAGGGTGCTAGATGCCGAGCACTCCTGGTAGTGCGTGGCCGATGCCCTGGTGGTGCGTGGCCGATGCCACCGTACTTGTACTAGCACAATCCCATGCAGCAGCTGGCGACGCATGTCCTCGACATCAGACTCTGCACCGGTGCATTTCGTCCCTTGCTCGTGGTGCTAGAGGTGTGTCAGGACGCGCCGCTTACAGCTCCACAAAGCCGCTGCCTGCCGAAAAACAGTGGCAGACACAACCCAGCATCGGGCTGTGCTGCACCCAACGCCTCCTCCGTCCATGGCACCCACAGGTGTGGCAGGACGCGCTGCGCAGCAAGGCGCAGTCGCCGTACATGTCCCACACGCTGGCCAACGGGGTGCTCAACGGCTTCCGCTTCTGCCCCTACGAGGACGTGCTGGGCATCGGCCACTCGGAGGGCTTCAGCACCATCCTCATCCCCGGTGCGTGCCTGCGTGCTGCATCGCACGCCTCCACTGACGCCCTGCTCGCCGCAGCTCCGCTCACAGGCCGAAGCCAAGCCCGCCCTGTTGTGCCCACGCCTCCTTAGCAAATGGGTAACCGCCAACACTGCACGCGCCCCTAACACTCGTCTGCAGTTGATGATGATGCCTCCCCTGGACGTCAAACCACCCGTCCACCCCTACCCCTGCCTCCTCTGTTCCCCCAGGCGCCGGCGAGCCCAACTTCGATACGCTGGTGGCCAACCCCTTCCAGACGGTGCGCCAGCGCCAGGCGCGCGAGGTGGCCTCCCTGCTGGACAAGCTGCAGCCCGACACCATCGTGCTGGACCCAGACAGCATCGGAAGGTGGGCGGGCAGCGAGGTTGCATATTGTGCGCTGCGTGCTATATGCGGTTGCGAACTGTTCACGGAAGCATGTCCCGTACGTTTGCATGGGTTGGCGCCCTGTGCGGGACCCAGACAGCACCGGTTGGCGGGTTGGCATGCAGCATGCTGCGTGCTGCTACAGGCGGTGCGTGCATGCATGTGTCGTGTGCATGTGTGTGCCGGTTGGTCCCTGCGCGGGCTCGGGAACGGGCGTGCCCGTGCAGGGCCCGGGCGTCGCAGGTGGGTGGGGGCGCTGTGCCACCCGTTGTTGACACCCAATTGCCGCCATGCCGGCTGCTGCGGCTGCCGCTGCTGCTACTGGTAATGATGCTACAACTACGGTGACGTTTGCAACGAAGCTGACTGCCGCCCTCCTGCTTGCTACTGCGGCTGTCTCTGTGCAGGGTGCGCAAGGAGCCTGCGGAGGTGGTGGCTCAGCGCAAGAAGGAGGAGGCGGCTGCCAACGCGGCGCGCCTGGCTGCGGAGCGCAAGGAGGCGGAGGCCAAGGCCAAGATGAAGGGCAAGAACAAGCCCAGCCGCCGGCACCGCAAGAAGCAGACCAACATCATCGAGGACCGCAAGCCGGCCATCAAGCAGCGGCAGCAGGAGGAGGTAAGGGGTGGCGGGGCGGGGAGGGGGGGGGGGCGTCTGGCGTGAAGCGCGAGGTTCCAGTGTATGGCGTCGGAGCGACAGGATGTGGGCAGGGCAGTGGACGTTCGTGCGGGGTTCGACGGTAGGTAGGTTGCTGGGGTGTGACCTTCATGGTGGTGCAGTTGTGTGATGGTCGTGGGGTAGCTGCTGTGATGTTGGGTGTCACCTGGCCGTAGCCTGCCGTGCACTGTCTCGCACGGTCTCGATCGGGCGGAACCGAAACACGACCACGTGTTGCTGCCAAACGTGAGTGAACTACCGGGTACTGGCTGCTGTAACGCATTATGAGCGCTTGTGTTGTGGGCTGGCCCGCTTGCAGGAGGCACGGCGGAAGGAGGTGGAGCAGCGGCGGGCGGAGCAGGCGGCGCTCATTCCCTCGGACGCGCCAAAGGCAGTGCGGAGGTTTTACAAGCAATAGGCGGCCCCAGCGGGAGCTGCCGGCCCCAGCACGTGTGCACCGCTGTAGTACCCGTTGCTGCGTCACTACTGCGCAGCGGCGGTCTGTGTGGCAGTGCAGGGGTGCCCAACACGGTGAGGAAGAGACTGTTGGAGGCATCGCAGCGGGCTTGGCAGGTTGGTCGACCGTCTTTGGAGGCCTTGGAGCCTGGACATGGCATCCCACGCTACGAGAGAGGACCGCCAACTCGCTGGCTCCTGTGTGGCGTGTGGACCTGGATGTGCCCACGAGTGTATGAGTGCCGGTGCACGGTGCCGGCTTTGCGCCGTGTCCTCGCGTAGTGCTTTTCATCAATGGCTTGGAGCCAGGTATGTTTCCTGCCATCGGGCCCTGCGTCGTGGGCGTTGGTGTTGCGTGGGTGGCGTATGGGTGCCCGCGGGCTTCCTGGGGTGATGCCCGGAAGGGTCCATCTGGTCGGTGTCGGGAAATACCGGTAGCGGAGCTGCGTTGGCGGGCAGGGCTGGTGGTGCTGCAGCAGAGGCTGTAGCTACTCGACGGTGGCATATTGTTGCGGTGGCATTCGCTACATTGCTGCGAAAGCAGGGGTGTGTAGCGAAAGCAGGAGTGTGTGTGCGGGTACCCTCAATAGCTCGTCAGCGGCAGGCGTTTGTCAGGGCCCGGTGGACCGGTGGTATCGTGCCGATCCGCAGGATGTGTGGCATGGCATCTACACCACAGCTACGGGTAGAGGCTGCAGGCTGTTGCAAGGGAGGAGCGCTAGTGCCACCTGAGGATAAGAGGATCCAGGTGGAACCCCTGCCGTATGTAATGGATGAGGGCTCGTTCGGCACGTTGAAGGCGCCGCTGGGCGGTAGGGACAGGACGGCATGGCAGCTCGTTGCCACATATGGGGCCTGCATAATGCATGTGGCAGAGCTACCGCTTTTGTGGGAGGCTTGAAACCTGGTTGCAGGAATCCGAGGCAGGCGCACCGGAATTGGCACTATTATCGGCACCGAAACCACCTCAGGTCATGAGTATGAAGTTTCAAGAGGACGGCACTGCTGCTGGGTATTAAGCGATGTCATGTAACCGGGACCGTTAGTCTGGACCAGCATTTTACGCTCATGGTGAAAGATGCAACAGGAATCGTCCGCAGCAGCTGCCTCCAGCCTGAAACTCGTCGGGAACCGTTTGCTTGCCAACTATTGCCGTGGACGTCAAGCATGGCTGTCGCTGTCGGAGGCGAAGGCCGCTAGCCGGGCCGCAGGCGTCCTCTTAGTTGCGGCTACACAGCACCAAGCGTTTGAAGAGCGAAGAGCGTACAACTCGTGGGCAGGCTCCTGGTCTGAGCTTCTTTCCTTATACGCAATAGCACTGCGTCAATCCAGCCGCTCGTTGCACCAAGACCAGACGAAAGATGAGCTCGCGGCCTACATGCAGCTCCGTGAGGGAGTGTCCTCAGAAGTACACCTTCTGTGCACTGCTGCTCAGAGAGTAGGACATGTCGCGCTGTTGCGCGCGATGGGCTGCGCGCTGCTGCGGGCGGGGACGCTGCAATGCTACACCCGCCTGCTTTCAGACGCAGCGGAGCAGCTGCAGCCGGCTGCACGGGCGGCGTGCGCAGATTTGCCGGAGGATGCAGAGGTGCCGGCGGCTGAGGAGAAGCTCTTTATGATGCTGGGTCAAAGCCGGGAAGGCGTGCGCATCAGCCCCGGGGCGGCTTCGGCTGCGGTGTCCGGCTCGCTGCGGCTTGCATCGGAGGTGGTGAGGGTGCTACAGCTGCTGGCGGCGTGCAAGGAAAACAAGGTGGTGACGGGCACGTCGCAGGGGGTGTGGCAGTGTGTCCGTGCGTGTGGCGCCTTTGCGGCATGCGAGCAGGCGGGTGCAGCAGCTGGAAGCGCTACCAGCAGCAGCAGCAGTGGCGGCGGCCCTTGCCATGACGCCAAATCAAGCGCCGGCCAGGCCGCGTTCCTCGAGGCGCTCGGACATGCCTCCTCGCAAGGCCACCTGGCAGGCCTCCACCAGCACGCAGCCAGGGTGCTGCTGCTGGCCACGGCGGCAGCACGCGGCAGGGACACACACCAGCACACGCACGAGACAGCTAGCCAGATCGCCAGGCAGCTCATGGAATTCATGTGGCAAGTCAGCGCGCTAGCTGTGACCAATAAAACTATAGATGCCGCAGACGGTGGCCTTCTGATGTCGGAGCTGGTGCAGCTGTGCGCGTCTCTGGACGGCGGCACGACGTACGGCATGGCCCCCGGGCTGTGGCCGCGGCCGGGGGGCTGCGGGGCGGACGGGGCGGGCAGCGCAGCGTCTGGAGACCCCCTTGCTGCCAAGCTGCTTTTGGGCGTAAAGATGCGCCATGCGATCGCGCTGTGCTCACTACTGGGGCAAGCCGAGGGGTCCGGGGCAGCGCAGCACACACGGGCGGTGCGGGACATGTTCGTGGAACTCAAGGGGTTCGCTGACAGCCTTCTCCATGAGTGGAACAGTATAAATGCCAAGCTCCTCTCGCCGGTTGCGGAAGGAAGCGAGGGAAGGGCATTTCGACGGTTGGCGTCACAACGCAAAGCTCAATTGGCAAAGTCTGCGCAACAGTGCCTGCGCAGCTTGACAGCCACGCGAAAGGAGGTGTTGCTCGAGGGCGCGCCGCCGCGCAACCGTGCAGCCGTGCTGTGCATTTGCCTTCGCCTGGCGCGCGCGGTGCTGCGAGCACAAGAGCGCCCGGGAGGGGTTGCCCCAGGCGCCCTACCAGGCGGGCCGGCGGGAGGGGTCGGCGGTGTACAGCGGCCACGCGTCGGCGCAGGCGCTGCCCCTGCCGGCACTGGTGGCGGCGTTGGGGTCGGCGCTGAGACAGGGGCAACCCCTGCGGCAGGCGCGGGCTCGTCCGAGGCGGCCCTGCAAGGTCTCGTGGACCTATTCCTCCTGCAGTCGGCCGTGGCTGCTGCCCGCGCGGTGCTGACCTGTGACATCGACGCCTCTATCGGCGGCAGGGCCGGGGCGCGGCGGCTGGCACGGCTGAGGGGCTGGTGGGAGGTGGTGGTGGAGGCGGCGAGGCGGGGCGTGGTGGCGAAGCTGAACGTGGCCCATGCGCTGGAGCCACCAGCACAAAAACGTAGGTGGGGCGTTTGCGTGGCATGAGATAGTGTGGATCGCTATGCACATCTTTAAGGTCATATACCTTCCTTGCCGACCACTAGGTGATGCTCCTGTAATTTATCGCGAAGCCGCTTGGCCGTGATAAGTGTCCAATGTGACGTGGCCTTGCATGACTGCCTGCCTCATGCAGCCCTGCCCAAACACGCCGGAGCTGACGTCACGGCTGCCCTGGAGGTGGGTGTGCTGCCGTGCTGCACGCAGCTGCTGCGGCACAGCGGGGTGGAGGGAGGTGGCGCTAGCAGCGGCACTGGCGGCAGCTTCGGCAGTGGCGGCGGTAAGGCCGACATTTCCGCGTCAGGTAGCAGCAGCGGCAGCAGCAGCACCACCACCATCGCTACCACCACCAGCAACGGCAGCAGCAGCGGCAGAACGACAGCTCGTCCAACGGAGGCTGACCTCAGCCAGCTGCCTGCCCACATGCAACTGTTCCTGGACCGCTCCTCCCGCCTCAGCTCCCTACTCGCCAGCTTCCAGGCGTGCAGCTGGCAGCAGCTCCTTGCGTTCGGGGTGCGGGAGGAGGTGCGCGAGCTGACGTCGGCCCTGGCGTGGCGGCTAGGGTGGCAGGTGGGGCAGCTGCGGGGGGCGGTGGAGGAGGAGGCGGGAGCGGGAGCGTGGCGGGATCCGGCTAGCAGCCACAGCCCTGAGGCTGCACCTGCCGCCCCCGGCTCCGGCGCTGCCTGGCACGCCCAGGAGGCAGGGGAGGTGCTCCTGTTTGCCGGCCATCGCCTGGGGGACATGCTGTGGCTGCGGTGGCAGGGGCAGGGCGAGGGCGGCAAGGGGGACACGGGGCGTCATGCAGCTGCTTCGAAGGCGGGCACGTCGGGCTCCGGCAGCGCGGCAGAGGGCGGGGCGCCGTGCGGCAACGGTGACGGTGAGCCAGGGCGCAGTGGCGGGGACCACACGTGCACTTGCGGCGAGCAGCACCTGGAGGAGAAGACCGATGGGGGCGGTGCGGGGTGCAGCGGCGCAGATGGAGGGAGCGGTAGCGGGGCAAGCGGGGCTCCTGGCGGAGTAGGACCAGCCTCAGCAGTTGCGGGGACAGCAGCTAGCGGCACGGCCATGGACTACGGCCGCGCGGCCGCCGAGCTGTGGGACGAGGTTTCGGAGCTGCTGCCTGCCGCGGCTCGTGGGGCGTTGGCGTGCGCCGAAGTGGTGCTGGCGGGCGGGGCAGGGGAGGGCGGTGGCGGAGACAATGGGGGCGAGGAGGGAAGGGCCAGGGACGGCGTGGGGGTTTGGGGTGATGGTAGCAGCGCGGGCGCGGCTTTGGACCGGCTAGGAGGGCAGCTGGCCCGAGCCACGTGGTATTGCTGCACGTGTGCGCTGGAGTGCGCGTCCCTGCTGCTGCTGGCGCACGTGGAGGCTGAGGTGGCGGGGGCCGGAAGGGAGACCTCCCCATGGCGGGGTGTGCTGCTGGGGGAGGTGCAGCTGGCGGAGCTGCTGGGGGCGGGGGTGCGGCTGTGGCAGCTGGTGGCGGGCGGGGAGGCCAAGGGGAAGGACTCCGTCAGGGTGATGCTCCTGCATCTGCTGGAATTGGCTGCTGTGGCCTTTCCTGCCGAGCTGCGTGCGGTGTTGCAGGACGAGGGAGGGGCGGCCGGGGCGGCACCGGCAGGCAGCGAGGGGCCCCCAGCTGAGGGCAGCAGCCAGCCCTGCCCCCAACCCGCTCCCTGGTGCCACATGTCGCTGTGTGCTGTGCGTGGCGCGCTGGGGCGCGGTGTCGACGGGGTGGAGCTGCAGGCGGTGTGCCGCGTGGCGGGGGGCTGGGAGCCGGAGCAGGGGGAGCGGAGGGTTCTATTGGAGGAGGGAGCAGGGAGGCTGGTGGATGCACTATGGAGGGAGGAAAGGGAGGAGGTGGAGGGGGCGGCCGGCACCTCCTGATGCTGGTAACTGCTGGTAGTCAGCTGCATGCAGTAGGAAAACTCATCACTTGAACATTCGCCTCTGGTGCAGCATGCATGCTAGTTGGCAGGTGGGCTTATGGCCGCACCGTGTATGGCAACACGCTCTGCTGTAGCCATGGCAGGCTATGCTGATGTTTACGTGGATCAGCGGGGGATGCAGCCGGCGACGCTTCGTGTACCTAGGATGCTGCTCTGTACCTGATAGCTTCGGTGCGGCTGTCCACGACTGTATATACAGCCGCATGGGTAATGAGGGAAGGCCGGGCCCAGGTGCAGGGTACCAGCCGGCGGAAGACCATGGGTAGTTGATAGGCAGCATGTGTACAGACTGCAGCACGCAGCTTATCTTCACTTTCACATGCGTGGTGTAGCCGCCGATTGCGGCGCATGCATGCCGTATTGCTGGGTACCGTCCATTCCCTGGCAAATCATTACCCGTGCAGCATGCTGGCACACGCGTGTCACCTGTCAGCCTGTGCAGCCCTTGGCCGACTGGCGGTGTGTAGCAGGATGCTGTGAAGGCGAGTACAAAATGTATGACTGAGCAATGCTATAAGGACTAGACCGCGGAGGCGATGGGCGGTTGCTAGGGAGGACTGGCTGTGTGTGCCCACAGCGCCATGCTGGATAGCCTGATATGCCTGAGACTAGGCACGTGCATATCACACGTTTGTATGCTTCTTGTGCATATACCGTCGCACATCGTTTATTCGCTACTGCAGCGCCGGTAGCGTACCGTACCGGTATTATGGCCGATCCTAGGCTTGTGGCCAAATGGGGGCACGGGGCAGCAGGGGCCTGTAGGGGCGTCCCCGCTTGCCCCACCCCTGCACCCCTAGTGCCGCGTGTTGCTGCGTGCTGTGCGTCGCTTTATGCGGTGGCGGCAGGGTGGGGTGCAGACGGGGGCCGTGGGCCAAAGAGCCGATGCCGGGTGCCAACTCCGGTTCCAGGTGCTGACCCGCCGAGGTCTTACCGGTAATGTCACCATACCTTACCGGAGTGAGGGTACATCTCGGCTTGTTATTTTCCTGCGTTTCTGTGCTGTATCGTACCCATGCCTGCTGTGGGGTGGTGCGGTGAAATGCAGCGTCAGTGGGAGCAGGTGGGAGTGGCGACGGTGCGCCACCAAACCGGTTGGCTGAGGTACTCGGTGGGCATGCTCGACCAGCACTACTGGCTGCCCGTACCGTACCGCTTCATTCCCCTCTGCTCGCGTCAAGGCGCCGTAGCGGTAAGTCTTGCGACATCAAATGCCTCTGCGATGTGCGCGGCGCCCGTAGTTGCAGCCATGGGCGTAGTGATTGTGCCGGAGGGACAACAGGGCGGCTTGGCACACTGGCTGACCAGTATGCGGTCGCGCCGAGGACCAGCTACCTCCGTAGCACTGAAGCAGCTTGAGGGCGAAGGGTGCGGGTTGTAAGAGGAAGGGAAGGACCAGGGGCAAGGAGGCCCATGGACGTGGCTGGGGTGGGGCAGGGTGGTGCTGGAAACCCTGACGGAGACGGGTGGTAGGTTGCAGCTTCCCGCGTTGTGATTTGCAGGGGACCTCCCCCTGTATGAGGTGTAGTGAACAGTGACGTGGGTGGCGGAGGTGCAACGGGCAGGTAGGCTACACGGGGGGCCTAGGTCCCGGCCGGGATTCGGGGCGTACGGCGACCCCTGTCCCGAATTGATGTTCCCCATATGTTATATATCGTCTAAATTACAAACGCGGATCTGTAGACGATACATGCGGTAGCATCGTGCTCGCCGACTGGATGACATGGCCTTGAACCCTGCCTGCTGAACCCAACAAGTAAATTGCGCGTTGCGCAAAGCGACAGAACAACAACATTTGCGCGCCCACGCTCGCGCGCCTAACAAAACAATACGATGGCTAGAACAAAACAAGGCGGCCGAATGCCTAGGCCAAAATACTGGACCAGCACCCAGGTGCAGCCAGATAGGTATGGAGATCCGGCACCCGAAGCCTGGAGCCAGGCAGGTGCCATCGGCACCAATACAGCATCGATTTCTCCAGGTTGTGGCAACAGTGCCTTTGAGGACGTTGTCCGACAGCTTCCAACCAACGCGCGCATGCTGCTGGCTGATAGCCTCACAGAAGGGGGCGACGTAGGCTCTGGAAGCCAAGCAAATCTAGCAGCTGCGCGCCTGAGCTGCAAGACGCTTCGCAGGGCCGTCGACGAGGGCCTGCGGACCCTGCGCCTCAATACGCTGCCCGACATGCCGGCTCAGGGCCCGGCCCCGTCCCTGTCAACCTTCCCAAACGTTACCAGCCTAACCCTCAGCGTCGACTCACAGTGGGCAGCCCCGAGTGCTGGAACCGGCAGCCACCATCTGCTCCCTGGTGAGCAGCCCGTGCCGAACGTTCTGTTCCGCTCCAGGCGGTACGCATACCCGCCGTCCCTGCTGCTGGGGCCGCTGCAGGGCCAGCCCCCCCAGTCCCTGCACCGCCTCCGCAGCCTCACCCTCATCGGCCAGATGACCTGCTTCAGGTCGCTGTGCGAGCAGCTGGAAAACGTCTTTGCAGGCCCCTGCTCGGGCACAGGGGCGGGCAGCGATGCATGCCAAGGCGGTGCAGCTGCTTCCGACTCAAGCGGCGGTGACACGTCAGACGACGAGTCTGACAGCAGTGAGTACGAGTACGCAACCGATGACGACTACGATGCCACCGAGGTCAGGGGTACCACTACCAGCAACGCTGCACCGGCAGACTCCAGCGTAGCCGTGACGGCCTGCAGGGGGGGCACTGGGGCGGGCGGGGCCGGCGGGGGCGCTACAGCTTGGTCGCTGGAGCACCTGAACCTGGGGAACGTGAGCTTCCCATTGAGCTCGGTCGCAGCTCGTAGGATTACCAAGGGACACAGGGCCCTGGCGGTGTTGGGGCTGCGGGAGCTGACGCTGGGGGTGGAGCTGCT
>VFQN01000883.1_pt1 | contig 53599 bp, 47 predicted proteins | sample 3512371 | NCBI WGS metagenome assembly VFQN01 (sample SAMN10412370, study PRJNA504923) | tailings metagenome | isolation source: Replicate 2 from Balatoc abandoned mine | place: Philippines: Itogon, Benguet | collected 2017-08-28
CTTGCCCGTTTCTGTGATTGCAGTTTGATACGTGGGATCTCCGGTATGAGAGTCTTACTGTTGCTGACCGACTTTCCGACCTGGACGGCAGCCCGGCATTGGTCCTATGCGACGCAGTTCGCCTTTGAAGAAGGGTTTGCCGCCCACGGTATCGAATGCGACATTGTCACCGCGCCGTGTCTGCCGCGCTCTGCAGAACTTGTCAACGGCCAGCGTTACGACCAGGTCTGGGTCGAGATTGTTCACAACGCCGGCCCACATCCCGGGTGGTACGAGTGGGTGGCGAATCTGGCCCCGGTGCGGGTCGGGCTGATTGCGGAATCGCTGACCAATACTGCCGAGGACTGCAAGGTGCAGCCGCGCTGGCGGACCCGCAAGCGCGATGTCCACTCCCGGGTTCCCTTCTTCACGCACGTGCTGACAGTTGACGAGGCCGATGCGGACGAGATCACCCAACTGGGATTAGCCAGGGCGCTGTGGTGGCCGCAGGCAGTGCCGCGGCGCTGTATCGTGAATAAGTTGCCTCCCGCTGACCCTGCGCAGGCCGGATTCAGCGGTTCACGCTACGGGGAACGTGCGCAATGGCTCCGCAACGGCCCTGCCAGTGAACTCGTGAAGTACCGCCACTCTCCGGAGTCGCGCACCTGGTTGCCGTGGCAGTTCACCAGCGCCACGTTGTTGGCGCGCGCGGGCAATCGTCTGGCCTCAGCCAGTACGATCTGCAGGGTCAACCGGCGATACCTGCAGCAGGTTCGCAAGTATCGGCGAGCAGCGTTCGATCTGTGGCTTCAGGGATTGAAGGACACCGGAGTCGTGGTGAACCTGCCGCACATCGTGAAGGCCTATCCGGGACGGGTCGTCGAAGCGATGGCGGTCGGACGCCCGGTTGTCGCGTGGGATATCCCCGGTCGTCCCCGTAATCGCAGCCTGTTTCAGGACGGCCAGGAAATCCTGCTCTACAGCAAGGAACCCCGGGAATCGCTGGCGAATTGTCTTCGCCGGTTGCAATCGGAACCTGAACTGGCAGGCCGCATTGCTGAAGCCGCCTGGATCAGGGTCCGTGACCACCACACGGTCGAGAAACGTGTCCAGCAGATCCAGCAGTGGATTACCGACGATGAATTGCCGGACTACGTCACAGCCCGGTGAGTTGGCGACCTTCGTCGCTGCGCTTTGGAAGGACTCACATGCGACTGGAATCCGATCTGCTTTTCAGCCTGATGATCCCCCTCCGAAGAATCGATATACAAGGGGAATTCCTGGCACTCACTATTCGACAGGCGTTGCGGAATTCCCGCCTGGATGATCGATTAAACGATGCAATCCTGCGGTTCATCGTTTTTGATCTGTGCTGGAGGAAATTCAGCACCGCTCGCACCTGTCAAATTCGCCCGCAGGGCCCGCGAGAGAGTCCTGTACTAGTTCCCTCGCTGTCTCTGCGGGCTCGGGGTCAAGAGTGAAGATCCCCATAAAACTTCTGCAGAAACGCCTCGGCACCCGTCAGACTTTCCGGCGTACCGATGTCCAGAAACGGAGCCGGAGTCGCGGCGACGTGCAGATCGATCCCGGCCTGCAGCCAGTTTGGGAAGACGTCGCGTTCCAGACTCAGCGGACAGGGCCTGTCCAGCCGGGTCCGCAGTCGCTGTCGGAGCAGATAGATGCCGCCGTTGATGACGCCGGGACCAGCTTGTTTCTCCCGGAACGCCGTCAGCCGCTGGTCGTGATTTATCACCAGAGTGCCGAAGCGGGCGGCCTCCGGATGCGGTAATCCCACGATCACGCCGTCGACCTCATCACGAGCCAGCCAGCAGGCCGCTGCTTTCAGATCCGCCAGGATCAGTGAATCGGCATTGGCGACGATCACATGGCGGTGAGGCGTGACGTCCCAGGCCAGTTTCAGTCCGCCCCCGGTGCCGAGCGGAGCGGCTTCACGAACGAACTGAATCTCCAGTCCATCGTCGGGACGCTGCGCCAGATACTGTTCAACAACCGCTGCCAGGTGCCCCAGTGAAATCGTGAAGCGCCGACAACCCTGACCGCGAAAATACTGAATCACCCACTCCAGAAACGGCCGGCCGCACACCGGGATCATCGGCTTGGGCAGATCCGGATGCAGGGAGCGAACGCGGGTCCCCTGCCCGCCTGCCAGCAGGATCACCTGCAGTTCTGACAGACAGATCGCGGTCACGTCCGCCGCCGACATTCCCGGTTCTCCGAACGCCCAAGAATCCTTGTCCCACAACACGCTGGTGAACGGTTTCAAATCTGACAAATGATTTCAGACCACTGGCGCAGGCGGCTTCCCGGCGACACTTGCCAGATACTGATCCACAATTTCTGCGGGGGGGCCTTCGGCATGTACACATCCCTGGTGCAACCAGATGACGCGGTCACAGAGATTCACCAGTTGGGGCATCACATGCGAGACCAGCAGGATGGTGCGGCCACTCTGCCGGATGGCTGCCAGCTTCTCCTGGCATTTGACCTGAAACGCAGCATCGCCCACGGCGAGCGCTTCGTCCAGGATCATGATGTCGGGATCGAGATGAGCCGCTACGGAAAAACCCAGCCGGACGTGCATGCCGCTGGAGTAGCGTTTGACCGGCGTTTCCAGAAACGGCTCCACACCGCTGAAGGCGACAATTTCATCGAACCGCTGGCGGACCTCCTGACGGGACATGCCCAGTATGCAGCCCGACAGGAAGATATTTTCCCGTCCCGTCAATTCCGGATGAAAGCCGGTCCCCACTTCAATCAGGCTGGCGATCCGGCCACGCACCGTGAAACTGCCCCGGGTGGGATGGACGATACGGGTCAGGATCTTCAACAGTGTGCTTTTGCCCGCGCCGTTGTGACCGATGAGTCCGACGACGTCCCCTTCCCGAATCGTGAGATTTACATCGCGCAGCGCCCAGAATTCGTCCTCCGGATTCCAGGCGGGCGGCTGCTTTCCCTGCAGGCGCAGCCACATCAGGCGACCAACACCCAGCGCCATTTCCGACAGTCGCGCCTGCTGGGGCGTAAGTCCACGCCAATAGCGTTTCGAGAGGCCCAGGACTTCAATCGCCACACTCATGAGTTCAGCACACAGGCATTCAGGTTGAGATTGCAAGTTGGGATTACAAGCAGGGATTACAAGTAGTCTGCCAGACGGCGCTCGATCCGCGCGAAGTACGCAAAGCCGGAAATTACGACAACGATGGTCGAAACGCTCGCTGCCAGCAGCATCGGCGGCGTTGGAAACGGTCCTCCCACCAGCGACCAGCGAAAGCCGTCAATCGTCACCAGCATGGGATTCAGTGACAACATCCAGACGCGGGAGGCCGGCAGGGCATGCACGTCGTAGAAGATTCCGGCGCTGAAGAAAGCCAGTTGTACGACGAACGGCAGGATTGAGGACACATCCCGGTACATCGCATTCAATGCACACAGCCCGACTCCCAGGGCCGCAGAGAACACCAGGGTCCAGATCACAAACACAGGAGCCAGCAGAACCGTCCAGCGCAGTGTTCCCGGCAAGGCCGCAATGATGCCCAGCAGGCAGAAACTGCAAAGGAAATCGAGCGAGTTCACCACGCCACTGGACAGCGGTAAATAAACGCGGGGGAAGTAGACCCTGGAAACCAGTTCCTGGTTCTGTTGCAACGAGAGCGAAGCGGTGGTCACAATTCCTGCACAGACCTGCCACAGGACCAGCCCCGCATACAACCGCAGCCACGGTGGGGATTCCTGACCGGAACGGGCCGGCGCGGTGACATCCAGGATCGGCAGCAGGATCAACAGCAAGGCCAGCGGTTGAATCACTGCCCAGGCGACTCCCACCACCGTCTGACGATACCGGACGCGCAGATCCCGGTCGGCCAGCAGCCACAGCAGTTCGCGGCGGCTCCAGAGTTCTCGCCACTGAAAGACCGGCTGCGGCCTGTCGGCGCTAACACTCAATTGAACACGATCATGGTGATCGACAGAACGGGAACGCATACCTGGCAAGCTGCAGGAAGAAGAACGGCATGGTGACGCAGCAACCGCGTGTCTCATGATGTCGGAACGATACCCGCACCTTGTTAAAATTGTATGTGCATCGGTCGACAGTCCCTGATCCCGTGAACGGCCCCTGTTACCATACTCCGGACCGGGTTGACAGATGGAACACAGCAGCATGCCAGCATCAATGACTCCTCCACTGAGCCAGGAACTGCAACCCGCGTTTCTGTTGGACCGGGATGGCGTGCTGATTGAGGAAGTCGGCTATCTGGATGACCCGGACAGGGCAGTGTTGCTGCCGACAGTTGCCGACGCCATTCGACTGGCCCGACGGCACGGTTACGGGTGTTACGTCGTCACCAATCAGGCTGGTGTCGCCCGCGGCTATTTCGGTCTGGAAGTCGTGACTGCGATTCACACCAGAATCGTCTCGCTGCTGGCAGCGTCTGGCGTTGCGGTCGATGGTTTTTATGTCTGTCCACATCATCCCGAGGGACAACCTCCGTGGCGACTGGCCTGCGACTGCCGCAAGCCGCTGCCAGGTTTGCTCAATCAGGCAGCCCGCGAACATCGCCTGGATCTGGAACGCTCGTTTCTGATCGGCGACAAGGTGACCGATCTCCAGGCCGGAGCAGCAGCAGGTTGTCGCACCGTCCTGGTCAGAACCGGCTACGGCCCCACGGAAGCAGCCAAACTCGCCGGCCAACAGATTTCCTGCAAGCTGTTGACCATCGCCGACACGCTTCTGGAGGCAGTCCAGACCTGCCTGGCCCAGGCACATGGTGGTGATCCTGCTGGAGTCCCGCAGTGAATCAGCTTCCGGAGCGGCCGCAGTTCAGCATCATCATTCCGTGTTATAACCACGAACAGTTTCTCGCCCGCGCGATTGAAAGCGTCCTGTCCCAGGCAGTGGCGTGTGAAATCATCGTCGTTGATGACGGCTCGCAGGACGCCAGTCGTCACATCGCAGCAGCATTCGGGGAAGTTGTTCGGCTGGCTGTGCAGACAAATCAGGGAGTTTCCGCCGCCAGGAATCACGGGCTACATCTCGCGAGCGCCGACTGGATCGTGTTTCTCGATTCCGACGATTTCTTGCTGCCGGGAGCCTTGTCCAGGATGGCAGGGGTGATCACTCAAGATCCCCAGGCAGACGTGGTCTATGGCGGCACAAGGATCGTGGATGAAGTGCGCGGTCCGGTGCGGGACATTCTGCCTTGTGATCTTTCAACCAATCCCCTGGAGCGTTTGCTGGCGTCGAACGTCCTGACGACGGGCTCGCTCTGCATTCGGCGCGAGTTCTGTGAACGAGTCGGCCCCCTGGACACTGCGATCAACCACATGGAAGACTGGGATTACTGGATCCGGCTGGCCGCTGCCGGCGCCCGCTTTCAGCGGATCAGTGAACCGGTCGTGGCCTATCGCAAGCATGGCCTGGGAAGCTCACTGCAGTATCGGAACATGGTCCGGGGTGTGCGCTATGTCCTCACAAAACACAAACAGCTGGCACGCCGCTCCTGGCGCACCTGGTGGGCCCGGCAATGCGGCCGGCGTGCGATGCGGTACTTCTGCTGGCGGCAACTGCTGTTACCGCAACTGACCCGTGAATTTCGACAGGGACGTTGGTCCAGCGTCGTGGGACAGCTGGCAGCCGCAGTCACCCAGGACAGGCAATCGCTGCAGTTTTTCCTGTGGGAACTCTGGCTGCTGACGATCGCCGCCCAGTGTGTGCGAACCGTTGAAGTGTGCGAACCGTTGAAGTCCGGTCCGTTGGTACCTGATCACCGGAAGCTGGGACAGACACTTCGATGAATTCCCATCCGCTGATCAGCATCATCATCCCTGCGTACAATGCTGCAACAACGCTGTCACGGACATTTCAGTCACTCGAACGGATTGCAAGTTCAAATCGTTCTCTGGCGGAAATTGTCGTCGTCAACGATGGCTCAACGGACGGCAGCAAGGAGTTGATCGACTCTGCCCGCCGGGCGCAAACCGGCTTTCACTGGCAGGTGATTCATCAACAGAACGGTGGCCTGTCCGCGGCACGAAATGCTGCGCTTCAGGCGGCGACCGGTGACTGGATCTTCTTTCTGGATGCGGACGACGAACTGGCGACGGATCTGGTGGCCCTGGTACGTCAACATCCGGATGCCACCAGTATCGGCTGTTCGCTGGAGTATCGGACCAGCGGATATCAGCAGGCTCGCCTGGTTCGCCCGCGGCCTGTCAGTCCCGCGAACAGGCTGGACGTGCTGACGGCTGGAAATCCGTTTCAACCTTCCAGCCTGCTGTTTCGCCGTGCATGCCTCGACACCCTGTTTGACCCCGGAATTGAAATCGTCAATGACTGGTTCTTCTGGCTCAGCAATCCCCGGCTGTTTGAACGCCTGCAGACCCGCACCGACGTCACCTCGGCTGTGATTCACATTCATGAGCGGAATATGAGTTCTGCCTACGCAAAACTCGGCAGGCATCGCACGGCGGTGGCCGACCGGGTCAGGCGCCAGTACGGCAGCAGCCTCACGCCGCGCCAGCAAAACCAGCTGTGGATACAGGAGTGCATCGGCCGGTTGCAATCCGACCGACAGTGGACTGCGTCTGCGTTTGTGAGCCTGCCCTGCAGTCCCCTCCTGTATGTCAAACTGCTCGTGTATGCCGGGGCAAGTCTGTTCGGTCTGCGGGCGACACCGTATCGGTCTGCCAGCGAGAATCGGCCTGGTAAACTCGACTGAGTCGGCCCGGCTGTCCCTGAGACTTCACATCGAGACCAGTTCTGATTTCGGACGAATCAGCAGCACCAGCACGACCGACACGACAGCAGTCCCCGCAAACACTCCGAAGATGATATTCAGGGGCACATGAGCATCGCGAAGAATGCCAAACCCCCAGTCGGCCAGTCCTCCGCTACTGATGCTGACCAGATTCATAATGCCATAGCCGGTAGCCCGTTGTGAGGCAGGAGCGATCTGGCAGAGAATCGGCATGTTATTGCAATCGAACATGCCCCAGCCGAGACCGAACAGGATCAGGAACGCGATCGCCATCTGCAGGGTGACGGCATTGCCGACGCCGAACATGGCAGGGATGATCAGCGACATACCAATCGCACTCACATAGATTCGTCCGCGGATGCGGGTCCGCATCCAGCGATCGGACCACCAGCCGCCAAGGATCGCGCCGAAAATCGCTGCCACCTGCAGGTACAGGGTGGCGCTGACACCGGCCTGCCCTTGTCCGATCTGATAGCGTTCCTGCAGGATGGCCGGCATCCAGTCCCGGACCACCCAGCCGGCAAGCGCGGGCAGTGTGAAGAATCCGACCAGCAACAGAAACGACGGATTCGTCAGCAGTTGGCCGGCTGATACCAGGAAAGATGGCTTTTCAGCAATAGTCGCCCCGTCCGTCAGCGCCGGTCGGGCGGCATCCCGTAACAGGAATATCAGCGGCAAGGCATAGACCATGCCGACGATCCCGCAGATCCAGAAGGCAGAGCGCCAGCCGAGCGTCGGAGCATCGGCGATATAGCCGCTGAAGCCACCACCGATGACGCCCAGATAAATCGCCATCTGATGCAGCCCCACCGCCCGCGAACGGGTCGCTCCACGGTGATAGTCGGAAATCAGTGCCAGGGCAGCGGGGATGTAAAAAGCTTCGCTGATGCCCATCAACGAGCGGGCCCACAGCAATTCGTCATAGGTAGTGACATTGCCCGTGGCCCAGGTGACGGCCGACCAGACGAACAAACTGCCGCAGATGACCAGTCGGCGACTGAAGCGATCGGCCAGATATCCGCCGATGGGGCTGAGAAACGCATACACCCATTTGAACTGGGCCAGCATATATCCCCAGTTCGCCTCGGTGGCGATATCCGGGAGGCTCGTCATCACCGATTCTTTCATTGCGGCCAGCATCTGGCGGTCGAAATAATTGAGGGCAGCGACCGGCATCAGCAGAGCCACATACAGCCAGGCGATTCGGCCGGGAGACGAGGATTCGCGATCAGCAGCCGTCATCAATCAAGACCCTTCACGATGGGGAGCGCAGCCGTTCCTGAACTGGCGGTTTGCAGCGGGACAGGCTGTTTATAGGCGAGTTGCCCGACGGTTGCACGTCAGCAGCAGGACGATCGCAGCAGGACGCTCGGGGAAATGCGCGGATCGCGATTTGCTACCGGAAGCGTACGGTCGCACCGGTGCCGAAGAAATAATCGTCCGCCGCGCCGTTCAGACCGACGCCGTAGCGAATGTCCCACTGCAGATCATCCGTGAAGTGACAGGTGAGCCCGGTATCGAAGTAGTATTCCGGCTTCGTGGTTTCGGCACAGTGCGGCAGCAGGCCGAAGAATTCCGTGAAGGCGCCCAGCCGATCGGTCAACGAATACCCCACGGTCAGGGATTGCGCCCATTCGGTGTAGCCGTCATCGGTGCCGTCATCAACCGATCGATTGAACTGCGTGCTACCCGTCGCGGAAATGTTGTCGGAAAGATCCCAGCCGTAGATCCAGGCGAGACCTGGCAGAAGTTCGCCATCGGTGATATTCCGGTGGCCGGTCGGGAGCGTCAGCTGGGGGATGAGAGCCATTTCCGGCAGCCAGCCGGACTGACTGGTCATCCGGATCTTGAATCCCAGATCCAGGTCGTCTGCCCCGGACGCATTCAGAAACCCGTCGTCCTCGCCGGCGAAGTCCTGACCGACCCTCAGTTCCAGCCAGTCGGCCAGCAGCCCGAAGCGAATCATGGTTTCCGGCGACAGGTTCTGGCGAGCGCTGACCGCTCCGTCCTGGTTGACCGCGTGATGATAGCCGGCCTCGATCTGCAACACGCCTCGTCCAACGGTCGTGGCAGCATTGGTGAAATCGGGACGATCGCTGATCAGCGGTCCCTCGTCGTCCGTCGCCGCTGGTGGATTCGGAGCGTCTTTCCACTGAAACAACGACTCCCCGGAGAATCTGTCAGCGGTACGTTGCCAGGAGACCAGCCTGATGGCGCTCCCCGGACCAGGCAGGCAATCGTCCTTCAGAGTAGCCGGCGTGACTAATGCCGGTGGCAGCCAGTCCGAATGGCAGAAATCGCCGGCGTGCGCTGCAGATCCGTTCCAGCCCGACAGGCTCAGACAGGGACACAGAGACAGACTCGCACACAGACACATCGTCGCGATGGGCCAGCAGTTCCGAAAGCGGGAGCAGGCCGGCATCGCCGTCACAATCCGGTTTCCTTCGTCAGCCCATTCAGTTTGCCACATCCTGGCGAGGTCGGTCCGAGCACCAGTCCCTATCATCGGCGAACCGTCGGCGGGAGTTGCCTCAAACCCGGCATTCAACAGGTCCGGGTGATGATTCCTGCCTCAGAACGGCTTCGACCGCTCGGGAGGGATCGGCTGACCATGCGGATCGGTTTCCGGGCCGCTGGTCGCGGCATCGAGCTGATCACGCAGGCTGCGGTCGGTGAAATGCTCGAACTGCTCCGCTTTCTGATGCAACCGTCCGGTGTCGACCCCGGCGTGCGAGAGCAGGTACTGTTCCCACAGCCGGTGGGAACGCACCAGGCTACGAGCGTGCGTGCGGCCCCGGTCGGTCAACTGGTAAAGGTGACCGGCCTTGCCAACCTGTCCCTGCCACTGGAGCCACAACAGCACCGCCCGCAACGACGAGGCATCCGCCAGCAGGATCTGACGCAACGTGGAACGGTCGGCGCGTGTCTTTAACCCCCGTTCCTCGATCCTGTACAGCAGGGCGACGACATCGTCTGCCAGAATCTGGCCGGTCAGCCAGCGGCGACGGATCAACTTCACAAACACTCCCTGGCGTGGACTGAACATCACGGCCACGGACAGAAAGACTCCCGCCATCACGGCCATCATTCCAGCAGTGGTCGTACTCTGATAGCCGAACCACTTTGGCACACTGATCGCCGCCACGTGTCCGGTGACGGCTGAAAAAGCAGCGATGAGCGTGCTGAGGCCGATCATCAACGGCAACCGGTCGGTCAGCAGACAGGCGGTCGCGGGCGGGACGATAAACATCGCCACGACGAGAATGTTCCCGACGCTCTCAAAACTGGCCACGGCAGTGATCGCTACCAGAATCATCAGCAAGTAGTGCATGAGTGCCGCAGAATAACCCGTAGTCGTGGCCAGCGCGGGATCGAACGCGCACAGCTTCAGTTCCTTGAAAAACACCGTAACAAACAGGGCATTGACGATCGCCACGATTCCCAGGGTCACGACAGCTTTCGGCACAGCGATCTGAAAAATCCGGATCGTGTCCAGCGGCGTCAGTTCGATCGCGCCGTACAGGACGCAGCCGGGGTCCAGATCGACGTGATCCGCCGCCTGGACGATGAGGACCAGGCCCAGGGCAAACAGCGATGTAAACACGACGCCCATCGAAGCGCCCTCGTCGACCTTGCCGATGCCGCGCACCCACTCGGTGAAGAAAGCCGTCAGCACGCCGACAATCACGGCTCCAGCGAACATCGGCCAGCTGCTGCGACTGTCGCTGATGAAAAACGCCACTGCCAGTCCCGGCAAGACGGCATGCGTGATCGCATCCCCCAGCATGCTCAGGCGGCGCAACACCAGAAAATTGCCCAGCAGGGAAGCAGCCACAGCGCACAGCATGCCCGTAGCGACAATCCAGCCATCCAGCTCCCAGATCCAGCCATCAGGCAGCAGCATGTTACGCCTCTCCCCTGCCAGGTCGGGAAGCACCTGCTGCCGGCGACTGCAAGGCATGCGGACTCCCGGGGATCTCGGCCTGCTGACGATCCAGCAGCGACTCCAGTTCTGCGATCACTTCCGGTTCCAGGACATGCTCAATGGCATCGGCATCGCGATCCACGCGGCTCGGAGCAATGTCGGCATGGGTCATCAGATACAACTCCCACAGCCGATGCTGCCGGGTCATCCGCGCTGCTTCCACACGCCCGCGCCGGGTCAGACGCACCGGGTTATGGCCCCACTCCACGAGTTCATCCCGTTGCGCGGCTCTTAAAGCGCGTTGCAGCCGCTGGCGCGACCAGCTTCTCACGGCCAGAAGTTCCTGAATCGCGACGCCGTCCTGATCGTGCGGCGGAGCAGCGCGGTTCGGGCAGGCTTCCAGAATTTCATAGATCGCGCGCAACAGGTGCTGCCGGTCGATCGTCCGGTTCAGATGCCACCGGCGCAAGGTCCGCACGAGAACGCCGCGCGAAGAGCCAAACACCAGGCTGATCAGAAAAAACGCGGTGCAGACGAGGACAATCATCGCTCCCGATGGCAGGCGGGAAAACAGGGCGCTCATCGCAGCCCCGGCGATCCCGCTCAACGCTCCCAGCGCACCGGAGAGAGTAAACATCTGCCAGAGCTTGTCGGTCCAGAAGCGGGCGGCTGCTGCCGGAATCACCAGCAGGGCCACCATCAGCACCAGTCCGACTGCCTGCAAGCCAACAATGGTGATGGTCACGACCAGCGCCATCAGGGCCAGATCCAGCCAGAGCACCGGCAGACCATTCGCGCCGGCGAAGCCTTCGTCAAAGCAGAGCAGTTTGAATTCCTTGAACAGGAGCAGACTGGCGACGGCGCAGCAGCCCGCAGCCCCGGCGATCAGCCGGATGTCCTGCACACCCATCGAGGCGGTCTTGCCGTAGACGAAAGATTCCAGCCCGGCAGCATGCCCCTGTTGCATCTGCTGGATCACGCCGAGCAAGGCGACGCCCGCGCCAAAATAAACGCTCAACACGGCTCCCAGCGCCGTGTCTTCTTTCAGGCGGGTGAGGTTTCGCAGCAACAGGATTGTGGCCACTCCCAGCAGTCCGGTGAGCGTGGCCCCGAGCAGCAGTGCCACCAGCGATTTGCCGTCACCGCCCTGGCTGACCCCGAAAAGAAACGCCAGACAGATGCCCGGCAGTGTCGCGTGACTCAGGGCATCGCCCATCAGCGCCCGCTTGCGCAGCAGCGTGAAACTGCCAACCATGCCCGCCGCAGCGCCCAGCAGCATCGTCCCCAGCAGCACGATCCGGGTGTTGTAATCTTCCAGCAGGACCACGCGCCGCCACTGGGCGATCGTCGGCCAGTCCACGGAACGATCAGTGATTGATGTCTGCAGGTCCGTCGCATCAACCTCCACGGCGAAGGCCGGCTGGCCGCAGACATCCCTACCGAACATCCACAGACCGACGATCAATACCAACAGCCCGCAGTTCCATCTGCTCACAGCGATCGCTCCCGACGCCGCATCGCTTCCGACACTTCATCCAGCAGCGTCAACCGGCCTCCATAAGTCTTCTGCAGGTTTTCCGAGGTGAAAACGTCCTCGACGCGGCCATGAGCCACCACCCGCATGTTCAACAGAATGACGTAATTGAAATACTCGGGCACCGTCTGCAGATCATGATGAATCACGACCGACGTTTTCCCCCGCTGCTGCATGTCCCGCAAGATGTCCACGATCGCCCGTTCGGTGGCGGCATCCACGGCGGCGAACGGCTCATCCATCAGATACAGGTCTGCATTCTGAACCAGGGCCCGCGCCAGGAAAGTGCGTTGTTGCTGCCCGCCCGAAAGCTGGCTGATCTGCCGCCGGGCGAGATCGGCAATCCCGACGCGGCTGAGTGCCTCCATCGCTGCCTCGCGATGTTTGCGCCGCACCGGCAGGCACCAGCCAATTTCTCCGTAGAGCCCCATCGTCACCACGTCGAGGACATCCACCGGAAAGTCCCAGTCCACACTCTCCCGCTGCGGCACGTACCCGACACGGCGACGATTGTGACGCCAGGAGTCGCCAAAAATCCGGATTCGGCCGGAAGCGCGGGGAATCAGATCCATCACCGCCTTCAGCAGGGTGCTTTTGCCAGCGCCGTTCGGTCCGACCACCCCCACCAGGGAACCGGCAGGAATCTCAAACCCGACGTCCCACAACACCGGTTTGCGCTGATAGGCCACCGTCAGATCATAGACTGACAGGGGCACCGTCCGGGCTGTCGCTGCGGAGTGCTGTTCTGCGAGGGAGGCATCCGTCATGCTTTACTGCTCACTTCCCGGCTGCTCACCCGGCCGTTGCTCACGGTCCGACTGCCGCTCACTCTCTGACGACTGCTTACTGCCGGATTGCTGATCGCCGGACTGATGTTGACCAGCGTTCAGCCGGCCTGCCAGACCGCGTTCCGGGGCCATCCCCCCGAGCGCGCGGGTGACCACCGTGATGTTGTGATCCAGCATACCAGCATAGGTTCCCTCATACGTTCCCGCGCGGCCCATCGCATCGGAATACAATTCCCCGCCAATCTGCACCTGATGCCCACGAGACCGGGCGCCCTCGATCAGCGCCTCGATATTCTTGCGGGGCACGCTGCTTTCCACAAAGACCGCCTGCACCTGCCGGTTCACCAGCAGGTCCACCAGTTCATTCACCCGCTGCAAACCGGCTTCCGACTCCGTCGACAAACCCTGCACGCCCTGGACTTCCAGACCATACGCCCGGCCGAAATAGTTGAAGGCATCGTGCGACGTCACCAGCACCCGGCTGGCCTCCGGAATTGTGCCGATCGATTTCAGGCCGTATGCATGCAACTGCTGCAGTTGTTCGCGATACGCATCTGCCCGCTGGCGAAAATCTCCGGCGTGGACCGGCGCGTGCTCTTCCAGAATCGCCTCGACGACGTCGCTACACCGCGACCAGGCAGCGACGTCCATCCAGACGTGGGGGTCGACATGCCCCGCAGAGCCTTCGGGCGCCAGCAACATGGCTTCCGGGATCGTTCCCGTCACCGCAATCACCGGCCTGGTCCGGCCGATCTTGACCAGCGTGTCGATCATCTTGCCTTCCAGCATCAGGCCGGAATAGAACACCAGATCGGCCGCCATGATCGTCCGCACGTCATCCCGCGTGACTTTATAGAGATGGGGATCGACCCCGGCCCCCATGATTTGCGTCACCGCGACCTGCTCACCGCCGACGTTCCGGACAATGTCTGCCACCATGCCGACAGTCGCCACGACCTGAATCGTCCCTCCGTCCGCCTGACCGGTTTCCGCTCGCCGATCACCTGGTGCCGGATCACAACCGGAAACCGCCAGCAGCGTCCCCAGAATCACCAGTAAATCGTGGACACGCCGTGCCCTGAATGTCGCCAAACGCATATTTATCCAACAACTGTGATCACACATCCCGTGCATTTACAGGCTATCGCACTTTCCGACACCATACCGATCGGATTGCATCTGCAAGAAATTTAGCCACAGCTAAACCAGGCCAGCTGATTGTAACTTTGGCTAAAACGGTGTCAAGCGGTTAGGATGCCGCTCAGGCGGCACAAGAGGTTGGCCGCCATTGACTTCCAGCAGGACTCGCTCGTGACTGCCGTTCCCGGTTCCGAACCCCACCGCCGCACGCGTAACGACCACAAGTCAGAAACCGCAGAAGATTACGTCGAGGCGATCGCCGACATCCTGAGCCGCCAGACCGCCTGTCGTTCGGCAGACCTGGCCAAGCGGTTCGGCGTGAGCCACGTCACGGTGCACCGGATCGTCGAGCGATTGCAGAACGAGGGCCTGATTTCGACGGAACCGTACCAGCCGATTCTGCTCACGGCCAGCGGCAAACGGCTCGCCGCCCGCTGTCGCGAACGCCACGAGATTGTGTACCGCTTCCTGTTGTCGATCGGAATCGATGCTGCAACCGCCGCCATCGATGCCGAAGGAATCGAGCACCACGTCAGCCCGAAGACGCTGCGGCGGTTCAAGGAAATCGTGGAGCAGCAACAGGCAACCGTCATGCAATAACCCGGTCCGCGCCCACCGCCGGTTGCCAGTCACTTTTTCCGCCATTCGATCCGCTCGCGCTCTACGACGGTGCCCTCGGCGATCCGAAAGTCGTGCTCCTGATTGTAAATCACGCAGTCGCTGACCTTGTGCTGCCTGCCGCTGAAATAGAAGGCAGCACCGACATTGTCATGCACCCGACAGTTCGTGTAGGTGGTGGTGCAGCGGTTGACATCGGCGATTCCGCCCGCCGTCGAGCCGTTCCAGGCAACTTCTGCATTCACCACATCCATCTGCACGTCGTCATGGGCGCTGATGCCTTCATCACCATTGGAGAAGGCCCGCACGTTTTCCAGGCGAATCCCGACCCATTTGTTGTGAATGTTGAAGCCGTCATTGGATGCATGCCGGGCAGTGATGTTCTTGACGATGATGTGTGAGCAGGCAATTGTCACGCAACTGATGCCCGGCTTCGGCGGCAAATAGATTCGCCCCTGTCCCGGAGTTTTTCCGGTGGGCCAACGAAAATAGAACGAACCGTCGCTGGCGTATCCCATTTGTCCGGGCTCCAGCTTTTCCGGCGCGACATAACAGCGTCCGCGACGCTCCGGATGCAGCCGTTCCGCCTCGCGATCCCGGGGAATCACCAGCGGGACTTCCTCCAGAAACAGGCCCGGAAAATTGCCGGCTTCCTGCGGTTCCCGCTTGAGCAAGGGACCAGCAGACGTCCACAGATCGCCGGCGCGGGCCCAGTTCTCCTCAGTCACGTCGATCCCTAGATCGATGATCATCCCCTGGCCATCGAACACGGCCGGCGCTTCCGGTGTTCCCCCCTGACGCAAGACCAGCGGCTCACGACGAATTTGCGGCTGGGCGGTACCGGTCACCGTGCCCTCCGGCTCGGCAGCACCGACACCCGTTTGAATCACTGCCAGAACGACCAGCATCCATTCTGTTGCAGTCGATGCTCTCATGGAACGACCTCTCATCAGCCTGGGGAAATGACACTGAATTCCTGAGGAAAGCTGCTTCAGTGTGGTCACTTCCTGTCGCCGGAAGCAAGTCGCGTGAAGTCTTGAACAGCGAGCGGGATTTCTCGTCGGAAGTTCCCCGCCACTTCATGAATTCCTCACATTCACAAGTAGACTAACGCTGCACGAAGTTGATTTTCACTCACAGGAATTCAGGTCTGAGCGTCTCTGAATCCACTACTGAAGACTCGTTATCCGGCGTGCTCGCAACTCCGGACAACTCCCCAGCTCACGTGTCCTTATCCCCTGTACTATCGGAGACCGGAATCTTGAACGCCTTTCTGCGAAGCCTGCGTGACAAGGCCTCTGCCCGCAATCAGTCCCGCGGATTTACGCTGATCGAACTGCTGGTCGTGATTGCCATTATCGCGATCCTGATCGCCCTGCTCCTCCCCGCAGTCCAGCAGGCGCGGGAAGCTGCCCGACGGACACAATGCCGCAATCATCTCAAGCAGATGGCCCTGGCCCTGCACAACTACCACGACCAGCACTCCGTCTTCCCGCCTGGCGGCGTGCAACCTCTGTGTGGCACTGAAACTCAATTCAATCCGTCCCTGATCGTGGGGCTGCAGGAATGCGGCAGCAGCCCGAACCGCTGCACGGGCATCAACTGGCTCGTCCACATCCTGCCGTTCATGGAGCAGCCAGCCCTCTGGCAGGAGGCCGCCGTCGTCACAGCATCGGCGGGCGATCCGCTGGACAACATGAATAACAAATTCGGTCATTACGCCACACCGGCCATGCTCTGCCCCAGCCACCCGCGGGATACGCTGGGAAATGCAGGAGTATCATTTCGCAGTCTCGAGCATATGTCACGCGGAAACTATGCTGCCTCGTACGGCTCTGGAACCATGATTGAATCCGTATCCGCTGCGAAAGCGGGTTTTCTGGCAACGAACTCGAGCACGTCGATGCGCGACATCACAGACGGAACTACCAACACCATTGCACTGAGCGAGGTCCGGTTTCGAGTAGGAAACGCTGCCGACAATCGCGGTGCCTGGGTTTATCCGGGTATGGGGGGGTCGGTCTTCAGCACGGGACTCAATCCCAACTCCTTCACAGCGGATCGCTTGCTCAGTTGTAACTCCGTCACTGATCTCCCCTGTACCCAGCTGAGCACTGTCGCAGATTACGACACGGCCATCGCAGCCGCCCGCAGCCTGCACAGTGGCGGCGTTCATGCCGCGATGACGGACGGGTCGGTCCGTTTTGTCTCGAACAACATTAACAGCACGGTCTATCAGGCGATCGGCACCCGAGCCAACGGCGGGAACGAGCCTTCCGACCTGAACTTCTAGTCCGCAGGGATTTCCTCGAAGCCGGTTGGCCCCCTTCTGTACCAGCAGCGAGGGCCAGCCGGTCGATCACATCAGAAACATGAAGATCACCAGGCCCACAGTCCACGAACCGGCGGCCTACGATCCACGGTGACACCGTGAACGGCTCAGCTGCAACAGGTTCATTCCGGATGTGATGGCGTCATCTCCGTGAGATTCAGACGCTCGAATCCCCTGTTGCCAGCCAGACTCCGCCCGTCGGTGAACGGATTTGCCATGCAGCTGTGCATCCGCAAATTACATTCAATACGCACCCGGATGTTGCCGTCCTGAATCCTGGCGATTCAGGAAAAGATCTGGTCAGGTTCATCACAACTTCACAATCGACTCCTACACTTCGCCCGAGTTGATTGCAGGTCAATGTTGATGACCTGATTGACACAATGAACACCCGTTGATCGCTGAGGCGAAAATCGTTTTCAGCATCCATCAGGCCAATGTCGCTGCGAGCGTTCAAGACTGCTGACATCCTGGGAACCTCTGACCTGCTGACTCATGAACCCGAAGAGTTGAAACTATCGTCTTTCAAACTTCCTCACGCCGTTATCCCGGTCCGGTCTGCAGCAGCGAAGTGTGTGGGCGGGATCTTTCTGCAACGAGAACCAGACCTCTGACCTGAGCTTTTCGCGCCGGGGTTCCGGTGGCGACTCACCGGCAAACAAGCGAGCTGATTTTCGTCCCGATCACTGAAATTGCATGTCGACGTTGTTACTGCCAACCGCCCCTGCCTCCTCTGCCGCACCAGCCCCTGCCGCTGTTGCAGAGGTTTCGCAGGTGCGCCGACAATGGTTGATCTCGCCCGCTGCCGATCTGCTGCTGATCATGAACATCGCGTGGCCGCTGGTGGTCTGGCTGCAAGCCACGGCCGGTATGGCAGCCCACCAGGAAACGCTGTTCTGGCAGGTCTACTTCGTCACCACGCCGCATCGCTGGATCACGCTGGCCTATGTCTTTCTGGATCGCCAGCGGATGCAGTCGCGGGGTTATCTGCTGGGTGGAATTTTCCTCGCTGCACTGGGCGTCTGCGGAGCCGCCACGCTGGCGACCGGGACACTCACGTGCCTCCTGACAATCGACTATCTGTGGAATGCGTGGCATTTCGCGGCCCAGCATCACGGGGTCTACCGCCTCTATGCCCGTCAGACCGATGCCGCAACTCCCACGGTACTGTTCCTCGAGCGCTGGGGGTTTCGGGGACTTCTGCTCTACGTCTCTGCCCGGGTTGCTGGCGGTACCTGGGGCTGGAGCGATCTGGAGCAGTCGTTGCTGCAGTGTGACCGGGTTGTCGCCGGCATCGCGACGGCACTCCTGCTGAGTGTGATCTGGCGACAGGGACGCACCGGCTCGAATTCGCTCTGGTATCTGCTCAGTGTGAGCCTGCTGTATGGAGGTCTGCTGGCAGCCGTGCATCTTCAGCAGCCGGAACTGGTACTGGCATTCGCAACGGCTTCCGCGCTGTTCCATGCCCTGGAATACCTGGGAATCATCAGCTGGTCCCTGCAGCGGAAAGCCGGCCGGTCTGAACATGGCTGGTTATCCCGCCTGGCAGTTCAGGCGGGCGGTACAGTCCTGGCTTTCGCCCTGATTCTCGGCTGCGGTGCCTGGATGCTGGATCGCTTCTGGACCAGCGGCTGGCTGTTTCTGAACGTGGCGGCAGCATTCACTCACTATGCGTTCGACGGCCTGATCTGGCGGCGCGGGGGAGGTGGACGCTAATGGCCACTTCACGAGATTCCCGCCGTCCGTCGTCCGGCCAGTATTATCTGCAAGCGTCCACCGGCACGCCTGTCGGCGCTCGCCTCACGGCAACGACAATTACGACCACAGACCTGCCTTCGGTCCGACAAGGCCTGGCAATCGCGGTGCTGTCCGCCTTGCTGTATCTGATCGTCGGACCGGTCGGCGTCCCCGGACTGCCGTATGTCTGGCATACCGCAGCGGTCGCCAGTCTGGTTTTCGCCAGCCTGTTCGCCTGGCAGTGTTCTGGCCTGCTGGAACGATCATGGACGCGCAGCCGTCGCGCAGGCCTGGCCGTCGCAGGAGCCGTTGTCAGCGTAGTTCTCTGCATCACGATGCGCGGCCAGCCCGGCACCCTGGCCATCTGGCCTGTCGGCGACGTGTTGCGGAACCTTGTGGCTGTCAGCGGCATGACCGCTATCGCAGTCGCCGCCCGCCTGGCGTTCCCGCAGGCAACCGGATCGACGACTCAAACGTCTCCGGCGTCCATGCTCTGGCTGGGAGCGCTGCTGGCGGTCTTGCCGGCCTGGACCCAGTTTCATGCTACGGTCGAAAAATCACAGCAATCATTGACGGAACTCATCGGCCAGCACCAGTTGGGCGAAGCCCTGCAGGTGGCCGGGGAACTGTCACTCGCGGCCCCGGACCTGCGCATCTCCAGCCGACCGGTCAGTTCGGTGCGTGACGACCTGGCAGCACAATTGAACGGACTCGTGCAGCAGGCACAACAGATCGCCGGTGAAGCCTCGCCGGAAAGCCGCATCCAGCTCGGACGGACATTCGCGATTCTCGGGGAACCGGAGCTCGCCCTCGAGAGCCTGCAACAGGGGCTCGCATTTCAGCCCGACTCAGCGCAGGCGTGGCAGATCCTCGGAACCGTCTACGAACATCAGCAGGACTGGCCTGCTGCCCGACGCGCCTATACGCGGGCCGTTGAGTTGTGGACGCAGCAGGATGACCAGGTTTCCGGAATTGCCGGAGAAGTCGCTGCCTGGAAGGGGATTGGATTTGCCGCCAGAAAAGCGGGGGATCTGCGCGCTGCAGAGGCTGCTTACCAGCAGGTGCTTCATCGCGATCCCTCGGCGGCCCATCACTTCCTGCTGGCGCAGTTCTACGAATCTGCCGAGCGCGACAGCTCGGCCATCGCACATGCCCGGATAGCAGCAGAGCTGGCTCCCGGCACGTTCGCAGCTCCGGCAGCGGACATTGTCAATCAGGTGGCAAAAGGTGGTTTTGGTTGCTGGCTGGCCTTCGGATCTCATCCACGGGCCGCGGGTTCCAGCACCGGTCAAACTTTCAATCCTCACGGTCTCCGTGAGGGGAGGGCACGCTGATGATCGATCATCAGTGGTACTATCAACAGCATGATACCAGTTCGGGTCCGGTCGCATGGCCGCGGCTGCGGGCGATGTTCCGCATCGGCGATTTGTCGCCGGAGACCCTGGTCCGCGAGGGCGACCAGGGCGACTGGGTGCGGGCCTGCGATGTTCCCGGATTGTGCGAAACGGTCGGCATGCGGGTTCAGCAGTCCGGGATGTATGCAGCCCGGGGCGGCAGCCTGTCCCAGCGAGCCGTCGCCGTGCTGTCGCCGGAAGATGCCGACAGCACCGGACCGTGGTATTGCCAGATTCTGGGTGAGGAATTCGGCCCGCTGTCGTTCGATCAGCTCAAGGCGATGGCGGAGTCCACGCAACTCTCCGCAGACGACCGCATTCGATCCGCAGAAGACGAGGAGTGGATTCCGGCAGCGACACTGGCAGACCTGTGGACCGAGCACGACTCACTGCATGACAGCATGCTCGCCACGAGCATCGCCCCTGCCCTCGCAGCCGAGCCAACCACGCGAGAACCCTTGCCGACCAAAGCACCGGCAGTCCCGGCAAAATCTGCGGTGAAGTCACCGGTGCCTGCCGAACCAGGCATCAAATCGCGCGAGACGGTGCGGATGGCGGTCGGCGGCACGTCCCGTGCATCTGCCGCGAGCAGCAAGACTGCCGTGGAACCGTTGATCCTGCAGGCAGTCCTGGAAATCTCGATCACCACGGCCGGTGGTCCTCCGCAGCAGATTCGTGCGCCGATTCGCCTGCCGATGACGATTGGCGATGATCCGGCCGGGATTCCGCCGGTCGCCTTGCGGCTGTCCCTCGACTGTCAGGCAGACTTCACATCCCGGGAAGCACTTGCTGCCCCGGCCCCCCTGGTTGCCCCTGCCCCCGTGGTGATGTCACCGCTCGCTGCTCCTGCGGTTCATCATGTGCTCTATGCTCCACATCAGGCCGCAGTACACCCCGGGAGTGGGCTGCATGCCCTCCCTGACCCACAACAGCCGGAACCGCAGGACCAGGCAACGGGAGACGTCTGGTATTGCCAGATTGCGAACAGGGAATATGGTCCGATCTCCCTCGAAGAACTGATCTCGTGGGCCGAACAGGGCCGTATCTGGAAGCAAACGCCTATTCGACACGGGAATCGCGGGGACTGGTTCGCAGCGGGCGAATGTGCCGATCTGTTCGGCGCTGCTCCGTCGACGGCCACTGCCACGGCGCCGTCCGTCTCTGCAGCCGCCTCTACGGCCACCGCTCCGGCAAGATCGTCAGCACCAGCGACGCCGGCGTCCTCGTCGTATAGCGATAACCCGTCATCGGCCGCCGGAGCCCTGATCCAAAGTTTCAATCGCGGCCCGCGTCGTTCGACCCCGAAAGTCCGGGAAGTCGTTGAACGCACACCGCTGACGGAACTACTCCGCGAACATGCCAAACCGCTGGGCATCATCGCGGGCATCGCCTTGCTGGCGCTGATCTGGTTCTTCCCCTATGCGAACCGCCACACAGCGCTGCTGGCAGAAGTCGAACAGGCCTACAGCGACTTCCAGCAACTGCGAACCGAGAATGCAGACGAAGCCCGCTGGTCGGAACTGCAGGGCCGACTTGAGACGCAATTTGCAGACACGGTCAAACAGCTCGACAAGACCGCCGGTCCGGATGACCCTGCCAGCCAGCACCTGCTCTGGGCCCTGCGGGATTACCTGCCGCGGATGCTGCAGGACGGCCGTCTCAAACGCTCGAAATCCGAAGACCAGTTTGAAGAGAACCTGAATGGTGCCCGCAACTTCGTCCATCCCCAGCCGGTCGCAGCCCCGACGGAGGCAACACCTGCTACGGAAGGTTCCTCACACTGACCACACCCGCTGGCTCGGCCAGGTCGCAAGCACCCGTTGAGACCAGTTCCTCACCGCAACGCCAGCGGCAACACACCGGATGAAGCTCCGGGTTATCAGCCACTGGAATCGCCGTGAAGAGTCTGAACATGAACTGAAATTCCCCCGCTTTGTTTCCCGGCACTTTCGCCGCCGGTTTTTCACCAGCACCGCCGTTCACCTGTATAAGGATTGCCTTGATGTTTGCACCGAATCGCCCTCGTCCGGAATCGCCCCGACCGCGCCGCGGCTTCACGCTGATTGAGCTCCTGGTCGTCATTGCGATTATCGCCATCCTGATCGCCCTGCTGCTCCCCGCGGTGCAGCAGGCCCGGGAAGCTGCCCGTCGCACCGAATGCAAGAACAAGATCCGGCAACTGGCGCTGGCCTTGCATAACCATATCGATGCCCATGGCAGCTTCCCCCCTGGTTACATGAGCTACGATGAAAACGCCAACCGCTACAACGTCGGCGGCTGGCAACACACCGGCAGCCCGAACGAACTGGGTTTCAACTGGCTGTGCAATATCTTCGCCTACCTGGAAGAACCCCAACTCGCCACCCAGGCGCAAGCCTGTAACGACGACCGTCCGGAAGGCACCCACAATCCGTCGGACCACTGCGAATCACTCAACAGCTCGACCGGCCTCGGCTCGACTTCTCTCAAATTCATGCTCTGCCCGTCCGCTGTCCGCACGAACCAGAAATTCTCTGACGGCGACTACGGCCTGGAAAACCTGACGAAAGGCAACTACGCCGCCTGCTTCGGTTCCAGCGACTTCCTGAGCTGGGAAAATCCCGCTACTGCCGGTGCGTTCGGTTGTACCTATCTGAAGCAGGAAGAGATCGGCACCGACCGCTTCAAGGCCAATCTGGGCAAACGCCCTGGCGACATTGTCGACGGGATGAGCAACACCATCCTGCTGAGCGAAGTGATTGCCACCGATGTCGGCGGCGGAACGACCAACAGCGATATCCGCGGCGTCTGGATCAATCCTGGTATGGGAGCTTCGGTGTTCTCCGCCAGGCTGAACCCGAATTCGCGCGAAATGGATCGCATCGCTGCCTGCGACGGCAACATACCCAACACGTCACCGCTGTTTTGCGACAACCAGGACGTCGATGGCTCCGACACGTGGGCAGCTGCCCGCAGCTATCACACAGGCGGAGTGAATGCCGCCATGTGCGACGGCTCGGTGCGGTTCATCAGCAATAACATTAACAACGAAGTTTATCGGGCCGTGGCGACTGCCGGTGGCCAGGACAGTAACGAAGGCTTCTGATTCCAGCCGGTTCAGCAACCGTCCGCCCCGGCACCATCCCGGCATTGCCCCGGCACAGTCCGGGCAGTCGCAAGGCCGCCTGCCGGCTCTGGTCTCTGCGGGCCTCGTTTTCCACAGCTTCCCCCGAAAGGATGTTTCGTTCATGAGTCGGACCGTTTTCACTGTAACTTGCCTGGGCCTCTTGCTCCTGCCGGGATGCGGGGCCAATCCGGAGCCCGACAGGATTCGCAACGTGGTCTCACAAGTCGCGGATGCTGCCCAGGAAGAAGCCATGTTCAATTCCATTTTCGTCAGCGGCTCTGCTCCCGCGAACCGCGATGATTATGCCCCCTGGAGCTTCTACGCCCAGGACCCGGTGTCCAACCAGGGTTCGTCCGCTACCGTGAAAGTCACCGCGGAACCGGCCCGCGCCGGCGGCGCTGCCGGCGATGACGTCCAGCAGAAGACGGCGGAAGGTGGTCACAAAACCGTCGAGTGGAAGCTGGAAAAAGTCGGCGAAGAGTGGAAGATCAAGTCTGCCCCCCTGCCCTGACTTTCAATTGATGGAATTGCGACGGGCTCGACTTCATCGCCACAATAATTCACTGTGATTCAGCGGGAGCGAACTTCGCCGAAGAGGTTCGCTCCCGTTGCTATTATCATCTGACCCGAACTTCCATCTCGGGATGTTATGTCCATTCGCTGGTTGCTGATCGCGGCGATCCTGTTACCGGTCGTGGCCGTGCCGCTGATCTGGCAGGTTCCCGCACGCGGCGTGCTCCCGGAGCCATATCACAACGGATCGCACTTCGCGCCGTCTCCGGTGCTCTTCCAATTGAACTCCATTCCGCCGGACCAGCCGGAGCGGCCCCGTATCACCAATGTCCAGATTCTGGATTTTGACGGTGACGGCCGGAATGACGTCATCGTTTGCGATGCCCGCCGCAACGCGGTCCTGAAATACAGGGCGCTGCCGGATGGCAACTGGCAGGAAACTACGCTCGGTGAGAACCTGGTCGCCCCGGCGCATGCCACGTGCGTCGATCTGGATGGTGATGGCCGGCGCGACGTGCTGGTCGCGGTTCTCGGCAACCTGTATCCCGATGATGCACGCGTCGGCAGTCTGATCTGGCTCCGCCAACTGGCAGACGGCAGTTTCGAGCGGCGGACATTATTAAACGATGTCCGGCGTGTGGCGGATGTCCAGCCTGGCGACCTTGACGGCGATGGCGATCTCGACCTGGCAGTGGCGGTGTTCGGCTATGCCCGCGGTGAGGTGCTGTGGCTGGAGAACCTCGGCAATCACGAGTTCACAGATCACCAACTGTACTATGCTCCCGGGGCGATCCATGTGCCGGTCGCTGATTATGACGGCGACGGCGATCTGGACATTGCCACGGTGATCTCGCAGGAGACGGAGGAAGTCTGGGGCTTCGAGAACGATGGTCATGGCCAATTCACCCGCAGGTTGTTGTTCCACACCGTCAACTACGATGTCGGCAGCGCGGGCCTGGTCGCTGCGGATCTGGATGGTGACGGTGACCAGGACCTGCTGTTACCGCTGGGCGACAATCTCGAATACCGGCACACCTTCCCGCAGCCGTATCATGGCTGTCTCTGGCTGGAGAACCGCGGCAACTGGGAATTCCGGACACAGCGAATCGCGACGTTCGGCGGCACCTACGCAGCAGCCGTGACGGACCTGGACCTCGACGGCGACCAGGACGTCGTGCTCGTCAGCATGTTCAACGACTGGCGGACCACCGATCCCGCGAGTGTGATCTGGCTGGAGAATGATGGACAGCAAAAATTCCAGCCGTGGCAGATTGCGTCCGCACCCGCGCAACTCTCGACCGTCGCCTGCGGCGACCTGAATGGCGACGGGCGGCCGGATATCATCGCCGGTTGCATGCCGGTGCTGACTGCCGGCCCCGAGGCACGCCGCCTGCCGGTCTGGTTCAATCAGGGGACAAGTATCAACGACGGGAGAAGGAAGCTCCCATGAGCAGTCTGTCCCCGACCGGGCGCCGCACCTGCCAGATCCTGCTGCTGTTGTTGATCGGTCTCGAAGTCGTCTGGCTCGGGATGACCGCCTGGCATCGTACGCAACGGTTTCAGCCGCCACAGCCGGATCTGTCGACACTCGATGCCATCTCGCGTGATGAGTTGCTGGCCGTCCGGAATCAGCTGGACAGCGGTTCGGCCGCTGACTGGTTGCAGTTGGCCGGGCTCTACAACATTCACGGCTATTTTCCGGAGGCAGAACAGTGTGCGACCGTCGCCTGTGAGCTTGATCCGCCCAATGGCCGAGCCTGGTTTGAACGCGGGCTGGCGCTGCATCAGACCGGCCGCATGGAACAGGCAATCGCGTGCTTCGAGCGGGCGAGACCGCTGGTCGATCGCGCCACGGCCGCAATGTGCGACTTCTGCATCGGCCGCAACTTCCTGCGACTGGAACAGCCGGAAGCCGCCGAGCGGGCTTTTCGCCAGGCGGGCTCCCTGCTGCCCGCCCGGTTTGACCTGGCAAAACTGCTCATCCGCAAACAGCAGTCTGACGAGGCGGGGGCGATCATCGACGAACTGATAACGTCCGATCCCGCCGAGCAGGAATACTATCAACTGATGCTGAGACTGGCAGAGGCGCGCGGCGATGTCGTCCAGGCGCAGATCGCGGAATTTCGCAGTGAGTGGGCGACCGATCGCCGCCCGACTGACGCCGTGATTGCTCTCTTCGGTTCACGATTGCTGGAACATGGCCTGGAACGTCGGTTCGCTGCGAGCCGGGCGCTCAGCCGACAGGGTCAGTTCCCGGCGGCAGCACGTCTGGCAGAAGACGTCCTTGCGGCGGACTGGCAGCCCCGGTTCGCCACGGAAGCCATCCGGCTGGAACTGGAACTGAGCCGCTTCGATCGCGCGGAAGAGTTGCTGCAGACACAGATCCAGCTCGATGGCCCGACCGCGGACCGTGAACTGCTGCTGGGCGAAATCGCCCTGTTCCGACAGCAACCGGCAGCTGCCTTGGCGCATTGGCAGCGAGCGCGACAGCTTGATCCGTTTACCTCTGCGGCCGGAAGAATTCTGGCGGCGAAGCTCGTTGACACAGCTGACGCTGAGACACAGGGCCTGATCAATGAAGCAGTGCTGGCAGCCGCACGCCGCGGCCTGCTGAACCGCGACTGGCCCAGGGTGCGCCAGCAGCTTGACAAATTTGCGACCGCCCCGGCCGCCTCTGCCTCACGTCAACTGGCAGAGTTCTACGCCGGCGTCGCCGCCTGGCACCTCAAGGATTTCGTGGCCGCCCGCAAGCACTGGGAAACGGCGGCGGAAATCCAGCCGACGCAGGACCGTATTCGCCGGGCGCTGATAGTGGTTAAGCTGATAATGGTTAATGAATAGCCCAGTGCCACCTCTCTGCCTGCAACAACAAGAGCAATCATGACTTCCAGGTCATTGCTGGCATCGCTCACTGCCGATTTCCTTGCCGGAGGCATCGTGCCGGCTGGCATAGGAATTGAAGCACTATATCTGCAGTACATACGGGCTTCAGCACTCGGTCCCGACGAAGGAATCTGCGGCATGGGATCGTTGTATGGACTGGCAATGATCTTCTTGATAAGCCCCTGCTGCGGATTGCCGGGAGCAATTCTGGCATGTACGACCTTTCAGGCGATCTTGACATGCAGACGGCAATCGCTTTCGCCACGAATTGGCAGGGAATGAGTGTCGCTATGGACTTCATGGATGTAATGCACAAAATTCCTCGCTGCAAGGTCCGACCGCATGTCAGGGATCTGCAAGATCGAGCAATTCTGTTCCAGCTATGAATAAACTCCGGCTACTCCTCACTCACAGCCTCGTTCTGCGGCAGCAGGCCCACATAAGCCAACAGCGTCTTCTGTTCCCGTAGTTGTTTCGTCGTCAGGGATTCGTACCGGAGCGGCACAGCCACGGTTCCGTGCCTGTCGGCAGAGACCAGCACCCAGTACCAGCGCGTGTGGGCGCGGGGCACAGGATTCTTGTGTGACGCTTCGGTCCGGAACTCCACGTCCAGCGTGACCGTTCCATCGCTGCCAGTGCCGGCGCCCACGCTGCCATTGAGGGCACCGATGTCTCCGGCCGCCAGCAACTCCTTGAGGCCGGAGAGACGCTCCCGATGATCGGCCAATGAAAACTCTTCGCCGGCCGGCAAACCGCGGACGATCGCGACCCGGGCGTCCTGCACGGCTTCGCCGGTCTCGGGATTGAAGACCACCACCTGGACCGGAATCCTGATCGAGCCGCTCGAGGCCCACTGCACCGGAGGCACCAGCAGCGCGATCAGGATGGCAATGATGGCGACTACTGCCAGCCATTCGATCAGCGTTTTGGGAACGATGCGGGACCAGACCGCTGACATCCGGACTCCTCGTGCAAAATCGTGACCACAGGGAAATCCAGTAACCACGATAGCATTCCGATCCAGCATCGCGAAACCACAAGCGGGCGCCATGCTGCTCACAGGTCGCGCTGATGATGGTCTGGCTCACGACCTGATCCCTGCTCCGCATCGCCTCCGTTTTATTTTTACACAACGATTGCATTAGCATCGACATTCAAATAGACTCACAATGTCACGTAACTCCTGACTGCTGTTATTGCCAGGCAGGAAGCTGTTTTCCCGACTCTCGTGAGGACCAGGCAGCATGCTCCGGAGATTTCGCTCGCGCAGGCGTGCATTCACGCTCATTGAACTGCTGGTGGTGATCGCCATCATCGCCATCCTGATCGCCCTGCTTCTGCCGGCCGTGCAACAGGCCCGGGAAGCGGCCCGGCGGGTGCAGTGCCGCAACAACCTGAAACAACTGGGTCTGGCCCTGCATAACTACGAAAGCACGTTCGCCTGTTTCCCGCCGGGAGGCAGTTCCACGACCTATTCGCCCCAGGCGCGCATCCTGCCGTATCTGGAGCAGGCCAACCTGCAGAACCTGATCAACTTCTCCTTGCCGGCCTATCTGGGGAGCGGACCAAATACCTACCCCAATCCTGCCCTGGCAGGCGTGTTTCCCGCGGTCGTGCCGACCTTTCTCTGCCCCAGCGATCCGGGACCAACGCAATACCAGGCGACGATCAGCTCTCAGGTCTATACCTTCGGCGGCCTGAATTACATGGTCAGCAACGGCAGCGGCACCCTCACGAACTACGACGACCGTTATCGCACCGATGGCCTGGTGTATCTCAACTCCAGCACCCGCATGCGGGACTTTGTCGACGGCTCATCGAATACCGTCTGCATGAGCGAAGCCATTCGCGGCGACGGCATTGACCACACCTTGCCCGCCGGCACATCGCCGCCGTTTCCCTATCGCAAGCTGCTGAGCGCCGGCTCGGGCTCCAGTCCTTCCGGCCCCGCGACCGGCGGCTATAACGGTACCGGAAGCGGTTGGAGCGGGTCTCCCATCAGTAATCCGGACCTTGCTCCGGTCGTCGCCGGACATACCGACTGGCGCGGCGGCGCGAATGGCTCGGGACGCGGCCTTTCCTGGGTGCGTTCACTCAGTGCCAATGTCAGCACCAACGGCTACAACACGCCGAATAGCAAGATCCCCGACATCCAGTTCCACAGCAGCGGTTTTTACGGACCACGCAGCCTGCACACCGGCGGCGCCAACGTGCTGTTTGGTGACGGAACCGTGCGATTTCTGGGCGACAGCATCGATACCGCCCTGCATCGGGCACTGCACAGCCTGAATGGCGGCGAGGTCGGTACGGAGTTCTAGATTCGGATCGGGTCCGGATTCGGACCCGATCGCGAAACCGCAAACGTGATTCATGGCTGCCGTCAGCATTTTAGTTCCGTCGAATCACACTCTCAGAACAAGGAACCAGACCATGCAAATGTTGGCACTCCCGGTGCACACTGTGATTGCTCTCGCGGTACTCCCCCTGCTGTTTCCCGCCACTCCCGGGTTCGCTACCGAGGCACCGCAGCCCGCGCCGAAAGTCCTGACCCGGCTGTTCTTCCAGGATGACAACACCAAAACCCTGAAGTGGGCAGACCTGTTGTCCGGGCTGACTCCGACCCTGGGACCAGTCCAGACGGTAACAGGCTTCCCTGTTCTCGATCCGGAACGACAGACACTGGTGCAGATGGAGGCGGCAGAGGGGTTTCTGCTGGTGGGCGTCCGGGATGATGATGACGGCCACTTTCAAAGCGGCTGGGTGCTGATCGAATCCGGCGTCGGCAAGGAAGAGCATGGCGATCATTTTCACTGGATCTATCCCCAAACGCCGCGCGTCCGGGCCAGTGTGCTGGACGACAGGCAGGGGAATCCGGCACACCTGTATTGCTACGACAACGTCTTCTATCTGGCAAACGATCAACTCAACGGCTTCACTCGCCTCGATCCTGCGGGCATCAGGTCCGCAGACACGCCGGAGCAACTCCGCCAGCGCGCGATCTTCCATCCCGGCGGCGGGAATCACATCACCCTGACCGCGGTTCAGAATCGCATGGCCTATTCCTCCTGGATCGACGGCGGCGGCCCCAACAAGGGCCGCGTCGATGTCACGCTGCTGTCGCCTCCGGGTCAGCCGCAACTGCTCGGCTCGTTGCACCTGCCGCATGGCGGGATTCACGGAGCCACGGCCTGGCGCAACCGGGTGTTTCTGGCTCCATCCGACGGAATTTGCTGGCTGGATGTCCCCACGGAACCGCCGGTCGATGTGAAACAACTGAAGTTCAATCACTTGTCGCTGGGGACCGTCGACGATCGGCCCAAACGTACCGGAGCCTTTGAAGTCTTCGGGCAACACGTGGGCTTTGTCTCCGGGCGAGGAACCCACGCGGAGCTATGCCTGCTGGATGCTGCTCAAGCGGAAATGGAACTGATTCGCCTGCCCCTGCAGATGCACAAGGAGAACAGCCCGGCTGGTCTCACTTTCCTGCAGCCACGCAAGGGCTCGCCGCTGGCATTCGTCTTCCATGATCACGGGGCCGAGGTTGAAGCGCCGTACCAGCTGTCGGTGATTGAGGTCGATCCGAATCGTGACGACAACTGGCGCGATGCGCAACTCGCCAAAGTGCTGGATGTCGGCCGCGCGAACGTCCAGGGACACTACGGACACCACTCGCTCACCTTCGATGCCGACCGTCGTCGGGGAGTCTTCACCAACCCGGGCGACGGCACGCTCGTGGTTTTGAACATCGAGGACCGCCAGCCGGCGACGGAGTTCACAGTCGGTGGCGAGCCATCCAAAATCCTCGCCATCGGCGGCCGTGGCGGGCATTGATTTCCATTCAGGGGGAGTGTGCCATGAAACGGGCAAGGAACTGGTTCGGCTGTGGCCTGGTGTGGATCGCAGGTTGCGCACCGCAAGGCATTTCCGGCGGCACGACCGGCCAGATCCGGACGGAGTCGTCACCTCTTGCGGACGTGCAGATCACCGTGTATCGGGTGGAAGGCACCGACATCCACGAGGCAGGCTTCGGCATTTCCAACCCCGACGGCGAATTCTCCCTGGTTCGTACGGGCGCTGCCGGACCTTTGTGGCTCGAACCGGGTGAGTATCGCTTCACACTGGAGTCTGTAGGGCCGGTGTTCATGAAATGGTCTCCCGAATACGCCACAGCTGCCCGCTCGCCATTGCAGCAACAGTGGGGGCCAGCCGATCACAACCTGGACCTGGTCGTGCCGGTTCCTCGCTAACGACAGCCAGGGATGACGCCATTCCTGAAACCCGCCCTGCCCGGGCATTTTGCCCGATCGATTTGTTTTACGGGAATGCCAGCGGGAACACCGCCCGGACCGCTGGCATTTATCCGCTGCCAGGAATGATGGGTCCGGATGTCACCATGGTAGCCTCACAATGCATCTCAGAGTGATGTCACCTGACTGGTTGACGATCACCCTGGAGTGCTGCTTATCGGCATGCTGCAGCGGAACACAATCCCCGGGCCTTGCAAGCGCTGCCCGAGCCTCCGCGCGTGCAGTATTTTTTAACATTCCGGATCATGCGGCGAATTCGTCTCGAATGACTTGGGAAGCCCGCATGTCTCTGTCGTGAACGGCAGGGACTGAAATCTTCCAGATCGTTTTTCCTGACGCCTGGCACTGGGCGTGCTGTCAGGAGTGATGCAGGAATGTCGTAAGCCGGCATTCTCATCGAACGCAGTCTGAAGGATGACAGCATGCATTCTATCCCGGCGGGAATGGCTCCCGCACGACCGGAGCGGTTGCAACAGCCTCAGAATCAGCAGCAGTGCCAGCAGAATGTTGCGGAATGGGAGCGACTCGCCTCTCTTGCAGGGGGTGCCGTACTGCTCATCGCCGGCAGTTCGAGTCGCGGACTGCGCGGCTTCGCTGCCCTGGCTGCGGGCGCCGGCCTGATTCACCGCGGGTGGACAGGGTATTGCCCGGCTTACGACGCGCTCGGCGTCTGTCATGTCGATTCGGCACACGGTCATGCTCTCGCGCCGCATCAGGGCGTGCGGATTGAGGAGTCGGTGCTCATCGATCGCCCGGCCGCAGAACTCTACGACTTGTGGAGTCGACTCGAACAACTCCCGCAATTCATGACGCATCTCGAATCGGTTACTCAACAAACGGATGGACACAGTCACTGGGTAGCGAGAGGGCCGCTCGGCTGGCAGCTCCAGTGGGATGCAGAGACGATTCAGGAACGTCCCGGCGAATTGATTGCCTGGCAGTCACTGCCAGGTTCGCAAGTCGATACCGCTGGTTCGATTCATTTTCGCCCCGTTGCCAATCGTGGTACCGAACTCAAGGTCACACTGCGCTACGACCCTCCGGGCGGAAAGCTGGTGGCCTCGCTGGCGGAATTCTTCCATCTCGGCGTTGAGGATTCGGTTCGAGCCGACTTGCGCCGTTTTAAGCAGTGGTGTGAGACCGGGGAAATCGCCACGACGAAAGGGCAACCGAGCGGACGTCGCCCGGCAGCAGTGTCCCGTCAGGAATCTCAGGTGGAGACCGTTCAATGAAGGCTGTGTGCTGGGAAGGTACGGAAGACGTTCGCACGCTGAACGTTGCTGATCCTGCGATCCTGAATCCACGCGACGTGATCGTGCGGGTGCGGGCGACTGCCATCTGTGGTTCTGATCTGCATCTGTATGGCGGAATGATCCCGTCCATGCAGGCGGGAGATATCCTCGGTCATGAATTCATGGGTGAGGTGGTTGAGACGGGCGCTGCGATCACCAGTCTGCAAGTTGGTGACCGGGTGGTGGTGCCTTTCGCAATCGCCTGCGGCGGCTGTTTCTTTTGTAAAAAGCAGCTGTTCTCGCTCTGCGACAACTCGAATCCGAATGCTGCTCTCGCAGAAACCATGTACGGTTATTCCGGCTCGGGTTTGTTCGGGTACTCGCACATTTATGGCGGGTATGCGGGAGGCCAGGCGGAATACGTGCGTGTTCCGTTTGCGGACGTCGGCGCTTTCAAGCTCACACCGAATGTAACGGACGAGCAAGCCGTCTTCCTCGCAGACATTCTGCCCACTGGTTACATGGCAGCGGAAAACTGCGGGATCGAACCAGGAGACACCGTCGCAGTCTGGGGCTGTGGTCCCGTGGGCCTGATGGCGATGAAATCGGCAGTGCTGCTGGGTGCCGAACGGGTCATTGCCATCGATCGCATTCCGGAACGGCTACAACTGGCGGTCCAGTTTGCCGGTGCGGAACCGTTGAACTACGAGGACGAAGGCGTCCTCGAACGGCTGCATGACCTGACCTATGGCCAAGGGCCCGATCGTTGTATCGATGCGGTCGGTATGGAAGCGCACGGGACGACGGTCGATGCGTGGTACGACCGGATCAAGCAGGCAGTGTATCTGGGCACGGATCGGCCGCATGCCCTGCGGGAAGCGATTCAGGCCTGTCGCAAGGGTGGGACCGTTTCGATTCCGGGCGTGTATGGCGGTCTGCTGGACAAACTGCCGTTCGGAGCAGCCTTCGCGAAAGGGTTGAAGTTCGCGATGGGTCAGACACACGTCCACAAATACCTGGATCTGCTGATGGAGAAAATTGAGACCTCGCAGATCGATCCGGCGCAGATTATCTCTCACCGCGGCACGCTCGACGATGCACCGGGTCTCTACGAGACCTTCCGGAACAAGCAGGATGCCTGTACCAAGATTGTTCTGACTCCGTAAGGAGCGATCATGTCGACCAGCGACGTTTTGACAGGCAGCCTGGCGGGAACTGCTGCGACTGCCCCCATGACCGCGTTCATGGCAGCAGCATTTCCAGCGATGCCCTGGCGGGATCGTTATCCGCTGCCGCCGCGGGAAATCACGATGAACGTCGCCCGGGCAGTGGGCATTGATCGCGAATTGAATGAGGACGAACGCCTGCTGGCGACAATGCTGTCGCATTTCGGTTATGGAGCTGCTTGCGGCTGTCTGTATACGGCGGTCACTCCGCTCCGTGCCCGCCACTGGCAGACAGGCATGCTCTTCGGTCTGGGAGTCTGGGCCGGCAGTTATCTGCTGATGCTGCCGGCTGCTCGCCTGCACCCTCCAGCCGAAAATGATCCTGCGTCCCGGACCAGCCTGATGATCGCTGCCCATCTGGTTTACGGCGGCATGCTGGGCTGGCTGACTTCATCACGGAATCTCCAGTCTCGCGAAACTCCAGAGGAGCACCAACATGTCACGTAGCTTGAAGACCGTCGCGGGCCTCGCCGCAGCGGGAGCAGTGGGCTGGTGGGCCTGGCAGCAATGGCGACGCAGTCAGCACAGTTTTCAGGGGCAAACCGTGGTGATCACCGGCGGAAGTCGGGGCCTCGGTCTGGAACTGGCACGCGTCTTCTGTGAAGAGGGAGCGAACGTCGCCATCTGCGGTCGGAACGGTGACACCATTGAAGAAGCTCTCGACATCCTCCGGTCTGAAACCGATGCGGCGGTCTTTGGCGCGATCTGCGATGTGACCAATGAACGTGAAGTTCATGATTTCATCAAGGATGTCAGCGATGTCTTCGGTCCTGTGGATGTGCTGGTCAATAACGCCGGAGTCATTCAGGTCGGCCCTCAAGCTTGCATGACTCGCGAGGATTACAAATCCGCCCTGGACACGCATTTCTTCGGACCGCTCGCAACAATTACTGCGGTCCTCCCGGAAATGCGCGAAAGGCGCAGCGGACGGATCGTCAACATTTCCTCGATCGGCGGTAAGCTGAGCGTCCCGCATTTACTGCCTTACTGCACCAGCAAGTTTGCCCTCGTCGGCTACTCGCACGGCCTGACGACAGAACTCCAGCAGCACGGCATCTCGGTCACGACGGTCACTCCGGGACTGATGCGCACCGGCAGTCCCCGCAATGCCGATTTCAAGGGCGATCACGAGGCGGAGTATGCCCTGTTCAGCATCTCTGCAGCCTTGCCGATTCTCTCGATCGATTCCCGTACTGCCGCCGAGCGGATTGTGGAAGGCTGTCGCCGCAAGGCTGCCGACGTCTGCGTGTCTTATCCCAGCGCGATCGCCACGCGGATGCATGCTGTCGCACCGGACCTGTCGGTCTCCCTCATCAGCTGGATCAACCATCTGCTGCCGCAGCCGACTGCAGACGGGATGACATCCCGCAAGGGAGTGGAAAGCGAATCGCAATGGTCACCTTCCTGGCTGACCGCACTCAATGAGGAAGCAGCTGTTCGGAATAACGAAATCCAGTCCGGTTGAGAAATCAGCCCGGTGCATCCAGGAACGTCCCGGCAGCCTCCGATGAGTGATGGAGCATTTCGACAACTCGCACGAGTCACAGCAAAAGCACGTGTGACAGCAAAAGATTGAAACCGGGTGCAAACGCAGTCCGCACGGAGAGGTTTCTGTAACGCCCGCGGGTATTAAGTCTGCCGTGTCGCTGGGGCTGCTGCGCCAGTACGTCTGTGGAACCGGTGAGTGGGCTTCCGGAGCAGTCTCAGCCGGGCCCGATTGATCATGACAAGGAATGCATTCACAAATACCCGGGAACCGGCCTGCGTCTCGTGGTCGAGTCACCGCCATCCCGTTCATCTGCAGGAACTTTCGCATGAGTCAAGTCGCTGAACAACCGAAATCGCCGCTCCCGGCCCAGTCACAACCGAAACCCGGACTGGATTCCGAGATGGATCCCCAGCCCCGGTTCGAGGCTCCCCTGTATCGGGGCGCGGATAAGCTGCTGAATGAGGTGGCGTTGATCACCGGCGGGGATTCCGGCATTGGCCGGTCGGTAGCAGTGCTGTTTGCGCGGGAAGGGGCGAATGTCGCCATCATCTATCTGCCCGCCGAGCAATCGGATGCGGAAGCGGTCGAAATGGCGGTCAAGGCGGAAGGCCGCGAGGCCCTGCTGATCCCGGGAGACGTGACCGACCCGGAATTCTGTCATCGGGCGGTACAGGAAACGGTACAGCGTTTCGGTCAGCTCGACATTCTGGTCAATAACGCTGCCTACCAGGAGACCCGCGAATCCCTGGACGAACTGAGCTTTGACGACTGGGATCTGACCTTCAGGACAAACATTTACGGCTACTTTTATATGGCCAAGGCGGCCCTGCCCTACCTGCAGCCCGGCGGCCGGATCATTAATTGTGGTTCGATTACCGGGTTTGAAGGCAATAAAACCCTGATCGACTATGCATCCACCAAGGGCGCAATTCACGCTTTCACAAAATCCCTGGCCCAGAATCTGGCAGAACGGGAGATTCGGGTGAACTGTGTGGCGCCGGGACCGATCTGGACTCCGCTGCAGCCGGTTTCCAAACCTGCAGAAGATGTAGCTCAACACGGAGCCAACACCCCGATGGAACGTCCCGGACAACCGGAAGAGGTTGCGCCAGCATTCGTCTTCTTCGCCTCCAACGCAGATTCCAGCTACATCAGCGGCGAGGTGCTAACGGTGCTGGGAGGCAAGACGCGGGCGGGCTGAAGCGGCCCATCACTGCCGCACCCGCCGGGGCATTTTCCCGGAAATCGACAAAAAACCGCTGCGGAATTCTGATTCCGGCAGACGGCTCCCTGAGGCCGTTCTGCCGGAATCTTTTTATATTATTTATACTTGACACCCGATAACCAGAGCTTAGGATCGATCCACATTCGTCGAGAGGTTCTTCTACCCGTCTGCGTCAGAACCTCCACAGCTTTCGCCCGGACGATTCCGTCTGTCATTCGATTGTTCGCCGTGTCAGGTTTCTGAACATGCAGCGCCCCCGTTCTGCTTCCAGGTTCCTCGCGTCCTTGAATTGGCAACCCTTGCAGCAGCGCCCGTTGTGGGCGGGGCTGGCGTTGCTCGCCCTGATATTACCGGGTTGCGGCAGTCCGGGAGAACCGGCCGCGATTCACGGGCTCGTCTCGTGGCAGGGAACGCCGGTCGCGAAGGGAGCGATTCGTTTTATCGCTGAAAACGGGACACCGGGACTGGGCGGAGTAGCCCCGATCAAGGATGGGCGCTTCGAGATCTCGGACCAGAACGGTCTCAAGGCCGGGCAATACATTGTTGCCATCTACGGCTTCCGCGAAACGGGCCGCATGCTCAAGGTGGATGAGTCCTCTCCGGAAATGCCGGAGGAGCAGCAATATATTCCCCGTCAGTACAATGATGCCTCCACTCAGTTAGTACAACTCGATCCCGGTCTCAACCAGCTTGAGTATTCATTAACCGGGCGTTGAGCCGGTCCATCGCGAAGATGACATCGCCCGGAAATCCAGGGCCCTTTCCACCGGTTTTCTGTCCGGGACAACACCGGAGTTTCCGGTGCTGTTGATGATCCGGTTTAATTAAAAATTCTGCAGGTGTCAGGCTGCCTCGCCGACTGACCTGCTCTGGATGATTTCACCAATCCACGAAATCATGTTGTTAAAGAAAGTCACCTGAATGAACCAGCGGGCCAGCGGTCGATCGGTGTCAGATTCTGTCCGTCGTCACGGGTTCACGCTCATTGAATTACTGGTCGTGATCGCCATCATCGGTGTGCTGGTGGCGCTGCTGTTACCGGCGGTTCAGCAAGCCCGCGAGGCAGCCCGCCGCAGTCAGTGCCGCAACAATCTCAAGCAACTGGGACTCGCGCTGCACGGCTACCACGACGTCTTCAATCTGTTTCCGCCAGCGACCATTCGCGGTCCGAATTGTGCCCCGGCCCAGTCTGCCGGTCCCTCACGCTGCAACGGCCTGAGCTTCCTGGCACGCTTGGCCCCGTACATTGATCAGGCGCCGCTTTACAGCCGGCTTAACTTCTCGATCGAACCCGCCTGGAAAGATACCGTCGGCTATCCGGAAGCGTCCGCCACTCGCCTGCAATTGCTGCTCTGCCCGTCCGATCCCCTCAAGGGAGCGTCAGTTCGTGCGGACCTCGGTCCCACCAGTTACGCGGCCTGCATTGGCAACACTGACAACTGGTGCGCCGATCCGAACTGGGCGTACGGGCTCGCCGGCACAGGAAACGCGGCCTACATGTGTGTCTCCAGTCAGCGCGGGCTTGCCGTCGTCTACGGCAACAGCAAGGTCCGGATTGGCGACATCACCGATGGCAGCAGTAATACGCTGATCCTGTCCGAGTGGACGATGGGCTCCCCGATGATGCAACAGGACAATAACTTCTCCAGTTGCCTGGCTGGGGCGTCGCCGCCGCCGGCCACCTACACGAACTATGAACCGGTCGGCTACAGCTGGATCTATGCCAACGGCATGCATTCATGGGCCTTTACGACACTCCTGAAGCCAAATGATCCAATCATCGCGTTGCAGCAAAATCAACTTTGCGTCGGGTCCACCTGGGTCGGACCTGCCCGGTTCCGTGCCAGCAGCGAGCATGTCGGCGGAGTGCATGTCCTGCTCTCCGACGGTGCCGTCCGTTTCATTTCGGACAACATCAGTCTGGTCACATGGCAGAATCTGGGAAATCGCGCCGATGGTACCCCTATCGGTGAATTCTGACAGCGTCCGGCGGCTGCCCGGCGGCAATCGACCAGGCGTTCTCATCCCGGGATCATGACCGGCAGCTTTCCCGCGATTGAGGGCAAGCGCTAATTGACGGCGAGCGTTAGCGGGCATCCAATGCAAAAACGCAGGGGGGACGATACCCCCTGCGTTTTTTTACCATTAACCAGATCGACGGGAACTGGTTCGATTTCGCATCTGCCCTGCAGCTGCGCTCAACTGCGATCCGGCAGCACGATTCGCGCTGCTATTGGCTCACCTTCTTGACGATCCCGGCCACGTGCTTGCCCTGGAAGCGGGCCATCGCCAGTTCCTTCTCACTCGGCTGGCGTGAACCATCCGGACCGGCGATCGTGGCAGCTCCCCAGGGAGAGCCGCCTTTCAGTTCGCTGATGTCCGCCAGTTCCGGACACGCATACGGCAGTCCCACATAGATCATGCCGTGGTGCATCAGCGTGGGCACAAAGCTGATGATCGTGCTTTCATTCCCGCCTCCAGTGCCAGTGCTGGTAAAGACGCTGGCGACCTTGCCGACGAGCGCTCCCTTTACCCACAATCCGCCGGTCTGATCCAGAAAGCTGCGCATCTGGCCGGCCATGTTCCCGAAGCGGGTCGGCGTGCCGAAGATAATGCCGTCGTATTCGCCCAGTTCCTTCGGATCGGCGACAGGCGCGTTCTGATCCAGTTTGGCGCCCGCTTTCTGCGAAGCCTCTGCAGACATCGTCTCGGGCACCCGCTTGATGATGACTTCCACATCACCGGCGGAGCGCGCGCCTTCGGCAATCGACCGGGCCAGCGTTTCCACGTGGCCGTACATCGAATAGTAAAGAACCAGAATCTTTGGCATGGATGAAACTCATTCCGGACGGGGTGATTTATGACTGTCGCACCGGGCGAACAGCCGTCCCACTCATTACCCAGGCGAGCGCGAAGTCTTTCACGGCGTTCTATTTGACGGGATCAATCCCTTTGGCCAGTTCGTCTTCCCATTCCTCCAGCAGCGGCCAGTCCACGGCACAGGTGCCGAAGTCCGCCATATGCTGATATTCCATCAGGCGATTGATGGTCTTCTGCACCATCTTCACGTCCTTCCGGAACACCGGACCGTGACTGGGCAACAGCCATTCCACGTCGGCATCGCGAATCCGCTCCAGCGACGTAATGAAGGCGGCAATGTCGGAACCATGATGCGCATCAATGTTGCCGACGCTGCCATCCCGGAACAGATTGTCACCGCAAAACAGCAGTTCGCCCAGCCGGAACGACAGCTGGCTGGCCGTATGGCCCGGCGTATTCCAGACTTCCAGTTTCAACGAACCGATTTCAAGCACGTCGCCCTCATTGACGGTCTTTTGAACGTCAATCGCCGGCAAATCAATGGAAATGCCCTGGGCCGCAATTTCAGCAAACGTAATGATGCGATCAGGAATCGCCAGTTGCGCCTTGCAATCCGGATGGCCGACGATGGTCGCCGACGGCAACAGTTCCTGGGCGCGCTTCATCCCCTGAATGTGATCCACGTCGGCATGCGTGCAAATCAGGTATTTGCACTGGGCCAGCGAGAAATTCATCTGACGGATCAGGTCGATGATTTCCTCGGCCGTGTCCTCGTAACCAATATCAATGAGCAGCCACTCCGGCTCATCGTAGATCAGGTAGACCGAACAGCCCAGACGCTGGCGGGCCTGATGGTTCATTTCAATAACGTGCGGAAACAGCTCTCGCCGCGGAATCATGCCGAATACCGTCTCAGAAGGAATGCTGACGTGGATCCGAACAGTTGCGTCCATGATCGGGAACAAACATTGGACAATTCAACTGCAGTGACCGGAATGTGACAAAGAACTGACAGGAATCCGGCGGCCGCAGCTCGCCAGTTTTCAGCCGAATCGCGAACTCAGGAACAATACCGCCATCCTCAACTGCCATCTTCAGCCCGGGCTCACCGTGCGGAGTATAGATTTCCCGCTGCCCGGCAACAACCAGGGGGAACGATTGTCTGCCATCTTCGCAAACCGTTAAGATCAGCACACTTTTCCCTGCTCTTCCTGTCGCACTTCCGGGAGTTGCCCTCTGATGAATGCTTCACTGTTGGTCCGTACCTGCATTGCGAGTGTGGGCCTGCTCGCCTGCGGAACCCTGTTGACCGGCTGCAGTTCGTCCCCGCCCTCCGAACCCGCGGCCAGCAGCGAAAAGATGCTGCGAATTGCGGTGATTCCCAAAGGCACAACCCACGAGTTCTGGAAGTCGGTGCATTACGGAGCAGAGAAAGCAGCAAAAGAACTGGGGAATGTCACTATTCTCTGGAAAGGCCCGGTGCTGGAGAACGATCGTGAAGAACAAATTCAGGTGATGCAGGACTTCATCGTTCAGCACGTCGACGGCATCTGCCTGGCTCCGCTCGATTCCCAGGCGCTCGTCGAGTATGTCGCGCAGTCATCCGAGAAAGGCATTCCGGTCGTCATCTTCGATAGCGGGCTGGACCGCGAGGACGACATCGTCTCGTACGTGGCGACCAACAACGAAACCGGCGGCGAACTGGCAGGGCTGCGTCTGGCGGAAGCGATGGGCAAGACCGGAAATGCGATCGTCTTGCGGTACAACCAGGGCAGCGAAAGCACTTTTCAGCGGGAAGAAGGCTTTATCAAGGCGCTGAAAAGAGACTTCCCCGGGATCACCCTGATTGAAACGGAAGAATATGCCGGCACCACTCCGCAGGAATCGCTGGCCAAGGCCCAGCAGGTGCTGCAAAAGTACAAGCATGAGGTGAACGGAATCTTCGCAGTTTGCGAACCGAATGCGACCGGCGTGCTGCAGGCCCTGAATGAAATGGAACTCGCCGGCAAGGTGAAATTCGTGGCGTTCGATCCGAATGTCCCGCTGGTGAACGGACTCAAGGACGGCAAGGTCGACGGCATCGTGTTACAAGACCCCGTCCAGATGGGCTACGAGTCCGTGATGACGATGGCCAAACATCTGCGAGGCGAACAGGTCAAGAAACGCATCAGCACCGGAGAGTACGTCGCCACACCGGAAAACCTCAACGACGAGCGGATGCAGGAACTCCTGAACCCGCCAAAGTTCGGCGAATAACCCTCCCGGCAGTTTCGCGACAGCGCTCTTCCCTGCTCGCCCCGGATTACTGCTCGACCTGCATCATTGCTCGACCCGGCCGACGGGACGCACACCGCTGCCCGTCCGGTTGGTCAGTGCGTCGCCCAGATCATTGCGGGCCACTTCGGCATACTTCGAGAGCAATCGCACTACGTCAGGATGCTGGGCCGCGATATTTCGCTGCTCGCCTGGATCCTGTTCGAGATTGAACAGCGATAATTCCAGGCTCTCCACCCGATAGCCGTGCCGGCTGGCGATCCCGCGAATGCCCGATTCCGTAATCGCCAGCGGCTGCATGTGTTCCCAATTGGAAGGTTTGCCCCCCTTGCCTGGTTCCGCCGCTACGGTGAGGTATTCGTGCGGGAAGTGCAATTTCCACGGGCCGCTGCGCACGGCGTGCAGTTCATTGCCGGAATAGAAGAACAACGCCTGGTGCGGACTGCGGGCATTCGGTGCTCCGGAAATCACCAGCCAGGCATTCTTGCCGTCAATCACGGTTTTCGGCAGCGGCAACCCCAGCAACTGGGCCACGGTCGGCAGCAGATCCATCGTGGTGATGGCATCACCGCAGACCCGTCCGGCCGGGATTCTTCCGGGCCAGGCCATCACGCAGGGCACCCGCACGCCGCCCTCAAAAGTCGTCAACTTACCCTCGCGCAACACGCCCGGCGAACCGGCATGTTCGCCGTACGACAGAAACGGCCCGTTATCGGATGCGAAAATCACCCACGTATTTTTCTCAAGGTTCAGACGCCTGAGCGCCGCTCGAATCTCGCCCACGGACCAGTCCAGTTCCTCAACGACGTCGCCGTAGAGTCCGTGAGACGTGCGCCCCTGAAAGCTGGCGGAGGCGAAGATCGGCACGTGGGGCATGATGTGCGGCACATAGAGAAAGAACGGTCGCCCCGCGTTCCTTTCGAGGAACTGGACCGAGCGTTCCGTGATCCATTTCGTAAACTGCGACTGATCAGGATCTTCCGCCACAATCCGTTCGTTTTCGTACAGCGGCAGGGAGGGAATCCCCCGGATCACCGGATGCAGCGGACCGTTATCATTGGAATACGGAATGCCGAAGAACTCGTCGAAGCCGTTGCGCGTCGGCAGGAACGGTGTCCGATGCCCGAGATGCCATTTGCCGTAGATCGCGGTCGCATACCCTGCGGACTGAAACAGTTCGCTGAGCAACAGTTCGCTTGGGTTGATACCGGTCGTGCTGGTGTGATTCAGGGCTCCTGCCATGCCAACGCGGTTGGAATAACAGCCGGACAACAGGGCTGCCCGTGAGGCAGTACACACCGGCTGGGCAACATAAAAACTGGAAAAGCGGGTTCCATCACGCTCCAGCTGATCGATCGCCGGAGTACGGAATCCCTGCGCGCCCTGGGACGCAATGTCGCCATACCCGAGGTCATCGGCATAGATCAGGACAATATTCGGCCGTTCCGCTGCTGCTCCCGCTGTCAACAGTTCAGAGTGCAGGATCAGGAGAGCAGCGACGATGGCGAGGCATTGCATACAGTCGATCCGGGTCAGGCAGTGGCCGGCGGTTCCGGAACTGCTGGTGCGCAGAATTTTCAGACCCTGTAATTGTCCGCAGCCACGGAACAACCCGCAACCTTGAGCCCGGCGAAACGGCAAAATCTGCCTGTTCGCGCAGCACAGGCGGCAGGAAGTGCCGGTTAGCGGTGACTCCCCGGTTTGTAGCGTGTCCACCGCGTCCGGCCGGAATGGCGGAGAAGTCGGCGGGTGCGGTTCGATGAACAAGTGCCGGAGGGGCCATTTTCAGCAGTCAGATGCAGTAGACTCTGGACTCGCCCGCCAGACTTTGGCACAATTGATCCCGGTCGGCACAACGTTTGCCTCGTTGTGTATGGAGACCGGGTTCAGGGATGCGACCGACCAATGCAAGAGCGGGAACGTGGCAAGGCCGCCGCGGAGCCGACTCGCCTTTACGGCGAAAGTGGATCGATGAGTGAAGCCCTGCAACTGGAATTGAATGATCGTCAGCGGGAAATTCTGCTCCGCGGTCTGCGTTTCGTGCGCAGCAGCCGGATGATGGAATTCCGCGAACTTCCAGATACTGAAGAAACTGAACGTAACGACGAACTCGGCCAGATTCGCCAGCTGTGTGACCTGCTGGATCGCAAGACCCGCAAAGGCGAACCGGCTGCCGTCTGAACGGCTGCCTTCTGAACGGCGGTCGTATTGTCGGAAGGTCGCAGCGTCTGAATCAGGTTCGCGCTATCCGGGTGTTAAAACCTTGAAAGCGCCAACGCCTGAAAGCGCGAACCTCCGGGCGATCAAGAGTAAAACCGCGGAGACCGCCTGCTGGCTGGCAACAGTTCAGGCGATCCGCGGTCTTTTTTGATCTTTGCAGATCAGTCTTGCAGACGGTTTCAGGTTTGCGGAAAAAGTTACAAGCAGCAGACTTGTAAAGTCGCTTCCTGCAAGCGTCTCACCCGTCTTTACGAGGCGGGAAGGCTGTTCTTCTGGCGGACTTCGATGTCGTCCCCCTGCACCTGCCACAGCAGTCTTTGCGGGATGCGACACTGCATGATCACGCGGTTCTCGTGATAGTCGTGCTGTGAAACTTCCGCGTGTTCCGCCAGCCAGGCAAACAGCTTGCCGTTGCCAGCGGAGGTCTCAATCTCGACGTCGACGAAGCCATCCCCCAGCCGCTCGGCCACCAGTGCGGCCAGCTGATCCAGCCCCCGGCCGGTGCGAGCGCTGATAGTCACCGATGACGCATACTTGGCGCGCAACATGTCGATGATCTCCCGATCCTCGACCAGGTCTGCCTTGTTCAACACCAGGATGAAATCGCGAATTTCGACGCCGATTTCTTCCAGCACCCGTTCGACCGTCGCCACCTGCTTTTCCGCTTCCGGATTACTCGCGTCGACGACGTGCAGTAGCAAGTCCGCCTGACGCGCTTCTTCCAGCGTGGACTTGAACGATGCCACCAGCGCATGCGGCAAGTCGCGCACGAAACCGACGGTGTCGCTCAACAGGACGTCGCCCCAGTTCGGAATCGCCCATTTCCGCGTGCGCGTGTCGAGCGTGGCAAACAGCTGATCCGCCACGTAAACGTCGGACTCCGTCAGCGCGTTCATCAACGTGCTTTTGCCAGCGTTGGTGTAGCCAACGAGGGAGACGAGAGCATGCTGCTCCCGCTGACGGACCATCCGCTCGCGGCGAACCTCGATCTCGGAAATCCGCTGCTTGAGCTCGGAAATCCGGGTATCGATCATCCGGCGGTCGAGTTCGATCTGCTTTTCACCAGGACCGCGGCTGGCCCCGATGCCCCCCTCAATACGTTCGAGGTGGGTCCACATCCGTTTCAGACGGGTTCGCGTGTACTGCAGCTGGGCCAGTTCGACCTGCAGTTTGGCTTCGTAGGTCCGTGCATGGGTGGCGAAGATGTCCAGAATCAGCTCGCTGCGGTCGACAATAATCCGCTTCGTCGCCTGTTCCAGATGCCGCCCCTGCGATGGGGTCAGATTGTTGTCGAAGATGACCAGTTCCGCACCGGTGCCATGCACCAGTTCGACCAGTTCATCGACTTTTCCCGATCCCAGGCAGGTTCCCGGATGCGGTTTACCCCGCATCTGGACCAGTTCCCCTACCACGGTGACGCCCGCTGTCTTGACCAGACCTTTTAATTCATCGAGGACATGCTCCTTCGGCAAATCGTTTTCGCGGTCGGGGACCGCCACAAGAATCGCGGTGTGATGCTGGACCTGGAGTTCGTCACGGATAGGATCAGGCAATGTGTTGACTCTGCTGACAGGAAAAACAGCTGACGCAAAAAAGCCCGGATCCGTCCGGCAGCGTCAGGTCTGGTCTGACAAATCGACGCATTCCGGGCAAAGCAGGTTCGGCCGGAATGCAGAAGGATTCATGACCATCTTCACCTTCCAGCGTAGCATTTCCTCGCGACCGGCGACAATTGCAGGAGCGGATTTGGCAGACGGTCCCGCGGTCCCCGTTCCGGCGCGCAACTTCTGACACAACCGCAGTTCCCGGGAGACGCCTGCCACAGCGCCGGGAAACCGTTACTGAAACTTGACCCGCGATTCCGTCTTGCCCGATCGACGGACTGTGATTAAAACTCCCGCGCGACTGGCGATCGCCATTCAAGGCGGCAAGCCGGTGATCTGGAAAAATCACAAACCGGACAATGATTTCGGACGGCAGCGTAAGGGGCAGAATCATGGACGATCAGGGCGCACAGGAACCACAGCGCCGGCGTTTGGGACGCGGGTTGAACGCGCTGCTGGGCAGCGGTTCCTACTCGGATGAACCCGCCACCACATCCGCCGACCAGGATCAATCGCAGGTTCACGTCGATCTGATCGAGCGAAATCCTTTCCAGCCACGGCAGGAATTCGCCCAGGACGCACTGAATGAACTGGTCGACAGCATCCGCCAGCACGGCATCCTGCAACCCCTGCTGGTGCGAGCCGTCGGCGATGGCTATCAGCTGATCGCCGGTGAACGCCGCCTGCTGGCTGCGCGCAAGGCGAATATGGAGCTGGTGCCCTGCCGGGTGCTGGACCTGAGCGATCAGCAGGTGTGCGAGGTTTCTCTGGAAGAGAACCTCAAGCGTCAGGATCTGAACGTCCTCGAAAAGGCGACCGCCTTTCAGGATTACCTGCAACGGTTCCAGTGTCCGATCGAGGAACTGGGCCGTCGTCTGAGCCTCGATCGCTCCACCGTCAGCAACATGCTGCGTTTGCTGGAACTGCCGGACGACATCAAGTCGCTGGTCCGGGAAAGCAAACTCACCGCCGGACATGCCCGGGCCTTGCTGTCGCTGCCGGAAACAGATCAACGGGATCTGGCCGGAAAAATCCAGGCAGAACACTGGTCGGTCCGCAAGACGGAAGAAGCCGTCCGCGCGCTGCAGGCCAACGGCGAGACGATTCCTTTCCCCGGCGGCGATGAAGCAAAATCTCGCAAGTCCCAGAAGGCCGAACTGACCAACCACCTGAAATCATTGCAGGACCAGCTGCGGGATACGCTGGGAACCGCCGTCGAAATCAAGCTGAAGGGCAAGAACAAGGAAGCCGGCAAGATCATCGTGGAATTCACGTCCAACGATGATTTTGAGCGGATCATCGGCCAGCTGCGTCGTGCTGCCTGACCGGTTGCCGTCACGATTCCAGGACTAACTGAACGCCGTCAGCGACGGGATTTCGTTTCGCTGCCGGCGTTCCGGTTTTTCCGTCGAAACGGATAGAACCAGACACCATACGGCAGAAACCGGACCTCCAGCGGCAGGGCCAGACGCTCCGGGTTCACCAGCTGCCAGCCCTGCAGACCTGTCAAAAGCTCGACCGGCAGGCCGGCAGCTGTCGCATCGTGCGGCTCGCACGGACGGCTGTCAGCAATCTCGACGGTGCCCACCAGCTTCCCGGTTGGCAGTGCCGCCGGATCAATCCTGTGCCTGGCTGCCAGTTCATGCGCGACAGGCAGCGCGGAAACCTGGCGTGACGCATACAGATAGATCTGTCCGCGCACGCGGGTGGACTGCGACCGCACTTCGATGGTCTTGAGACCCCGCAGAATCAATTCGGCCCAGGGCTGCTGGATTCCGAGTGCAATGAGGTCGCGGTCCGGGTGGGATCGTTTCGCCATACCGGCGGCACTCCGGGACAGGATATTTTGGAGCCTGATCATGACCAGGGTCGGCAGGCAGACATTCCCCGGCCGGGATGCAGGATGCCTGCCTGAATCCCCAATCCCGGCGACACTGGCCGGGATGTCCATTTCCCCAGTGTAAATTCCGTCGCATTCCGTCACAATCTGCCGGAGCCGCCGGCTGATGGTGACCATGTCCGTCAGCCCGGTCCGAGCCTCCGTCTCTCAGACACACCCCCAGGAAATTCCGACATGCAACGCCTTGCCCAGTTCAGGAACACCGGGTCCGCCCGTCACGGCGGCACCGCCCAGGTGGTGCTGATCACCCTCGTGGTGCTGTTTGTGGTGTTCTTCCTGGCGTGTGCCGGCGTCTTCATCGGTGGCTATTTCTGGTTCATGCGGATGTTCGGCCAGGCTTTCGTCACCGATCCCGCCGAGATCCGCAAGCTGACCGCCGAACTGGCCGAAATCTCGATTCCGGCCGAATTCTCCCCCTATCGCGCCAGCCGCATTTTTGGCATGACCGAGGTTGTCTATCACTGGTGTCCGACGGGCGACTGCCCGACGGCCGCTGCCACCATAAAACTGGACAAGGCAGGGCATGTCGAGCAGCCGGCGGAATCCGAACCGGATGAGAACGCAGATCTGGGCGAACTGAAATTCACTTCCTTCGAGTCCGGCGATGAAGAGGAGTTCAAGATCGACAATACGATCGACGCCGATGACTTCACCGACGAACAGCTCCAGCATCGCTTCACCACGTTCACCAAGGAACTGATTCAGCGCAAGATCCAGGGACGCGACTGCGAGTTTTACATCGTGACCGGCGAGGAAAAGCGGGAATACTACATCTGGGAGGAAGAGGAGATCGAGGTGGAAGAAATGACGCCGGAGGAACCAGCGCCGCCAGCTTCCCCCACGGAAGCCGCCCCCACAGAAGCCGCCCCCACAGAAGCCACCTCGCCCGAGACGACTCCCCGGGAGCCGGCCAGAGATGCGTCCGCGGAACCTGCTGCAGACGCAGAAGCTGCTCCCGCCGCAGCACCGGTTCAAACCGGGGCAGCAGCCGACGCGACGGAGGCAGCTCCGGCAGCGCAGTCTGCCGGGGAACCGGCAGATGCGATGCAAGTGACTCCTGCCGAAGGCACTCCCGCCCAGGCCACTCCTGCTGAGCCAACCGAAACCGCGCCGCAGACCGAACCACCGAAAACGGAAGTGCCGGCCAAACCCGGACGCCGGGTTGTCTGGGTTGCCGGCGTATTTCCCGGAAAAAAGGCTGACGTGCAGTTGAACTATCTGGTGGCAGAGGAAAACTACGACGCAGCCAAAGTGCGGGCGCTCATCGAATCCATCCGCTGACAAGCAGTTCCGCACGATCGAATAAAACAGCAGGGCGTCTGATCATGACCAGACGCCCTGCTTGCCTATCAGGTAACAAACCTCCTGCGAACATCATCACATTCAGACGTGTTCCAGGTCAGACCGTCTGTGCTCCAGGCTGACCGTTTTCAACCACGAACGAGCTGGCCGTGACGAGCGGGGCGCCCGGACGATCGACGTACTCCACCACCTGGTAATCGCTGCGCCATTCTTTCGGCGTCACCGTGCAGCTGACATAACCGCGCTGGGCGTTGAAGTACCGCACAAACGGATTCTCGGACAGCAGGGCCTCGGTGGTCTTGGTCCTGGCGACGCCGTTGCCGCCCGACGAGATCGAGGTTCCCACAAACTCCGTCGCCACGGTCGCCTCGTCCGGACGATCGAAATTCACCTTGAGATCGTTCACCCAGTTGGAGTGAATGTCGCCGGTCAGCACCACCGGATTCGAGATCTTCCGCTGCGCGATGAAGCCCAGCAGTCGATTGCGGGCCGCCTCATATCCCGACCACTGATCCATGCTGAACTTTTCCTCGGGTCCGGCAGTCCGGTCGACGCGGGCCATCATCACCTGCTGGCCGAGGACGTTCCATTGCGTTGCGGATTGAGCCAGCTGTTGCATCAGCCAGCGTTCCTGCGGGATTCCCAGCAAGGTGGCCCGCGGATCGCGCACCGCATCGGTGAGCGGCTTCAGGTGATCGCCATTCGGCTGATCGGTGCGATACTGACGGGTATCGAGCATCTGGAAGCTCGCCAGCCGCCCGAAGCCCACGGTGCGATACAGCAGCATGTCTGGTCCGCTGGGCAGGGCCGTGTGCCGGAGCGGCATATGCTCGTAATAGGCCTGATAGGCATTGGCCCGGCGCAACAGGAACTGGACGGGGTCGATCCCCTGCTCTTCCGAGATCTGGCCAGCGTAGTTGTTGTCGAACTCATGATCATCCCAGACGACCAGCCACGGGCATTGGGCATGGCTGGCCTGCAGGAGCGGATCGGAACGGTACTGCGCGTGTCGATTCCGGTAGTCGTCGAGTGTGGTAATCTCCGGGCCGACGTGCTTGCGAACCAGCTTGTCCTTGCCCTTGTACTCGTAAATGTAGTCGCCGAGGTGCAGGATCAGATCGAGATCTTCCTGAGCCATATGCTGATAGGCGGTGAACAGGCCGGTCTCGTAGTGCTGGCAGGAGGCAAAGGCGAACTTCAACTGATCCGGCAGCGCGTCTGCTGCGGGTGCCGTCCGGGTCCGACCGGCGCGGCTCACGGCATCTCCGCATTGAAACCGATACCAGTACCAGCTGTCCGGCCGCAGCCCTTCCACTTCCACGTGCACGGTATGGCCCAGTTGCGGCGTCGCCATCGTGGTGCCGGTCTGCAAGATCGACTTGAAGCCGTCATCCGCAGCAATTTCCCAGGTCACCGGGAAGTTGACGTCCGGCAGGCCGCCGCCTTCCAGCGGCGTGGGGGCCAGTCGCGTCCAGAGAACCACTCCGTCCGGAGTCGGGTCACCTGAAGCCACACCGAGCGTAAACGGATCGCTGGAGAATTTCGGCCGGGACTCGGTCTCCCCCCACACCTGCCAGTTCAACCATGGCAGCAGCGTCAGGGAACCACCTGCCAACAGGAAATTACGGCGATTGGTCGTCAAGTTGCGGGAGAAACCCAGGCAGTCCTGAACCTTCATGAAATCCTCTCGGGGGCTGTTCCAGCAGGGAATGGCAGATCGCAACCGGCTGCCGTGAGAAGTCCGAACTGTTTGCAGGACACTTCCTGATCGGAAATCCCGTCAACATCTTCCCGAAAGTTGTCAGGGAATGCCCGCTGCTCCCGTGAAAAAACCGTGAATCCAGAAGATTTTCAGTCGAACTTTGTGACCGGGACTCACCGAAAAGTTGTCGGAATCCGGACGCAAAGTGAAGGAAGCCCAAGCGGCACGAGAGACGCAAGGAATTGAGAGCAAACCGGTTACCCCGCATGATTCACCGGCCCGCAGCGCCAGCGAAGAAATCGCCAGGACTTCCTCGCGGGCGCTGCGGGTTGGTGAATCATCCGCGTTAAAAAAGGGGGCAACCAGTCGCCTTGCGAATGTCAGCCGTAGTCGGCGGGTGCCACGATAACCGTGAAGCACGAAAAAGATCGCCGTGAAGACATTCACTGACACACCGTCCAGGTGTCTACCGCTGCGGGCCGGCCACCGACTCGGGAATGGTCGCGGAATTGGGCAGCTTTAGCAGGGACCGGTTCCCCGGTTCGCTGCTGTATTTCAGACTTCCGGACTCGAAGACGGTCAGCGAACCGAGCGCCAGTTCGTGCCAGCCGCTCTGGCTGAGCGGCCAGGTCGCGACGACAAAGCCCCGATTGGCAACGTCACCAGTGACCGACAGTTCTGTCATGGCATCTTCAAACACTCGTTCGTCCTGATTGCGGAACCGTACGAATCGAGCCGATAAACCCTTCCAGCCGCCGCGATCCCGATAGGCGAACAGCCGGTCGCCATCCGCAAGCAGGCAGTTGATCGAGCCGGACTCGTTAATCTGGCGGAGCTTCTGCAACAGCCAGTTCCAGCCCGCTTCCGTCTGCAAGTCCACCTTCTCGACGGCCATCAGTGACAGAAGATGGCAGAAGACGCGTTCGGAATCGGTCCCGCCGATCGGCTCAAACTGCCCGAGCGGTAATTCGCGATAATCGCGGATGGTGCCGTTATGGGCAAAGCAGTAATCCCGGCCGCGGAACTCCCGGCTGAACGGATGCGTATCGGCATGGGTATTAATGCCGCTGGTCGACTTCTTGCGAATGTGGGCGATGAATAACTGCGACTCCAGCCCGGGATAATCCTCGATGAACTGGGCAAAGCCGCTGTGCCGCCAGGTCAGCGCTTCCTTCACCAGACTCAGGGAATGATCGGGGTACCAGCCCACGCCCCAGCCGTCGGGATTATCCTTGTCACCGCCGGCGAACGCCTGCATTGAAAAATCGGCGAGCACCGGATGATCAAAACAAAGTCCCAGCAGTTCACACATCAGACCGCCCCCGCGACTGGCAGCTCCTTCGCCCAGGTCTGCGTCATCGCCTGAATCACAGATCGCCATTCCCCGCTATCGCGATACAACTGTCGCAAGTGTGCTGCTCCGGTATCATTCATCCGTTCCGGAGAAATCTTGCGGAGCAAGGCATAATCACCGGTTTCCTCGGCGATCGGCTTCACCCGGTCAATCACTTCCGCCAGATCCTGGGTCAGCAATCTCCGCTTGCCAGAGGGCGTGCGGATATTCACGGCATCGAGCCCGTAGCGGGCTGCCAGCCAGAGATTCTCGACGGCGATCCAGTGCTTGCGAATGTCGCCGCGCCGCAGTTGCGGACGTTCTTTCAGCAAGCGCTCGGCACTGATTGCCAGACAGTGAATCAGGGCCGTCACTCCATACACCGTACTGAGCGACAGCGGCATGTCACAGACGCGAAACTCGATCGTGCCGAAGCCGGGACAGGGCCGGATGTCCCAGTACAAATCCTTGGACGACTGAATCGCCCGGGTATCCTTCATCACCCGGTAATAGCTGCGAAAATCCTTCCAGCTGTGGAAGTAGGAAGGCACGCCGGAATGCGGCAGCATGCGATACAGAACCGAACGGCAGGAAGCCAGTCCCGTATCCTCTCCGCGCCAGAACGGCGAGCAAGCGGACACCGCGAGCAGGTGCGGCAGATAACTCACCAGCGAACTGATAACACCCAGTGCAACATCCCCGCTCGGCATGCCCACATGCACGTGCAGTCCGAAGACCACCCGCTGGTACGTCAGCCAGGCCAGCCGCTCCTGAATGCGTTCATAGCGTTCTGCCGGAAAGACTGTATTGCTGAGACCGCGGGCAAACGGGTGCGTACCGCCAAACGCCAGTTGATAACCCAGCGACTGGGCGATGTTCCGCACCCGCCTCAACAGCGGATCAAGTTCCTTCTTCGCCTCTGCCACATTCTGGCAAATCCCGGTTTTGACCTCGATCATCGACTGCATCAATTCGGCAGTGACGTTCGAGAGCCCCTCTTCCTTGCAGGCTTTCAGAATCCGGACCGAACCGGGCACCAGATCGCCGGTTTCCGGATCGACGATCTGTAACTCCAGTTCCAGACCGATCGTTGGCCCGGCAGAAGGCTGAAACCGGATCGAATCCTCATCAGCAGTCGCTGTTACAGGTCTGACCGTCCCGGCCTGACCTGTTGCGACGTTGCCTGGTCCGACCTTGCCCGTCGCAACCGTCGTGGGCACCGTGTCTGTCGTCATGATTTCCACCTTGCCCACGCTGTTAAAGCGTGTTGTTAAATGATGTCACCCGATCAGGCCATCGCCATCCGATCGCCGAGTACGGGAATTCCTGCAGACGAGAGCAGCAGCGGTTCCAGCAGCGTCGTTCCCGCAGGGAACAGATCGCACAGGTCGCCGGCCTCCTGGGCAAACAGCGGACTGATTTCCACCGGAATCTCGTCCGGCACAAACACGCCGACTTCCTGCAGCCACTTCCGATGAAGTTGCATGATCGCCGCACGTGACGTTGCCGGTGAATCATCGCCCGCCCGATTCTTGACCGGCTGAAACTCCGCGTCGCGATCAATTTCCACGAACAGCGGCCGCTGGGCCTGTGGCAGGACGTCAAAGATAAACCGCTCGAATTTTACGGCGTTCGGGGCAGTCGGCTGATGCTGTCTGCCATCGGCCCAGTATGGCACTGCCTTGTGAGCGAGGTGCAAGGGCAACGCCCGCTGGGCGGTTGCAAACGACTCCAGGAACGAGACGCTGAAGACGTGCATCGCAGTATTGCCCGCCCAGAAGCGCAGCTCGCCGTCGTCATCCTTCAGATTGGCGACATCTTCCGACAGATCGCTGTACTCCACCACCTGCGGGACGCCGTTAACTTCCATCACCGCCCCCATCCGTTCCAGGGCAGAACGCTTGCGGGCGACCTTGGTCGAAACGTCGGCCCGGTGCATCAGGTGCCAGCCGATAAATGTCGGGTCACAGATGCGGGTCAGCGGATTATCGACCTGATGATATACCAGTGTCTCGATGCCACGTTCGTGCAAACGGTCCCAGATGCCTTCACGTGTCAGGGCGTCAATCAGTCCGCCATGCCCGTCGGGACTCATCGCAAGTGAGGTCTCATCAGCCAGCAAGGCGTGGCCGGTTTCCCGGTCCACTGCGGGCAGATTTCCCTGTTTCACAAACCAGACTTCATCCGGGTCCAGACCGAAATATTCATGCGTCTCGAAGAATTCACGGGTCTCCGCATCC